>Ga0214163_1000003_pt1 | contig 170228 bp, 200 predicted proteins | sample LakMenepilimnion_2_FD_153001 | JGI IMG/M metagenome (GOLD analysis project Ga0214163, IMG submission 153001) | Freshwater microbial communities from Lake Mendota, WI - Practice 15JUN2010 epilimnion v4 | ecosystem: Environmental > Aquatic > Freshwater > Lake > Epilimnion/Euphotic zone | place... | reverse complement strand
AAGTTGAATGGGAAACCATCTTTAGAACGAACAGTAATTGTGTTAAGTCCTTTATCTAAGTTGTGAGACTCAGTACGAGCGTTGGCCCAGTTAAGAACTAAGTTTGTTGTAGGCACTAACTCAATCTTATTAGTGTACTTATTGATAGGATATTTACCAGGTCCGAATGGCTCAGCCCAAACACCTTTTTGTCCTTTACCAACTAAGTTACCGTGTTTGAAGTTAACACCAGTTACGTCAACACCATCTTCTCCAACGAAAGAGATAACAACACCAACGTGTCCAATTGGAATCTCAGTCATTTGTACTTCTTCTACTTGAACAGCCCAAGGGTTTAAGTTGTAAGTACCAGCTAAGATAGTTTGTTGTTGTAAACCACGATTACCACCTAACTCAAGAAATTTATCAAAATCTTGGAAGTTATTATGTCCTTCAACATTTTTACCCGCAATCTGACCATTCTCTAATGGCTCACCATCTAATGTAGTTACAACACCCACCATATTCTCTTGAATAGTAGCTTGTTTAACAATAGATACTTCAAATAAGTAAGTATTGATTTTATAAACACCATTTGGAATAAAAGCAGACTGACGACCTTTCTGACCACCATTCGATAAGAATGTAACAGCATCTTGGAAGTTCTCACATTCTACTCTACGTCCTAAGATACGACCTGTTTGTGGAACAGTACCGTCTTTAGAGGATACTAACCCAATATGACCTTCTGGGATAACAACGAATCCATGCATATCGATGTTATACTGCCAAGGCCACATCCACCAATGAAGACCCGGAGAAAGCATTTCTGCTTGATAACCTGCTTCACCATTTACCGCAATAATACGGTCACCTGTAAGTTCTTTGTGTTCTCCAAAAAGAACGAACTTTTTTGTTACTAAACCAATCTTGTCCTCAGGAACAATAACTAGTCCGAAAAATACTCGAAGGATGAACTTGTACATTACTAAGCAAAGTACAATTGCTCCAATCCACCAATAGTTTGACATAAAATTTAAAATGTTACTCATTTGTTTTTTTTGTTTTTGTTTATATTAATTGTTTAATTACTTATTAATCGTGTTCGCATTCGTCAACACTCACACCTTCAGCTGTTATTGTGATTTCAGCATGGTCTCCAAATTGAGATAGGAAGAAATCCTCGTCAAAGTTACTTAAAAAATCTTTAACTTCATCAGTTATTTTTGCTAATTCTGGATCATAATCTAAATTTGCTACTTCAGTACGACCTTCATACTGTCTTTTCTCACGATTCCAAGTACCATAATTTGTAATCTTAGTCTCGTTAATCCAATCTGCTTCATCAGCTGGATGACCGTTGATGTAGATGTAATCGGTATTAGCTGAAAAAGTACAAGTCTCACCATCATTGAAGTAAGGTGTGTACTGACTCCAACCAAAAGACTCTAACTTAGGATGGTCTTCAAAAATTGTTTTTGTCAAATCTGTAAAGATTTTGTTAGAAGCTTCTAACATTTCTTCTTTCAATTTTTTAATTTCTTCTTGTTTTTCGCGAAGAATTGCGAACTTGTCGTTATTCATATTTGTGTTTTACTAAGATTTTTTATTTTGTTTCAATTTTCTCAAGGATATCTTTCAAAGACATATTCAAAATAGTTGCGTAATCATCTGATGTTATTCCTAAATTAGTTCCAGACTTTTGACAAGCCCAATCAATAATAGAAAGATGATGTCTGTTTGTATCAATAATTGATTTAGATAACATAGACATTAGTTCTAATTCTTTATTAGCCACTAATTCAATCTTTCTTATGTCTTTTGATTTTACAATTACTGGTTCTTCACCATGTAATACAGAGTTTAAAGAAATCTCACGAGCTTCTTGAGCTGTTAATTTTCTAAATCTCCAAGGAGAGAATTTTAATGTTCGAGGAATACCAACAAACTTAATACTTTTTTCAACGTGTGTATAAGTTTGTTTATTCCAACCTACTTTTTGAGAAGAAACTGATTTTAGTTCTTCAATTTGATACATACAACCCTTACCAAGGGTTTTGTAACTATCTGATGTACAAATAAGAATATCACCTTTTGAAAGTTGTTCAAAAGTAGGTTGTTCTAAAGGAGTTGGTTGTACAATAATATCCGTCTTAGGTAGTGGATTGCCATCTGTTGTAGTAAAATTATCAACAACAAATCTTCCAATACCAAGAATTTCTACAGTACCTTCTTGCCAACGTTGGTTATTACCACTGTTATAAAGACTGCCAGTTTCATATCTAACACCTTTAACTAATCTCTTAGTTGGTCTTTTACAAATTACTATCATATTTAATCTAAATTTACTTTAATATTTCCTTTTTGTGAAAGTTTTTCAAAAGATGATGGGTGACCTTTGATGCCATTTTGCATCCAGTCCATGAACTCCATATTTTCAAGATAATCTTGAGGAGTTGGTATAAATCTCATTCCAAAGTCTTCTAAGATGTGTTGCTCACAAACATCTTTAACAGAGAATTCTTTACCAGCCGAATTTTTCATAGTGTAACCAAAAATAGGTATCATTACTTCATGAATCCAAAAACTTGTGTGAGTGAGTACCCTGTGTCTATTATCAGATACATATGCTTTAGAACAATCCATTTTCATATGGATATGAAGATAATCTTCTGGTTCACCTCCAAATTTTCGAGCAGAGGACTTTGAATGAATATAAGCGTTAGCCATTTATAATTCTATATTAATTTTATTGAATGCTTCTTGTAAATCTTCTTTAGAAAACTTATTGAGTACAAAGGTAAGTAAATCTTCTGAATTGTCAAATTTATTTAAGATATAATCTTTCATAAATTCGGTATAGTCAGATTTATCAGCTATTCCAAGTTGTAACATTTTTACATTTCTATCCCATTGAACCCCACCGTTAACAACAAATTTACCCTCAATATTTTTAATTTCAGTAGTAAATTTTCTACGGTAGTCTGTTGTGGCTGGTGTAGTTACTCCTGTGTTATAATCATAAGTTTCCCAGTCACGAATAGGCATTTCATGAACTCTTTCTGAATAACTATGTATATTATCACACAAATCTTTAGCTTCTTTTAGACCAAGTCCACTACACTCTTTTATTAGCTTAACAAAAGCCAATTTTTGAGTTGTTGGTTCGATTAATTTTATTTTAATAGTTTTCATTAATAGTGTTTTGATACGATAGTTTGTTCTAATCTTAAATAAGAGTCAATAACAAACTGGTCGATTTGATGAACTTGGTCTAAAACTTTTCTACCATTATAATTATGAACTACAAAGTTAGCCATTTTATTTTTATCTAAGTCGTCTATTTCATTTCTCATTGACATAGCAACATCAGAAACTTTCATATTTGTCAATTCTTTACATCTTTCCATTCGTGTAATTTTTGGACAAAAAATAGCAATATTGTGGTTCATTAGTTTATGCCAGTTTCTTTCAAATAAAATTGAAGAATGAAATATTGTGTAAATAGAAGATTTGTGTTTTTCAGAGAAAGCTTCATAAGCTCTCATTAGTTCATGCTGAGCACAATCTACAACTATATCAAATTCTGTTTTAGTTTTTACAAATTGTGGATCTACATAAACAGATTTACCGTGTAAGGGTTTTAACTTTGCCATTATTTGGCTATTAACAGAAGCGTCATGATTTATAATAAATTTCAAAACAGTATCTGCTTCAAAAACAGGTATGGTGAGTTTTCTGAAAATATTACAGACTTCATTTTTACCTGAATATCTATTACCCGAAAGTCCAACTTTTATCATTGTATTAAATATATTTATAACTACAAATATATAAAACATTCTTAGAAAAAACAACTTTATTTCAAAATTATATAAAAGTAATCTTATGTACACTAACGAAGAACTTGGTTTTATCCTTTACAACAATCGCTCAGTAAAAGGCGTTGTTTCTAATTTCTTACCAAAATTAAACCCTATGAAACTTATGAAAATTGAAAATCAATTCAATAAGTGTAAAGAAATGTTTAATAATGACAACAGAATGGTTGAAATCAACATTGATGAATTAGATATTGAAGCTAATGACATTATTGTAACACCTGATGAATTGGCATCACTTACTGATTTAATTACAGAAAATATAGGATTATTGAATACTAATGAATTTGAATATTTAGAGAAAAGAGGATTTGGAGAGAAAACAATCTTAGACTGGGATATATTAGGATTATCTAATATTACAAGTTTAAAACACCATGAGATATTAGGTTCAACTTGTCACCCAGTTCTTAAAAAAATAATGAGTGATGGTATTGAAAATGGTGGTATACTAATTCCACTTTTTAAAGATGGTATTTTAGTTAATTGTGCTATTAGAAAGATAAATTCTTCTAAATCATTAAAATATTCATTGGCTTGTCCTGATATTCCAGTTTGGGGATTAGATAAGTTTGAAAAAGGTAAAGAAATTTGGATTGCTGAAGGTATATTTGATACAATAGCTCTTTTTAATTTAGGTAAAAAGTCTGTTAGTTGTTCATCTGGTATGTGGTCTGGTTTACAGCTTTATCAAGTTCTAGAAAAAGAACCAAGTTCAATTGTGGTATTTGCTGATAATGATTCTGTTGGTTTAAGAACATCTGCTATTTTGAAAGAATTCTTTACAATGAATTATATTCCAACACGAATAGTTATTAGTAAAATAGCTAAAGATCCTGCTGAACATTATTTTCAAAAAAATCAAAATTTAGACAATCTTATGGAAATTGATGTAACTCTTGATATGATTGAAGAACATAAAGATGATGTTTTTAATTTTCTCAGACATATGAAAAATAGAAAGTATTAATTAATATATACTTTACAAAAAAAATTCTAATATTTTATGACTACTAAATTACATTTTTACAACGACAGTGATGTTGGATATGACCACGAATGGTGCGCAGATGAGTTAATTAATGAAGTTGAAATAGAAGAACAAGAAGAAGAAGAAGATGAAGAAGAACTTAAAAAAGTATAATGATTTTATTAATGAGTCTCTAGTTGCTAAGCCAAAATTAACTAAGCAAGAATTAGACACTATTATAAGTAGAGTTATTTTAAAAGTACCAGGTACTGGTAAAGAAACTATACAAGAGTTAAGAGATGATTTTGAAGAGTCAGTAATTGCTATGTCTGATTTTTATCCTGGTTGGTTTTCTGATATGTGTAAAAGGAAAGATGCTAACCCTGAAGCTGATTATCAAGAAATGCAAAATTTGCTTAATAAAAAAGGTTGGGACTTTGAATCAATTAAAAACTTATTCAGCGAAGAAGCTAATAAATTAGTTGATAAAGATTTTGATGGTTGGTTTAATAGTTATGGACAAATAGGAAGTCAAAATGGTCACTGTGATGTTTATCTTTATTTTACTGCTAAAAAATTAGGATTAAATGCTAATGATATTATTTCATTAGGTGGAGATGGATGGGCCTCTTATGCTGAAGGTGATGAGATGTACATCAGATATAAATATGGTTATCATCAAACTAAATATGGTCAATTAATGTTAGATCAAATAGGTTATACAGTTGAACAATTTAGAGAAGAAGCTTTAGTTTATTTACAACAAGATATTAAAGATAACTGGAGTGAGATGATATCATCAAGTGTTATGCGTAATGGTGTAATTAATAAAGTTCCAGTTAGAAGATCCGATTTAGGTGATAATCTGATAAAAAATTTAACTTCTTTTTTAAGATCATCAATTCAAATTGAAGATTTTACTTTAGTTGAAGATGATAGAATGATTATATACACAAATGAAATGGCTGATACTATTAATAAAGCTTTTCCAGATACAACAACATCAGAAGATGTATCATCTGGTATAGTTAAATATTTAGAATGGGCTGGAACTGATATTGAAGTTATTGATGGTGATGTTGTCATTTGGGGCAAATTCAAAGTTGACTTATAAACTTATCTTTCAATAAACTGTATAAATACAAATTAAATTAATTTAAATGATAATAAATCTTAAATCTGAAACTGAATTATCTGGTTTCTACGTTGTATATGAAGGTTCAACTAATCTTGAGAAAAAAGGTTGGTTTGGTATCTCTCACTTAATGGAACATTTAATGTGTAAAAACTTTGATCATCTTCAAGAAGATTTTGACAAAGACGGCATTGATTGGAATGCTTACACAAGTTCAAATGAAATTGTTTTTTATCTAACTGGCTTAGATGAAAAAGTAAATAAGTGGAAAGGTGAGTTTATGGACTTACTTGGTGAATTCAATGTTACTAAAGAACAATTTGAAAATGAAAGAAACATTGTACTTGAAGAATACATGGATTGTTTCAATGACCAAACTCAAACACATATGTTAAATCTTTCTCGTAAATTATTTGGTGATTATGATCCAATTGGATTAAAAGAAGATTTAGAAAAACTAAAGTATATGGATTGTTTGAATTTCTTTGAACTTCAATATGCTAAGCCTACTAAGATTATTAACGTATCTAAAAACAAACCTTACAAAAACAATACTATTGATTTTGCTAAGAGAGATATTACAAAAACTATTGAGTTTGGTGAAAATGATGTTGATTTAGAATTAAGTAATGAGTTCAAAGACAAAACATCTATTGCTATTCTTTCTCCAATAATTGAGGAAGATTTTGCTTATGTTCACTTTATCAATGCTATGTTGTCATTAGGATTAAAATCTCCACTTTATCAAGAAATTAGAGAGAAAAAAGGATTAGTTTATTATGTACATTGTTATCAGTCAAGAGTTAACAATCAAGGTATTAATACTATCTCAACTCAAACATCTAATAAAAATTACAATGGTGTAGTTGACGCTGTTAAAGAGGTGATTACAAACCCTGATAAATATTTAACAAAAGAAAGATTTGACTTAGTTAAAGATTACTACAAAGTAAGAATGGCTAAAGATGAGATTCTTAGATATAAGAATGTTAATCAATATATCAATCCAGAGGGTTGGTCAGTTTATGATATTTTAGATAAAGTTAATATGAAGAAAATCAAAGAAGTGTATAAGAAATACTATAATTTTGATAAATTCTATATTTCTAATGATAAAAAAGAATTTAAAAAGTCCAGATAATCTGGACTTAAACTTTTTAAATTATTATACTATAATATTTAAGAAACATAACACAAAAATATGAAAACAAAAGCAACAAAAGCACCTACTATGAAATCTAAGGCTTCTACAGGTGCGACTAGGAAAACAAAAGTTACAGCAACTACTGATACAGTAGCTACTGCTATTACAACTGTTTCTCCAGTTAGTGAAAAAATGAGCAAATTAGAAACTGCCTATATGGCGGCAATTAGCGGCGAAATGAAATTTGGAGAAGTTAAATCTATCTTCAAACAACTTCACAAAGAGATTAAGAAATCTGCGAAGTCAAAAAATTAATTTTTTGGATGCTGATACCTTATTTAGGCGAGAAATCTAAATTTGCGAACTTTATAGTACCAAATATTCCCAATAATATTTCTACTTATGTAGAACCATTTGCCGGAATGTTTGGTATTTTTTTTGCCTTAGACTTCACTAAGTTTAAGGATGTTAATTTTATCTATAATGATAAGAATAATCTAAATTATTTATTATTCAAAAATTTACGAAATTCTAATTTTGTTGAATTATTTAAGAACACAGAGATAGATGAAGATTACTATCGAAGTTGTTTGAAAAAAATAATAACTGAAAAAGATGAGATGTTACTTTCTCTTTATTGGTTAGTTGTTTTAACTTGCTCATCTCCTTATGAAATTGGTAAAGATTCTTGGAGAGATAATAGTGAATTCAATATACTTAAAATGAAGCACCGTGCTTATGAACATCATTTAAGTAAAATAAATAATATACACAACTACGATTATAAAAAAGTAATTGAAATGTATGATTCAGAATCAACATTCTTTTATGTAGATCCGCCTTATATGGGTAAAGAAGAGTACTATATCAATCACGATTTTAATAAAGATACTCATAAAGAGCTGGCGGAAACTCTTAATAATATTAAAGGAAAGTTCTTATTAAGTTACTACTATTTCGACGGTATAGAAGAACTTTATCCTACTTGTAAATTTGATTCTAAGATAACTATAATGGGTACAGAGTTGATAATTATGAATTATTAATATATAATACATGAATAAATATTACGGACAGGTTCCAAATGCTGGTTATCTCTATAGAGGAGTACCGGTAGATAAGTTCTTACACGACAATTACTTTAAAGACAAAAGAGATGGTTTTTTTATCGAGTGCGGAGCAGCTGATGGTCTTAACTTATCATGTTGTAAATTTTTTGAAGAAACTATGGGTTGGTAAGGCGTTAATATAGAAGCGAGTCCGGTTAAATTTAAGAAATTAGTAGAAAACAGACCTAATTCATTCCTTAACCTAAATAAAGGTTTACTTAATAAAACCGGTTCATTTGTATTCAGAGACGACAATGTTGAAGATATAGCAAAAGCGCCAGGATGGAGTAATGGTTCATTTCAACATGTAGAAAAACACCTTTATCAACTCCATAAGATGGGAGTTCAACTACAAGAATTTATAGTTGAAGTAATTACATTTAAACAACTTATAGAAGAATATGATATTAAACATGTTGATTTGTTTATATTAGATGTTGAAGGTGTTGAAGCATTGATATTAGAAAGTATGAAAGACTGTGATGTCTTACCTACTCATTTATTTATTGAGCATGAACATATTGGTTTAGATGTTTGTAAAGAACTCACATCACAGTTAGGATATAGATTGGATTGGAATGACTTCTGTAACTCAATGTATATAAAATGAAAAAATCGAATATTAAATTTAATATATACATTAATAAAAAATCATAATTATGAAACATCTTAAATTATTTGAAAACTTCTCAGACTCAGAATCTATTAATGAAGATTTTCTGGAATTAAAATCTATAGCTAAACAATTATACTCTCTTGTAAAAAGTGAAGGGTATGAAGTTGAAATAAAAGAAAATAGCGAAAAATCAAAATATAGAGGTGGTGATTCTTTAGTTGGTACAAAAGATTCAAAATATTTGAATGGTAAAGGTGGTACTGTAGAAATTCATCAATTTTCAGATGTTGAACAAATTGGCTTGTTTCTGCCTGTTTATGCTGTTGCTTATCAATTTATAACAGCACCTGAAAATAAAGAGATAATTAAAAAGATGATGGATGAAAAGAAACCTGGTGATTATGAAAAATACCCTGGAACTTATCAACAGGATATTTCTAAAAATTGGTCACATATAAAAGATGCTATTTTTGGAGAATCTGGTAAAATTGCTAACTTATACGATATGCAGAAAAACCCAGAAGTAGTAAAATTTGTAAATAAGTTAGGAAATAAATTAATTGATACTATCAAATCAAAATATCCTAATATGTTATTAAGTACTGAAGATAAAGAAACAAATTTTGCTTTATATTTTGCTGAACCTAAGACAAATAAAGGTGCTGTAGTAAATCCTAATCAAAGACCTAACAAACCTAATCCAAATATTTAATAAATTAAAAACCCACTCTAGAGTGGGTTTTTTTATATCTTATAAATTCCTGTCTGTTTTTTAATTATTTAGGTGTGTTTTCATCATGAATTACTAAACCAGTTTTTCCCTCACTTACTAACTTATCAAAATATCTACCTGGTTGAACTAAATCATCATCAAACCAGTGACCTATTGGGGTGTTTCTAATCTCAACATTGACTTCTGATATTACTATTAATGGAACCTCAGGTAGAAATTTATCTAATAAACCTCTACAAAAAGAAATTGACTCTTCAAGATTTGTATCTAAGAGTACCTGAACTGCTAACCCTCTATGATGAGCACCTGATATTTCAACAGTTGTTGGAAATTTTATAGAATGTAAAACTTCAACACATTTTGACCAATTTGGGTTTGTATTTGATGAGCCTATAGGAGACTCATGTCTACAAATAAACATGTTCATTATGACTTTCTTCTCCATTTTAGATTCTTTTATAAAATTACCCCAGTCCTTTACTTTTATATTCATTTTAGTAGTTAGTTTTAACCCACTCAACTAGTTTAAGTAAGTTTTCTGTGTTATGAGGATATTTATCTAAGATTGATTCTAAGAATTTCAATCTACCTTCTTTGTAAGCTTCACCATAAGCTTTGAACTCTTCGTGAATTCCGTTTTCCCATTCTAATAATTGATCGAAATCTCTTTCTACAATACTCATATCATAGTAATTAAAAGACTCTGAAAGGTTTGTTGTAGCTTGGTGAGTCTTTGTATCTAAAATCATTTGTTTTACTTCTAAAACGTCTGAATTAGATTTATCTGAACAGCATTCCATAAAGAAGTCAGCTGACTTTTCTTCATTATCACTTTTCATTGGGTCATAAACACAATCGTGAAAAAGAGCTGTTAACATCAACTTCTCATATTCTTTATCAGAGTATTTTGACTTACTTTCGTTGATTTGGTCAATCACATCATTTAAGTGATTTAAGGTATGATAAGATCTATGAGATTCATTCCACATTGAAAGTAATGTATTAACATCACATTTGATATTCCATTTATTAAGTAATTCTTGTAAATTCATAAAATTTTATTTCTTTTTGTTGAGTTATATATTAAAAAGCCGTTTTATGGTTTCTTTTCTCGTTCTTGCTCTTTCATATTTACTATGAAGATGTTTCCAAGCCATTAAAGAAGCGGTGGCACTTGACTTACCAGTTTGCCTAGCCTTCAACATCATAATTTGTTTATTACCATTTAGATATTGACCAAATATATCAAGAGTTTCTTTATTCATAAATTCTTTTTATTTTTTCTTTTCGTTTTTCAATACGACCTCTATACTTACGAATATTCTTAACACGAATATTAAGTTTTTCCAATATGGATGGGTCTACCGTAGTAGCACTTATCATACTGATATGGTCAACTATTACAATGTCTCTTTTAATCATTTAATAAAGCATTAAGTTTATCTTCTCTTTTAATAGAAGTTATTTCACTATTTAATAGTTCATTTAGATTTTCAACTCCATCAAGTTGAACAGACTCTTTCATAAGATTATCAACTTTTTTTTGAAATCTGTCATTTAGAATTTGAGTAAATAAACAATTGCTGGTTTTTATCTCAACCATATTATTATCCCAGTTATCATTTTCATGTTTACAATACTGAATATGTAAAGTATTAAATGGACCTTCTTTCTTATTAAGAACTAAGAGATTATCTTTATTAATAACTATTGGAAAGAAATGATTAGTTTCAACTTGTGTTACTGATTTTGGTCCATTATAACTAACACCGCTGTAATTATAAACTTGATTTTGAGTAATTTTATATCCAGATGATATCTTTTTCAACATTGTTTTCAAAAGTATCAATTGTTCTACATAAGCTTTGAATCCAAGTTTATACATAGAGATAAAACTTGGAATTGATATAAGTAAAGCAAATAAAGGCACGACTATTAATAAAGCCGTAATCCAATCAACAATTGATATTTGTGACATATTATTCTCCTAAAAGTTGGTCAATCTTATTATTTCTTTTCTCAGCCTTTTCTTTTGCTTCACGAATAGCTTTTTGTTCTTCAGATTCTTCAGTGAAGGATGTTGCGTTCATTTGGTCAAGTAAATCAGTGTAATCACTATATGTAGATTCTTTAGATTTATCTAAACCATAAACCATATAGTCGCCATATTTTTTACCACCAAATATGTCTTTGTAATATTCTTCTTTCATATTAAATATTTTTTAAATCGTTTTTAACTTTTTCCATACCAGTTGATGCCAATTCTTGGTAATGAGTAAATAAGTCATTTCTGTATTCTGGTACATAGAAATCAAGGTCTGATAAATCTACATAGTAAATCTTAGTAGTTTCTCTAGTCAAAAATGGAATTGTATTAGCAGGTGAAACTTTCATTGAAGTTCCAACAACAATACATACATCACATTCTTTAGCCGCTTTAGTAGCCATATCAACAAAATCAGGATCTAAATCTTCACCAAACCAAACAATATGAGGTCTTAATTGAGAGCCAGTTGTTGGACATTTATCTCCAATATTAATTGGATTATATCCCACATCAACAACTGTGTCTAATGGTGATGTTTTATGATCATACATACAGCCTCTAGCTTTTGTTAACTCACCATGTAGATGAATAATATTAGTTGAGCCTGCTCTTTCGTGTAAATCATCAACATTTTGAGTTACAACAGTAACATCATAATCATTTTCTAATTCAGCAATTATTTTATGCGCCAAATTTGGCTCAACATCTTTCATTTGAGCACGACGCATATTGTAGAAATTAAGAACTTTTTCTCTATCTCTACGCCACCCACTAGGTGTGGCAACATCTTCTACTTTATGATTATACCAAAGCCCATCATCACCAGTTCTAAAAGTAGCAACGCCACTTTCAGCTGAAACTCCTGCTCCAGTAAAAATCAATACTTTTTTCTTATTCATACTATTTTACAAAGTTAATTAAATAAAGTTTAATTACAAAGAAAGTCTTAATAAATAATATATACATAAAATCCTTTTGGTAATAGATGGCGACATTTTCAGTTGATATAAATATTAGAAAAAAAATCTTTAAGATTCCTAGTATTATGGAGGTTCAATACAAAGAACCGGTTAGTAGTGTGCCAAATTTAACAAACGCAAGTATTTCGGCGGTTGCTAATACGATATCAACAAAACCTCAACTTATAACAAGAGCTGAGTTACAAAACTTAGGAAAGGATATAAAACTAGTTGGATATGATCCACTAATAGGTCTTGTTTCAAATTCAAATAAAACATTTAGTTCTAAGTTATTAAATTGGGTAGAGCCATATGAAATAAAAGGTTCTATAAAAACTCTTTTTTATACTGAAGTTAATTCTGAATTAAAAGCTGGAGATAGAGTATTTATAATAAATGGTGCTTATGATAGTGATTTATTAATTGAAAAAAATAAATATAAAAAAGGTAGAGACGGTTATAAAATTCTACACATAGATAAATGCCAAGTTGTTTTAGATATAGACTATACAGGAGTTACACCATATTCAACAGCTACAGATGACCAATTAATAAAAGTTTATTACATTAGAGATACGTCTGAATTTTTACATGCCAATAGAGCGATTACTACAAGAGAAGGTAAAATAAATCATAAATTTGAATGGTATCAAAATAATATAGCATTTATTGATAGTAATTATTCAACTACTCAAAACTGGGGATTGAATAATGGTGTTTCAGGTGCGCCTGGATTTTATGTAAGAAGTTCTACAGCTAGTTGGACTAATATAACAACAAACTTTATTAATAGTGGTTCTTATTCATATGCTCTTTCTCCTACATATTCAAATGTAAATAGAGTAAAAATAATGAATGCTGATTTCACTTATAATGGAAGAGAATTCAAAGAAGGATATGTTTATAAATGGGTAGTTGGTCCAACACAATCTTCTTGGGAAGTTGATGTTACTTACTTTAAACCATATTTAACTAAAAATAACTTTAGAGATGGTAACTTCAGAGGTGAATGGAACTGTGGTCTATATGGTCAATATGATAAAAGAATTAAATGGCATGGTGATAAGTCAGTTTGGAATGTTGGAACCTTAATTAATACTATTTGGAAAAAAGGAACAATGAATTCATTATACACTTCAAGTGAAAGTTATTTTTCTTCATTTGATAATTATGGATTGCCTTATCAAAAAATTAACTCACCTAATAACGCAGGTAGAGGTTATAATTTTGTTGCTAACTCTATAATAGAAACATCAACTATAACAAATGGTTCATTTTATACAACTACATTTGGTACTCAATCAAGTGCTACTTATTCAATAGTCGAAGATGAGATATTAGGAATTGAATCACCTTATACAAATGAAATTAAACAAGCATTTTTTAATGATTGTGAGTTCAATAATTCATATTTAGAAAATTCTGAATTAAAAAACACAAAGGCAAATAATTCAAAGTTTGAAAAAAGTAAATCTATAAACTCATATTTTAATAATTCAGTATTGAAAGATTCATTTTATAATAGTGATAATATTATTAAAATATATGCCTATGATGAATTAGCAGCATCTGAGTTTTCTGCTATAACTTCTGTTACATTCAGTTCTATTAATGACGTTGTTCAGAAAGTTTATAAGTTTTATATTGATAAAAGTGGATATGATAGATTAAGAACAGGTGATAAATTTTATATTAAAGGTTTAGGTATTAATAATCTATCTAAAGATATTATAAACTTTTTTGATAAAAAATTCAAGATAGGTTCTTGGACAGAATACACAGAAGAAAACTTTGGAGTAACAACAGTTGGTAAAAAAGGATATGAATATTCTGCTTTCTTATCAACACCTGCTGATAACTCTTATAAGTATTACACATCTACTGCTATATTTCCTCCATACACTGGACCAAAATATTATACCGAGATTGCTGGTACAAATCCTAATAGTAAATATTATTCTATTGATATATGGTCAAGTAGATATGATAAAACAGGATCTTTAACAACAGAAAATTTAGATTTTAACTATAACTCTTCAAGTCTTACTCCATTAAATAATATTATAGATGTATCAAGTGCTTATATAGTAGATGCTGATTTTGATAGTGGTTTAATTGAAAACTCTGATTGGAATAGTGGCTCTCATATTGAATCAAATAATGATAATAATATAACTGTACAAACATTATTAGGTGAAAATTATAACTTATCAATTGATTCTTCAAATTATATTACAGCAACTACATCTTATGATTCTAATTACCCCGAATCTAAATTAATAAATGTTGGAGATGTTGTATTTTTAGACTCTGTGGATTTTAACTGGGGAACTGTTTCTAGAATTCCTGATGCTTATAAAGTTATTTCAAATACAAATGGTGTTTATAAACTACGAGAAATTGGAACTGCTAGTCAAATAATTAGTTTATCAGCATCAAATGGTTATTACTACACTAATAAGGCGGAGAATAGATATGGTCATTTAAAAAAACTTAAAATAAGTAAATCAAATATTAAATCAGGATTAATGAGAAGAACTTATTTATCTGGTTCATTAATTCAAAATTTAGAATATAACTATTTAGATAAAGATCTTACAAATTTAGCAAAAGCTAGAAATTTAGTTATTTCCGACGCTATATTTTCTAACAACTCAAATATTTTATCAAATGCTACATATATTAACTCATTCTTTGTTCAAGGTGATGATGTATGGAATTCAGGAATTATACAAAACTCAATATGGAATGGTGGTACATTTAGTAATGGTGTTGTCAGAGACTCAAGATGGATTGAAGGAGATTTCTTAAATGGTTGGTTTTATAACTCAAGAACATTTAATGGAACATCAAGTGTTGTGAGTCCTTATTATTATTCTGAAAATATAAATTCCTATTATAGAAAAGGAACTTTGCCAAATAATAGAAACTCTTGGCAAAGTGGTAATTTCATTGATGGTGATTTTTATAAGAGTGATTGGGAGTCTGGTACATTCTCTAATGGTAATTTTAACTACTCAAAATGGTATGATGGTGTCTTTAACAAAGGTATTATCGGTAGTAATCAAGTTTCTACTTTAGATACACATTTATATAATGGTACTGTGAGTTATGCTATTGTTGAAAATGCTACATTATATTCTATTGATACAAGTTATTATCAAAATTTAAATCAAAACTTAAACTGGTTAAATGGTATTTTTGTTAATGGTGTTTTTGGCTCTGATATATTACAAAACGCTACACACTCAGCAACATGGCAAAAAGGTATATTTAATGGTGGTCAATTCATAACTAATGGTAAATGGAAAAACGGAACATTTAATGGTGGTAAGTTTACATCAGCTTATGGCTGGACACAAAGTGAAAGTACATCACAATTAGATTATGGTTGGGAAAAAGGAACATTTAATGGTGGTGAATTTGGAAATGCTAATGGTTTAACGAATTCAACTTGGTACACAGGTGAATTTAATGGTGGTGTATTTAAAGGTAGAGTATGGAATAATGGTGTATTTTTATATGGTGAGTTTCAAGGAAGTGGTGGAAATCCAGTTTCAGGATTAACAAGTGGAAACGCTAATATATTTGTTGATTCTTATAGTCAATCATATTGGGGTAAATGGAGAGATGGTATTTTTACAAATATTAAAGATAAATTTGTTAAAGACCAAAAGTTTTTCACAAAACAAGTAATGGCTATGAGTTTAGAAGGTGTAAATAAACCACCTAGAAGTGCTAAATTTAAAAATGGTCTTTGGGTATCCGGAACTTTTAGTCATTCTAGCGGCGAGATGAGTAGTTCTGTTTGGTTAAACGGAGTATTTGAGAGAGGTAAATTTAAAAATAGTTCATTCAATCCTTATGTAAAAAGAAATGGATCAGCAACAGCATCTTTTAATTTTAATGATAATACTTGTTATTGGGAAAATGGTGATTTAGATGGAAGTGATTTTTATATCTCACACTGGAAAAATGGAAACTTTATTATAGGAACAGCTACTGGTATGATATGGGAAAATGGAACATCTCAATATATGAATGCTTTTAATGTTTTCTGGGAAAATGGTCTTTGGAGAAATGGTAACTGGTATGGTTCATCATTTGAATTTAATGGTTATGTGACAGATGATTATACTTTACAAATATTAAACAGAGGTATGTCTTGGAGCGGAACATCTTCTTGTCACATATGGAATATATTTTTACAAAATACCGACCAAGAAAGAACTATTGTGTCAGCAACAGCATCTACAATATCAACAAACGGTTGGTATTCAAGTGTAACTGATCCATTTGCTGTTGCTGGCAAGGTCGGGATTGTTCTTACACCATAATATACATAAATGATTAAAATAAATATATAAAAATAAAATAAAATAAAAAATGCCATCAGGTAAATTTGGTTCATCAATGACAAGTGGTATGTCACTCGCAGTATCACTAGCAACTGCTCCTAGTACAACTGTACATTGGATATATAATGCGGCACCATCACCTGGTAGACTACAAATTAATGTGGTGGGTATTGGATCTTCTGCTGTTAATAATATTTATACACTTAATCATGTTGGAACACCATATACTTTTGAATCTAAAAAAACTTATCAATTTATAACACACACTGTTAATTTATATGCGGTACACGGATCTTTTTCAGTATCTCCACCTTGGCCGACAAATCAATCAGATGAGTTAAAATACTATAGTGGAATGAGTGCTTCAAATGTAGCACCAACACTTAATGCTACTCAAAGTTTTTTTCACTACTCAACACCAACATCAACTATAACATCAACCAGTCATGTTGTTTATAAAGCAAATGGTACATTTAGTAGTCAAGGTGTGGCAAATGAGGGCATAACTGATTTTGTCGTAAATGAGATAGATTTTAAAATTCAAGGATTTTCTTATTATAGACTAACAGCTAGTGAGAATCAACCAATTGTATCAAATTCACTTGGTTGGTATTATAATAAAAGTTCTGATCAATATCATTGGTATGATAGAGTAACAGGTTCCGCATCTAACGCAACACAGTTAAATACTGGATATTTTCCAGTTGGTGGTCCAAATGGCAGTAAGACATCAAATATTGGATTTAGATTAAATAATGCTTTAGTTAAATTTGTACCTTATTCATATTTTAACTTTTCATTTTCTTATCAAAATCAAAGTGATTTTCCATTAAAGATATATACATCATATTCTCCACCATCTCAATCTCCTGCTGATTGGACCAATTTAGTGTCTAATAGTTATACACCACCGAGTGGATCTGTATTACTAGCAACATTAACTCAAAGTGTTTCTCCATCTGGATCAACATCACTGACATCTTCTATTTCTCAACAATTTTATGGAGTTAGAGGAAATCAATATTTGATTTTTGTTGGTGGATTTGCTGGAGCATCAGCATCAGGTACAACATACTCATCTATATATTTATCAAATATAACAGTTGATGGTGGTTACTACTCTGGTAACAATAGACAATATATAATGAGTACTGGTCTAACATACTCATCACCTATTATTGGTTTAACAGGAGCAACATATACGGCCCTTGTTGGAAATGGTAATAGTGTAAACGCAACGGCATCTCTTATAAATCCCGGAATTAGTCAAATTTATTCAAAAATTGGTAATGGTAAATTCAAAGCAGGTATTTGGGAAAATGGAGTTTGGAATAGTGGTTGGAGAGTTGATGAAGGAATGTATGAGTTTCATAATGTTAATCAGTTCTTTGGATATAATAGAAATAAAAGATGGAGAGTACAGATTACAGGTCCAACTTCATCAGTTTCTAATTTTAATATTGGTGATAATGTTTCAATTGGAAATATCATCGCAATTGATATAAATGAGGATAGAAAAGTACTTAAAAGTTATTATACAATCATAAATAAAACTGATAATAGTATAATTGTTGAATTTGATAATAACTTCCCAATAAGAAGAGTTAAAAAAGACTCAGATCATCACAGAATTTATGTAACAAAAAATGTTTGGTTATCTGGTGGTTTCTTAAATGGATATTTTAAGGGAATTTGGAATTATGGTTTATTTAAAGGATATCCATTGATTACTGAAATGTATGATACAAACTGGATTGATGGTGTTTTTGATGGTGGTCATTTTAGTTCATCTGAATACACTATACCTAATTTTGTTGATACGATATTTCAGGCTGGTAGTGTTGGATTAACTTTCTCACAACCACACGGTCTTACTGTTGGTGATTTAATAACAATAGATAAAACAGATAAAACAATAAATCCTCAATATGATGGTGAACATTATGTTACGGAAGTTGTAAATAATTACCAAATAAAAACCGACATTGATTGGGGATCTGATTCTGTTTTAGAAGGTGGTTCAGTAACAATTGAAATGTCTAGAGGTGTTTTACAAAAAGTTAAATTCAAGTCAAACAATATATCTAAAATAACATCAAATAACTCATTAGAATCTGATGCGGTATTTGTTTATAACTCATGGATGGATGTATTATTTGATAATTCATATGCTAGTAACATAGGAAAACCTCAAGCTTTATTAAATTCCTTATCAAGAAAAACTTATTCAGAAAATAACTTATATGGTTATACAACAAATGATATATTAGAAAGTGATTCAACTTTTAGAGATAGTTTTTCAACAACAATAAGAAGTTATAAACTAGGAACAAAATATAAAATATTTAGTGATTTTATAGGAGATGCTGGTAAATTTGAAACAGAATTTGGCGGATCTTTTCTTTCATCTACGGCATCACAAGCAGCAAGTGCTGAAGTATATATCAATATACCTGGAGAAAATGAATTTATAAAAGATGGTTGGACATTTTCTAGATGGGATGTTTCATCTTTAACATTTTCTAGACCAACATATACAGGTATTGACTCAATAACAGGAGAAGAATTGTTAGTAAAAGCAATTGCTAGTGGTGGTATATTAGATGTAACGTCATTTAGTGAAAACGATATTTTAAACAAAACATATGAGGAGATTCAAAGATTCAGATATACAAAAGTTGAGTTTGATTTAGTAACATTTTCTAATATTATATCAGATTATACCGAATTTAGTTGGAAAGGAAGTTCTAAAGTTACTCACGCACCTTATACATATAAATATTTTGGACCTAATAATAATGTACAGGTTCCACCTATACACTTTAATAACTTAAATTTTGTTAATAGAAAACTTACTATTAGTGGTGGAATTGAATCATCAATATTAACAACCGCAACATATTTACCTGTATATGATAATGTAAATCATTTACTAACATCAAAAACTAAAAAATCAGAATATTTTTATAATAAAAGAAATCTAGCCATGCATTTTTATGGATATAGTCCTTTATTTTTAACAACTGTAGAATATTTAATTGATAATTTACATTTTTATGAAGTGGATATGATTCCATTCTTTCAATATTTTACAGAAGATAATATTAATAAAGGTATTCAAATTCCATATCAAGGAATATCACCTTTTATTGATTATACTAATTCTAACTTTAGCTTTATAGATAATATATCAGTTGGTTTAGATAGTATTCAAACTCAAAACTCTAATACAGTTGTTAGTGGTGTTGGTGCTGGTGTTGGTCAATCTTCGGGTGGTGTTATATTTGTTGAAATGGCAACAGCTGGTAAAGTTGGTACTGCTTTAGGATAATTTATTTTTTTAATAAAAGATAACCAACCATTCCAGCAACATCTTTAGAGCAATTACCCATTGATTCAATTTTAGTTTCATCACCGGTTAATTTAATACCTGATAGTTTTTGTTTTCCTAAAATTCGTTTTTCACCATTACACTTTTTACAAGGTGTTAAACCTACTTTACCTTTACCATTACAAAAGTTACAAGCATCTCCTTTGTAGTCTTTACCAGATCCTTCACAGAAATCGCATCCATCATCAGCATCAAATGTTCTTAAAATATTACCATCATTGTCTTTAATAACAATTTTAGCTGAAAGGTCTTTACCTGTACCATCACAAGTTTTACACTTAACCCATCTTTCATATTCTAACGTACCATTAAATGTTTCATCTATATTCATATAGATATCTAAAACTTCATTCTTTTTGAATTTTTCATAATTTGATTTTTCTTTATTATAATCAAATTCTAAATTAATATCAAATAGCTCAAAATACTCATTATAATTATTACCAAATTTACTTTTAACATCATAATCTTTTCTTTGTTCACTACAAAGAACATCATATGCCTCAGTCATTTCACCAAAGATAATAGGATTACCGCCTTTATCAGGGTGATGCGTAAATGATAATTTATAATAAGTTTTTTTTATTACCTTTTCATCAGAGTTATTATCAACTCCAAGAATTGAGTAATAGTTTTTATTCAAATTCATAGAATCCTATTTCTTTTAATTTTTGTTTCATCTCTTGTTTATCTTTTGTTAAGCCAACAATATCACAAACTTGGTGAGATATACCATCCGACTCTATAATAAGAGCATCTGGTTTTGTTACATAACCTATTAAGTAATCTAAGCCATTAGAAGCGGCTGATAATAAACTATTTTTACTGATAAATCTTTTATTGAAACTCATCTAATATTTGATTAATTTTTTTCTCTCTAAGTAACGATTTATTTGTCATTTCAAACTGACCTTTTTCATCTTTATATCCACAATCATTACAAACACTTTGTGATGGAATAGTTGGTTTAGAACCATCTGTTGGTATAAAGAACTTCCAAGATATATTTTTACTTTTACAATTAGGACAACCAGACATATCAGGTAAAGATGATATAAATCCAGACTTTTGTAATTTTCCTAAATCATAAGTTTTATTATTTTGATTGGGAAATAAACTAAGTAACTTCTTAATCATTACTTCTGTATTTCTTCTGAATATAAGCGGCTCTTGTTACTTCAGCTCTTCTTTTTACAGACTTTTTAGTAAATTCTTTTCTTCCTCTAAGCTCTTTCATAGCTTTAGTTTTGTCCCATTTTCTTTTAAGAATTTTAAGAGCTTTTTCAATTGTTAGTTTTCCTTCAACCTCTACGATCAACATATGTAATAAATTAATTTTTGTACATTATATATTTAATATATACTTATATCTATAAAACATAACATAGTTGAAAATGATTAAAAAATATTCAGACTTTATAAAAGAAAATCTAGAGTTTATACTAGAATCAAATGTCGTTTTCTCTGATAACTTCAGAAAGGCAATGGCTAAAATTGACCATCCAATGGCTAAAGCCATTTTAGGTGTTGAAAATAATGACTTAACTGTTCAAGCTAATTATCTTGATATAGAATTTTCTAAAAATGATACAATTTCTTTTACTCCTGATAGAAAAGCACAAGAGATTTTAGGTGATACTAAAGAAGTGGTTAGATTTACAGGTTCTGGTGGAGGTTGGTTAAAACACAAAGAGTCTAATAATGGCTTATTTGAAAAACTAGGTTATACATTTGAAGAAGGTTCTGAACCTTATAAACCTAATTCAAGAGATTTAGGTGAAGTTGTTGCTAAAGTAACATCTGAAACAAGTGGTAAATCTTATGCTTGGGTTAAATTTAAAGATTTATCTGGAAATGATGCTGGTCAAGGCGTTTATAATGTTGAGAAATTAAGATCTGTTGATGAAAAACTTAAAAAAGTTTGGTCATCAAGTAGACAAGAGATTAAAGTAGGTAGAGCAATGAGAGCGCTTTTAAAAGCGGCTGGTGCTGAATTTACTGATAAAGATTTTGAACAATTTGTGAATTTATATAAAGCTACTATTGATAAGATGAATGATAAATTCTCTTATATTGAAGTTGCTAGAGGTTCCGATATTGCTCATTGGTATCATAATGAAAACTACTTTGAAAGAAATGGTACTTTAGGTTCGTCTTGTATGGCTGGTGCTCCAGATAGTTGGTTAGAAGTTTATACTGCTAATCCAGAAGTTGGTTTAGTTATTTACAAATCAATGGATGATACTGAAAAAATTATCGGTAGAGCATTACTTTGGAAATTAAAAGATGGTAAAGAATATTTAGATAGAATCTATACAGTAAATCCTTCTGATGTTGAACTATTCAGAGATTATGCTAAAGAAAATGGTTGGTACTATAAAGAACATAATAATAGTTCAGATAGTGGTCAAGCTATAGCTCCAGATGGAAGTAGAGTTAATTTAGATTTAACTGTTAATTTAACTGATGCTAGTATGGATAATTTTCCTTATTTAGATACACTTAAATATTTTAACTCAAGAACAAAAACTATTTCAAATGAGGATACTGGTGGTTGTTACTTCTTAGAAGATACAGGTGGTGACTATGTTAGACCTTGTGATACTTGTAATGGTTCTGGTAGAACTGAATGTTATGACTGTGACGGTGAAGGTACAGTTTCTTGTGGTAATTGTGATGGTGAAGGAACTATTGAGTGTAATAGTTGTGATGGTGATGGTAAAGAAGATTGTTCAAATTGTGATGGATCTGGTAATGTTGAAGGCTCTGATGGCGAAGAGGAAGAATGTTCAGATTGTGATGGATCTGGTAAAGTGAATTGTTCAGATTGTGATGGAGATGGTAAAAGAACATGTCGTGAATGTGATGGAGATGAAACAGTAGAATGTGGTAATTGTTATGGTCGAGGACAAGTAGATTGTTACGATTGTTAAAAATATATTTAAAAAAAAGCCTCTGAGAAATCAGAGGCTTTTTTTATATTCCTAAATCTTTTAGTCTTTTCTGTCTAATAATTTGTTTTAATGAGTGTGTATCATAAATACTTACTTCATACTTACTCATACAGTAATCATCAATAAGTTTATCAAATTTATTATAATCAAAAGCTTCAACTTTATCACCACTCAATAACTCATACAAATCAACTGAATGTTTGCGTTCTGTATCTCTAGCCATAGCCGCTTTCTCATATTTTTGAAGACTAATAGCTTCTTTCTTATCTTTCTTAGCGTTAAGATATAATTCTAACAAATTATCAACTTCCATAACTCAGATCAACCTCTTCTATCGAAGAAAACACTTCTTTATTAATCTTCAGTATTCTATCAAACATCTCTTGGTTCAAAATAGCATGATGGACAACAAAGATATTGATGTTATAATCGTTTGCGAACGATTTTAAGAGAGCCAAAATAGAATCTATACCTTCGATATCAATAGAAGAGAAGACCTCATCCAAGAAGAGTATATTGATATGACGCTTAGTTCTAATTAACTTCAAGTAAGCAATTAAGATACTAATATTAACTTTTTTAGTTTCACCAGTTGATAAAGAATCGTGTTCAATTTGAGAACCTAATTGTTTAATCTCAGCTGTAAAAGTTTCATCTAATCTTACTTCAAATGGCAAACTCATCTTTTTAATATTCTCAGCAATAAAGTGATTGATTGGTTTAATAATGCCAGAGATTATAGACTTCTTAACACCATCTTCACCAAAGATACGATTCAACTCTTTATAATAAAGGTCTTTCTCTTTACAAACTGTGATGTTATCAGAACTAACTACTTTCTTTTCTTCAAGTTCTTCAATTGTATTTTGAAACTCTTGAATATTAATAGAAGGAGTAGTATTAACCGGAACAGTTTGAGAAGCTTTCTTTTGAACTAATTTATCAATCTCTGATTTATAGTTTTTCAATAGATAACTTAAATCATTAAAAGTTGTTGTAGTTGTTTCAGATAAACCTTTTAACTTAACTTGTCTTTCTCTTATCTTAGTAACATTAGCTTCAATTTCAGATTTGATATTTTCAAAACCTAATTTCTTTTCTTCTAAAGCCGTTCTTAAATTAGCAAAGTGAACCGAATCAAAATCTGTTTTACAAGTAGGACATTTACCAGAATCATATAAGTCTAATTCTCTTTGAACATTCTTAATATCATTTTGACAATTGATAAGTTGTCTTTTTTCTTTGTCCATCTCATCAGATAATTCTGAATCCTTTTCTTTGATTTTATCCATCTTTTCTTTCAAAGATTTATAATCATCTTTTCTAGAATTCATCTCACCTGTGATTCTATCAATCTCGGCTTGAATATCTTCTTTCTCTCTTTCTAAAGCTAGTCTAGCTTCTTCTTTTTGCCTTTCAATAGCTTTATCAATAGACTTTTGAATAGATGAAATTGAGTCATCTAAAGTTCTAATTTCACCATCAAAAGAAGCGGCTCTGACTTTATTATTCTTAGCGATATCTTTTAAGATACCATTTAAGATATTGATAACTTCTAAGTTGAACAACTTATCTAAAAGAAGTTGTTTTTCTTCATTTGATAAAGAGATAAAGTTTTTGAAATCATTAATAGACATTGAGATAAATGATTTGAAAGTTTCAATATCCATACCGATATACTTTTCAATCTTTTCATCAACATTACCTTTACCGGCTCTTTCATTGACAACACCGTTTTCTGTAAGTTCTAACACACCAGGTGATATACCTCGTTTTATTTCAACGTCAGTACCTAAAGAATTAAATTTAATTCTATTAAGTAGTTCACCGTTAATTCTGTTTGGGAGTGTGGATAAAGTGGCCCATTTCTTTTTACGACCTCTAACTTTACCATAAAGTGTGTAATCGAAGGAATCTAACAAAGATGATTTACCTGCTCCGTTATTTCCAACAAGAAGAATCAATTCTCCTTTTTCCGTATTTAATTTTAAGACTTGTTCGTTATTACCATAACTTTTGAATCCTCTAATTCCTAATTCACTAATAAGCATTAATACTTTTGACTATTTTTTATTTATATCAAAATAATCAAAATTAGTTTACTCAGTTGTTATATCATCTTCATCTATATCTTCAGCTTCTGTTGATTCTATTTTAACATCGCCAAAATATTGTGTAAAATTGACATCATCTAATCTATTGATAATCTCAGTATAAGGAACAACTCTTTTAAGAATTGAAATAAGAAGGTCTTTATAACCAGACCAAAGTTCTATAGGACTACCTAAGTCATTTTCTATAGATTCGTCAACTGTTAAAGCTAACATTTTATCAGAATAATAAAGAGTGCCTTCTGTGTACTCTTCTTTATATCCAATAGACAACAGAACTATCACACCATCTTCGTATTTACCAAGATAGTCTACTATATCTGCTGTTATTTTAATTTCATTATCCATTATTAAACACCTAAAGTGAATTCTAATTTTTTAAATCTATCATCTGTATCAGTAAAAATGATTTGAATTTTATCAACATCTACAAATTCTTTAGACTCACCAGTAAATTCATTTACCATTACATCTTTTTTGTAAACAACTTCAATTCCAGGTTCTTCACCTAAAAATTTACGCATGTCTTCTTTGATTTTTGGTAGTTTCCAATCATCATTTTTAAAATCAATCTTAGAGACATAATCTCTAATTGCTATTTCTTTCATTGAGCTCATATTCGAAAGTTTATTTTTTATTTATATTATATTTATTAATATAGTTTACCAGTTTCTAAGTAGTAAGTATTGTTGGTGGTAATTAGTTCCATCACATCATGTGAAGATTTACATTTTTCCATAAATGATTTTACTTCTTCATCAGTTAAATCAAACCACTCACCATTTATCTTTTTACTTTTAAATGTTCTGTGTAACTGTGATTCAATTTTAGTTCCCCATTTTGACTTAAAAGAATCTATAACATACATTTCAGAACCGTTACCAGTCTTCAACTCTTTAATTCTTTTAGAGACATCTCTTCTTGTATAACCAATCTTATACAATCTTCTTCCTTCAAATTCGGCACATATCAAATAAACATTTATCATTAGAGTATATATTACTCTAACATGTTTTCATCACCAGATTTGTGGAAAGTTTGAGGGTCCTCCTTTTGGAGTAGAAGTTATAATAATATTAGGAACATCTATATCAAATATTTTACCTATTTTTATTCTTCTTGAATATCTTTTGGAAAAAGTTGGTCTAACAATAGATATATCTACTTCTTTAACAAAAACTCCTGGACTCTTAAATACTCCCATCTTTCTTTTTCTTTTTACTTCTTCTTGTTTTTTTGTGAGTTGGAGAATTGTAAGTATAATCCATATAAAATAATTGACAACCACTACCTGGTTTATAATCAGGATGTTCTTCTAATTTTTCTTCTTTATATTCTGATCCTTCAATTAATGAATCGATTTTACCATCACGATTCTTTTGTTTAATCTCGGCTTCAATTCTTTCTCTTTCTTCTTTAGTCATTCCACCTGGTCCAGCCATTGGTTGAACACTGACTAAATCTTGTCCAATAGTTTGAGCAGCAATTTTCATAGCTACGGGAAATAAATTTGGTGTTTTCATAAAACAAAAAACTTTTCTTGTTATAGAAAAGTTTTCATTTTTTGTTTAGTAGTTAAAGTTTAAGAACTCATACTCTTTTAGTATTAATTGTTTAACTTTCTCAAAGTTTTCATCAGATAAAGCATAATACTTTTTATCAAACCAACCAATCATTTGATTGATGATAACATCTTCTGCTTCTCCGTTTCCAGTTCTTGAATAGAATTCTGGATCTTCTTCATCTGGCTTCCACTGATTAATCTCATCATTTAACATATCTTGAACCATATCCTCAGGATATCTTCCCTTAATTTTAGCAATAGCAAACTCAGGATCTTGTTGTTCTTGATTTTCGTTATATTTCTTTAAGTATTTCATAATGTATATATTAATTTATATGCCAAACATATCTTTCATTTGAGAAAGAAAGTTAGTAACAAAGTCTTTATCTTTTTCTGAACCACCTTCAAGTATATTTTTCACCCATTCTTTGTTCTCAATATATTGATAAGCTTGTAGTTTATCCGAGTAATCAAAATCATCCATTTTCTTTCCAATATATGATTCAATATCCTTTTCAAATTCTTCTTCAGAAGTCCACATGTCATCTGTTTCTTTTGACAATCTATCGTCTAAACCAGCAATAGCATCATCAATATCACTTATATCAATATCAGAAATACTAACATTAGATTCATCAGAAGTATAAATCCAAGTCTCATCCATCTTATTTAAGATATGGTCAGCATCTTTTCCTAATCTCATAATATCTTCTTCGTCTTTTTCCTCATTATCTAATAAACTATTAAAACAAGATATCAAATCATCTAAATGACTAAAAATAGATTCTTCATAAGAAGAAAGTAAATCTTTTCCATAAACTTCTTTTTCAAATAAATTAATTACAGATAAGTAATCTTCAGTAATTGTATATTCACCTTTAACAGCACTATCAATTAAATCATTTAATGAAGCTTTAAATCTTTCATAAGATGATAGTTTAATATCACCATAACACTTTTTCTCATGAAGTTGAACTATTTTAATAATAGCTTGTTTCATTTTACCAATGTTTGCTAAAAAATCAAAGTCAAAATTATTTGACTCTAAAAATAGTTTATAGTTTTTAATTTTCATGATTACTTTAATTTTATATGTATGTAAACATAATATGATGTTGGTTTAACACTTATTAAAACTTTACCACCCCATCTCTTAGTCATTACCCAAGTAGTGAAGTTATTTTTAATATTCATAAACTCACCTTCATCAAATTTACCGTTGTCCCATTTACCTAAACCTTTATATCCAAATGAAATAATCTTATCTTGAATTTTCACAACATCTTTTGATTCGTGATATCCCGGATTGAATTCTTTCATATCTAATTTAATTTTACCTAATGTAATTACATCTGCTAAAGTTAAATTAACTAATTCTTTCTTTAATGAATGAGCAGACTTAGATTCAATTTGACAAATCCATTTAATAACAGATTGATTCAACTTAAATTGACCAATTGGTGTTGGTACATCATAATGTAAACCATATTCAAAATTACCATCACATTTGATACCAAAGTATAAATCAACTTCATTTTTTTGATAATCAACATGGTCTAAGTATCTACTTAAAGATTTGAATCTTGAAAATACTTGTTTTACATGTTCTGATTGTAAATTAGGATAGTAATAGTATAATAAAAAGTCATCTGAAGATTTAGACCAATTTGGACCCACTTCTTTTTGACCTAAACTGGTTAAAGATTTTAAGAAAGAAATAAATATACCTTTACCAGCAACTGTAATCTCAGATTCAGTTAATTCTTCTAAATCAGTTGAAACTAAGAACTCAGGTTCTTTTTCTTCAATACCATTTTGTAAATAATTATCAATTTGATATTTAATTTCATCTTTAGTATTATCATCTAAGATATTAATAGCATTTGATAAATCAATAGAAGCATCAGAATCTTTTGTATAACGAGCTACTATGTTTCTAACATAATCATCAGATATTAAAGATTCAACCCACTCACCTAGTGAATTGAATCCATTAATTTGACTTTCTTTTATAAACTCTAAATATCTTTTAATCATATGTTATATATTAAATTATTAAATTTCATAAATACCTCTGTTAGCTTCAAAGTTTTTAGAAACATCAGAAGCACTTAAAGCAGAACTATACATTCTTATTATACCTATTGAACCCTTGAACATAAATTCAGCGGATAGTCCATCAACACTAATTCTATGAGCAATTCCCACAGGACTTGTGTTACTTACTTGTCCGACTCCAACTAAACTTGCGCTACCACTAATTACACCATTCTTATAAACACTTAAAACATCTGTTGTAAAATTAAAAACGCCAACCACTTGACACCAGTTACCTACTGAAATTCCTGTTAAGCTAGCTGAAGGGAAATTAGTTCCATCATAACAAGCAAAATAAGCATTACTTATACCCTCATTAAATCTTAATGTATAAGGATATCTTGATATATTACCCAGATTCCATTTTTCTAAAACAGTTGTTACTGGAGTTGGCTGACTTGAAGATGGATTGAACCAAACTTCTATTGTATAAGTATCAGCGTTTGTAAAATCTGTAATACCAGCAGAACTAGGAATTCTACCATATTGACTAGTACCGTTAAATGTATATCCAAGAGAATTGTATGATGGTGAACCTGTCATTGTAGCACTAAAAGTACCGGTTGATGTAGACCAAGTAGTATTATTATTAGCATTATAAGGCAGTAAAGATGTTTTTATATTATCAATTACAAAATTTCCATTAGCATATACATGTTTTAGAGCATCATAGTTTTGTTTAATTTCAGCTAGTGTTAATTTTTTATTATAGAACATCATATTCCCAACATAACCAAAAGGTTGACCAGCTAGAGCATTATTACCCAATCCCCAATGTGTAGTTGTTCCACTAATACCGTAAGGAACTGAGTTTCCTACTTGAGCATCATTTATATAGTATGTATGTGATGAATTATCTCCAACAACAGCATATTGAACCCAAACATCAACAGAAGATGTTAGACCATAGCCAGAAGTTCTGAACTGAGCAGGAGGATTTCTATCCCACCATCCTAATGTATTTGTTCCATTGGGAATAGTAATTGGTGTATATTTATCACCTGATATATTTGTATAAAGTAAAGTTCTATATGATGAGGTAGCACTGATAAGTCTTGCCCAAGAAACATATGTATATCCAGTTGTTGGTAATGTAGGACCTGTACCATTAACTTCAACTCTTTCATTACCAGTCGAACAATCAAAAGATTTAAAACCAAATATAGTAGATGAAGTAGCACCTGCTGTTAAAGTATGTGTATAATTATTACCACTTAAATCATTAACTGAACCACCTGAGAAACTTGCTGGATCATTAGCATCAATCCAAATAGACATACTACCCGTATAAATATAATCAGATTTAGTAAAATCATAATTATTTAATATTTGTTGTTGACTAAGAGCTGTATTATAAACATGAAAAGCACCTAACTTCATTTTAGCTGGACTACCATCACCTAAACTTGTTGAATCAGACGCTCCTATAGCATAGTGTAATCCGGTGCTACCTAGATTATAAGGAGTATCTCTTATAAGATTTTTAGTACCTGCTAATTGACCATTAACATAACCTCTCATTGTAGTACCATCATAAGTAAGACCAACATAGTACCAATTATAAAAAGGTGTTGAAATTGAAGAATTTAAACTTGATACACCACCAATTCCAGTCCATAAACCAAATTTTAAATTTCCACTAACTATTTCAATCTGTGAGTCATGCCACAATATATTTGGTGTAGTCTGACCAATCTCAGAAACAATAACACCATTATCTGTTGGATACGCCCAAGTAAAATGTGAAATAATAGTTGATGTATTAACTGGTGATAATTTAGAATTAAGTGATGTATTTGTTGATAGATAGTCATTAATACCATCAAAATTTATGTAACCATTTATAGAATATGTTGGTCCATTATATAATGTAGAATTACTATTAGATACTAAGTCAATAACTGAAGATGTGCCTGAATATGAATCTCTATCAGATATTTCATATCTTAAAATTAAACCATCTGCTGTAAATCCACCAACTGGTATTCTAAATAATGGTGATAAAGGCCCTGAGAATGATGATAATCTACTTAGCATATTAATCAAAAGTGTTTATTTGTCCTAAGACTTGAGCCCAGACATTACCACTTCTAATAAATGTAAATCCAACTATATCAACTTGATTTGGTGTTCCAGAAGCAGTACCACCAGCCCATCTAATTTGTTGACCAGATCCATTTATTTGAACAGCAGTTGGCATATAAGCCGTTGAACTTTGACTCATAACAATTGTAGCTGTTATAGCTCTATTATTTGTTGTTGGAATATTTGTGAAATTAGCAGTATAATTAGTATTAATAGATGAATGATACCAATTAGAACCCGTTGTAAAATCATAAACAACAGTTGATGCCGTAGCACCCGGTGTTGAGTTAATAACTTCAGTCACTTCTTGTAAAACTGTTAATCCACTAAATGAAGATGTGCCAGAAACAGTAAGTGTTTCTGATAAAGATAAACTTGTAGGAGCTATACCTGATGTACCGGAAGTACCCGACCCAGTTAATTCAACAATTGTTAAAGTTGGTCCATTAACCTCTCCAAATTGGAAGGTTCCTGATATACCACTAACAGTTCTCATACTGTAAACATATGTTCCTGTAGATGGATTATCTATATAATCTAAACAATATGGAACATTAACATTATTTCCCGAAGTTTCTGCTTGAATTATATTTCCTATTGGAGTATTATCTCTATAAATTTGAAGTCTCACCCAACCCGTCACAGATTGTGGGTTTGCATCTCCAGTAGCCATTATCTTAACCGGCCCGCCAGTAGTAGATATAGTTCCACTAATAATAGTAGAACCAATAGTAGAAATACTACCAATTTGACTACCTAAAACTTGAATATAATTTTGAGGACCATTTGATGATATACCATTAACACCGGAAGAACCACTTGATCCGGATGTACCAGATGATCCTGTTGATCCACTTGAACCAGAAACACCACTTGTACCAGACGATGAGCTTAAAATACCTAATGTAGTTTGAACAAATGAATAATGTTCTGTTCCCTCAGATAATAAATAAGCAGTATTTGGTAGCGAAAAACTAAGATTTCTAACTTTTACTTTCATTAATATTCTATCAGTTGTACTAAGAGAGTAAGTACCTGGTTGATAAGTATCTGTATTAATCATTATTGGTGTTGTGATATTTGAAATAGATACAGGATCAGTTCCAAATAAGAAAGTTTCATTTCCTGATGTATCTCTCGAATAAAAATCAGCAAAAGCCTCAAGAGTATTAGGATTTGAATTCAATCTATACATATGTAAATATGTTGACCAAATACCAGCAGGAATTGTAGTAGTATTAGGATAACCTGAAGGCATTAAATAAGATGCCATCGTTACTGTAGAGTTAACAGCGACAACAGATGATGTAGATATTTGAGGTAAATTAGTGCCAAAATTCCCCAACTCATAATAAGGTGACTGTGACTGACTTGTATTTAAATAATAAATAGCACCACCAGAAACTCCATTTATTCCACTTGATCCTGATGATCCACTTGTTCCACTTGATCCTGATGTCCCACTTGATCCTGATGATCCACTAGATCCTGATGATCCACTAGATCCTGATGATCCACTAGATCCTGATGATCCACTAGATCCTGATGATCCACTAGATCCTGATGATCCACTTGATCCTGATGTCCCACTTGATCCTGATGTCCCACTTGATCCGGATGTCCCACTTGATCCGGATGTCCCACTTGATCCGGATGTCCCGGATGTACCACTTGATCCAGAAGTACCATTTGGACCTAATATATAATTTACATAATTTTCAATTTGTTTATCAATTAAACCAGGAACTTTTTCTTTAAGAATATCAAATTGAATTTGTATTTTTTCTAAAGCCAATTTAGCCTCATTTATAGTTGAAAAAGATATAGTGATAACTTTACCACCTTTTGAATTAATTTTCAAAAGATTATTTGACACCATAACATTAACAACTGAAAATGGATTAATAGTAAATTTGATAACACCATTGTCATCTAAAATTTTAACATTTGTATCTGTTGTTGTTAAAGGTCTTAAAAATTTATTGTAACTGAAACTCATTTTTAATTTTAATTTTTTAAGCTGTTATGTCTAAATTTACTATAACACCATCTAAGTAGTTATGAGCTATATCAGAGAAGTCAAATGTTAATGAATAAGTACCTGTTGTAAGTATTTTATCAACTGTTCCAGATGTAGCAGATATTATTAGGTTAGAAGGCATCATATACATATATCCATCTCTATTATCTTCAATATAATCAACTAATAAGTAAATAAGTTGTGATTTGTCAATATAACCACTAGCTGTACCAAAAGAGCTTAAAGATATTGATGTAGAGAAAGTAAATCCATCAGTTGTATCATAAGGAACACCATATGTAGCACCATTAAATGCTATATAATCTCCACTATTACCAGCAGTATCATAGAAATAAAGAATAGGGTCTAAACTATCAGATACAGGATTTAAAGCATCAATATCAATGTTTGGATTTTCAAGAACATAATTAATTAAAGAATGTGCTTGAAAAGCATCGCCTTCAGTTAAAAACTGTAAAAATATAGTTCCTCTACCAGAGTCATCAATAATTAAAATTTGACCACTTATTTCAATTGAGTTTATATTATTTAATATAAAATAAATTAAAGGTTTTGCTACTGGTAAACTCTTATCATTTATAACTAATGACTCACCAATAATATGACTATGAATATCTGTGTATTCTAATCCTGTAAATGATGTACCACTTTGATTAAATACGTCATTAAATATTGAATAATTATCATCAATAATACCAACCATCACATCTAAATAAACAGGATATTTTGTACTTGGATTTGTAAGATATAGTTGAGGTACTCTATTAGTTGAATTGCCAGTTAAAACCATCATATCAGCAAAAGAATTAATTCTAGTTAAATCATCATAATAACTCCAATTAACATATCTATCAGCCTCTATAACAGCTTTACTATCATATACAGCTTTTATACAAAGGAATGTAGCATTATCACCAAGACCTAGGTGATTAAGTAAATAATTTGTTTGACCGGTTTTAAGTATAACTCTACTTTTAAGTATTTGCTTATAAGGTATTCTTAAATCCGATAGAATAAGTCTTTCTCTAGTATTTGAAGCTTCAACAGCTATGAAATCACCACCATTGGTTTTAATAAACTGACTTCTGTTACCAAATAAATTGCCTGAACATCCAACTGACATAATGTATCTTTTTTATTTTAACATATATATTAAAATTGAAAGACACTTTATTTTATATCTTGTATATCTATTTGATATTTTTCAGAAATAGAAACATCAGATGAATCTACTCTAGTTAATTTTATCTTTTTACCTTTATTTAATATGAAATAAGGACTATTTGATAAAAGTGTAGAAGCAGTACCATGAAAATATAGAGGTAATGAAGCAGAAGCACCATAAGCAACTAAATCAGGATTACTATCAGCATTTAAATAAATATAAGAACTTGTAGCACCACCAACAGAATCAACAGTATATTGACCAGAGAAGTCAAATATAGAGGCAGTACCAACAAAGAAATTATTTAATTTGAAGGTGTCACCAGCTTTAATAGAATTGTTAATAATTAATTGATTACCTGATAAAGGAACTTCAAGAATATTACCCAATGTATATTGAATAGTTTGACTAAAGTCAATATTAAAATTAAAATCTGACCATAAATAAGAAGAATTAGGAAGTGAATTTATTGTATTAAAATAAACTGGTAAATCAATATCACCAATTAAAAGTGCTTCAGTTGTTGTTAGTCCGGATGTTGTAGAAGGAATTGTTGTATTAATATAAATATCTAATTTTTTATTTTGAGATGCCATTTGGCTACCAGTTATAATAATATCAACACTTTGTTTATAAGATAAATCTCTATCTAAAATAATAGTTAATCTATCATTATTAGGTAGTGTTAAATTCACCTCATCATTATTTACAATATTTAATAAGAAATTTTTATTTTCAGGTACTGTTAAATTTAATGGAATTATACCTGTAGCAGTATATAAATCAGTAGTTTTAATATTATTAATTGAAGTATATGATGTTTCTTTATTATATAAAGATATAGAGGCTGGTGTTCCAGGATTTGTAACGGCTGTAATACTATCACTATTAATTATCTGATTAGTTGAGTATAATCTTAAAAGATTTTCAAGATTTGATATTTTAGTATTAATAGTAGAGATATCAGTTTGTGTATAAAGTAATTGTTTTAAAGCATCAATTTGATCTCTCAATAAACCTTGTTCTGATAAAACATTTAAGAAACTATCATTAGTAGAAGATAATCTAGACATAGCTTGATTAAATAAATTCATACTAAATAATGAGTTAATAGCTTCAGGATTATAAGATTGTTGTGGATTATCATTTAAGATATTAAAATTTAAATTCAAACTAAAAGCATATGAAGTACCATCATGTTTACCATTTGAAACCATTTTTTTGAAGATTGGAAATCTAACTCCAATTTCTTCCTGAACAGGATTATTATCCGGATTATCTAAGAATGAAATACCATATAAATTTGTCTTAGTTGTAATAACACCAGTTAAATCTACTTTTTGAACTGTATAATACCATAAAATAGAATTAAATTCAAAATCTTCAGGTGGTGTATTATTAACTTCTAAAGCATTAAACTGATCAAAATTAGTCAAAACTTTATTAAAAATATTCATTTTAACATAGTGACTAGTATTAAAATCAACTCCAACACCATCAATAGATTTACCATTAACAATAGGATTATTAATATCACCAGAAACACCAAAATATGAACCACTTCTTCTTAAAGTATCACCCGTAGCTGTTTCATAAGTAAAATCAGGTGTATCAAATTGAGCAAAATATGAACCTGGATAATTTTGAGGATAACTAACAATAGGCGAGTTAAATAACTCAGCTCCTAAAACTTCTGGTTGATACTGACTTGGTAAAATAGGGAATGTTAAATTTGGTTTGTAATTAACATCATATGTAGTTCTAAATAAAATATCTGGAGTTTGTCCAGTATGATCAGGAATATGAGCATAAACCTCAGTATAATTTCTATTTGCTTCTTGAACATTAGAAATACCACTAACCTCACCAATATATTGTACAAATCTATTATAAACTAATTCAACTTGTCCAGTTGTTTCGAATTCTTGTGACATTGTTGTATCAATGTCCATAATAATTTTTTGACCTTGTGTGGCACCAGCTGGTGTTATATAAATAATATCTGTTTTAACACCATCAAAAGTATCAGAACCAATTAAATTAGCATCGTTATATATTGTAGAGTTACTAACATCATAAATTTTTACTTTATCACCAACTCTAAAATTAGTAGTACCAGCAAATTCAACTTCTAATTTACCACCAAATCCAGAAACACCACTTTCATAGAATGAAATAGCATCCCAAGAAAGAACTTCTCTTTCTTTCCATAAATATTCAGGAAAATATTGATCATCATTAATATTATTTCTTTGAAATTCATTTAAATTACTAAAATATTCATCATCTGGAATAGCCGGTTCAAAGTCAATAAGATTTAATTTTTTAGCCCATTTGAAAAATACTTTTTCTGTTGGAGTCTCCAAAGCATTTGTATCATAATAATATTTAGTATTGTTTAACCTAGACTCTCTGATAACAACTTCTTGGTTAGCTATATAGTTTCTTAAAGATTCAATTAATTGGTCGTTGAAGTTACTAGGAGGAGTAGCATTAACTGACTTTTGAAATGAATTATCAAAATCAAATACAATAGGATTTGACATTGTACCAGCTGTTAAATTTTGTTTAGGGAAATTTAATAATACAAACTTAGAGAAATACATCTTGTAGTTTGAATTCTGGTAAGCCGCTGATATGTCTTCAGCCGCACCTGGGAAAGCATAAAATGAAGTTCCATTCGATTTTAAAAACTTATAAAGAGGTGTAGATGCCATTTAATTGTCAATTAATTTTATTATCTATATATAATTATTTACATCTTCTGTTTGTTTGAAAATAGGAAACTAAGAGTATTTAATAAATATAATAATCATGATAGGTAATATATATTATTTAATTGGTGTTTTAGTAGTCTTATCTACTATATCAACTATTCTAAAATTTGGAAAGCTTTACTCACTTAAAGAATGGAAAGAAAAGTATGAGAAAATAGTTGGTAGAAAACCAAGTAAAAGAGATTTTAGAAGTAAAAAAGAATATTCTCTTTCTGAATCATCAAACATATTAGGCGTTTTTGAACTTATTTGGATAATAGGCGGATTCTTTACTTCAAGTTGGTACATATTTGGAATAATTTTACTACTATCCTATATTCTAAATATTATTTTAAAACCTATAAAATTTACAATATTACATAAATTAACCTCAATTACTTTCTTATTAACAAGATTATGTTTATATTTGTATTTGATAGTAAATCACTTTTATTTACATCAAAATACTTATAGTATCGTTAAACATTATATCAAATGGTAGTTATCTACGGTGAATCTAACTCAGGTAAGTCAACAAAAGCAATTAAACTCTTAGACCCATCTAAGAAGTCGTTGTACTTTGCTTTAGATTTTGATAAGAATATAAAAAAATTAGAATTATTAAATAAGAATATTCAAGTAACAGCTTATCATAGAAGTTCATTTTTAATAGATTTAGAATTTGAAATATTAAATCACGGAGGTCTTTATGGTAATAAACTATCTTATGTTGTTATTGATCCAATAAACTTTTTAGTTGATAATAATAAAAAAGGTTTAGCTGAATTATTAATAGATTTAATAAGACTTGAAAAAGAATATAATAAATTTGAATTAATTGTAGTAGTTAATACTCTTCATCATTTTGAGATGAGTGATAAAATTAAAAAACTACCTAGAATTAAATTTATAGAGTCAAAAAAGAAAAAGGTTATAACTCTTTAACTATCTCAGAGACTGCTTTTTCAGTACCATTTATAATATAATCATATAAACCAAAAGTGTTAGATTCACTTGGTACCTCATTAAAATATTTAATATTATTTAATAATTCATCAATATCATTTCTGAATTTTAAATAAAATTCATAGATATCCGAATCATTTATAAATCCTTCAATTTTAACATCTTCAGGAGATTTGATAAATTTATCTACAAATGATTTGAATTCACCACCACTTTTTTCGATAGTTTTTTCAATCATTGATTTAACTTCATCTTTCAACTCAGTATATTTACCACTATCTTGTGATTTTTCAACTGGTGATTCAGTAGTTGTTTCGTCAGCTTCATTTATAAATTGTAGATATTTCTTAATCATAGTGTATATATTAAATTTAATTTATAATTTATGACCATGTTCCACTGAACACACCATTATACCAAATACCACCTTCCCAAAGACCTGTTTCATAAATACCATTAGTCCAAATACCCGACTTCCAATTTAAGTTCTTAAATTTAGAAACGACTCTTAGTCCTGTATCGGTTACTGATGTGACTGCTGGTCCATTTAGATTAGAATCTACATAAAGAATAGTTCTCTTATTTGTAGTGTCTTCTGTTTGATATAAAACTCTATAAACACCTGGATTCAAATTAGAACCATAAACTGAATTAGCATTATCAATTTGATTATCAATGATATTTATAGTATCACCAATATTAAATTTAAATATACCATTTAATGTAAATGTATTTTTAATTATATCAATAGCAATAACTTCAATATCTTCTAATATACCACCATACCAGGTACCTATTTTAAAGTCCATGTTATAAGCAATACCACCATACCATTCACCTGATAACCACTGACCTGTTTTCCAAATAGAATATTTATGTACATCACTTACATCTAATACTCCTTGATCATTAGTATTTATAAATGAGAAGAAAGAACCACTCACCCAAGTACCTGCCTGCCAGTTGGCTGTTCTACTGTTAAATGACTTTGTACCAAATCTAGATGATGTATTTTTTTGTTCCCAATATCCGTTATACCACATACCATTTTCAAAGTCACCACCATACCATTTACCATCTAACCAATAAGCTGGCTCATTATCACAATTAAATACTCCTCTATTCCAAGTACCTAATACCCAAATACCACCCTCGAAATTACCATTGTTCCAAGTACCATCATTCCAAGTACCTTTATGCCACATACCATTATTCCAAGTACCGCCATACCATCTACCACCATTCCAAATACCCGCATTCCAAGTACCATCATACCATCTACCAGTATACCAGAATGATTGTTCAAAATCAACACTTTTGGTATCAACCTCTGCTGTTAATTTTTTATCAGTAACTATATTAGAGTTCCAAGTACCATCATACCAGTCACCTGACATCCAAACACCTGACTGCCAAGTACCACCAAACCATCTACCAAATATCCAAGTACCTTTGTACCAAACTAATCCATTTGTGTCTAATCCTATAAGAGCACCAGATAACTCAGCTTCTAATAACCAAGAATATTGTAAATTAACAGTTTCTATATTCAAACCATCAATTAATCTAAATCTATATTTTTCAAAATCAACATCAATTAAACTATAAACACTATTTGATATCTTTACGCTTTCAGTTGATAACTCTAAAGCCATTTTACCTTTACCATCAACACCTAAATCAATTAAATCAACTGGTTCATAATTTAAGAATGGATCTTGTTTAGTATATTTAACATAACCACTATCAATACCAACAGTTGGATATTGACCATAATCAATATCAGTAATAAAATCATATTCATTTATTTTTGTAATAACATGATAACCAGAGTATTGAGGATTTAATTCCTGTGACGATCCAACACCACCTGTAAATTCCAAAACAACACCTTCGCCAGTTATTAAGTCATGTTTTTCAGCACATGAGATATAAAGTTTGTTTGTATAATTTAAGGTATTTGTTATAGCTATATTATATTCTTTAGCCAATTTTGTTATATTCATAGCCAATTCATTTTTATAATCAATATAAATTATTGAAGATAAAGACTGAATTGTGTCTGTGTCTGAAAGTAATATCTTAGCATACGAATCTGTAGGAATTTTAAAATTCAATTCATTTTCATATGTATCATATGTATACTGACCTTGGTCTTTCCAAGAGTTTGATTTACCTTTAGTTCTTTGTATATTATTTAATTCTTGTAAATCATCGCTTATTTGAAATAAATGTCTTCTGGAAATAATATCTAAAGTACCACCATTGCCAATTACAGAGTCACCCAAATTAAAGTTTAATCTTTTATGAAACTCAATTATATAAAAATCATTTAATGAGTCATAATACTTGTCCATTACAAGCAGTCTTTCAGTTGTATAATCAGATGTACCATGAATAATAACATCAACAAAAGTATTAATAAATATACTCTCCCATTCTAATTTTAAATCTGAACCAAATGTAATTTTATTACCTTGTGAATTTAAGTCGAGTGAAGCAGTCATGCCATTATAATCAATATAAACAGTAGAGAATGTTAAACTACCTAAAGGCAATCCTTCATAATGAGGCATAGCTAAATACTCTTTAGTAGCATAAAATTTAGGATTAACATCATTGATATTATTTATGTTTGTTAGATAATCTAACAAATTATATGTAGGAGAGTAACCAAATTTTAAGAAACTATTGGTGTAAACCATATTATATGAGTTAGTTTGATAGTTACCACCACCTGTTAGGCTATAAGTTAATCCCCAATTAGAATTTATATTTGGAATAGAACCATAATTTGGTTTAACCACAAGATTAATTGTATCACCACCAATAATAGAAGAAGTTGGTGATATATAAGTTGGATATGAAGAAGTTATACCAAGTAATAGATTTGTTAATGTGCCGGTTAATGTACCAGCTATTTGAATATCAGTTGTTGGATTAATAACAATATTTTTAAATGTATATGTTGTATTAATAGAATTAATAGATATTACAGCAGTATTGCCATTAATTGGTGGAACAGACATTGATCCAGATAAAATAGCATTAACTTCATTAGTTATTATAGTGTCAAAGAAAGATATATTCCAATTAGAATTATTATTAGGTATAGAACCATAATTATCTGCCATTGTTAAAGTTATATTACTACTAGTAACACTAACATCAGAAAGATATGTTGAATATATGACAATTGACTGTATCTTAGTTTTAAGATTATTCAAACAATCATTTATACTCGAACCGATTAGTACATCTGTTCCTGCCGAAGGACTCGTTTTAAATGTAAATGTAGTAGAAATACCATTTAGTTTTAATAAAACCGTATCATTTTCATTAGGTAAAAATGTTAGAATACTAGAAACAATTGCTTTGGTTTCTGGTGGTGCTTGTTTTTGAACAATACTACTACCTGGAACCGAAAATACAATATCACCCAATGGAGATACTACTACTTTAGATATAGCAGATGTTCCTATTGTAAATGTTGATATTATACCGGCTGTATCAACTCTACGAATTCTATATGATGAACCGGAATTAGATGTTATATAAAGATTATTAAGATTATCAACAGTAACTCCAGAAACACTACCTAATCTAGCAATATTTGCTAAACCACCATCACCTGTATTACCACTAGTACCATTACCAGCAAAAGTTGATATCTCACCTGTTACTATATCTACTTTTCTAACTCTATAATTTTCAGTATCGGCTATATATAGATTACCAAAAGAATCAGTTGTTATTGAAGTAGGTTTTTTTAATTGAGCAGAAGTTGCTAAGCCACCATCACCACTCCAACCTGAAGTTCCATCACCAGCAACTGTTGTAATTATATTGGTAACTAAATCTATTTGTCTTATAGCATGATTATCATAATCAGCAACATATAAAACTGGATTAGCGGTTCCAAATCCAAAATTTGAGATATGTAATCCTTTTGGATTATTAAACTGAACACTTGGGTCAGAACAAGGACCACCATCACCGTTATATCCAGCACCTCCTCCTCCGGAAAAAACATCTATTTTACCTGTTCCAAAATCAATTTTACGAATAACATTATGAATACTAGACGCAGCATTACCAACTATATAAACATTGTACATATTATCTACAACAACATCAATAACCGATTCAAGTTCAGCAGCAATAGCCGGAGAAGTATCACCACTATAATTACCTAATGGATTATTAATACCAGCAATTGTAGTTATTATTCCACCAACACCAGCACTAACCTTTCTGATTCTTCTATTTGAACTGTCCGCAATATATAAATTTCCAACATTATCATAATTTATACCAATTGGAAGTTGTAATTTAGCAGAGATAGCAGGTGAACCATCACCTCCAAAACCAGGAAGTCCAAGGAGACCAGCAACCGGCGTAAGAGTATTACTAGCAGAAACACCATTAGCAAAACTGTAAGTTGTACCAGTAGTTGAGATTGAGTAAGAAACACCACCTGAAAACTGATAGTTTGAAACATAAGGCACTATTTGAGTATTAGTACCAACATTAACTGATGTTTGTAAATTATAATAAGAAGTTAGATTATTAAATCTAGCACTTAATTGAAAAACACTTGATGTAGCAGTTGTTACATCACCATAGGAATCTAAATAATCTAATTTATAAGCATTTGAAATAGGGTGTTCATTAAATCTACCTTTTAACTCAGCAACATTTGTGTATTTATTTAAATTCGTAAGTGTAACATTACTTAATGTATTCAATAAATCAGTTATCATATTTTGATTAAATTCAGTGTACATATAAATAAATTTCCAAGAACCGATTGTTATAACTTTATTTACAATAAATTGTGTATCAACAATACCACTTTCAAATTTCATTATATCACCAACAGAAATTGGATAACTTAATCCAACTTTATAAATCATTAAATAATCATAAATAAATATTCTATAAGCACCAGCAACACCAGTAGTAGGAACAGCAGTTATAGAAGGCATTCCATATCCATTAAATCTACTTTGAGAATGATTCTCAATTGAGTCAATTTTTATTTTACCAAGTGTACCACCAGTAACAGTAACAACATCACCAACGTTATAGCCCTCACCTTTAACAGCTACTTTAACTGATGTTATCAAACCACCAGAAGCTGTTATATTTAATTTTAATCCTGTGCCAGAACCACCAGTTGTGGCAACATTTGAAGCGGTTGAATAACCAGTACCAGCACTTTTAATTGATACACTTTTTACTAAATTGAACATTGTAATAGCCGGTGCTAACAAAGAAACTAATGAAGCAGAAGCTGTAATTTGAGTATTGTTATATGATATAGAGGTAGAATTAGTATCATATGAAAAAGTTGTTGATATTAAAACTTTAGTTGACTCATCCATTGGAGTAAAATTATAATACTCAAATGTTTTTTCAGCATCTGTCCAATATGTAATCCAGTTTGTTTCTGAATAAGTACCATTATTAGTAGACGTTAATGGATGTTGAATTGGCTTAAATCCAATTTTTGAATTTATAGTATTCAAAGTAGTATTGCTAAAAGTAACTGAATTTGGTAATCTATATTCACCAGCATCTGTAAAGAAATTTAGTTTAGAAGCAATATCATAATCAATAACTAATAACTTAGATTTTAAATTATCTTCAAATGTAGAATCTAATGAGTTAAAATTTAACACTGAATATGTGGAAGTTCCTAATAATGAAGTATTACCACATATTAATAAATTTGTACCATTATAATCAAATATTTCATTTGGATAAGCAGCATATTCATAAGTAGCATTAACACCAACTGTTGTATTTGAATAAGAACTACCAGTACCTAATGTACTAAAACTACTTATATCAAATGAGAATATACCATCATCACCACTAACTGGATCAGTACCTGTAAAATAAAATTTATTAGTACCTTGTCTTTGTGTAATATTTCTAATATCACTATACTCTTTTCCAAAGTCAAAGTAAATAAAATCTGTACCTATTTGAGAGAATGAGTTATTAACATCATAAGCTATAATTTTACTATTATTCGTAACTAAGAAAAGTAATTCTTTACTTGTTGGTATAGATTGTGTATAATAGTTATAACTAACATTCCAACTAGAAATTGTAGTTTTGTATAAATCATTAATATTTTCAACTAATATGTACTCATCAACCGAATCTTCAATTTGAGAAACTCTTCTTTTATAAGCTGTCCAACCGGCGATACTATTAATAAATTCTAATAAAACACCATTATCACCAGCTACAAAAAAACTAGAACCTGTAGAATACAAAGCTTTATTATAGTTATATTCACTAAAATCAGCAACTTCAATTCTTTCCCATTTGTAACCACCATTTTTGGTGTAAAGTATAGTATTCAATTCACCAACAACAACACCTACTAAATCATTAAAAAATGAAACAGAAGAAAGATTAGTTTTTATTAAATTTGGTAAAGTTGTTGGAATATTTTCAAGTAAAATTCTATCAATGTAAAAATCATGTTTTCTAACTCTTAAAAGTGTATTTTCATCACCACATATCCAATAAAAATTTGAGGTCTCTGTAATACTTCTTAGATTAACTTTATATTTATTTTTAATAATATTTGATTTAGTTTCTTGTGTATTTAAAATAATACCAAATTCACCAACAGATAAAGTTCTTTCAGGAACACTATAAGTAATACCTTCATAATTATATGATTGTGTACCATGTTTAATTATATCATAGTAGTTTATCTCAAATAAATTATTATAATCAACTCGATTTCTTAAAATCCAGTTATGTTTTTCTTTAAACTCAATAGGCTGTGCTAATGAAACTGTAGGAAAATAACCGCTTAGTAGTCTAGATAAATGAAATTGTTTATCAGTATTAGTATTACCCAGTTTAACAGAGACACTATATCTCACACATCTACTATAATCATCTAAATCAGAATCTCTAACTAAAATACCATCATTATAAATATAAATACCATTTTCCTCACTGTAATATTGGTACTCAATTGTTCCACCTAAATCTTGTATAATGCTATATTGTCCTGTAAAATAAGTATTAGGATCAGCAGTGTTTAGTAAAACAATACTTAATTTTTGATCCTTAATTAAAACTCTATGACCATTTAATAATTTAACACCATCTATATAATAGTCTTTTGTTACTGTTGTTAAATCAATCTGTTCAGTTGTAGCAACATCAACATAGTAAAAGTTCTTTGAAGCGTCTTTTATTAATCTATAAGGCGTAAATAAGTTTTTTAATGTTAAGCCATATTCAGATAAATACTTTGTATAATAATCATTTGAAGTATTTGAATCTATAGGTGAAGCATGTTGAGAAGGAATAGATGTAACACTATATTGTGAACCCAATGTACTAATATACCATGTTCTTTGTTGATAACTTCCTAGTATATCATAAATATTAGTAAGACTATTTACAGGTAAATATGTAGCACCACTTAAACATCTTGAATAAAACCTAGTAGATTTTAACTCTTGTTTTAAAAAATCAAAATCATTCTTTGAGATTGAGTCATCATTAGCGTACCATTTGCTATAATCAGTATTGTATGTCCACATATTTATTTTTTAACTTTTAATTCCCAGATTACTGTTTTACTACTCATCAGAGTTTCACTTATAATTATTTTAACTTTAGATTTTTTTAAAATCTTTTTAATTTTATCAATAAAATCTTCATACTGATATATATCTGAAATATACTCGGATATATCAATTTTAAAAGATTCTTTTTCCGAAAAAATCAAGTCATATATTAAGTCATCCTCTTTTTTCACTTTCTCTGAGAGTAATGTTTGTATTATATATTAAAAGTTGATATCTCTTATAAAGAGAAGGGTAAATAAAAAATATCAATATATAAAGAAAATAAATCATTCTAAATGAGTAAAAACAGAAGTGAAGTAAACAGCCAGATTCAAGAAGGAATTCAAGACTTTGAATATAAAAAGAACCTTCGAAAAAAGAACTCACTTACTAAAGAAGAGTTTCAAAAATCAAATGTTCATCTTAGTGAAAAACAACAAGATTTGTATAAAGGTATAAGAAATAACACACTTACAGTTGTACACGGTCCAGCCGGTACATCTAAAACATATACTACTTGTTATGCCGCATTAGCACTTTTAGCTGATAAAAAAATTGAAAGAATAATTATTACAAAACCTATTCAAGAATCAGGCGAAAACTTAGGCTTCTTACCAGGAAGTATGGAAGATAAATTACATCCATATAAACAATCTTATTACACAACATTCTGTAAGATTTTAGGCAGAGCAACAGTTGATATGTTATTTGCTACAGAAGAAATCGTATTTGAGCCATTAGCTTATATGAGAGGTTCTACTTATGATAACTGTATTATGTTATTAGATGAGTGTCAGAACGCTTCTATTAAACAACTAATGTTATGGGTTACTCGTTTAGGTAAAGACTCAAAAGCTGTTATGATGGGAGATACATCACAGTATGATGTTAGAAAAAAAGACTCAGGTTATAATGACTTTATTGGAATGGTGAATGGAATGGAAGAGCTTTGTATGTTTGAGTTCAATAACACAGATATCGTTAGAAATAAATTCTTAATACAAATTGCTGATAGATATGATAAGTATCGTTCAGAACAAAAAGAGTTTTAACAAAAAACCCACCTAATTGGTGGGTTTTTTGTTTAATTATTATCATCTTCATCAAAGTATAACATTTCATCTTCATCTGGCTCACGCTCTTCGCGTTCCATAGCACCAGAACTTTGGACTAAAATATAATCAAAGTTATATGAGTCAGAGTTAGAGAATCTACCTTTATCAAAATTAAAGAACTTAAAAGTGTCTAAGTAAGGATAGTAAGGCAAATTATATTCGTCTAACATAACATATAATTGTTTTATAACTGGAGAACCAGTACCATCATCAAATAACATTTCAGTTTTAGCACTTTGTTCCCATTTACAAAGATATCCGCTTTCTTTTGCCCAATCCTTGAAAAAATTAATATCATGGTCGTAGTAATAGTAAATTCTATCCATAAACTTATACTCTTTGGTAGAATCTTTATGGTCTTTAACACCTTCCCATATCAATGCTCTAGCTCTTACCTTATCATCATCTGAAAAGAAAACTAACATTTTGACTTTATCAGAGTTTTTAGCATAAAGTTTCATAAACTTATTTCGTTCTCTTTGTCTCATACAAGAATTCCAAAGAGAACCAGCTCTATTTCCATTAAGACTATGATAATTATCTTCTAAATAATATTTTAGAATTTCCTCACCCTCTACAATCTTTAATTTAGATATATCTCTAGAGAAATAAGATTTATAGAGATTTACAAATTTTTCAATCATTTGGTCATTAATGTTAAAATTTTGAATTGAAAAATCTGTTAGAAATTTTCTAATAAATCTTCCAATTTTAATTTTAATACGACCACTTTCCCATTCATTTTCAACTTTTTCATATTTAGATTTTGGTAAAAATGAAACAACATCTATTTCATCTTCAACTCTTTTGACATAATTACCTTCATCATTGATATGTGATGAATCACCTTGTAAAAATAATGCCGCAATAATAGACTCTCTCTGGGCAAATTGTAGAAAGCTGTACATTTCGTCGTTAAAAATAAGCATTGACATATTAATATATAGTATATGAAGTTTTTGTTAGAGTTTAAATCGTTTTTAAAAGAGGGTGACAATGTTCTTATAGAATATTGGTATAATGACATGGTTACTCCTGTTAAAATACTTGAGAAATTGTCTAAAGTTTCTTATAAAGTTAGTCATAATGTTCCTAATTCTAAAATTCCTAATGCTCCTGATGAAATTATTAAGTCTTCTGATATTATTGATTTTAGTCGATAATGTTTCCTAAAAGATATTGATAAAAAGTTCTATCATTTTCAGTAGTCATATCAAGATATTGGTCTTTAATAACTTCTAAATCTTCTTTTGATAAATCATCTTTAACAATTTTATCAATCAAATTATCATAGTAATTTCTATCATTCCCTACATTTGATAATGTAGAACTTTTATATGAAATATTAGTTCTATCGCTATATGGTTCTAAACCGGATCCATTATCAATGTAAGATTTTCCTTTTTTATTACTTCTACGGCTTTTCTTAAATTTACCATATTCGATTTCCCAATCAACATCATCAACACTATTATCAATAGGCGCATCATCTTGAGGACTTTGGTCATACCAATCATCGTGATAACCATAATCTCTTCTTCTCCAATCGTTAGATTTGGGTTTATAAGTAGTTGATTTATAACCAGTGCCATAGTTAGTATAACCATAAGATTTGTACTCTTTCTTAGTCATATCTCGTTGAGTTGGAAGATTCTCCCAATCAACTAATAAACAAGCCATTGATAAATCTTCAAGGTGTTGAATATCTTGAGTCTCATTAACAGTATGTTCTTTGTAATAACCAACAGATATATTTGTACACTCTGGGATGATATCAGTAAACTCAGCCGAGTCAGTATAAACTCCACCTTCGTCTTTTTTATATTTCATACCAGATAAGTTCAATTGTCTTGCCAAAGCATCGGCAAAATCATCTGAACAACATCTTGTAGAAGATTGATAGGTAATAACAGAGTCAGTGCCTCTTCTATCAAAAGAGATAATTCTATCGTATTTACCTTTGAAGTCTTTTATAGACATTGATGATGCCAATCCTGAACCAATACAACCAACTTCTTCACCGATGAAGAAGTAGTAAAGACCAGGAATGTTATTTTTCATTAAATGTAACATAACAGTCACACCTGCTTTATCATCAGCACCTAAAGTAGTCTTACCATCAGTACCAATCATATAATCATCAAATGTATGTGTTACGGTGGTAGATTCTTTACTAACAGTATCTAAGTGAGAAGCAAATATAGTTCGTGACTCTCCTATTTTATAGAAGTAGTTACCATGTACGTCTTTTTGTAAATCCACTGGAAATATACCTTGTTCAATCATTGATTCTACCAATTCATCTTCAGTACCATGTGGATAAGTGCGGCTCGTCAACCGTAGGAATGTTTCTAAAATTAAGTTGTTTTTATTCACGTCGAGCTAATTTATTAATTATACAAATATACAACATTAGTTAAGAAAAAACAAGTTTTTTGATATATAATTTTATGTACACAATAGATAGATCCATTTCTTGGAATAACACTATAGTTTTTAGTTCTGATAACGGAACTAAATATGGTGTTCAATTATTAGAAACAGCACCCGGTTCAAAACTCTGGACTTTTAATTTTAAACTAATTGAAGGAGTTCCGGATCAAAAAGAAGTTTTTAAAACAATGAGTGTGTTACAAGATGTTTTATTAGAACCTGGAGGATTAATAGAAAGAAATAATGTAAATGAAATTGTTGTTTTTATAGATGGTAAAAGTAGAGAAGAAATTGACCAAAAAACAAAAATATTCACTAGATGGATAAAAAGTCCTTGGATATTTAACATAGAGTCAAATCCTGAAATAATAATAACAGGTAAAAGAGACCAAATTTATCCAAATACAAATTTTATACACATTAAAAAAACAAATGTTATAGAACAAGTAAAATCTATAGAAACTAATAAAACACCAATAAATGTATCAAATATTAAATTTTGCTACAACTGTGGCTTAGAAAACAATAATTATAAATTTTGTCCAGGTTGTGGTACAAATTTACAACAAGCATAAACTTTTTCAATATATAATTTAGCTGTTCGCTACACTTATGTCAGGTATCAAAAGGATGCCTTTGAGATTTAGAAATGAATCAAAGATATAGGATAAAATAAAAAAGAATAACTATGGCAAAACAAATTGCTCAAACCAGCACGAAACCAAGTGCTTGGATCGTAACTCCTAACGACAAAGGGAGAAAATCAATTAAAAGTGGAAAAGTTTTCTTAGAAGATAAAGAAGAATTCGAAATTGAATTATTCAACCCACTAACCGTTTCAGTTCTCGCTGATATTAAATTAAACGGTCAATCAATATCAAAAACAGGATTAGTAGTAAAACCAGGACAAAGGGTTTATCTCGATTGTTTTATTGACGATAAAAAGAAATTCAAATTTTCAACTTATGAAATTGAAAATTCTGGAGAAGCATTAGACGCAACTCAGAACAATGGTCTTTTAGAAGTTTTTTTCTATAAAGAAGATGTTATCACTTTAGATAACTGGCAAAGAAAGTTTGATAGAATCATTGTTGAAAAGTATTATCCATACAATCCTTATCCTTGGCGTAATCCATATACAGTTTGGTATGGTACAAGTCCTACTATTAATGGTACTTGTGTAACTACAAATCTATCTAATGGTATTATAGGAACAACAACTACAAATACTTACTCAAGTAATAATATGATAAATTGTAGTTATACATCTGATGTTAATGTACCATATGGTGGAACTACAGTTAATAATCTATTCACTAATAGTTTAGAAACCGGTAGAGTTGAAAAAGGTGAAAAGTCTAAACAAAAATTCACTGAGGTAGATATGGACTTTGAGAAACATTATATTTCTTCAACTATTATTCAAATCTTACCAGAAAGTAGAAAGCCAGTTGAAACAAAGGATATTTTTAATAAGAAAACAGGAGAAATAAATGTGAAAAAAGAATCTGATGAAGTAATTGAACTAATCAAAAAATTAGCCGATTTACACTCAGCCGGAATCTTAACAGATGAAGAGTTCTCTGAAAAGAAATCAGAATTACTAAGTAAAATCTAAAACAAATAAACGAACAGCTATAAATGAAAAGAGAGACTTTAAGTCTCTCTTTTTTATTAGAAATTTTTCTTAACTTCTGATGAAACCTCATCAATTGTCATCTGATTACCAGATTTATTTCTTGTATTAACAATTACATCATATTTTCCTTCTGGCATACTTTTAGTGTATATCCAATATTCTTTTTCATCTTCTTTGATACCTAGTTTATTTAAGAATTCATCAACCCAAGATTGATTTTTAAATAACTCTTTCACAGAAGATTTAGTCCAAGATTTTTCAGGATCAACACCGCCCTTTTCAGATTTTGCCTCATACTTAAAACAATAAGCACCAATAAAAACATTTTTGGGGTCTCTACCGTCAGTTCCTTTTCTTCTTTCTATATTCAAAATTAAATGGTCGATTGGAGCATGAACTAAAATCCATTTTGGCTTAGAAAGACCAGATTTAACAGCAGACTCTAATATGGTTCCTTGAACATCATCATATATTACATTTTTACTTTGTTCAGATCTTCCAAATGTACCATTTTTATCCTTTAATCCTAATTTTGATATTTTTCCATATTTTGCTTCTTGTGTCATAAACCATCTAGCAGCTTTTTCAAAATCCTCGGTACCACGACTTGTTTTATAAGGACAATCAGGATATACTTCAGATATTTTTGGTTTATCTTTATTTCCAAAATCTTCATTTCCTGCCTCTTCATACATTAAATTATAAAATGAATCTACCGCTAAAACACACCAATCATCTGATAAGCCTTTAAGTGCGGCACTTTTACCAGAACTAGATGTTCCATCTAAAAGTACTTGTTTTGATGGTGCTGGAATATCTTTAATATCTTCTGCCTCAAATATTCTAAATTGTTCGTATAACTTTATGTATCTCATAAAATGTAATGAAATTTTTAATATATATTAAATAATGAAACTTAAAAGATATATTCACTTTATTTCCGAATCTATTAAAGAACAAATAGAAGAGAAAACTCTTTGGAAACTAACCGAAGATGATATCACTGATTATATGTTAGAAATAACAGATGCTGGTTATATAGTTAGTGTAGATTTTGGATTTTGTGAAACTATACAAGAAAAAAATTGGTCTACTAAAGAGGTAAAAGATAAAGATGTTTATACTGATAAGGTAAAATCAGGTGATAAAGTTAGACCTGCTTATTGGATTCAAATAATAAAAGGACAAAGACTTAAAAATGATGATGTTACTTCTACATTTCAATTTACTTGTTCAATTATAGAAGAAGAAGCAAATGCTGAAATATCAATACACGATAAAGATGGCAATATTGGTGATATAGATGGTGTAGAAATTAAAGGTGGATTATTCTTTACAGATAACTGGAATTCAGGTGAACCTGAGTCATTAGAAGCTAATGATTATATTGCTATTTTTGTTAAGTCAAAAGATACTGTTGAATTCACAGAAGAAGACCTTGTAAAATATTATGACTGGTCAGATGCCATTATTAAAGATGGTAATATTTATGTTGAGGTTAATTTAGAAGATATGTCTGATATTATGTTGTCTAGAAGTTCTAGCTATAAAGACATTTTAGTAAAAGGCGAAGAAGATATGTATGATAATTACTATGGTTCAGATTATCAACCGGATATACCTTCAATGTTTCAATATACATTAACTAAAGAAAATAATCAATTATTGATTAAAGCTATGATTAAAGAAGTTGGTGGATTAGAAGATATGATTAATCATATTGGTGATGAATGTTCTGATGAAGCATATGAAAGTGTTAAAGGAAAATCAGAAGAAGAAGTTATTCAATTCTTACTAAAAGAAAGATTCTATGAAACTCTAAAACAATTATGTAAAAATTCTGAAATCTGTCAAGAAATTAGAAGTACAATAGGAGACTGGGAAATGAATGCTCACGTTGATTCAAACTATCAATCAATTCTTGATGAATTTGATGAAGTAGTTGAAAGTGAATTTACATTTACAAAAGAAAAAAGAGAGGTTACTAAATACTATACATCAAAAGACGCTGAAGGAAATCAAACAAGAAGAGAATATCAAGAGCTTGATACATTTTATACTATTCCCTATAGTAATGATTGGATAGATAACGAAGATGCTGATAGATTAAAAGGTAATAGTTTATTTGACATATTCAAAGACTGGTGTGGTGAACAATATTTCACTTATGAAATGAAACCAAATTTCTCTGACTACGGTCATGTTGATTCAAAATCTCTCAATAATGATTTGAAATCAGATTTAGAAAGATACTTAAATAAGTAATTTACTCTGTAACTAAAATCAAATTATCTTTAATTACAAATTTAAAATCACCTTCTTCTAAAACCATAATAACACCCGTGTGATTATTACTATTTATAGAAACTGGCAGTGAATGTTGATTATTATAAATAAATCTACGAACTTTTTTAATTAACTCTAATTTACTTATATCATCAGAAAGATTAAGTTCTTTCATACTAAATTATGGTTTAAGATAATCTTTAATTTTCATTAACATATAGTCAGTAATTAAATCAGATGGATTTAGAGAGTTAATATACTTAACATCCACTTTTACTGATTTACTCATTTCTTCTTCTTTAGATCCGTCTCCTTTAGCGACTACCTCGTGATAATCTTTTTCATTCAAAGGAATTAAGAAAGGATGATATCTATTAGATATTGCTTTACTAATGTAAAGAGGTTTCATATCTTCAAATTGAAAATCGTCTCTGATAACAATACCAGCCTCTTCTTCAAGTTCTCTTCTTAAAGCTTTTTCAACAGTTTCACCGTTTTCAATACCACCACATACTAGGGTAACATGATATTCTTGACCATCAACATATTTGAATGTGGGAATATATTCATATCTTAAAACTATTTGATTTGTTTCAATTAAGAAAGGAATACAAACAACACAGTCTCTTTCTTTTAGAATAGACCAATCTTCAAATTGAACTACTTGAAAATGATTATCTTGATAAAGAACTTTATCTTTATCTTCAAATTCGTTTTTTGGTTTTAATTTTGAGAACTTTTCCATCAATAGATTAATATTTGTAGTATATATTATTTTCCAAATTTGGCAATATTTTTATATTGACTTTTAATGCTTTCTATTTGACCCATAGCTTCTTTGAATTTGCCTTTAATTTCTTCATTAACACTAAAGTCTAATATTATACCACAACCTGGGCAAACAGAAACAGGATTTACAATTATAAAATGTAAATCAATACTAAGAGGTGTTTTACAAGCTGGACAAGGTAAAGCCATTACTTATGATTATTTTTTATTAAATCATCAACATAGGAATCTCTTTGTTGTAACAAATACTGTTCTCTTAAAATAGCTCTCTGTCTTTGGTCTTCAATTAACTTATCAATGTATTGTTGTTTTTCATTAACAAGTTTTTCATATCTTATGACTTGTTCATTAAATACTTTGTTTTGGTATATTAACATACCAACCATTAAAATAATTGTAAATGATTGTTCTTTTAGTTTACTAAAAAATATTTCGGCAAATCCACTACTATTTGAATCTTTCTTTTCCATGATTCTATATAGTAATTTTATTTTGTTCCCGAATCGTCCATTTTTTGAATATAAGCATCAATTAGTCTTGATATCATTTCAGGCTTAGTATCAGACTTAAATTTAACTTTAATTTTAGCCATACCAGAACCGTCTTCATTTTTACCAGAATCAACTTCAATTGATTTAATATTATGATTAGCATCTTGACTAATTTTTCCGTCTTTTTTATTTTTAAAAATACCTAATAGGCTTCTTTTAAGATCCGATGCTTGATTATCACCAATAACTAATCTTGCTTCAAACTCAACATCTAATTCATCTAAACCAATAGATGAGTGATCGGCTAAAATATAAAGAGGTACCTCCATTTCTTTTTCACCAATTTTGAACTTTTGAACTTTAGGTGAACCATCAGCATTAAAATAATTCACAAGATTACTTATGTGTTGTTTTTCGGTAATACTTTGCGCAACCATACCTGCTTCAAGTAAGCCACTTACCAACTCTTCGATGTTTAATCTTGCCATTATTTAAATGTGTGTTTTATCTTATAATGAAATAAATAAATAAAGTTTAATAAAAAAAGAGACCAATTTCTTAGTCTCTTTTCTAATTTTTATCCTTTGCTGATTATTTACTTTGAGGATCTTCAGTAAGTGGAATTAAAGATGGTTCTAACATTTGTGTTAGATAATCAGATAATTTCAACATACCTTCAGTTGGAGGTAATTGTTCAGCGTGTACTTTTACATTGTATTTAGCTGAGTTATCAGTGCTACGAGTGTTTTCTTTGTGAGTAGCAACTTTACCAGCCATAGAAACTGAGTATTTCATACCCCAGAATCCACCAGAAGCAGAAGCTTGAAAAGAAGCTTCAGTATCAGTACTTGATTTATCAACTTCTGAAGTTTTAATTTCCATTGTAAACTCGATATCAGCAGATGTGATAGCAAGTGATGGAATTGGAACTAATGGTAACATAGGTACTTTTGAGTAAAGCTTTTGTAAAGTTTGCTCACCAGTTGCTCCGTCTGTTACAACTCTGTTCATTTCAACATCCAAAGATCTTGCGGTAGTATTACCATTTTTATCTTTAGTGAACGCTACTTCAGAGATATATCTCCAAGTTACGTCATTTAATTGTGCTTGACCCTTAGCCATACCAACCAAAGGAGAGACAATTAAGTCTTCAATCGGTAAACCAGAGAATTGTGATGCGATGTCATTTGCCATATTTTGTAGTTTGTTTTTTATTATATATCAGTATAAAAAAATGAAAAAACCCTCTAAATTTATTAAAATTTAGAGGGTTTCTTTACCCAGTAAGGTTTTAGCTAATATTATCAAAAAATTAATATTTATAATTTTTTGTTGCTTTTCGACATTTCAATTGACTCTTGGTATTATTATTCTCAGAAGTACCCAATTCTAAGCGAGCATTCTTACGTTTCATCACTAAACCCTCAATCATATCAATTGGACTCAATTTATCAAAAATACCTTTGAAATCTACTAAATAAGATTTCACTCGATAAACATTTTCTGTTACTTTGAAAAGATATTCTTTATCAGAATCAATCTGACCATATAATTCATCAAGTAATATAATTCTTTCTTCAAATGTTTTACCAACAAGATAATCACCATTATATCCAAGAATATCAAAGATTACAAACTTATGATTAAATACTTGATTGTTTTCGTCTGATTTAGACTTATTCATATACTCACCATTCAAAATCATCCAACCTTCACCACGATAAATATCTTTGATTTCATTATCAGAGATATTAAAGTTAGTAAGTCTTTGATTATGACGATTCATTACAATGGTCTTAACACCATTTGTAAAGATAACGCAATTTGAACCATTGAGTTTTGGCTGAGCAATTAAAGAACCATTATCCCAGAATTCTAATTCCGTATCAGGAATAGCATTCTTTGGACGTGGAGGAAAGATATAACGATAATTGAGGTACTTTGCCATAACACAAAGATAAGGAAAACTATTTAACTTGCCAAGGAGCTTGACTAAAAATTTGAGTCAAATCTTCGTTGTGTTTTCTACCTGTTGTTCTACCAACTTTAGGATTAGCAAAAATACCTAATTTATAATCCATAATCTCTAAAGGGTTATGAATTTTAATTTTTTTAATATTAGAATGAAATGTTGTACTAATATCAATAGTAAACTCAAGAAAAGAAACATTTTTATCCTCAAAGAAATCAACATTATATTCTACTTCTTTTGAAAAAATTCCTTTTTTATATTTAAATGGTTTGTAACCTAAACGATTAGGAGTTGTAAATTCATCATCATAACCATCAAGAATATATTTATCATAACGATTTTTATCTTTAATTAAGATATCAACATCGTTACTTTTTCTACTAATTAAACCAAATAGTTTAAGAGCAAGTGAACCTGTAATGATATCATTTGGAAAAGTATCAGTTATAAAAGTTAACAACTCTTTATTTTCATCAATCATTGAGTCTGAAATCTTGAACTCAATTTCATTATTGATTGATTTTAATTTAAAATTTCTAAACTCCATCCTTAAATCATCTAAGGATAGAGTACTGGATACAAATTTATTTGCCATTATACATTTTTAATTTTTAGAGGTCGGGGATGGATTTTAACCACCGTAAAAGGTTTTGCGAACCTTCACCTAAACACTCGGTCACCCGACCTTATTTTTAAGAGTTTAACTCTTGATTCAACTCTTCCATTAAAAGTTGATACTTATATTCCTCAGCCATCTGAAGAAAGTCACTAACATTACTAACATTTAAATCTTGGTTATCAAGAACATCTGAAACTACTGCTGTTATATCCATATTTTTTAATTTGTTATACAAAGATAAGGATTATTTTTTAATATTCAAAATATCTCCTAAAGTTGGACGAGAATGTTCTATTGACTCTATCCCTAAAATATGGTTGATTCTTTTTTGTCTAAGAACTTCTTTAGAGTAAATAGAAGTCATATCTATTAATTTACCAGGAGAATGAGTATGTTGTGTTATTCTTATACCTCTTTTGCTTATATGTGTTACTGCTTTAGGTTGAAATTCTTCTGGTAGATAATCATAATCAACAGGCATACACATATAACAATCACAGTAACCATCGTGATAATCATCCCACTCATCATCATACCAATAACTCCAATAGTAATCATCACCAAGTTCAGCCTTAGTAATTATTCTATCAAGTATTTCTATTTTATTTTTCCTCAGTGCCATTTATTATTTCGCTTAATCTCCAATCTCTGATGTTAATTTTGAAATCATCAAAAGAATGTGAGTTAGCCATTATATCTATCCTTGTATTTATCTCCTTTATTAAGTCACTTATTTCTATATCACGAGTTCTACATTGACCATCATAAACACACTCTATTTTAGTTTCATTCGAAGCAATTACCCAAATAGTGATATTTTTATAAACATCAAATATTTTTTTAGTTCTATAAAGATGTTCTTCTGCGGCTTGTCTTGTTAGATTACTTGTATTAACATAAGCCACAAATATAGGATTATTCAAATCCAACTCAATCTTTTCTTCAAGTTGATAATTCATAGCAATAGGAATATTACTATTAAGAGCTGATGATAGTGGACTATTATTTGGATTAGTAAAAAACGGTAAAGGCATAAATAAAGTTTATTTTTTATTTATACCAAAAAGACAAGATTTGTTTATATCTTATCTAACATAGGAACACTTCTGTGAAACAATCTTAACTTGGCTTCTTCTTTAGGTATAAAGCCAGCCCAATCTATTTCACCAAAAGGAAGTTTATCACTTGGAATAACTTCTGAGTCTAATCCAATTTCAGAAATGTCAGTAATGTATAAAGTAAATAAATATATTCTTTTATAAACAACACCTTTCTTTTTATAGTTCATATAATCAAGAACTAGTGGCTCTCCAGAAAGCATACTATCATTAATTTTCACAGATGTCTCTTCAAACAACTCTCTTAAAGCAGCTTGTTTAATAGTTTCACCTTCATCAATACCGCCTTTTGGAAAAGAGTAAGAACCAAACCATTTATCATTATTTGATGGATGACAAAGTAATATTTTTTCATTATTTAAAATAATAATAACACCAGCCGACTTTTTCATCTTACTTTCAAAGGGTTCAAATTCAAAAAATTTATTAATCTTGTTTATCATTAGTCTAAGTGTCTGACATCTTTATGTGATGCCTTAGGTTTTTGGTTGTGTGACCACAATCTGGCAAATGGTGTTTGAAAAAAATCATTGTAGATTAAAGTATCATCAATATGTAATGAAATGTTATTTTGTTTACAATAGTCTGCTTTAACATGATCCCAAAGTCCATCTTCAAATTTCTTTTGAATTGTACCATCTGGAAACTGAATCTCACCAGTTATACCAGCACCAGTTTCAATTAAGTGGTCATAAACAGAAAACTTGTGTGTCCATTTAACACCAAATTCATTTAATTGTTTTTCAAAATTCTCATCCCAATGACCACCTGTAATTAAATGAACTTCTCCGCCATTTTTAACAAATGAATCTGTTAGAAATGAAAAGAACTCAGGCATCGCATCTACAACTCCGTGTATATCTAAACCTAGCTTAAAAACACCGCTACTCACTTCCTCATTAATCATTTCACTAAATTTAATCATTAATCTATATATTACAAATATAAAAATTATTTTAATATATCCCTAATTTTTTTATCTCTCATATATTGAATAATATTATTAGGTGGTTTCTTAAAAGCACCTTTTACAAAACTCATAAATATCTCTAATTGAAAATCACCATCATTACCAAATGTTGATAATTGAAAATTTCCAAAATTCTTACCAGCCATCATATGAGTACTCATTTGTGATAATGAAAGTTGAGCAATTCCTCTTTCATCATCTAATGTGATTTTTAATTGGTCAGCAAAAGCCATCAAATTTTGATTAGGATTACCAATAACTTTATACGCTGGATCAGCGGAATCAGTTGCTAAAGAATATCCATTTGATTTAGACATCCAAGTCTGAGTAAATCCTAAATCTTCAATAAATAGTATGAATTCTTCTTTTGTCATTTAACATCAATGTATGTTCTACCATCATTCCAGTAGGACTCATCACCATAGAAGGTAAATATTTCTTCACCAACTTCAATATCTCTTAAAGCAACAAAGCAAAAAGTTCTTTTTTCATTATTAGAATACCAATGAGCATTTGGTGTGTTAGAGTGATTGTAAATACCACCACAACCCATTACCAAAACTTGTTCTTCCCATTCCAAACCAGATGGAAAGTTAAATCTGTAATCTATAAATAGATTAGAATCCTCACCTTTCTGGATAGGTAAAGTTAATATTGTACATTCTTCAATTAGCTCACCTTCGTTAATTTTTTCTTTAGCAAATACACCCAACCCATGAACAGGTGAATTATCAACATATATTTTAGTAGGTAATTGTATCATAATAATATTCTTTAATAAACTAAATCTCTCCAGTAAGCATCTTCTACAGGCACAACCAAACAGTTATGACCTTTTTCTTTACAAACTTGATTAATCAATTGAACTTCATAGTCGTCATTTTCAAAATGTCTATCAACACCTAAATTGATAATATATGAAAACTTCATTTCACGATTAGTAAAGTAAATCTTTTCAATGCCTAATTTTTTAGCCAAATGTTGAACTTCTAAGTGTTCATTCTTAATACCTTTATCAGAGTTCTCAGGTCCAAATCGTTTAGTAATAATAATTACTTCATGTCCTTCACTAAGATATTTCTTAGCCAGTCCTTGAATTTCGTCTTTTTGACTATTTGAAGGATGACCACCAAACTCGTCTACTAATGTTCCATCAAAATCAAAACTTATTCTCATATACTTATTTCTAAAATTTTAAAACTGAATGTACCAGCTGGTGTTTTAACCTCACAAACCTCGTTTAGAGATTTTCCAAGTAAACCAGCACCAATTGGACTACTTGTTGATATTTTACTTACTTTGATATCAATTTCATTCTCTGGAACAATCTTAAATATCATTTCTTTACTATTAGTAGTATTTAAAACTTTTACTGTTGTAAAAATGGCAACTTTGTCAGTTTTAATATCAGCCACATCAACAACAGTTGAATTTGCTAAGAAAGATTGTAGCTTTTCAATTTTCTTTTGAACCTTCTCATACTCTTCTTTAGCAATTAAGTATTGTGTATTTTCTTCTAATGTACCACTTTCACGAGCTTCTGATAGCTCATTTATCACTCGATTTTTTTCAACTGTCAATAGGAAATTTAATTCTTCTTGAAGTTTTATTTTTCCTTCTTTTGTTAAGATAGTTTTCATTTTAAGTTTTTATTTTTTAAATGTTTTTTCATATACATCTTTAATGGCTTTTACACCATTTGGTTGAATTTCTCTTGTTCCAATACCAGCAAAGTTTTGAACATCAATAGTAGGAACTTCTTTCATTTCAACAAATTGAAGTGTTGAGTAAGACCACCTAAACCACTTATCTCTAATTTGATCAAAAACAAAAACTTCTCTATTGTTATTAATACCCATCATCACAGCATATCCTGTACCACCATCAACCATATCATACTTACCTTTATTGTAGTAACCCCTAGTGCTTTTATCACCAGGTTTAATAATAGTTCCAATAGCAAAAATCTGTTCAGAGTATTTCACTTGAGCCCAGTTGCGAGCCAAGAGATTCATATACTTATGAATTCCGTAACGATTAAGCCACTTATTAGCCTTGTTAACTTCCACTACACCTTCTTTGTAATCATCATCTGAAATTTCAACCTTGTTAGGTGATATGTGCTTAGGTGTTTTATAAGAGTAAGCTCTAGTTTGGACACCATATGGATCACCATCGTTTTCCCAAACAGTATCAGCACCAGGTGCGCCACCAGAGTGACAAACTACTTTTGTCAAATCAATGGGTTTTTTATCAAATATATCTATCATTATTCTAATATTTTTCTTAATAAAAGCTCTCTGTTCAAAGAAATATCTTCTTCAAAAAACAAATTGATAGTTGTTTCACCATCAAATGTAGAAAAGACATTAATCTTATATTTAACATCAACGTAAAAACTATCTAAATGATTTATTATCAAAAATCTAGCATCATCTATTGACGATATTTTTCTTCCAATTTCAATAGGGAAAGACTCCATTAATTTTTTGTCTTTTCCATAGTAAATGTTAACGGATGTACTGCTCTGTGACATAGATTATAAACTTACTTTTAATCCTTCAACATTCCAGATAGCAAGATTACCATCCATTTTGAAATATAAATCTCTTATGTCAAGTGTTTCATTCAAAACATATTTCTTTAGATATAAGAAAAATAGATTACCATTACACCCTACCATTTCTTTGTATAGCCCTTTACCAGTCTCAGATAAATATGTATTGATTCGGAAATCTTCTATTCTTTTTACAGTGAAAAGTTTAGTTTTAAATAAACTTTTATCAACAGTAGTCAGTATTTCGTTAATTTGGTCAAAACTATCAAAAGAATAAATAACCTCATCGTTTTTAACACAAGCAATTTCTAAATTTAGATGCTTATATCTATTTAATAATCTTTCAGTTATAACTCTTTGAGCTTTACCTTGTCTTTTTGGATTGATATTACCAAAAATATATTGTCTCAATTGTTTTGAGTGATTGAATATTTCAGGAACATCAAACTTAGCAATAAAATCATCATAAGAATCACCAAGTTCAGGCGCAAATTCAGGGTCATAATTTTTAAGAACTACCCAATTGGCTTTATTAATATCAATTGAGATATATTTCTTATCTTCTGAATATTCAAAATTCTTAGTTGTCGGTAGGTCAGGCAATAAATTATCATCTTGAAGTTCATTGTAAGCTCTTGTTTTCTTCAAGTAATCAATAATTTCATTTGACTTCTTTAATCTATATTCATAAAGTTCACCATACTTTTCTTCGGCTTCTTCATAAAGTTTAATTAAGTCTTTGATGTTTTTCCATCTTTCTAATTTTGAGAATTGATTAATATAATAATCAAAATGTGCGTAATCCGGCACACTTATATCCATCAATTTACAAAATCCTTTTACGTCTTTCATATTTAGTTTAATACTTGTTTTATTATTTCGTTTCTACGATAAGCTTTATAATCTTCATCTTCTGTGATAAAGTATTCTGACATTTCTTGTTCAGTAAAATAATACCATTTAATTCTTTCATTATGTGATAAATTCCACCAATCTTTTCTACCAGAGTAGGATCCATAAATATCATCTTCAATACAGAAACCATATCCTTTTCTTTCTTCAACTTCTGGATCAGCATTACATGATAAATCACCTCTACCTTTGATAGAGTAATGACTACCAACTTTAATAGTTTTGTATTCTTTAATACAAACAACTTTCATACAATCCCATCTATCTTCCATTGAATAAGTTTTTTATTTTACTTTTTCTAATTTTTACAGTACGAATCTTATCTCTCAACTTAAAAACTTCAGAGTAAACATCTGTTACTAGTCTTGAGTTTTCACCATAATTAGAGTTAACAATCATCTTGTAATGAGCTAATTTAGTTTCCAATTCTTTCATCTTAATCTTCTCCATGATGGTCTACGGCAGATATATTTTTTTTAACCATTATACCTTTAACTTTTTCATAGGAGATAGGTGTATAATCAATCACGTTACAACCAACATCCATTACTTTTCTTTTGTAATACTCTTGTTGACTTTTAATCAATGAACCGTGACAGTGACCGTGTAAGTGCCAAGAACCGTGATGTGCTTTGTTCCAACTTAAAATTGGATAGTGTGATAAGATTATCTTTTGATAACCTTGTGAACCTCTTGATTCAAGAGACTCTGGATCTAAAATACCAATCTCAGTATAAGATTCGTGTACACTTTCCCATCTACCAAACTTCTGAATATGACTCATTTTATCGTGGTTACCCAAAATAAAGTGAATCTTACCTTGTAGTGAATAAATAAACCACTTTGTCAATTCATCACGAGAAAATGATAAATCACCTAAGAAATAAACTGTATCTTCTGGACCTACTACTGAGTTCCAGTTTTTTATTAATTCTACATGCATCTCATCAACATCAGCAAAAGGTCGTCCATCAAACTTGAGGACGTTTTTATGACCAACGTGTAAGTCACTTATAAAGAATATGTTTTGTTTTTCATGTCTCATAATTATACAAATATATGAAATCTTTTTTAAAAATCGTGATTTATTTCAAATAAACTTACATGTTACTAATATATAAAACATAAAAATAACTATTCTAAATGTCAAATCTATCTAAAACCGTTGGTCAAACACCATTAATTAAAATCTCAGAAAGAATCTTCGCAAAGTTTGAAGGTCAAAATCCAAGTGGTTCAATAAAAGATAGAATGGCTTCCTATATTATAAATCATGCTGAATCAAATAATCTTATTAAAAAAGGTGATACTATTATTGAGGCAACATCTGGAAACTCAGGAATTGCTTTTGCTTTCTTAGCAGCAGAAAGAGGTTATAAATGTATAATCATTATGCCAGCTAATATGAGTGAAGAAAGAAAACAAATGTTAAGACTTTATGGCGCTGAACTTATTGAAGTACCAGATGGTAAATTTGATGACGCAATTGCTTTAAGAGATAAAATGGCTTTAGAGAATGGTTACTTTAATCCTAATCAATTTCACAATCCACTAAATATACAAGCTCACTATGAGGGAACGGGTGTTGAGATCCTACACCAACACGAAAATCAAATTGCGGCTTTTGTAGATGGAACAGGAACTGGAGGTACTCTTATGGGTACAACTCGTCTTTTAAAAATGTATCATCCTTTTATGAAAGTTGTGGCTGTTGAACCAGCAGAATCACCAGTTATGTCAGGTGGTGAACCAGGACTTCACGGTATTCAAGGAATTGGTGATGGTTCTAAATTCATGGTTAACCTAAAAGAAGTAGATGATATTATTATAATATCAACTGAAGAAGCTAAAGAAAGAGCTAAAAGATTATCTAAAGAACAAGGTTTATTTGTTGGTATTAGTTCAGGTGCTAATATTTTAGCATCAGAAAGATTGTTAGAAAAATACCCAGATATGGAGGGTAACATCATTACTATATTATGTGATAGAGGAGAAAGATATCTTTCTTGTTTCTAAAAATAATATATAGTGTAATGAAACACTTAAAATCTTATAATGAAGGGTTCTTAGATTACTTTAAGAAAGACACCAATGATGATAAAATCACATTGGATATGATACATCGTCTTGAAAAAGTTAAAGATAGTAATCCATATGAAATTCATGATATAATGAAAGAAGATATGAGGTTACCTGCTTGGATGTCTAAAGCAGCAGATACTGCTGAAAATGGCGCTCGGTCAGAATATTACAGTGTAATCTATGTTGTTAGATTTGATGATGTTGATATCCTTATATCAAATGATAGACATAACCTAATATACAATAATACTGGACTACCAGCAGGTGAGGAAAAGTGTAAAAATAAGTGGAAACTATTTATTGGTAATAATACAGGTTTATGTGAAAGAATTAGATCTAAAGAATCTTATCGTATAAAACTATTTCATCTAATAGATAAAATCTATAAAGAAGATAAAGAAAGAAAAAGATTTGATAGAATTCAAACTGAAATCAATCCAGCGGCTGATTTAATTGACGAATCTATACACGAAAGAGAAGTTAAATTCACTAATAAAAGAAACCCAAGATTAGAAATAGTTGTAACTAAATCACCAGATGGTAGAATTACTGGTATTGAAAACGAAACAGGAATTAGATTTCCTTTCTCAGTAGGTCAATTACTACAAAGAAATGTAGAAGTTTGGGCTTGTAATAACAACTTCTTAATGGATGGTAAAGATACTTGCCCAGAGAAAAAGATATTTGGTGTGAAAGCCTCCGATGTTCCTCAAGGTCATGAATGGAGACATATTTTTCCTCATAAATTTTAATATATAACTAATGAGATATTTACAAACATATGAACAACATAATGAAGGTCTTAGATCAGCCGTACTTGGTGCTGGTTTAGCGGCTTCTTTATTTGCTAATTCACCAACTGTAACTGCTCAAAGTTTAGTTAAACCAGCTCTTACTAACCCTACATCAAAAGACGGTATTAATGACGCAGTAGAACAAGTTGAGGGACTTTCTAATATTAGAAAAACTGATTTAAATCCAAAAGATGACCAATTAAACAACATTTTATCTGAAATACAAAGTAAGTTAGAATCAGGCAATCAAGAAGAATATAAAGAGTTATTTGATAAGTTATCATCTCATGTTGAAACTAAATACGGTTATAAGATTGAACCAAAAAACTTAGATGAATTATCATCAGCAGGTATAGCAGAACAAACTAAAGGAATGTCAATATTTGAAATACTTGGTTGGTTAGGTTCTATTTGTTTAGCGATATGTGGCATTCCACAAGCTTGGCAATCATTCAAAGATAAACACTCTCACGGAATTTCTTGGGGATTTGTTCTTCTTTGGGCATTCGGTGAAATCTTTGCTTTAGCATATGTTTATGATAAATTAGACTTACCATTATTATTAAACTACGCTACTAATATCTTAATATTGGGAGTTATATTATATTTTAAAATCAATCCAAAAAATACAACAGATTATGATAAAGAAGTACGAAGATTTCATTAAGGAATCACACTCAAAAACTGTAAAACTTAGCTCTGTAGATGTAAGTTTATTTACTAGTGAACCACTTTTACAAAAACTTGTAGCAGATAAGAAAGTTAGTTTATTTGATGATGAAGTTAAATATGATGAATCTGATATTCAAACTAAAGAAGTATTGGACCAATATTTAGAAATTGCTGGTAAAGTAGAAGAAAAAGTTGGAGATTTCAAATCATTCAATGAAGCTCTAGCGGGTCATATGGGTGCTGTTCATTCAGCTACAAGAAATATGGGTGTTGCTTCAGGTGAAGAACCTTCTGATAAAGCAGATGAGTTTTCACTTTATATCTGTACTAATCCTTTATATAAAAAGTTTGCTAACTATAACTATAAACTTAAAAATGTAGAATTTGAAAAAGTTGAACCTAAAAAAGGATTTATGTCTAAATTATTTAGTGGTAGTTCTTCTATTCAATTTACATTCTCTAAAGTAAAAGATAACTCTGATGCTTTTTTAACAGTGAAATTAAAAGGTGATAAATTTGTTTTGAATAATTCTTCAACAAGTGAAGATGTTATGGCTACTATACCAGATGTTGAAAAATCTAAAAAATTCTTAAATTATCTATTAGGTCAATCTCAATGGAAAGATGAATTAACTAAAAACTTTGAAAATATAAAAGAGTCATTAACTCCGGAATCATTAAAATAATTAAAAATATGAAAAGAATTAAAAACTATAAACTATTTTTAGAAAGTCTTAATGATAACGAAGACTTCAGACAAAATGTTGATGTACTAAAAAAAGCATTATATGCTATGTTTAATCCTATATTCAATATGGAAAAAATAATTAGAATTTCTGGCAACACAGAAGAACTAGAATATGGTACTGATAAATTAATTGAAATTTTATTTAATATGTTTGTAGATTCTGTAAATAGAAATGAAGACTTAGATGAAGAATTTAGAGATGTGATTCTTAGTGAATTTGATAAAGCTTTAAAATCAGCAAGAAGTATTTTTATTGAAAAGTCATTCAAAGATGGTGTTGATAAATCAATTAACTTCTTAATTGAATTCTTAGATGCTATGAAAAAGGCTCAAGATTCTGAAGGTGAAGAATGGAGACAAGCTAAAGAAGTTGGTTATGAAGATATGTCTAAGTCTGAAATAAATAATCTTATTGATCAAGCCTTAGATGTTAGAGATTTTGGTAAAGTTAAATTCTTATCACAATATCTTAAAGAATCATTTGAAATAACAGATGATATGAAAGCAGGTATTCAAAAGTTCTGTGATACTTTAGTTAGTTTTATTGTTGATAACTATTACGTTCTTTAATTATAAAAAAATTTAATAACAAAAAAGACCAGTTTAAATGGTCTTTTTTGTTTTAATATGTGTCTTCAAATTATCCCAAAGTATTCTCCAAATATCATCAATTTGGTCATACCTAATCCTAATTAGACTAATATAATTATCCTCGCAATAATCAGATTTAATTTTATCATTAATCTTTAATTTATCAAGAGCTTCTTGACCACCAAAAAAAGATAAAGGTAAAAAATGTTGCTCTCCATCAAACTCTATACACGTCCTAATAGAAGGAATATAAAAGTCGAAAGGTAGTTGGAATATATTTTTACAGTCTGAAAATTTATGTTGTCTATTATAATTTATATCATGTTTATTAAGAAATTTTGAAATTTCTTTTTCACCTCTTGATTCATTACAGTTAGAACATCCATTTCCTTGTAAGTGCGAAAGTGGTCTTTGTGTAAAATCACCATGTATAGGACAAGTAATAGTAACTTTTATTTGATTTTTGACATAATTTGTTTTATCATAAATAAATTTATTATCATGTATAATGTTTGATTCTTTTATAAATTGTTCTGTAGTTTTTCTAATAGAATATTTTATCTTTTCAGGTGCGTTAGATAAGTGACCATTTGGAGTTTGCTCATATATATCTCCATTGTATATTATCTTAACCTTGGTTTTACAATTCACATAATCAACAAGTGAATAGTCATATTTATCTCCCCACTTATCTTTTGATTTTTTAATAAAAAACTCTTGATTTGAATTATCTTCAGGTGCCATTTTTTTCAAATGTGAAATAGCTACTTGTTCAAATATAATACCATCATATATAATTTTAACTTTATTTAAAGCTCCACTATATTCAGATAATGAATAGTCATATTTATCACCCCATACTTCTTTAGCTTCTGATATAAATTGTTCAGTTGTTTTAGTTGGTGTATTCTTTTCCGGACATCTACCAAGTAGAATATGTTTAACCACCTTCTGTCTATATAGAACACCGTTATAGATAATATCAATATCATCATTTGATAATACCTTGTCAGATAAGTTTGGATATTGATATTTATAACCATGAATATCTCTTGCTCTATTCAAAAATTCTTTTTTAGTCATATGTTATATATAAAATAATTATTTCCCCCTTTTAGAATAATAATGTAAAAATTATTGAAAAATAACAAAAGGGGGAAATGTAATATTAATATATAAAGTATAAAAATTAATTAAAAAAATGGCAAAGCAAGAGAAAAAAGAAGTAAAAAGATTTGAATTTAGTAAGGTAGGAACTATATTAGATAATATAGCAAAATCAACTCCAATTCTAATCGAGAAGGAACTAAAGGAAAGAAATTATATATCAACTGGAAATTATCTTTTAGATGCGGCACTTTCCGCAAAATTAGTAGGTGGTGGTATTTTAGGAGGTAGGATATTTGGACTTCTAGGAGAATCTGGAGCAGGTAAGTCATTTATCGCTTACTCTATATGTAAATCAGCTCAAAGAAAACAAGATTATAGTGTGATATACATTGATACTGAGAACTCAATAGATATTGAGGGTATAGCTAAAATGGGAATTGATAACTCACCGGAAAAATTCAGATTAATTAGATCTAATAAAGTTGAAGATATAAATATCACATTAACACAATTACTAGATGAATTAAAAAATCAAAAAATGTCAGGATATGAAATTCCAAAGATTTTAATAGTATTAGATTCTATTGGTATGATGTCTTCTAACAAAGAAAAAGCAGACTTACTAAAAGGTGATATGAAGCAAGATATGACTAGAGCTAAACAATTAAATGCTCTTTTTAGAAGTATTAGTTCTGATCTTGGATACTTAGATATCCCAATGGTTTGTTGTAATCACACATACTTAACACAAGATCTTTTTCCACGCGAAATCAGTAAGGGTGGTATGGGTCTAGTTTATTCAGCTTCAGTTTTAGGTTTTCTATCTAAATCTAAATTAAAAACTGGTGAAGAAGATGATATGGATTTAGGTCAATCAGGTATTTCAGTCTTATTCAAAACTCAAAAGAACCGTTTAGCCAAACCTAAGAAAATTAGATTTGATATCTCTTTTCTAAATGGATTAAATCCTTATACTGGTTTAGATGCTTTTTGTCGTCCAGAATATTTTGAAAAAATTGGTATCGCCAAAGGTAAAATGGAGGTTGATAAGAAAACAGGAGAAATGACTTTCATTCCGGGTGGTCTCAGATGGTATATAAATCATCTAAATAAATCAGTTACAACAAAACAATTATTCTCATCTGAGGTATTTACTCAAGAAGTTCTTGAAAAAATGGCACCAATTGTAAATGATTATTTCAGATTTAGATCATTGGATGAAATTGAAGATGTTGAGAAGCAATTTAATAGTGTAATCGGAGATGATGAAGATGATGAAGATACAAACGGATTTACAGATGCGGCTGACGCAGATGATATCTTTGGATAATAAAAACTAAATCCCTTTAATATTAAGGGATTACAAAAATAAATGAAATAAAATGAAACAAGAAATTTTCGAACAATTGACAAAACTTTGGGTTGAATTTGAAGCTAATCACAATGCTACAAGTAAAGTATCAGACTCAAGAGCAAGAAAAGCTTTAGGTGAAATTAAGAAATTAGTTACAGCTTATAGAGCGGCTTCTACTGAAGAAGGTAAAGCAAAGTAAAAAAAATAACAATCCATTCCAATGAAACATATGATTAACTCTCTTTTATTAGAAAGAAATGTGGAAAATAAAAACTTTTCTGACGATATCCTATATAAAGTTGGAATGGATAATGTTAGAAATAACATTGAATTTTATTCAGATAAAACATTTACTTGTGAGTCTGTAATAAAAGAGTTATTTATCCGAGGTATAATTAATTATATCGAGAGAAATAAGTTTCCTTGTTTAGAAAAATAAGGTGGTGGAATCTGAACGGTTTCGAATCCGATCGGCCCTTAATGAAAAAACCCTAAGAGAAATCTTAGGGTTTTTTTGTGGATATAAGTTTGTGTCGATAGATTAATAATAACCAATAACAGACTAAATATAAATTGTAAATAGGACTGAACCACTTAATATCAAATACTATTTTTAACGTAATGTCTAAAAATACTAAAATGACTAAAGAAAAAAGTAAGTATCTGGCAAACTTATCATATTTTTCAGAAATTAAAAAAAACTTGAATTTGTTTATTTTAGATAATTTACTGTGATTTACAATTTCATCTAATTTTTCATCACGTTGGCAAGCTTTACAAATACGATAGTTTGTTACATTGTTTAATATATTGTACAAGACATCATTTCTATCCATTTCAATCTTACCCTTACAACAGTAACACATTTCACCATTTCTTAGATCCATAGTAACATACTTAGTATTCTTAACCATAATCGTATAATAGATTATGAAAATAAATGGTATTAACGAAAATATAATTGACATATTATCCTAAAATTAATTGTAAGAATTTATCTCTCTTTTCCATTTTAGTAAGAGTTTTAATACACTCTGGGCCAAGACCATTCTCAATAGAAGAAGGAACTGTTAATCTCTTACCACATTTACCACAGCATCCCTCGTGCCAAACTTCAACAAACTCTGGTAAAGTACCAGCCACAAGTTTAGCCAAAACAAAATCAAATACTTTTACAGACTGAGCATCTTGAGAAATATTAGATTTTCTACCATGTCTGAATTTACCTTCAATACAAGTTCCAATATAAGCCCAGTTCTCAGGACCATTCAAAACACTAACAAAAAACATATTAGAGTCTTTAGCGGCTTTAGTCTTAAAGGTAAAACGATTACCAGTCTTAGTGTTTAAGAATGTAACAATTGATTTACCAGCAAAGATAAATTTAAGAGCATCTGAGTTTTTAAGTTTTCTTCCGTTCATTTTGTAGTGATTTAATGATTTATTTATAATACAAATATAAGGAATATATTTCAATTGTCAAATAAAAAGATGGTAAACATGAATTGTTACTATATAGATTTATGTATAATATTGTCGCAATTGATCCATCACTTATCTCTACAGCTCTTGTAGTCACTTCTGGCGACACTTTCAAGATGTTTAACTATTGTAGAGAATCATCAGCATTTGGTAAAACCGGAATCAAAAAATGGTTCAAAATGGCTGAACAATATGTAACTTATAAGTTTATTGAATACAGAGAATTTGAAGATTACTCTGAAGGAGAACTTACTAAACTTAAAGATTATGATAAAATTACTGACGATATTATTAAAGATATTTTAGATAATATTAATCCTACTAAACCAACAAAAGTTGGAATTGAAGGTTATTCATTCTCATCAACAGCTGGCGATATTATTGACTTAGTTACATTCTCAACACTTTTAAGAAAGAAACTATTTGATAAGATATCAGAAGATATAACAGTTCTTTCACCATCAACACTTAAATTAGAATCTTGTAAATTAACTTATCCTCCTATTATTAAAGAGATTGGTGGTAAAAAACCAAGACAAGAATTTATTTGGAGAAATACAATGGGTATATCTGGCGGAAAATTTCAAAAACCTGAAATGTTTAGAGCTATTATTGAGAATAATGACTTAAATGATTTCTGGGCAAAACATTGTAAATTATCACAATCAGATGTTTTATCTATCTCAGTTATACCAAAACCTTATGAAGATGTTAATGACGCTTATTTAATCTATAAAGTATTAGAAAAACAAAACCCACTCAATTAAGTGGGTTTTTTGTTATACGTCTCCGTATTCTTTAATCTTATTTTCAAGATAAGCAATTGTAATTGCTTTCTTATCGTCTGGAATTTTTCTACTATGTTTCAACCAACTTAAAGCCGCTTTGAATCCAGTTTTAACACCTTTCTCAAGCATATAATCAATAAAGTTTAATCTACCATATTCAGCCGCCCATTTGATAGCCATATTTCTACCACCTTCATCAGCTAGTTTAGCACCATACTTAACAAGTAATTGGAATACATCATAGTAACCCTCTCCAATATCGTCTTTAGATTTCCATCCACCTTTACAACATCTTCTAATAGGAAGTGAGTTATCAAAGTTAGGATCTAATCCTTGTTTCAAACAATATTCAACCGCTTCAAGATCATTACAAATGTTATTAAATACCTCACCTGTTAATTCAGAACCATTAGATACTAATAATTTAATCATATCTAAATCTTGTGCTTTGTTAATAATAGCATCTGCCTTACTTCTCAAGTTTGGTGAACCACCTAATTCTAAAATAACTTTAGCTTTTTCGTGATTGTTTTCTTCAACAGCATGTAAAAGAGCTACACAATTATCCTTATTGATATTAGCACCATCTTCTTTAACATATTGTTTAATTAGATCAATTGTAAGACCCTTCTTAATGATTTCTCTTTCAGCAATCTTAGCTCTTTCTCTTCTTCTAATTTCTTCGTCAGTCATAGGTTTAAGTTCAGCAAAAAGATCATCTTTAATATCATACTCACCTTCCCATTTTTTAAGAATACCTTTGATTGAACCAGATATACCAGCATCATCTTTAGCGTGACAAGCTCTAATTTTTTGTCCTGGTTCAATTGTAATACCTATTGTTGAGAAGTTATCATATTGAGGAATATTAAAGTTATAAATATAATATTGTTTGTTATTATGTGAAGACACATAGTTTTCCCACTGAGAAGAATAATCTTTAATACAGTGTCTTGTGTGACCATTTAAGAATTGGTTAGCTTGGAATGACTTAACTTCAATAATTAAGATACCATTTTCTTCATAAACTGTATCAGCTCCTAGAAAACCATATTTTTCATTACAAGTATTAATCTTATCATAGAAAGCAATGATTGTTTCATTCTCTGATGATTTCAAATAATTCTGAGCCGCCTTAATAAACTCTCTAATGTTAGTATATCTACTAAGTGGTCCAAAATATCTTTTATCACCTTTCTTATAAGCTTTACCGTGAATAACTTGGTCATTTTCAATAGTTCTAACTTCACCAAAGAATGACTTCCAAAGTTTTTCTTTCTTGACCTCATCAGTACCACCTAATTGTTCAAACCCTCTTGCTACTTCAGCAAATTGTCCTTTAATAACTTCAGGTGAATCATTGTAATCTTTCTTTAGAACATTAGTTAATTTATCAATTACTTTCTTAATCTTTCTATAATCTTCTAATGAATCTAATCCATCAATAAGAATCTCAGCATTATTTGGAATATTTACATCAATAAAGTTTTGATCAAATTTCTTAGGCAATTTATCCAATAAACCTTTATATTCAATTAATTTATTTAATAAACTTCCTTCATTTGTGAATAACTCTTCTAAAGAAACCATTTCAGCAAAATAAAAATAAGTAAAAGGATAAGTCCAACCAATATATTGTTGTCCAAGTAACTCTCTAATTTTTAAGAAGTCTGAATTTCTTTCAATAGTTCTAACTTCATCATCTTTTAATCTAAGTTCTCTTAACTTTAATCTGATTTCAGCTTGTTGTTCTGGTGTAAAATCACCTAAAACTAAACTTCTTTTTTCTTTATGGTCTAATTGAGCTTTTAATTCACCTTCAATAAATCCTAAATTAGTAGCGGCTTGTGTTAATAGATATGTATCTTTTAAGAACTTTTTAGCCTTATCAAGATTTTCGTTTAACGGTTTATCACCTAAAAATTGGTTATACTTAAATAATTTCATTTCTTATTAATTTCTTCTTGTATGAAAGATATGACCTTCATTAATTCTTTCTAATTCCTTCAGATAAATTTCTTTACCTTCTTTCATATACTGAGCTAACATTTGAACTCTCTTATAATCACCGGCATCTAAAGCGTCGTCAATTAACTCTTGTAATTCTCTTTGAGTTAATTCGGAATAGTCAACTTCTCCAGTTTCTTTTTCTTCTTCACCACCATATAAACTTTTCTTAATCAAAGCATCAAGATCGGACTCAGCCTCATCAGGTTTAGCAAATTCATCATCTCCTGATTGACTAGGTTCATCATCTTGACGATATTTAGACTCTTCTTCTCTTTCTCTTTGTTCTTGTTCCCACTCTTCAATTTCTCTCTTATAATCTTCAATATCTTCAACAATATAATCGATTATCTTTTTAACTTCTCTTTTAGCCAAAGATGTATTGAATTTTTCCTCATTAACAGTGAATTCAATTTTACCACCTCTTTCAACACTATCAAATACTGAGAATATACTTTTCATAATATCTAAGAATTCTTTATCCGTTCTAGCAATATTGGCTTTCTTTTGTAAAAGTTCTTTATGTTCTTCAGGAGCATTTTTAGCTTCTGACATAGCTCTTTCTTTATCAACAGCCAGCATTGTAAATACTCTGGCTTCTAATCTTTTATAATCACCAGATTCAGAGAATTTATTTACAAAAAGTAATAACATTTGTAAAGCTGGAGGACCATATCTAAAATCTTGAGCCTCATCCATAAAAGATGAAGTAGCTTTTTTAACTATCTCCGCTGTTTTTTTATCTTTTTTGATAGCACCAGACTGTAAGAAAAGGAATATACCTTTAATTGTTTCATGAATCAGCATTGGAAAATCAACACCTGTAGATTTAATAACTATTTTAGTAGCTTCTTTTTCTAAAAGAAAGTTCATATTATATAAGTTACCTGAAAAACTTTCCCATTTAACTTGAACAGCACCAGCCATACCACCCGGCGCATTTTTCATCATACCTGCTTTTCTATCAATTGGAATAACCCAATCCATTTTATCAGCAATGTCAGACATTTGAACCCATAAGTTCAATATTGTTCTATAACCATCACCAAAAATTTGCTGTAATCCTTCATCAACAATATCAGAAGCTCTAATAATATCTTTTGTAGATTTACCAGCGGCTTGAGTAATCATATTAAGAATTTTCTTCTTTTCAACAGCAGCAACTAAATCAGTTCCTGGTGTTTCTTCACCTTCCATTCTTTCTTCAGGTGTTTGTTCTTCTTGTTCTTGATTTTCCTCATCTCTCTCATCTTGTTCTTCTTGTTCTTCTTCAGTAGGCTGTTTAGCTTGTTGAGGAACTTGATTAATATCTTCAATTTCTCTATTAACAGAACCCATCGGTACTAATTTAATATCTAATTCAATTGGCTTAATAGAAGCATCTAAAATTTCATCAAATTGATCTCTTACTACTTTTTCAGCAAGTTTTTCTAGTTTAGTAATTCTTTCTTGTACTTCTTGTTGGGATAATCTTTGTCCATTAGGACCTGTTGATAAAATTTGTTGAGATTGTCTCATAGCACCTTCAAAAGAGGGCCAAAGATTTCTCATTTGAGACTCGTCATCTGGTCTAACACCTAGATTCTTTCTAGCTTCTTCATCAGACTTTCTCATAAAGTCATCAGGAACACCAGTATTGCCTCTTAAATCAACTTCTTCTTTTATAAATTGTTCAAAATTTTTCATAGTTAAAATTATTTTTCGAAATAAGAGTCAATCTCTTTTTTATCTTCATCAGAAGCATTATTATAAACAGATTCAAATCTATCAATTACTTTTTGAGCAGAAGCTAAAGGAGCATCTTCCTCAGAAGGTACTTCAGTTGGTGTAATACCAGGTCTGCTTGGTTTTGGTGTTGTTGGTGTAATCGTAGGAGTAGGTGTAGTAACAGGAGCAGGTGCTGCCGCAACTAATTTTTCACTAAGAAAACTATCAAACTTTTTAATTATTCCCATATATAAGCTTATATTTTTACACTTTATATATTAATTATCAATTCTCAAAAATGAAAATAAAACCTATAAAAACACTTTATGACTACAATCAAGCTCAAAAATATCTTGAGTCTATTTTTCATAAAGAGTTAACAGAAGATGAATCTAATGATGTTGCCATATTAGAAATTCTTATGGAAGAATTTGAAAGAAAAGGTAAAGTATCGAAAGAAGATTTAGTAATAGAACCTTTAATTGATTATGTTTTTGATTTAGTATCAAATGCTTCTCAATATGAAGAAGAAGGAATATTAGAAAGAGGTTTAAAATTAGGCGAAGAATATGGTGAATTGTCAGCAGAAATCCTTAAATTAGCCGGCTATAAAAGAAGTTTAGAAACTAAAGAACAAATAAACTATAATATCTTATTAGAATCAACAGATTGTTTAATAATGATATTTGATATTATGACACAAATGGGATTCACCAAAGAACAAATTTGTGATATGTCAGAAAAGCAAGTAAATAAATGGTTAACAAATATAGAGATTAAGTAATGGAAAAGGCGTATGTAATTTTAAGAAAAGGATTTGAATATGATGATAATATCTACAGTGAATCCGAAGGTGGTAGTCCAAGTCTAATTGTATTTTCTAAAGAAGATGCTAATAGAAAGGTGAATGAATTAAATGCTAAAGAATTTAAGCAGTGTTCAATATCAGAATACTCATATGATATGGAAGATATTCTAACAGTAGAAATTGATGAATATGATAAATTCAATGAATCTCTTAATCAAAAATATGGTAAGCCAGAATCAAAAAATAGATGGGAGTCTTATGAAAACAGATTACACCCAATGGCTAATGAAGAAGAAACTCAAAAATATACGAATATGGTTAAACTATCATTCTATGAAGCTGTTGAGACTGATATCGATGTTAGATCATATAGAGAGAAAAAGATAACTGAAATCTTGAACTAATATAAATAATTCAATAAATCCCCATAGGTTTTTAATATATAGACTTATGGGGATTTTTAATTTTAAACAATTCGTAATAAACGAGGCTCATGGCTTATCTAGGTCAAGTATTATGTTTGCTGATGTCTTACAAAAAAAGACATATTATAAATTCTTAGATTTTTTAGAATCTACTGAAAATATACTAGATGAAAAAGTAGAAATTAAATACAGAGACTTAGCTAGATTTATAGATAAAAATTTATATCCTGATTTTCCAGTTGTTGGATTTGAATTGATATTGGAGTTCAAAAAAATGACTACATCAAGATTTAAAGGAATGTATGATTACCCTAATCACGTTGCTATTGGTGGATATGCTTCAGGTTTTGGAAATAAAAACTGGAAAAACTACTCTAAAATAGTTAAACCAGCTAGAAAAATTGCTGATGTTGGTCTAATAATTCAATTAAGTGTTGGTGTTGATGTAGATAAAAGAAACTTTGACATTAATAATCCTGAAAATAAACAAGAATTAATAGATGGTATAAACTCAACTTTATATCACGAGTTAAATCACTGTTACGAACATTATAAAAGAACTATTAAAGGTGCTAAAAGAGGTGAATATAGAAAGCCTATTTATGATAGATCTTTCAATACTGCTCTTACCTATGCTGAGAAAAACAAATGGAAGTTTCCTAAAGAAATTTGGTATAAATGGACTTCAGATTTTTTATCATACATCTACTTTAGTGAAAGACAAGAGATGAATGCTAACATTCAAGAAATCAATTACTTTATTGATAAGTATCCAAATAAAGATTTAAAAGAGTTTAAGATATACAAAATATCTGAAAAAATGAAATATTTTAATGCTGATGAATTTTACAACTCATTAATTAACACAATATCATCTCATTATAATTTGAGAGATATGGGTAATGCTTTATTAGTTGGAGCTAAAGACGAACACGAAATTGCTGATAAACTTAAAGATATGTGGGTATCAGTATATGAGAGTGAGTTAAAAGGACAAAAAGGTAAATCAGTTATACCAATAAACACTTTTAAGAAAATGAATTGTAAACAATTTGTTGAGTATTGGAGTAAAGAGTTTAATGAAAACGGAAGATATCTTATGAATAAAATTGGGAAAATAAAAACTAAATAAAATGAAAAAATTTACTAAAATATTAGAAGAAGTAGAAAATGAAAGTTTCTATAAAGTAGATGCTCAAGTTGAGTTAATCATACCAGCTGAAAATGAAGGAGAGGCTGGATATTTAGCAGATTCTATTTTATCTTCTTTAGAATATGGTTCCGAATATGTTATAGACAATATAGACCAAACTGAAAAAAGAATAGAAGAGTCTATTATATTTGAGTCAAAGTCAAAAATAAAGACTGAATTAAAAGATAACAACGACTATCAAATGGTTTCAGGTATTATTGATATTCTAAAAAAAGTTAAAGATAAAGAAAATAGAATGGAGATTGCCAATGATATGGTAACTCAATTCAAAAAAGAAAAAATCAAATTTGATTATGATAATTTCTTAGATACATTAAAGTGATCTTAGAAATTAATATATAAATTATAAAATTAAAAAGAATAATATGAAAAAGTTTTCAGATTTTAAACCAGTTAAAAAGAAGATATTCGAGGCAGAAGCAAATCTTCCTGGTAATTACGAAGATATGTCAAAAGAAGAATTGATTAAGTTAATGGCTGGTCAATCTAAAACTGAAGAAGTTGAAGATAATGAGACTGAAGAAGAAAAGTCAGAAAATTCTGAAACACCAGGTTCTAATGATGTTATAAAATTTATATCTAAAATATTTGAATCAAGACAAATGGCTCACGTTTATCACCTACAAGTTAAAGGAGATATGGGATCTCATGCTAAACATATAGCACTACAAGAATACTATGAAGGAGATGATGAAGGAGAAGGTGGAGTATTAGACTCACTTGATACACTAATTGAAATATATCAAGCACAATATGGTCTAATAGAAGGTTATGATATAATAGACACTAAAGAGTCTAACTCAAAAGATCCAATTGAATATTTTATGGATTTGGGTAAATTTATCAAATCAGAAAGAAAAAATTGCTTCAATGAAGAAGATACAGAATTTTCAAATATAATTGACGATATATTAGTTTTAATATATCAAACAGTATATAAACTAAAATTCACTAAATAAGATGAAACACATTAAGAAACATCCAATTAATGATAAGTTATCAAATTTATCAAAAGATATAAAGAAACAAGATCATAGTAAACCAGCATCAAAAAAGAAATTAGATGCTGATAAATCTTTAAGTGATGCTGATGTTTCTATGAAAGTTACTAAGCCTTCTAACAAAAATTTAGATGGTGAGAAATTCTTAGCAGATCCTACAATCAATACTAAAAAACCTAATAAGCCTTCTAATAAGAATTTAGATGGTGAGAAATTCTTAGCAGAAAGTCTTAATCATTTAAAAAAGTTCAATGAATTATAATTAAAATCCCACTTAATAAGTGGGATTTTTTATTTCTATAGTTCCGTAAAATTTATTATTTATAATCTTTTTAGAGTATCTACTCATAATTGATTTACTTGGTGAGAATTCATCTTTAACATCTAAACCTAAATCAAATATCTTATTAATTTTTCTCTTTCTACTTACATTTTTTGAACCATATCCAACTACAGTCTGAGCCGTAGTCATTGGTATATAAGGAGCATAAACATAACCTGGTTCTATTAAATTATCAGACTTTTTACCTATTAACATTAAATAATCTTTTGATTGTTTTCTTTCTTTTTTGAATCCTATCAAATCTATATAAAGATTTAATTATAGACTCTTTTTTACACTCAGGTATATTTTCCCAAACCGCCATAGTATTATACAGTAAATTTAATTACTTGTTTTCGGTATACATATATTTTCTACCACCATCATTGTAATCCATTAAATTATTGATAACAGTATCAATCTTATCATTACAATCATCAACATCTTTCTTTATAACTTGAAGAGCCGCAATAGAATCATCTATTTGATCATTACCTTTTTTAGAATCACTTCTGAAGTTATTAAGTTCATTTAGAAGAGACTCAATATATTTAGATTTATCTAACATAATAGCAGCAAAGTCTTTTAATTCTTCATTAATTTCACTAACTCTTTCAGATGAGATATCTACTTGTTCGTCTTCATTGAATCTTTTAATTTTCATAATAATGGTTTGATAATTTTAATATATATATTAATATTATGAAACGTAAGAATAAACTTATTTTAGAATTTACTGAATTTAACATGCAAAGAATGAATCCAGATTCTGCTGCTGGAGCAATTGGTGGTGTTGATGATCCATCTTTATCAACTAATGCCTTTGATAAACACGCAGATGCTATTAGACAAGCAATGTCAAGAGTTAATGACATTCTTTATAATTTAGCAGGTACTAGTGCTTATAAAAATTTAAGAAGTAAATTAGGTTTAGAAAGTCAAGATATTCAAAAGATGAAAATTCTTAGAATTGTTAAATCAAATAGTATATTCTATGACGCTTATATTACTTTTGTAATTGATGATTATGAATATTGGGGTGTTATTGAAAATGTTATGAGTCCTAATCCAGAATTCACATCAGAAGTATTCAAAGATTTTGATTTATATCAAAGTAAAGAATGGATTATTAAAATCAAAGGACTTATTATTAAAACAATTAAATCTTGGCTAAAACCTGAACCAGGTATGTATAAACTGCTAAACGATGAGTTATATTGTTATTCAACTGAGACTGGTAAACAGTTAAAAATGGATAAAGGAATTGAAATAGAATTAATTAGAGCTCATGATAATAAAATGGTTGTTAAATACGAAACCGATTATTACAATCTAGTTGGTGATAACTACATTTATTTCAATTGGTGGTTTGAAAAAATAGAAGAGTAATCTTAAAGACCAAATTTCAAAGACTTAGCATAAATTGTAGGCCCAGACCCGGCATTCCACGCTAAGTTATTACCCTTATAAAGACTTATAGTAGATGATGAACCGGCAGGTAAAATATAGTTATATCCTATACCTGTAGGTCTAATATCACTATCATTTCCATGAAAAATAGTATATATTTGTTGATTAACTCCTCCATTAATGATGTAAATTTCTATTTCAAAGAAGCCAGAAGTAGAATAATAATTATTTTCATTACTACTGCTATAAACATATATAACTCTATCATAAGTAACAGAAGCAATAGTTATTTGTGTTGCTCGAGTTAAATTACCAGTACCAACTACAAAAGAAGCAATATTTCCAGGATTACTAAAAGTAGTATTCACATGTCTGATACCATCAGTATTAAAAGATGCCTTTTCAGAACCAGCAACCGTTATACCAAGTCCACTAGTACTATATTTATAAATACCAGTATTTGTAGTACCTATAATACCAATACCTGGAGTAGCAACAGCACCAGAATTTATCAATAATTGACCAGTAGATGGTTTAAATCTTAAAGTTGTATTCGCCTTAACTATATTATTAACAGGACTAATATTGATTGTATCAATAAATGTCAAATATCTTTCGGTAGATGAAGCATCGGTGCCGGTAATAGAAACCTGTGTAGCATTAACAGCAACAGAAGCAGTACCTACAGATAATTGACTAGTATTTGACCAAAAAGGATTAGTAACACTTGATACTAAAACTTGACCAGTTGAACCATTTACTAGTTTATTAACTGGTATAGAACCACTATTTATATTAGAACCATTTATGTTAGTAATAGAAGTACCAGGTCCAACAAAACCACCTTGGACAGTAACTGTTCCATAATATGGACTAATTTCAACTAAATCAGATCCACCACCATCATCACCTGTTTTAATAACTCCACCATCTTGATATAAAAAACTATCACCTACAACATTAGATGATGTAAATAAAGGGAAAAAAGTACTTGTACCAGAACCAACAATACCGGAGGCATTCTCAGAAACCCAAGATGAACCATTCCAAACATAAGGTATATTATTTGATATATCAAATACTCTTAAACCATGATATTTATAAGGTATAGCATTTCTTGCTGTTGATCCAGAAGCAACTATTCTGTTATCTATCGGTAAAGCGGTGTTTACTTGAAATCCATCTATAATTTGTATTGCCATAGTGTATATATAAAATTTTTAATATTTGAATTGATAATTTATTGATGGTGGTCCAATTTGAGGAACACCATTATATTGATAAACTCTAAACTGTTTTGAAGCCCAAAGACCAGTAGGTGATGATAATGTTAAAATTGTAGGTGATGAAAAAGAACCAGAAATTGTATTTCCAAATTCATTATAGATAGCACTTAATAAAGGATAATTACTATCATAAATAAAATATAAATTACCATTACCAATAACATCAATATTTTTTATTCCTTGAGGCTCTACTAATTTTGTCAATGCTGCCAAACCGGCTGTTGTCATTGTTGTAAGTGAACTGAATCCATAAAAATAAGGATAAATACCAGTCACTGTAGTACTTGATGAATTAGATTGAGTACCATCACTCACTGTTATTGTAAATGAAGTAGTAGCACTAGTAATAGGTGTAATAACAACACCATTAACTGTACCCGAAACAGATACTTGACCATTGGTTGTAATAGGTGGATAACTACTTGGTATCATATAATAAAATATAGATGTCTGAGTAGGTAAACTTTTTTTATTAATAGTGTAACCTAATTTTATTAAAGGTGTTGAACCAACCTCAACATAACCTGATGAATAAGGAGGTAAAACAGATAAACTACATGTAGGTGGTAAATAATCATAAACCATTCTTCTTAACATTTCAACAATTGAAACTGAATTAAATGTTTCACCTAATTGAATATCTCCAATAGGCACTGTACATTGTCGACTATCAGTAAACTCTAAAGGATAACCATTAACATTTACTGGAGAACCATAAATATTAATAGCACTTCCAGTTACGCCTATATAACTAGTATCTGGTAATAAAATATCATCCCAACCTAAAATACCATTATTCCATTTTAAAACTCTATCATTACCAGCAGCAGTTAATCCAGGTATCAAACCATATGATGATTGAGGACTAGGAAAAGCTATATTATTAAAAGAAACAGTTCCAGAGTCACTATTGAAATTAATAACGGCATAAGTAGCGCCAGTAATAGTTGGGTTAATAATATCTAAAGATAAAGAAGAATAAGTACCAACAGTAATTATTTGTGATTGTAAATAAGGTGAATTTGTATATAAAGAAGAATTAGTACCTGCTAATATAGCAATTTTTGTTCGATTATTAGATACTGTATCTTTTTTAGTATTATAAAGAAAAATATCAGTATCAGAATTTAACAAACTAGAAGTCATTATATCATCTGTATATGAATAAGAATTTAATTGTGAAAAAGCTCTTTTTCCAAAATAAACTTTTTTCTTAACATCTTTATTTAAATAATTAGGATTAACTGTATCAACACCAATGTAAGAAATAGTTGATTGTGATGCTAATGTTTGTTTAAATGCTGAATTAGAAAATGATGTTAAAACAGCATCTCTAATATCCTTAGGATTTATTTCTTTATTACTATTATCTTTTAAAATATCAAGAACTGGACTTAAATCAATAGCAGTAGCTCCTATTATATTATAGGTCATCGTTTCTGTTGAAGTTCCTGTATTGATACTATATGTTGCCATTATTAAAATATAAATTCAAAATTACCACTACTGGTATAACTACATGTTCCAATTGTTCTATATACTCTATAAGAAGGCACTGGTGTTGGTAAATTATTACCTCCAGATGGAGCATATGTAGAATGTGTAAATACGGTCAATGCTGGTAATGTAGAGTCATGTATAATAAATCCATTTGGATCTTTAATTTTAGATAAATCTGGATAAATATTAGGAACTACAAAATAAACATAACCAGAACCATTATAATTCAAAGAAACTGACTGAGATCCTAAATAAGGAAGAGCAAGTCTAGTAGATGAATTAACAAAAGATCCCAACAAAGAACCAGATGTTATTTTAGTTAAACTAAATCCATAAAAGCTAGGATGTACAAACTTCACAGAAGCTGTAGCACTATGTGAAAAAGTTAAAAGAACTGTATTATCACGAGCACTTAAAACATAACTTTGTGTTAGTCCACTAACATATGGAAGAGTATTTAATAAATTATTTGTAATGGTAGCATTACTATAAATACTAGAACTAAAAGTAGCACTAAATTGACTACCAACAACACCACTAAAAGATAAACCAGAATATGTAGTACCTGTTATATTATAACTATTAATATCATTTGTATATCTAGTAATTGAATAACTAAATAAAGCTGAGTGAGTCAAACCTGTTGTAAAATAATTCACACCATTAGTATCAACACTCAATGATAAAGTAGGTGGTACATAAGGATATAATATTTTTCTAATAACTTCTGATAAGGGCCAATTCTGACCATTATAAGAACCAGCTGAAAAAGAACTACCTTGAGCAATACCACCAACCGCAATAGGCACAGGAGAACTATCAACAAACTCTAAAGAATGACCATTTACATTACTTGGACTACCATAAATATTTGTTGGTAATCCAGGAGATCCAATATTAGCAATACTAACTGTTGGTTCGGTCCATCTAAGAACACCATTTGGATAAGTACCAGAATATTTTAATATCTTACCATTAGATGCTGAAGCAGAAGTCTCAGAAACTGTTGGAAATAAAATACCATTAATAGCAACTCTACCGGTATTACTATAAACATTAATAGGTCCTGAAAACTGCGAAGGATTAATAAAATCTAATCCTAAAGCATTACCAGAATTTACAACATTTGATTGTATATAAGGAGCATATGAATGTAATGAAGAATTAGTTCCAGCTAAGATAGTAATTGTTGTACTTTGTGTTGAATAATTATCTGGTTTTGTGTTAAAAATATAAATATCATTATTAGTATCATTTAATAAAGAATTATTCATTATATCCAAACCAGCATAACTTCTTTTACCAATAAAAATCTTTTGTTTGATATCTCTATTATTAGGATTACCAGAGTCAATACCTAAATATTCAATACTAGCTTGTCCAATCGTTTGTTTAAAAGCCGAATTAGCCCAAGTAGTTACAAAAGCATCTCTAACATCTCTAGGTGATATTAATTTTTGGGTATTATCAGGTAAATCTAATAGAACACTGTTAATATCCTGCTTTCTCAAAGCTTCTGTTGGTGTTCCAACACTTATACTATATGTAGCTGGCATTTAATCTTATTCTTTTTTTGTATATATTAAAAAGACAAGACTATTTATTGGTTTAAAACAAAAAAAGTCCTGAAGGACTTTTTTTTAATTGAATAAAAATTCTAATTTCATTAAATCTTTGACTCTAGCAGTTTGTAAATTTAAATCTTCAAAATTAATTTTATCATATCCTATCTCATTCTCAACACTCATAAAATCCTCCATATCAGCAGAAAATGATTCTATATTTTTAATATTAATACCTATTGGATTACCTTGGTCATCCTTAGCTTGAACAACTTTACCTTCTTCATCCTTTTCAGAGTGTTTACTAATAATCATTTGTTCCATCTTATTCTTATCATCAACAATAGAAGATATTTCTTTAATAATTCTCATTAATTTAAATGCCACCGAAGCGTTAATATCAACATCAACTAATTTATTTAAAGCGGCAATTGTTTCATCATTTAATTGTGAGTTTCTTATTATAATAGACATAATTTTATATTTTATTTTATTGGTTCTACTAAACCATTGATTCTTGATTTTATTATTTCAAAATACTTTTCATCTCTTTCCATCACTATATATTTTCTATCAGTTAATATACAAGCGTGTGCTGTTGTACCAGTACCAGCAAAGTTGTCTAAAACTAAATCACCCGGATTTGAATGTTTATTTACAATATCAGTAATCAATTGTAATGGCTTTTGAGTTGGATGTTCATATCTTTCTTTACCGTGACAAATTGGATATCTATAAACACCATTATCATAAACAGAATGAAAAGTGGGTTTTTTTCCTTTTACAAAAGTGAAAAAGTATTCAATAGCATTTGATAAGTAATTTAACTTAGAATTAATAGGAACTGGATTTGATTTTTGCCACTGACAAACTCTTGGTTGTTTGAACTTGTATTTATCCGCCATAGTTTTAATCTCTGTAGATTTCCAAACATCATAAAAAATAATTAAAGTTCCACCATCTTTTAAAACTCGATTATACTCTTTAAAAAGAAAGTTCCAATCTAACTCACCTTTATCCCAATCACCAAAATCAATTGATACTTTACCATACTTTGTTATTAATTCTTTTGAAGCGTCATCTGAATAATTTGAAAAACCAGATGGTCTGGATATTAAGTATGGTGGATCGACTAAAATCAAATCCACAGACTTACTTTCAATATTTTTTATTAACTCAAAACAGTCACCTTGTAAAATCATCAAAGTATATATTCGACAACATGACCTTCGTGAAAATAATATATAATAAAAAATAACCAGTGAAATATGAACTTAGTAAATTTATTAAAAGGGTTATTAAACCTTCAAAAAAAAGTAGATATTAAATCTCTTCCTTCTCAAGGTTTATTCTATAATAATGACTTTGAAATCATTATTAAAAAAGCTGATGTTGGTGACATCATTGAATATGAACACGATTATATTAAAGATGACTTAGGCTTAGTTATTACTAAACTTAAAAAAATTGTTGAGAAAAATACTATGTTCTCAACTGGCTACAATTTCAACGACATCAAAAGTATTGATGTTGTTTTTATATTTTTAGAAATAGTTAGATTTACAAAAGGTAAGGCAGTAAAATTAACTTACTTTGATGATGAATTAGGTGAAGAAAAAATTATAGAATTCTCATCTAATTATTTTAATTACTTTAGACTTTCAGAAGAAGTAATGGAACATTATAATAAAGATTCTAAAGAATTTATTATAGAAGATTTCAAATTCAGCCTACCATCAATTGGTGTTGAAAACTGTGTTACAAATTATCTAATAGACAAATCAGATGACTATGATGTTGCTAAGTATAATGAATTCAACTATGACTTTATATTCTTTCTAGGAAATAAAAGAAGTGTTAATTTTAATGAAATAGATAATTTAATTCAAATATTTAATTACGATATAGAAGAATCTGATTCTAAAAAAGTTAGAAAAGTAATTAAAATGTTTCAACCAATTCAAAAGTATTCTCTTAAAAGAGGAAATAAAATAATTGAAATTAACTCAAAGATAGATCTAGAAAAAATCTGGAAGTAATTAATATATATTATATGAAACTTAAAAAGTATAACGACTTTATTAAAGAGTCTTTTGGAACATCTCAACAATATTCGGACTTCTTAACATCTAAGGCTATTTCAACTGATATATTTAATGATAGTTTATTTGATGTTAAACAATTTGCTAGAGTTAGTAACTATAGATATCTAATTGATACAAAGGGTCACGCCGTTAATACTGAAGTTGATGATAATGAAAAATATAGATTACTTTATACTTGTCAAATTCAATACAGTTTGATACCAGGTAAAAATGATTTTAATAAAGTTCTTGATAATCTAAATACTATTAAGATATCTGTAGATGAAATGATAGATAGAGTTGAAGCGGAAGAATTAAAACTTGAAAAAAATGAGTATTGGTTAGATAAAACAACAGGACACGAAAGAGTTATTCACACTTTTTCTATATCATTTATAAGTGATGAGATAAGTACAAAAGAACTAAAAGATACATTTGATATTTACAAAACATCTCAAGATAAAGAATACTTAGATGGTCTAAAAAGATTAAGACAAATCTATAAAGAAGATAATATAGACTTTGATAGATATATGGACACAACTGATGATGAGGAATATATTGAAGTTGGTGTATTTCTAGGTGATGATTTATATGGAGTGGCTTCATATAATATGAAGACTAAACAATTCACTATAGATGAGGATGAAATTGCTAATTCTATAGACGCTTATACTTTTAGAGACGAATAAAAAAACCCACTCAAATGAGTGGGTTTTTAGTTTAATTAAAGCTTGATAGCCTTAATCTCATTGTAAAGAGCTTTCTTGTCTAACTCCATCATTTTCATGATGTCAAAAACTTTATCGCTGAAGCCAGCTAAAGCGAAGACATTTTGTTCAGGGAACTGTAAAGTACCCATTCCAGCAAGATCCCAAGAGTAAACGTATGGGTTAGCACCAAACTTACTCTTGTACTTAGAGAACTCAGCAGATGGAGTTGTATAACCCATCCAACCTTGCATGTCTGACAAGATAATAACTCTGTCATACTTCTTGTTAGCTCTATCAAAGATGGCTTTGAAATTGGTACCACCACCTGAGAATCTGAAACTATTTCTAATAGTCATTACAGAATCCATTGGATTGTAAGACATATACTTAGCATCAGTAGAGAAAGTCATAACATCACAGTTATTAACTTTAGCCAAGATAGCACCAAACAATGAAGCAATCTCAGATGGCTTACCCGACATAGAACCAGAAACGTCCATAACAACAAGTGTCTCACCATCAAATACTGGTACGTTAGCAACAGAAATATCAAGTGCTTGACCAATTGCCATAAGAACGTCTCTTACGTCTTTAGAAGAACCAATCTTACTGATTTCTTCATAAGCAGTTGAGAAACGGAATGGAAGAACTCTTGAGCTCTTAATCAATCTTTCATCAACTAACATTTCACAAGCTGAACTAACAGCAGTTGGAGATTGAGTAATGATATTTCTCAAGTTTCTAAGAAGCGCAAAGTAACCAATCTTTTTAGTAGAAATCAATTCTGACCAAGCATCAGCTTTCAATTTAGTCAAGTCTTCTTCAGACTCAGCTACTTGACCAGCTTGAGATAACATAGACTCCCAAGTTTGAGTGTTTTTCAACTCACCTTTAACAAGTGACTCAAGAGCCGCTTTATTTCTAACAGTTGGAATTGGGTGAACAATGTTAACCAAGTCAACAAGTTTTACTTCTTTGTTATCACCTTTGTACTTAGCCAATTGGTAACCATCAAACTTATCAAAAGCTTTAGCGAATCCTTTCTTCAAAGCATTTGGAAACTTAGGACTATCTTTAGATGTCTTGTAAGCCAAGTAGTATGACATGATTTCTGTCATATCATCAACACGAACAACTACTTTGTCATAGAAGTTTTTACCCCACTCGGCACCCGATAGTTGTGAAGTTAATTCACCAGCAAGAGCATGAGTAATACTTCTCATACCGAAACGGTCACGAGCAAAGATAGCCGCCTTAGCAACAAATTCTTTATCCTTTACTTTCTCAGAAAGCTTTCTCAATTCATCTAATGACGTTTGAGCATTTCTATAGAACTGATCATTAACAAATGATGTTAATAATAGTGATACAAGTGCTAACTCGTTTGATTCAGAATAAGCTTGTCCACCTGCTAGGTTTTCAGTTAAAGTCTTTGCCTTTGGCATTGTTGTGTTAAATTTTGACATAATTTATATTTTAATTTTTAATTTATTTTAAATAAAAAAGACCAGATAACATTTCTGTTAATCTGGTCTTATATAATTATCGCAAACAAGTAAATTTAGCCTAAGCGTTACAAAGAATTCTCCCGAAACTTTGCCTATAGTTGTAGTGACCATATCACTCAGTTCTTTATTTAAAGGAAGTTTCTGAATTCCTTAGTCCTTAATGTGGTACTTTCCAAACTTTTTCACCTTGGTCAAGAATCTTAATGTTCTTGTAAGGTAGCTTCGCTGTTGCTAGGCACTTTGGCTGTCATAGTTTAATTGATATTTATCGAAGTATCTCAAACTATCGCTATGCTTGCGTTTTAATTATGTTGACCAGAGTAAGCTATCAAAGAGTGTTTTTTTCTGAACCGAAGTAACTCTCTAATTCACTACTGGAGTATTTTAATTGTCTTTCTTTTATATCAGAAAATCAAAAAGTTTTAATTTTCTTCAAAAAAGTTTTTTTTAATTTGTTTAGTATATATCAACCTCTAAAATTTCGTTTTTTTCAAAGGTGGATTGTTTATAGTTCTACAAAGATAGTAGTTATACTAATACTTTCCAAAATGTTTTGAAATTTCCTCAATTAAGTTTTCTAATTCTTCATCAGACATTTTATCAGTAACTTTCAAATCATCAGTATTTATTAAGTCTCCAGGTAGTTCTTGTTGAACAGGTGTCATAATATAGTTATCAAATTCTAACTTTTCTTCATCAGTAAATGACTTAACCATTGATAAGTAAGACCAATCTAATTTGTCTTTCCATTGTCTAATAAAATCAATTGATAAATCATTGGCACTAATAATAGACCAAAGATTTTTATCTTCAATAACTTTAGTATGGTTATCAAATGAATCTGATTGAGTAGAGATATAAAGTATCATTCTATCCCAATTTATATTTTCTTTATATTCAGTAATAAATTCATCAGATAAATTAGAATAGGTAGTCATATTCAATTCATAGATATCTTCATTGTTAAAATATTCCAATTCTAGTGCCTTGTTTATAAAATCTTCAGAAAAACTCAATCCTTGTATAAGTACTTCTTTATCTAAAAGATCTGTACATTCTAAAATAGTATCTTCATTTAATTCATATTCATTAACTATATCATAAGTTGTATATCCATTAGATATCAACTCAATTACCCAACCTCTATCTAATTTTTCTTCTATCTCAATTTTATTCATAAAAATAATTTTCTTTTTATTTATATAATAAAAAAAGGGATTGTTCACACAATCCCTTTTCAATATTATTTAGTGATTAAGAACCACAAGCTAAACAATCATCTGGATTATCAAGTGAACAACTAATTTCAGCCATTTGTTCGTCAACAGATTTCTTTTGTTCTTCTTGTACTGTGAACTTAACAGCATCAGATGCTGCTTTATTTCTCAAGTAGTAGATACCTGTTTTAAGATTTGATTTCTTATCACGGTAACATCTTGGTTTACCATCTTTATCATAAATAACTTCAATAGTTTCACCTTGAGGAACATTAGGAGTACCATCAGCGTTCATAATGAAGTTTCTTCTTCCCCAACCATAAAAATGCATGGCTGTTAACTTCGCAAAGTTTGGAGAGTCCATAAAGATATTCATTGATTGTGTTTGGTCAATAAAGGCACCTCTATCAGCCGCCATATCAATAACATCTCTTTGCTTAATTTCATAAACTGTTTTGTAAACTTCTTTTAAGTTAGTTGGAACCTCAGGTATATTCTGAATAGATCCATTCTCATTGATAATTTTCTTTCTTAAAGTATCACCCCACAAGTTTAACTTAACTAATTCTTTAACTAAGTATTTGTTTACTAAGATAAAAGTACCAGATAAAACTGAACGAGTGTACATATTTGAAGTTTGAGCTTCACAAGATGCTTCATTACCTAAAATAGATGCTGTAGAAGCAGTTGGCATGATACAAGTTGTTAAAGAATTTCTAACACCATACTTTTTAATATCTTCTCTTAATTTATCCCAATCCCATCTCTTAGTTGGAGTAACAGCCCATAGGTCGAATTGTAATTTACCTTTAGAGATAGGTGAACCTTCATAAGTAGCATAAGCACCCTCAGTTTTGGCTAAGTCACAAGAAGCTTTAATCGAAGCATAGTAAATAGTTTCAAAGATTTCTTTGTTTATTGATTTAGCTTCTTCTGATTCATAAGGTAAACCTAACATAAAGAACACATCAGCTAAACCTTGAACACCTAATCCAATTGGTCTGTGTAATAAGTTAGAGAACTTAGCAGCAGGTGATGGATAAAAATTAACATCAATTACATTGTTTAAGTTAATTGTAGCCGCATAAGCCACTTCATATAACTTATTGAAGTTGTAAGTTTTGTTTTTGTTAATGAACTTAGGCAAAGCGATTGAAGCCAAGTTACAAACAGCAGTTTCATTTACTGATTCTTCGCCATAGAACTCACTTAATCCTAATTTAGTAAGTAACTCTTTGTTTTTCAAAATCTCACCTTGAGTTTTTGTGATACCAGTAGCTTCAACGATTTCAGCACATAAGTTAGAACTTCTAACTACACCAATGTTAGCTTGGTTTGATTTCTCATTGATAGAATCTTTATAAAGAATATAAGGAGTTCCTGTTTCAATTTGAGATTCAAGAATTTTATTCCAAACTTCTCTTGCTTTAAGAGTTCTTTTACCTTTTCCTAAATTTTCATATTTAGTATAAAGTTCTCTGAATTCTTGACCATAAGTTTCTGTTAAACCAGAACACTCATGAGGACACATCAAAGTCCAATCTTCATCAAGTTCAACTCTTTCCATGAACAAGTCATTCATCCACATAGCCAAGAATAAATCACGAGCACGAACTTCATCTTTACCTTGGTTTTTACGAAGATCCAAGAATTCCATAATGTCTGAATGCCAAGGCTCCATATAAATAGCAATTGAACCTTTACGTTTACCACCACCTTGGTCAACGGCTCTTGCTGTTTCATTAAAGATTTTCAAGAAAGGAATAATACCATTTGAAGTACCGTTAGTACCAGCAATGTAAGTTCCTTTAGATCTAACTTTAGTGAAAGAAATACCAATACCACCAGCATTCTTAGAAATTTGAGCAGATTCTTTAAGAGTATTAAAGATACCTTCAATAGAATCAGACTCTAAATCTAATAAGAAACAAGATGATAATTGTGGTCTACCTGTACCAGAATTAAATAAAGTTGGAGTTGCGTGAGTATAATATCCTTCTGAAAGTGTATTATAAGTTTCAATAACTTTTTCTAAATTCTCACCCCATACTTGAAGAGCTGTTCTCATATACATATATTGAGGACGTTCAGCAACTTTACCATCTAATTTCAAAAGATAAGATTTCTCTAATGTTTTGAAACCAAAGTAATCAAAGTTATGGTCTCTTGAGTGAACAATTGCCGAATCAATCTCATCAGCATGTCTTTTAACAATTCTATAAAATGATTCAGAAACAATTGGTGAATGTTTACCAGTTTTTGGATCAATATACTTATACAAATCCGTAACAGTTTCTGAAAAACTTTTCTTAGTTTCTTTGTGTAAGTTTGTGATTGCTAATCGAGCCGCTAATATAGAATAGTCTGGATGCTTAGTTGCCAATGATGCTGCTGTTTCCATTGCCAATTGGTCCAAAACTTGTGTTTTAATATCCGGCATAATACCTTCAATTACTTTTTGAGCCACCTCAAAAGGAATAATTAACTTGTCTAAACCATATGTTTGTTGAGTGATTCTATCTAAGATTTTATCTAACATTACCGGTTCTTTCTTCCCATTTCTTTTTACTACTTTTATATTCATATTTTATTTAATTTTTTTGTCTTTTATATATTGGTTCATTTTTTTACTGAAAAATCTAAAATTTTAATTTTTTGAGGTTTTTTATACTGCTCAGAAAAATTATAGAAAATCAATATTATTAAGTTTATTTAAATTATACTTAAACTTGGTGTTATTAAGTATTTTACTAATCATTTCTAATTTAACTTCATAAATTCTTTCATATGAGTTTACTTTAAACTTAGAATTTTCATAATCTACTTCAACCACATCACCAGTTATTGTAATCATATGGTTTGTAAATTCATCAAGCCATTGAAATTCAATTTCAGTACCTTCATAAATATTTCTATTTGTAATTTCTTTAGAATTATTATTTTTACCAATATGGTCTTGTAATTCTAAAATTATAAGATTTCTCCATTTTTTATCCAATAATTTAAACATGTTGAATAAATTATCAGAAAAATAAACAGCTAATTCATTAAACAATTCTACATTAGTAAAACTTTCACTTTGAAGATTATCTTTCAAAATATTGTAGTATTGATTAAAGTCTGTTCTAGAAGGTTTTCTACGATTGTTCAAGAAATTAATTGATGTATTTTTTTCAAGAACTTCATATACTCTTTCTTTTACTTGTTTAGACCTTATGTATTTTTCATTATCAATTGATTCAAAATAGTAGTTAGAAGATCTATCTACTTCAATTGTATCTTTATGATATGTGTCAAAAGAACTTGTACCATCTTCTTCATCTAATGGATCTTCTTTTTTACCTTTGAAAATAGAATCATATTTTAATGAGTGTTTACCTTCTAATTTATGTTTAGAAAGAACAACTTCATCTGGGTCTGGTTCTTCTGTTTTTACTTCCGATTCAGGTTCAATGATATCAAGATCATCTTCATCAATCTCAATAATGATGTCTATATTCTCATCATCATCATCAAGACCTAAACCACCACCTTCTTCATCATCAGAATCATTATCATCTGAGTCATCTTCTGGTACTGATTCTTGTTCAGTTGATTCTTCATCGAATTCATTTTCTATATCATCGAATTCTTCATCATCTCTAACTTTTTTAGCCATAGAGTTTTTTTAATTTTTTTTAAACCAATTACTGGTCTATAAATTGGTCGTTTTCTAAAGTCAGATATGTAGAATTCAAATTCAACTTGATTTGAGATTTTAAGAAATCACCATCTCTTTGTTTTAATAATTTGAATCTGTAAATATTCTGCCTTTTCATTTCTTCTGTTCTTATTATAGCAAAAAATGTATCAGCAGTTTCAGCTATTGCCTTAGATTCTGGAACACTTTCTAATGTAATATCAGCTGAATTCCAAGCATCCTTAGCCACTTGAACACCGGTAATGACCGGACATTTATATTTAGCACCTAAAGCTCTTAAAGCCTCTGCTAAAAATTTACCTTTTGTATAAAGGTTATCAGCGGCAGCAACTTTACCAGCTGTAACAAGAGTAATATAATCAACAATAACCAAGTCAATTTTAATATCTTTTTTCTCTTTTAACTTTTGTATGTAATTATCAAAGTCATTTACTGTTGCTGTACCAGCCGCCCAAAACTTAGTGTAGATTTTACCAACTTTTCTTTCAAATAAGTCAGCACCACTGCCATCTGGTTTACTAAGATTTTGAATTCTTTTCTTAATCATTTCAGTGTCTTTTGACATTACATCATAATCATTAATAGGAATTCTTAAACGCATAGCACCAATTCTCTTCATAACTTTTCTTTCACTCATTTCAAGTGTAATATAAAGAACATTGTTACCCATATCTGCTGCCTTAAAAGCAAAATTTTGCATCCAGAGAGACTTACCGTTATTAGTCTCAGCCATTACAACATTTAATGTGGAAATATCCCAACCACCACCTAACATATGGTCAATAGATTCAAATCCACACTTTACTTTAAATTTAGAGGAGTCTTGAACGTGATTTTCAGGATCATCAAAGTCAGAACCCATATCATCGTCTTGTACAAAATTGGTAGATGACATCTCATCAACTATACTTCTAATTCTATCAGCGGCTTCAACAGCCTTTTCAAAGTCTGAAATAGAGTCAAGATTTCTTGTTTCGTCAATAATATCAACTGTACCCGTTTTCAAACGATTGGATAATATCCAAGCATTAAACTTAGGTTCGATAAAGTTCTTCTCATCATATTCTTTAAGATCAACTTGAAGAATAGATTTAAGAATCTCTTTTGTAATAACACCTTCTTTATCATCTAAAGAAACCATATCCAAAATCTGACGAGGTGTCGGAGTTTGAGTATCATTACCTTTAATCATATACTCACGAATAATACCATATACAAGTTGGATTTCTGAGTTTCTGAAAAAATAGGGTTTTACAATATCGAAGTACTTCTTGTTCTTGAGTATAAAATTAAAGAATACTTTTTCCAGTTGTGGAGTCATTTAACCATTTTCATTTTTATATTATATCAAATGAAAGGACTAAGTTTAGATTTAAACTTATTGCTCCTTGATTAAATCACCGTCTTGTTTCTCTTCTGAGTCTCCAAACGTAGCAAATCTTTGAATAGCAGGAGTTTCTATATCATCTAGAACTTCTTTTGGATTAATAGGAAATTTATTTTTAATTCTGTTTATAATTTCTACAATACCATGTTTAGCTATAATAGTACCAACACCAACAGCCAATCCTAGAAAATTTTGAGGAAGTGTTTCTAGATTCAAATCATATTTATGTATTATAGTCATAACGCCATTCAATAAAGGAATTAAAAGTGAAGTATAAGCAAACATATCCACAATACTACCAATAACAGCACCTATATGTTTACCAATTACCAAAAATATGTTTTTAACAGATTCTAGACTTTTGATTAGTTTTTTAACTATACCATTTCCAAATCCTTTCATTTTTAACTCTTCTAACATAGATTTAGAATCTTTTGTTAGTTGGTCTTCTTCTTCAGCAGATTTGAATTTTTTCTCTTGTAAATATGCTATAGTAACAGAAGATAATGTTAATAGAACAATTGATTCAGGTGTAAGAATAAATGAATCAAGATTCATATTTTCCATTAATCCTTGAACAACAGGATAAAGAGCACCAATACCAGCACCAAATGTGGCAACTAAACTAACATTTAACTTTAAGTCTGAAATTACTTTTTTAGCGACTTTTTGATATGATGTACCACCATCTGATTCTTTAACCATTTTATCAAATGAGTTTAAGAATTCTTCAGCCATTTCATTTTGTAGTGTATAGTCAGTATATCTTTGAATCTTCATATTAAAGTATATATTATTTATTTACCATCATTTTTCTTAAAGTTTCAAAATATTTTCAAGAAACTAAGAAAAATAGGTTATTTGATGTTTTGTAATTAATATATAAGTTATAAAAAATTATTGTGCTAAAATGAAATACTTAAAAAAATTCGAAAACTTCACAGGTCATGACCTAGGTAGATTCTCTGAAGAAGAGGAAAATAAAAATCTTATGACTAATCCTGCTGAAAATCAGCAAGCTTTTGATCAAGAAGAAGAAGAAATTTTCAACTCTGAAGAAGAGGAAGAAGAATTAGAAGAAAGAGAAGAATCTGAAGAAGAAGATACTTACGAAGATGAAAGAGAAGAAGAAAGAGGTAGAGTTTGGGGTGACGAAGTAGTTGAGAGAAAAAAAATCAACGCTGGTTTTCAAGCTTACTTAGATAAAAAAGCTGGTAAAAAAGCTGATAAGAAAGAAGATAAAGAAGAAAAAGGTGGCAAAAAAGCTAAACCTGACTTTTTAGACTTAGACAAAGATGGTAACAAAAAAGAATCTATGAAAAAAGCGGCTAAAGACGCTAAAGATGATAAGAAAGATGATAAGAAGGAAACTAAAGGTTTATCTAAAGCACAATCTAAATTACCTGAAGGATTAAGAAAAGCAATTGAAGCAAAAAAGAAATAATTTTTAAATTTAATATAAAACAAAAACCCACTCAAATGAGTGGGTTTTTTTATGCGTTAATGTTAACGTTTATCTTTTTAATAGCCTCTTGAATCCAATCCGGTATAAAGTGTGAACTGTGTTTAATAACATCACCAAATGAACCATCTAAGATAATAGTATCAGCATAATCAATTTCTGAACGAACTGGTCTACCTGACATCTGAACTAAACCAGAAACTGTTTTCCAAGCATACCAATCAGGATTATTTGATTGTCTCAATTTATTCTTTTGAGAACCTAAAGAAGGATAAGGAACTTTAGCAATAATTTGAAAGCGAGCATCATCATTATCAAAAGAAACTCCAGTATCCATAGAAGGAGAAACAATAACTGTTGGTTCTTCTGATTCCTTATGAAGTTTCAACATTTCATCTTTATTAGAAGAGTCGTGAAATATCAATCTTGGATCTCGAATTGATTGTTCAATCCATTTAGCTAATTCAAATGAGTTAGTATGAATGATACCTTTCTTATTTTTATACTTATCTAATAACTTCTTAATATAAGGAATATACTTCTTAAATGTTTCTTCTTTAGATTTATAAGACATCTTACCTAAAGGCATATAAAAGATAGGTCGATTCTTAGGATTAAACGGTGAACGAATTGAGTAGTACACAGCTTTAGCTACGTCTAAACCATTTAACTGACAGAATAGGTTCTTATCTAAAATAGTACCTGACATAAGAATAACCATATCATAATTACTAAAAACATACTTATCTAAGTAATCATAAGCCCAAATAGGCTCCAAAGACAATTCTTTTTGTTTTAACTTCTCATTATAATAAGTTTCTAATACCCAGTTGTTAGGATTTTCTTTATACTCTTTTAAGAAGATTTCAATTTTTAATTGTAACTGTCTTAAATCAGTAGCCAATTGCATGGTTTTAACATCAGAGTTTTTACCACCAATAAGTTTATTAATTTTTAAGTCTCTTTTATCTTGTTTAACATTTCTTGGAGAAGTTGACATTCCTTTTTCCATAGATTCAAGTGTCGTTAAAACTTCACCATTAAGATATTTCAAAAAGTCAACATAATTTGAAATAGAAGTAACGGCTTTAAGTTGTTTCATAATAGAATACTCATCAGCAAACTTAAATCTTTTAACCATATTTTCAGTTACTTTAATAGTGATAAAGTCAGACATAACATCATCAAACTCATGAGCTTCATCGACAATAAGAACTCTTGAATCTCTACTTTCTAATAATTTTGGATTATAGATAGCATAAAGAATGTATAAGTAAAAATTAGTAAGTGATATATTACCACTGATAAAAGATTCTTTAGCAGAAGTATAAGGACAAGATTCACAAGATGTTTTATTTAAACGATTAAATTCAGCACCTTGAGCACAAGAACAAGAGTATTGTTCACATTCATAATTATCTTTACCTTTCAAATCAGAAATAGATTCATATTCGTTTGAATATTGGTCTTGAAGAAGTTTACTATTAGTAATGATATCAACTTTAGCAAGTTTATTAACATTCTTTTTATACCAATCAGCAATCATTAAAGCTAAGTGAGATTTACCAGAACCAACTGGAAGATTTAGTAAGAAAAATTTATTCAATTTATTCTTTTGATATTCAGCTTCTATAAAATTAAGAGCTTCTTTTTGTTCCTTTCTAGGCTTGTATTTGGCAAGATCCGTTTTTAATGACATACTTTTTTAATCTTTTTGTAAAATTTATATGATTTTTTTGATAAATGTTTGAAAAATCTAAATTTTTGGCGATTTTTCGTAATATATAGAATAAATTACCTTCCTTTATTATGCTATTAGTACCTGATTATGACGAATTTAACATCTATACATCTGTTGATGATATAGAAACTTATGTACACCAACTTTTTTCACAAGGATATGAGTTGAAAGAAGAAATATATACACTATGTCTTAAACACTTTGGAAAAGAGTTTCAAGATATTATAGATATATTTTTTGAATATGAAGATTAAAAACTACAATGAATTTACAAGCGAGAATGTGCTTTACATTTTTGACTTTGATGACACGCTTGTGAATTCGCCAAGTTTTGATGAATTAGCTATAAATTATCTAAAGGAAGATATAACAATCAAAGACTTATTAAATCAATCTATAAATAGAGTAGGCGTTACATTAGACGACCTAAAATGGCAAGATGGTAGAATCTATGTACTTGACCCTAATAAAGAGCTTAAAGAGTTCGGTAACTGGGTTAGAAAAGGAGATAGATTATATATGTTCACTCCAAATGCTTTTCACTTATCAGATTTAAGTTTACCAAGTACATTAAAAGATCTTTCAGAATTATACAAATCAGTTGAAAATAAATGTATAGTAACAGCTAGAGAAGAATCACTAAGAAATAAGATAACTAGAACATTATTAGACTTAGGATTAGAATTACCTAAATACGGTTTACATATGGCTCCAAATGGAACAAAAAATTCTGGACATTGGAAAGGTGAAAGAATAGTAGAAATAATAAATGAAACAGGATTTCAAAAAGCTATCTTCTATGATGACAATGCTAAATATATTAAAAGAGCTACTAAAGTAGTTCGAGAAAAATTACCTAACTTTGATTTCACACCTGTTAAGGTATAAAAAAACCTCTGATTTCTCAGAGGTTTCTTTTTTACATATCTTTGAATTTGTAAATTTTACTTTCTTTAACTTCGTCTTTCTTTTCTTTGAAGTAACTCATAATTTGTTTGAATGACTTATTAAAATCTTGTAAGTCAGCACCAAACTCACCCATTCCACCATAGAATCCTTCACCTTCAAATTGTAAAGATCTTTTTGTAAATCTCGCCATTTTTTCAGCTACTACTTGACGTTTACCTTTGTTAGATATAACATCAACACTTTCTTTATACAAAGGAGCAAAATCTCCCAAAGTGCTAGCCTTTTTACCATATAAATAATCATAAACTTCAGCGTATAATTCTTTAACTGGAGCTTTAGTTTCAGAATCCATTTTCTTGTCTAGTATAGCTTGTATAAAATCTTCAGTTATTCCAACTCCTTTATCTTTCTCATCAACAATACTTTTAAGAGATTTTCTAATATTAGAAACTGCTTGTGTTAAATAATCTTCACCTTTAGTTACTTCAACATTTCTTTGAGTACCAATTTTTTTATCTTCTAATACGATATCATCAAACTTACTAATTGAGATTGACTCTTTAACTGGACTTAATTGGTCAAAATTAACAGCCATTTCTGGAGAACTAGCAGTATATTCACCTTTTTTATCTTTGAAGATAACAGATGCTTTTCCTTTAGATAAAGTTGTTTGTTTCACATCATCTTTAGTTAACCAAGTTCTATCTTTACCAACTGTTGTATCGTGTGTTAATGAAATAACTTTAACTTTTTTCTTATCTCCTTTTTTATTTGTAAAGTAATACTCTTTACCAATTTTAATATTACCAGCACCTTTATCACCACCTTCACCTTCTAGTTTAACACCAGCAGAAGTAATAATTAAACTTTTTAATTGAGTAAGGTTTTTAATCATTAAAGGATAAATTGACTTTTCAGTTGGAACATCAGTAGTATTTATTTCTTCATCTTTTCCAGTTCCTTCTTCTTCACCTTTAGATTTATTTTTATCTGTTATTTTAACTAAAACTAATGATTGTAATAAATCGTTAAGAGTTTTAGCTCTTGATTGTCTTTGTCCTTTTTCTCTTAATAATTTAACAACAGCACCGGCACCAATAAGAGCAATACCTAAAGCTGAAAGAACAGGAGCTATTGAAATTAAATAACTACCAGCAGCAGATGTTGTAGTTGTTGTAAAACCAGCTCTAATTAAAACTTTTTTAGTTTGAGTATAAACTTGTTTAGCAATAAAACTTTTAGCACCACCATTTTGGTTCATTAAAACGTTATCTCCCCAAGTTCCTTCAAGATGATTAAAAATATCACCAACTGTTTTATTTGCTGGATTTGCTAATTGACTAGTAATATCAGCAACAGAAGAAGCTTTTCCGCCACCTCCTAAGAAGCTCGACATAGCTTCAATACCTTTTGCCTGATCACCACCACCATAGAAACTGAAAGCGTCTTTTAAGTTACCAACTGGTTGATTGAAATTCAATGATTTACCAGTAGCATCCATAAATCCATTATTTTGAATAGTATATGACCATCCTTTTGGATCTACTTTAAGATTATTCTCAACAGTAGTTGTAAATGTTTTCTCACCAAACTGAGCAGGGTGTTTAATTGTTGTAGTAATTAAGTCTTTAAACCATTGAGTTTGAGCAATCCAACCAATAGCACCTAAAGCACCACCAACTCCAGCTAAAATTAAAGGAAGTTTATTAGATTTAAGAGTTTTCATTCTCTCACTATCAACAACGTTGTCGTCTCCAGCACCTTGTAACTTAGCAGATTGTCTGTTTCCAGCTTTTCTAGCTTCTGAATCTTCATCTTTTTTACCAAAAAGAGCATCCATAGCTTTGTCTTTTAACTGACCTAACTTCTTTAAGAACTCCTCATTAATAGGCTCATTTTCTAAATTAAATATTTCTTCAAAAAGTAATTCTTCTTTGTTTAAATCAATAGAATTATTAGAATCCATCACAGAATAAACCGCCGCTAAATCAGTATCTAATGCTTTTTTAACAACCTTTCTTGTATTCTCAATAAGTTTATTAGCAACTTCTGGATCTAAATATCCTTCTTCCTCTGGACTTTTTTCAGCGGCAGCAACAATAGAGTCATAGAATTGACCATACATTAAAACACCTCTTAAAAAAGCAACTCTACTTTTATCATTGGGCCACTCAGGTGATTTTTCTTTTACTTTATCATAAACAGCACTAAGAGCAGCATTAGTAGTATTACCCATAATTCTACCAATTTCTTCAGCGGCTTTTTTATCAGTTTCGCCTTTACCAAAGATTTTACCATTAGCTTTATATCTACCTAGTTTACTAAGACCGTATTTTATATTACCCCAAAGATTCTCTTCTTCGTTAAGATATTCAAAATCAGAAAACTTTTTAATTTCCATAAAAAATATTTTATTTTTCTGTATATATTAAAAAGTAAAATCTATTTTGTTAAATTTCCGCCTCTAACTGTTTGATTTCGTCTAAAATCTTCTTCAAATCTTCTTTTTTATCCATCATGACTTTCTTAGCTTTCTTTCTATCAGCATAAACGTCTTCAAGCATATTTAAAGTTGGAGATATTCTTTTTTCAAATACAACACCATTGATACAAAGAACGTGTTTATCAGGATCGATAGGTCTACCGTTAGTACACTTAGATTTATCTTTTTCATCTTGAAGACCAATAAATGTTTCAGGAGCAATAAAGAATTGTCTTTGAGTTGTTGGATAAAGTGAGGCAAAGTCATAAGTAACACACCACTGATTCATACCGACCACAGGATCTTTTACCCAACCACCAGCAATTGTAGAATCAGCATCACCTCTTTCATCTCGGAAAAGTACAATGTTGTCCATCTTACGGAATCTATTTCTTAAAACGCCTTCTGTAATAGCCAAAGAACCTAGAGCATTATTCATTTGAGAAACAACATCGATGATTCTAATTTGAGCCAATGATGAAATCGCATAAATAATTGAGATATAGTTACGAGCTTCATGAATCTTTTGTACTAGAACACTATCAACTGCGTTATAATACATAAATGTTTCAAAATCATCTTCATAAAGTTTTTGTAATGAACCATTATATTTAATCTTTTCAACACCAACTAATTTATTAGCAACGAAATCTAATGATGATGACTCTTTTACTTTAATAGAAGTATCACATATTTCATAAAGTTGCATGTAATCAAAAATCATTCGATGAGCAGGTACTTCAAATTCAGTAGACCAAATCTTATTCATTCTTTTTGTCAAAGATGAAACAGCTGGATCAATTTTATATTCTTTACCATTTACCCATTTAGAAATCTTTCTAGAACGATTCACTAAATATAACCAGTCATACTGAAGAAAGTTCCATCCAGTTAGAATTGGCATCTTAGGAATCATCTTATAGAAGAAAGCATAAAGCATATCAAACTCATCATCATATTTAATGTATTTGAATTTATATTCAGTACCAAACTTCTCAAAGTATTTATTAGTGTTATTTGTAATTCTTTCTTGAACTTCTTCTGACATTTCTTTAAGACCTAAAAGAATGATTTTATCATCATATACAATTGAAATTGAAAGAACTTGAGTAGAAGCACCTTCTTTTGTTACATTACCATCTTGGTCTTTAACATCAGCCGCTTCCGGGAAACCATCAACGATTTCGGTTTCAATATCTATAAAATAAATCTTAGGAAGATTAAATTCAAATATTTCATTTTTTTCTGATTCAGGTAAACCATCCAAGAACTCATAGATAGCATATCTATCAGGGTGATTTACTTCTATTTGTTTTACAGATTTACCATCCCATGATCTAAACTCAGGATGTTTTTGTACATCTGTATCTTCACAAGCAACATATTTCATTGGATCTTCCCAATTATAATATTTAAGCTTTATATCACCGGTTTTATCAACGTAACTAACTACTAATTTCTTACTATTTGTTAAGTATTGTGTTTCAACTAACATCTATTCTATTTATTTTTACATGAGTTATAGATATTTTTTAGAAAAAAGTTATTTTATTTTTGGTATTTAGATAAAATAGCTTATCTTTGTTAAACAATTAAAAAATCACTACAACATGAAAACATTATACTGTAAAAACTACAAAGCAATTCATCACACAGTTTCTTTAGCTATGTTTGTATTCGCTTTATACTTCTTAGGAGGTCAAAAACAAATCTTAACTAGTTTTCCATTTCAATTAGCTGTATTAGCTGGAAACTTTTTCTTAACTAAGTGGACTTTAAGAGTTAGTGGAATTGACGCTGAAGTTGAAAAAATCTTGGCAGAAAAAAAAGGAGATAATTAATATTATCTCCTTTTTATATATTGTTTAATATTTTAATTAGTCAGCATATTCCATTGCCATACTACCACCGATACCAAATACCATCACAGCGACCATACAGATAGCACCTAAAGTACCTAATGATAATCCAAATAATGTAAGTGGGAAACCAGAACCAGCGATTGCTATTTGAACAACAGTAACGATTAAAGTTACAAAAGAAATAGCACTAGCAGATAAACCTAACCAACCAATAATTTTCATAGCTAATCCTTCTTCTTCAAGAAGAAGTGATTCAGCCATTATTTCTTCTTCTGTAGAAGCTTCAGTATGAACAGGAATATTTTTCTCATCTTTAAGTGATTCAATTTTAGCTTTATCTTCTTGTGGTAAAGAAGCATAAGCAGATTTTAAGTCAGCAAGAGCCTTAGCCATTTCTGGTTGGTCTTTCTTTTCTTCAATTGCCTTAGCTAGTTTTTCACCAGCATTTTTCAATTTTTCATTTTTCCAATTAGCGAATGCTGAACTAATTTTGTTCCAAAGTCCACCTAAGAACTCTTCGTTTGTTGAAAATGATTCATAAGTTTTTAAATATCTCATGTCTATTAGTTTATTTTTATAATGTATATATTATATTGAAAAACTCATTTTTTTTACATTTTTAAATTTTTTTTAATAATCACAGTCAAAATAGTCTAAAGTCTCACCAGTTCTACTATTAATGAATAATAATTCATCTCTTCTTACTAATTGATATTCGTAGTGAATTCCTGTCTTAAATAATGTTCTAATAAATGGTATATCAGTTCCTTTGTTTATCTTATCTTGATTAACCATTAAACAAAGAACTTTCTTATTTTCTTCTGAATTCCAATTAACTAATCCATCGTTATCCTTTTCCATACCCTCTTTTCCAAAACAAATAAATTTAGTTTCTAATTTCTCACCACTTGGCGTATATGTCATAAAAATATCATCACCAATCTCAACATCAGATTCCTCTTTTAAATAAAGTCTTATCCAAATATAAACCTTCTGTTCTTCAAGAATTTTCATAGCTGGATCTGTATTCTTATTCCAATCTTTAACAACTTCAGTGTCAATTGTCTTTATTTGTTCTACTAAATTATCATATCTTCCCATATTAATAATTATTTTATATAGCTATCTCTAGCTTACTTTCTATTTTTTTAATACCATCAGTATCAATTACTTTGAAATCATCTACTGTAAAATCATAAAATGACTTATTAGATAATAACTCAATTCTAGGTTGTTGTTCTAGTGGTGTTCTATTTAATAACTCTGATGCCGCATCAAAATGTCTATCATAAACATGAAGATTTTGAACAAAATGACAGAACTTACCCACTTTATAACCTAAATGTGAAGCAACCATCATTTGTAAAGCCACATACTGAATTTTATTTATATATCCAGCCATAATATAGTCGTTACTTCTTTGATTCAAAGTCATATCTAAATAGTAAGTATCATTAATTTTTCTAACTGACCAAATAGTTTCATAAGCACAAGGATGTAAACCTTTAGTTTCAGCCATATCAGACTCTTGGTACATATTCATTATATGTCTTCTTGAAAAAGGATCTTCTTTCAAAGACTTCAATAACTTATTCATTAAGTCATATCTTTGAACAGTAGCACCATATCGCTGACCAATTGTACCATCACCAACATTCCATTCATCCCACCAGTTAATACCCATTTCTCTAGCAACTTCTAATGAGTTAGATTGTTTTTGATAAATCCAAAGTATCTCTCTGATACCTGTTTTAATTGCGGTGTTTCTTAATGTAGTAATTGGAAACTCTCCTTTTGATAAATCATACTCTTCAAATATTTGAGTTATAAATTTACTATGACCAGGTTGACCATCAATATACTTTGGTCTTGGATTCTCATCCCAAGTTCCGTCACCATCTTCTAAGACAATTCGATTTAGATTATCGATGTAATATTTATCTGCTTTAATCATTTTAATACTGAATTTATTTTTTGGTCTCTAATTATTTTTTTAACAATTTCATCAATATTAGATAAATCACTAACATCACTTATATTATAAAAATTAGATTCTTCAGGTAGTTTTTTATAATTGTCACTTAAACAAGTTACAATTTTAGAAGTATCTATTTCTGATAATAAATCAACACAAGATTTTGGCAAGTAATCAATATCATCTATAATTAGAAAATTATACTTTCTTTTTTCAGATAGTTCTTTTACAACTTCTATTACTTTATAATTATTGACTTCATCAAATGTGTTTATAATTCTATAATCATCAAAGATATCATTAAATCTATCTTTAGTCTCAATATCACCTGTACATGATAAGAAAAATAGTTTTAATCCTACTTTATTAAAACTATTAGAAATATTAAATAGAAACTCTGTTCTACCAGAAATTCTATCACCATGTATAATATTGAAATTTTTATCAAACATCAATTATTATATTAAATAATAGAAATATGTTTTAGTATGGACAACTATCTTTCCACTTTTCATTGAACCAGAAGGTTCTTCCGGTATTATCTTTACAAGAAATTCCTTTTTGATAGAATACCCATTTTTTGAATTCTTCAAAGTCTGTATCAAATGGATTCTTCCAATCTTGTAACTGACCACCATTTAGTTCATATGCCTTCATAGGAATATCCTTACACATATCTAAAACTTGTGGATGTGATTTGATAATAGTTCTAGCCGTTTCAAAAGGATTAACATCTAAGTAATAAAGAATTGTGCTTCTTAAATAGTTACCAATACCATTGAAATATTTTTGGTCTAATAAAGCCTCACAAATAGGTTTGTCAAAAACCTTTTTATCTAAATTAGATATAACTACATTCTTGAAACTATCAAATTCTTTAGTTGGGTCAAGACCTCTTTTAACACCAGTAAAGCCACCAACTCTATATTTAGGACCCATATAAAGACCATAAAGAAGTAGTGAACTACCATCAGTAGTATCTAATCTCATTCTAGTGAACTTTCTATCAGACCAAGTTTCTGTTGGTGTAAAAAGCCAATTACCAGACATACCCATAAAAACTGAGATACTAATATCAACATTATCATTATATAACTTTAATACTAACTCTTTACCATTAGAGTCAGCTTCAAGTTTGAATTTTTCAATTAGATTTGAATCAACAGGAATATTTCCTTTTTCAACGTGATATAGTTTTGTAAATGTTTTGTCTTTGACATTCTGATTAATATAATCAGACATTATTTTCAATTCTGCTAACTCTGGCATAGATATAATTTTATTAAGGTTATATAAATTGAAAAAAAAAAGGTTTATATTTTAATATATATCCTGTAAAAAATTAAAATATAATATGGCAAGACTTAATCGATACAATGATTTTTACTTAAAGCAAATGGCTACTAAAAGAGCCCAAAAGATTAGTTTCATTAATGATATGAAGATAAGAGAATTTGAATCAATCTGCTATGAAGGTAAAAAACATGATGTTGTAACAATTCATCTTAAAAATAACATAAGAATCAATGAAAGTTATGGTCTTATTCTAGAAGATAAGGAATTACTTCAGGATACTAAGAACATGGTGTGTGCTAAGTTTTATCAAGACGGAATAAAAGATATTGCAAAAGAAACAAGAACTTATTTAGAAAGTAAAAACATTTCAGAAGCTGATATAAAATTAATTGAGGAAAACTTAGAGTCAATTATAATGAGTGAAGGTTTAGTAGATTGGATTAAAGATAAGGTAAATGCAGGAACTGAAGTTGTTAAAAAAGGTCTATCTAAGATTTGGAACTTTCTTTCTTCAAGTGCTAAAGTTGTTTGGGACTCTATTGTTGAAGATATTTTCAAACCTGGACTTGAGGCTCTTAAAAATGTAGCAACAAAACTATTTGGTCCAGAAGTAGTAGCTGCTATTGAAACAACCGCAAAAAAGGTTCTCAATTCAATTGATGATTTTATGAAAACATCCAAATCTATATTTGACGGAGTTTATGCCTCATTAAAGGATTTTGCACAAAAAATTGCTAATATAGTTAAAGAGATTTGGGCTAAGATTAAAGAAGTATTGATGAAAGTTTGGGGTTTCATAAAAACACATGCTGTAAAAGTATTACCAGGGTTGAAGCCTAAACTTCAGAAAATGACAAAATTAGGGGAAAAAGTAGATGCCACTAAATTAGGCGAAGAAGTGAAGACAGTTGGTGCGGATGTCAAAGATATGGTGAAATATTTCAGAGGTGAAATAAGTGGATCGGTTGGTGGGTCATTTGAGGAAGTAGCAAGTTCTTCGGCTAATAAAATTTTATCGACAGGAGAAGAAGGAAATTCTGAAGAAGGTAAAGAATCTACTCCTGAAAAAGAAGATAAAAAAGAAGTTGTCAATGATAGTTTTATTTGGGACTCTCTTAAAGGGTATATGTCAATGAATAGAAATTTTGATACAATTGAACTCATTAAACTTCACGAAACTAAAATTGAGAAGATATTTGAGGCTGACAATACAGAAGAACAAGTTGAAAAAGAAGGTAAAAAAACCGAATCGAGAGGAATTAAAGGCTGGGTTAAAAATTTAGTATTATGGGTTTTATCACCTTTTGGAAAACTTATGGAAATTCTCGGAGAGGTTGTGGCAAAAGGAATGGCCGCTTTACCAGCGTGGTTATCAGGTAAATTAGGGGTTTTATATGAAGGTGCGAAAAATCTTGTTTCATACGCTGCTAAATTTACAATGATTGGTACATTAATTGGCTTTATAGCAGGAGTTGCTGCTGAATCATTTGCCTTAACGACACATTTACCAGGAGAATGGATTGAGAAATCTGGTGAAATGATTGGGCTAGGTGGAGCAGTGGAAAAATCTAAAGAAGTTTTGGCAGAAGTTGGCATTCCCATAGCCAAGGAATCCAGAGTGAGTAAATTTGAAGATTTCAAAAAAGTTAACGAATCAGAAGGTGGAGAAGGAAAGGGAATTAATTGGAAAGGATTAGCGATTGGAGCCGGTAGTCTCCTTTTAGCCTTCTTAGTATCTCTTTTCACACATGCTATACCTGGATTACACGCAGCATTTGAGACAATATCACTGATACTTTTAATTTTAGCAACTCTTGGATATATCTTTACAGAGACTTCTTGGGGTAAAAATTTAGCAAGTAAAGCTCCTTTATTACCGAATGTATGTAAAGGATTCTATAGTTTTGTTCACGCACATTAAAATATTAAATTTAGAATGAAATCAATAAAGACCTTTAAACAATTTAATGAGAACACTACTCATCTACATTTTCATGATAAAGATTTATATCAATATAATGTTGAGGATTTACACTTAAACAAAGAAGAAGATGTGAAAATTAAGCATGAGACTACTGACATAATAAATAAAATGAATAGTTTGGATAAATTAAAAGTCTCTGAAGAGTTAGAAAAATTAACTGAAAAGTTTGGATGTACTTTAGAAGATTTAACAAATCCAGTATTAGTAAAAGAGTGGTTAGATAGAGAAATAATAATGAGAAATAAAGATAAAGAACTTGAGGCAGTTCAAGAAGGTCTTGGTGACTATATTAAAGAGAAATTATTGAAATTCTTTTCATATATTTTTGGACTTGGAGGTCCAATTTTGTCAATATTTATGATTGTTAGTGGTGTTATAAATAATAATTTCTGGGGAGTTTTTACTGGCGCAATGGCCTTAACTATTTCTATACTAGCCAGTGCTTGGATTTCAAGTAAGACTAAATAAATTTAATTACAATTCCTTTTTACCCACTTTACTAAAATATCACCGTGGCAAGATTTACCTTTACCACCTTCATCTTTACACCAACATCCAAGAACTTTATCTTTTAATTCATGAAGTGAATTCATTAGTTCTTCATTATTTATGAGATAATTCTCATAAGCATCTACGATTGTTTTTCTTGGTGTTCCTTCTAGAAATGATTCACGAAGTTCTTTAGGGTAAGCCCATTTATTGTACTTACCATTTGGAAGTCGACCAATATAAATATCAAAGTGTTCTTTCTTAAAATGAACTACTCTGACTTTATGGTCATATTTAGGCTTACCCTTAAAGCTATCAAAAAAATCATCCATTTTGGAAATACTTTTCTAAAAAATGTAATAGTGGAATTTTAGCATCATTGTAGATTAAACCATGTAGAAAGCAAACATTATTTATACTTTCTCTAGATGGCACTTTTACCCAGTCACAGAAAAAGTCCGCATAATCCTTTGGATTTCTCAAAGTATGAATAAAATCAAAAACATTGTTATAGTTGAAGTGAGGAACATCCATATGTAATTCTTGTAAACAATTATTATAGTCATATTTCCATAATAAAGCATTTAAGATACTTTCTTCATGAACTGGAGCAAATTTATTTTTATTATCAACAATAAATTTATCATTACATAAAACAACCCATTGATTAATTATATCTAAACATCCATAATTAAAAAGAACAACACAAGTTTGTTTGTAAAACAATGTTCTTTTATCAATAGACGAATCTATATAATTTAAGAGATTTATCTCATGATTTTTATCAATCTCCTGATTGAAGTGATTTATAAAATCATAAGCATGTCTTGTAACTAAAGGATAATTTGTGATATAGTTAATATTATTAAATATAGAATCACAATTCCTAGTTGGTGTAATATCAGCATCTAAAAAACAAAAGTTAGCTTCTTTATCATATTCTAAAGCTTTTTGACACAACTCAGCCTTTAGAAACTTAATCTCTGGTATACCTTTACCATTTAAATCATAATAAATAGGAATAACATTTTCATAATTATTATCATACTCAAAACCAAGAGTAAAAAATATTAATTTTATATTTGAAAATTTATCTAACAGACTTAATAAAATATCTGTATTTTTCATATAGTTTTTATCAGAATAAGTAATCCAATAATTCATATTATTTTTAATTTTTAATTTTTAATTTATACTTTAATGACCTATTAAAGTTTATATTACAGGCTGAATCTTATACATTGGTCTAAGATATATTTAGAGTGTTCTAATTGTAAGTGAGTAGCTAAACCAACAGTGATGTGAAAACCAAAGTAAGGGTTAGGATCTAATCCAATAACACTTCTAATGTTTCTAGCATCATCACTATCAGCACCAATCCACCAGTGACCTTTGTGATTAGCACGAATTAAAGCAGGATCGTATTTTACAGTGATTTCTTTACCGTGAAATAACTGACGAGCTTGAGCATATAATTCATCAGACTCAAATCTATCATTGATGATAGTTAAGTGAGTTCCTCTTAAAGGTTTGTTTAGTTTTAAGTTGAATCTTTTTTCTAAGAACCAAGAGTAGTAAGCATAAAGGTCACAGTCAAATCTAACCATAGCAGTTCTCTTCCAAGAAGACTGTGCTAAGTGCTTCTTGGTGACGTTAACTGGGTCGAATTCTAATATGCCTTTCATTTCTAACATGGAACAAAGATACAAATAAAAATTTATATATACAATAAATAATTAGGTATATGATACTAATAACACTTATATTAACAAATTTGATTTGGGTTGGTTACGCACTAACAGAAGGAGTAAGAGAAGGTTTCTACTGGCACTATGAAAATAACAGTAGAAGAGTATGTGATTTTGATATAAATCCTATCTTTAACCTACAAAGAGTTTTAGTTATGTTAATAACTGGTGGTTTCATGGTACACACACTTGGTTGGTTTTCACTACTTTGTTTGGCTTGTATATTCTTAATGTTTAATTTCTTTCACAATGGAACTTATTACTATACAAGAAATAAATTAGATGGAAGATCTTATCCAAAAAGATGGAAAGATGAGTCTAAAACATTTCCAAGATTCACACCACTAACTACATACAGTAAAAGAACATTAGGTATGGTAATTGGAGTTTTAGCTCAAATATTTATATACCTATTTTTATTATAAAAATTAAATAAAATTATGAAAGATTCAGAATTAATCAAGAATTCCAGTTTATCTCAAGAAGAAATAAACATGTTAAGAGAAAAGTTTTTACACGAATACTCTAAAAACAAAGGTTGGAATCCAAATGAATTATCAACTAATCAAATGTTAGAGATAGTTTCTCAAAAACAATATAAAGCACCTGGTTTAATATTAGGATAACAAAAAAGAGAACTTTAAGTTCTCTTTTTTTATTTAGAATACTAAATGACTAATATCATTTCTCAATTTCTCTTTAATCTTATTCAAAGGAACTGAACACAATTCAGATATCACATCCATAAGATCTGTACGAGAGCCAACAAAGTCATAACAATTTGTTTCATTTTGAGCATAACACTTATGACCATTCCAGGTAATACCATACATATCACCATAACCATTATTTGTTAAATAATTTCTGATTAATTCAGTTTCTTTTTTTATCAAATCAGTAGCAATATACATTTTCTTTGTTTTACCATTTACTGAAAAGTAAGAATAGTATTCTTCTGAATAAACTTCATCATCTGTTGAAAATTCTAAATCATCATCATCATCATCTTCATTTGAAATATCATATGGATTTCTTTCAACAGGAAGTGATTCCCAATCAATTAAACAAACAGCTTTACAAAGTCTTTGTAGAAACTCAATATCTTGATACTCACCGGTTGTATGTTCATACATATAACCAACTGAAATATTAGTACACTCTGGTACGATATCCATAAATTGGGCAGAGTCTGTTAAAACACCCGTATCATCTGGTTCAAGTTTTAATCTTTGACCGGTTCCATTTAATCTAAAAGATAATTCATCAGCAAATTCATCAGAACAACAACGACCATACCATTGATGTGTAATAACAGATCCGGTACTTCTTCTATCAAAAGAAACAACTTTAGAAATAGTATAACTGAATTCACTATTTACCCAATTTTGAGCTAATTTACTAGAACCAACACAACCAACTTCCTCGCCAATAAAGAAATAATAAAGACCTGGAACTTTATTCTCAATCATATTAAGAATAACAACCATTCCTGCTTTATCATCGGCTCCTAAAATAGAAGAACCGTCAGTCTTAATTATATTTTGTGTTTGAACATGATTTACTTTTACTTGTTTAGAACAAGCAGTATCTAAATGACAAGTAAACATTGTTGTAGGATCCTCACCAATTAGGTAGTAAAAATTACCATAGGCATCTTTTTTAGTACCTTCCGGAAGATATGATTTTAAAAATCCCTCTGTGCCGTGTGGATAAGTGTATTTCGTAAGTTGTAAAAACTTTCTGCGTATTCTCATGAATGTATAATTATATTTATTATACAAATATAAACAACTTATTAACAATTACAAAATTATTCATCATTTTTATTGAAAATATCGTCAATTTTTTTATTACGAATGTAAGATTTTGATAAATTTTCTAAGTTTGAAGTCCATCCAGATATTTTATCAGTTATTGAGTATTCACTGTGATATAATTCTCTAGATTCAATTTTAACATGATAATCATTAACATCCTCAGATGATTTATAATGATACTCTTTGGCTAATATTATATAATCAATATTTAATTTATCAATAACTTGTTTATATTCTATTATTGAAGAAACACTCAAATGCCAAAAATCGAATACTAATAAATCAACTCTAAATAGATTACCTTTATTATTTAATACTTCTGTAAAATCTTCAATATTATTGAAGTTTATTTTAGGTTCCATTAAATATTTAAGTGTAGTAGCAGTAGAGTTTGAACTTCTTGGTTTACAAAATAAGACCGGATTTCTACCCTCCATATCTAAGAAGTCAACTATTTTCTTAACAGCATAAGAAACGTCTGAAGGATTTCCGGTAATATAATTACACCTTTTTATTTCTATCATTTATATTCTTTTTTGTTACATCAACTAAATAGTTGAATTTGTAAAGGAATCTTCTACCTATTAAAACAGGATATCTCATTTTTTTTCTATCTGTTAAAGATACATAAAATTTATATATTGAATCACCAATTGTTAATTTAGTAAATATAGAAAATCTTTTCTGAACTTTACCAAATGAATTTTTAACTATAATAGTTTTGAATTTATTATAAGAAAACTCTTCATTACCAACTGTAAAATATAACTTACCATCTTCAAGTTTTATACTATCAACATGTAAAGCAACTCCATAAGCACCAGTATCTACTTTTGCCTTTATCTTTTCTATTTTAAGTTCCGGAAAAGAAATATTTTCAATTCTTCCTACTTTTTTCTCCATTTTTCTGTTAAAAACAATATTTTTTTATATATAACAAATATGATTCTTATTAATAAAGTAACACCATTTGCTAACGAAGCCTATCAAAAAGATTTAATCGAATGTTTAATCAACAATTCAGATATTAGTTTTATATCAAATATAGTTATTTTTTATAATAATACAAATATTGTATTACCAAAAAACAATAAAGTTAAGTTAGTTATTAAAAATGGCTATACAGATAGAGAAATAATTGAATATTGTAAAAGAATTTATAATGATGATGTATTTATATTCTCAAATCCATTTATTAAATTCAATAATAGTCTAATAAATTTGGAAACACCTGTAGACAAAACTATTAAAATAGATGACGGTTGTTATATTTTTAATAAAAATACTGAGTTAGAAATGGGCGATAACATAGATAGTATATTAAGAATAAACACATCAAATAATAAAATTTTAATAGAAAGAAAAAATCTATTAATAAAGAATGAAGATAATATAATACCCGAAAAAAGACAACCAAATATATCAAGAAGTTTGTTAGAAAAAAATGTGAGACGAAAGGAGTCTTACTTAAACAAAAGACGAAAAGAGTTATCAAATGAAACAAATATTAAATTAGACATTATTATAGTATCAGTTAACTACAATGATTTTCTGTCAATAACTCTTAAAAGTACGACAAAAGTTTCAAACGTAACTGTCGTAACATCAAAAAATGATATAATCTGTCAAGAATTATGTAAAAAATTTGGAGCAAATTGTATTATAACGGAAAGAATGTATGAAGACGGAGCTATCTTCAATAAAGGTAAAGCAATAAATGAAGGTATAAAATCTTTAAAAAATCCAGAATGGATTTTACTATTAGATGCTGATATTTATTTACAAGATGATTTCTTAGAAGTATTAGAAAAAACAAATTTAATTCATCAAAATTTAATAGTTTGTAAAAGACTAATACTTGATAGTTATGAACTATTTTTAGATTTTCTAAATAATAAAGATGTAGGAAGATTAGAAAGAGCCAAAGGATTTGGATACTTTCAAATGTTTAATATTAAAAAATTTCAAAAAAAATCAAATATTTTTCCAGAAAACTCAAATGATGCTGCCTGGAGTGATATTATATTCAGAGACACATTTAATAAAAACGAGACCGAATTAAATACGACCGTTCTACATCTTGGTCAAACATGTCAAAACTGGGAAGGTAGAAAAACTAAAAGATTTATAGAAAATGAATTATTTTTGAATGAAACCGAACAATCATTTGATATAAATAAATACTTTGATAAAATCTATTGTATTAATTTACAAAATAAAAAAGATAGATGGGAAAGAGTTGAAAAATTATTTAATGAAAACTTAATAGAAGTTGAAAGATTTGAAGCAATAAATGGTCTGACAATTAGTGATGAAGAATTTAATAATATACTAAATAAATATAATCCGAATAGACTAACCGGTGAAAGTGCTAGTTTAAATGGCTTAATTGAAAATAAAAACTCACTAGCTTGTCTACTATCACACATAGAATTGATTAAAACAGCAAAAATAAATAATTATAAAAGAATATTAATTTTTGAAGATGATATAACATTTAGTAAAGACTTTACAGAAAGTATCAAAAAAATATCAAAAATAGATTGGAGTATTGTTTATTTAGGGGCTAGTCAATTCAACTGGAGCGGAATTGAAGAAAAAGATTGTTTCTACTTGTGTAAGAACACGCTAGGGACCTTTGCTTATGCGATTGAATCATCAATATATGACGATGTGATAAATCTATTAGAAACAAAAAGAAAATCTGTAGATAACTTATTATCCGAGATACAATCAAATAATTACGGTAAGTGCTATACATTCTATCCAAATATAGTGATATCTGATGTTGAAAGCTCTGATATAAGAGAATCAAAAAATATCATTACATATTCAAATTTAGTAAGATGGAATCTTTCAAATTTTAATATTATAAAAAAGAAAAAAATTCTATTATTACCAGATGTAAAAGATTGGGCATTTGATAATATAGCAAAATCAGTAGTTAAATATAATCCATATCCAGATAAAATAGAATACACTATAAAGTACGCTAGAGATATACATCAAAAAAGAGATAACGTTATATCAGATGAATGGGATTTAATATTTGTAATGTGGGAAGCTGAAAGATGTATACCAGATGGTGATAATGTGATCAGAGGATGTTACTCAGCTTTTTGGCTAGAAAATTCATATTTTAGTGAAGAAAAAATCTCTGAGTTTTTCAAGGCAAGTAGAGGTGGTGTTTTTGTTAATAACTATTTAAAGAATTCTATATGTAAATTTTTACCTCAGGATTATCCACAAACTATAATACACGATTCTGCTGATGAAGAAAAATTCTATCATATAGATAATGTAAAAGAAAATGAATTTACGGCAATCTTTGTAGGTAACACTAACAGAAAGGTAAAAAACTATGAGGATATAGTTGAAATTTGTAACAAGGCTGATATAAAATTAATAACCTGTACAAACGTTAATAACGACGATCTTGTTAATTATTATAATAAGGCTGATATATGTATAAACTTTAGTACATCAGAAGGTGGTCCACAAACTTTTTTAGAAGCAGGTCTTTGTGAGGTTCCAATGTTAATTAGAAATGATAATGAATTATCTAAGTTAATACCTTGTTTTACAGGTGAGAGTAAAGAAGACTTTATTAAAATAATTAATAATCTTAAAAAAAATAGAACAGAATGTAAAGAAGTTGGTAAAAAAGCAAGAGAGGTTGTCTTAGAAAACTTTACTTATAAAAAAACCGCTAATAAGTTTGCTAACTTCTTCTTAAATGTTTTATCAAAAGAAAAGTCAAATTTATTTACAAATAGTTCTAAAGATTTATCGGATTATTTAACAGTATTTATAATAAGATGTGGTCAAAATCCAAATTATGAAGATTGTTTAAAATCTTTATTAAACCAAACTGTGAAATTTAATTTAATCGAAATAAAAGACATAGCACCAATGTCTAAAGCATTTCAAAAAATGATAGATGATTGTAAAACAGATTACTACATACAAGTTGATGAAGATATGATTTTATATGAAGATACAATTGAAAAAATATATGACAGGTTAATAAAAACTGAAGAAAATATAAGTACAGTTACTCATATGTTAAATGATGTTCATTTAGATTTTGATATCTACGGTATAAAAGGCTACAAACACACCATCTTAAAAAAATACCCATACAATTTAGAAATAATATCTTGTGAAGTTGAACAAATGTCAAGGTTACAAAATGACGGATTTGAAACACTAATGTGCCCTGAGGTTGTTGGTCAACATAGTCCAAAATGGACAGAACAATTAATATATGAAAGATATTTTGATTTAATGGAAAAATGGAAAGTGTTCAAATATAATTGGTTAGATGAACTACCAGCTAAATTAATGGAAATATTTAAATCAGATCCAAGTGATATTAATCTATTTGCGCTCATGGGTGCTATGACTAGCATATCAAATGAATCACCTTTAAGAAATAGAGAAAAAAACTTTTTAATTAAAGATAATAATTTCGAAAGAATAGAAAATTTGGTTTCAAAAAAAGAATTCAAATTTATTACAAATAACAATAAACCAATCAGTCCTGAAATACTGATTAAAAACTATGTAAAAAAATGAAAACACTTTTTATAAATCCATCAAAGATAAAAAAATCAAATATTGATGGTGGTGGCCCATTCTATAATATAGAAGATATAAATTCTATTATAGAAACATGTACAGAAAATGGAGATTGGGATCTTAATGTGATAGATTTTAGTGAACTAATGATATATAGAAGTTTATTTGATTTTTTAAAAAATGGAACTCCTTGGATAGAAACCAAATTATATACTCATTTATTGGAAAATTTAAATAATGGAAACCCTATGTGGAGTTGTAATTCAATTGAATTGATATTAAAAAGAGGAGAATATCTAAAAGACCTTTATAAATATATGAAGGAAACAGGTGAGATACCAAAAGGATATTATGAAGAAGATGATATTTGCGTATCAATTGATAGAGAAGGTGGTTTTTTATTTGCTAAAAACGGAACTCATAGATTGTGTATATCAAAAATATTAAACTTTAAAACTATACCAGTTAAAGTATTTAGAGTACATGAAAATTGGTCTAAGTATAAATTAGAAATAAAAGAAATGTGTGATAAATTATGGAATGGAAGAACATATCAAAATTTACCACATCCAGACTTCACAGACATACAAACTATGTGGCCAGATGTGAGATTTGATATTATAAAAAATAATACAAAACTCCCAATAGGCAGTACTTTAGTAGATATAGGTAGTCTTTTTGGAAATATATGTTATCAAGCTGAGTTAGAAGGATTTAATTGTACAGCAATTGAGACCGACAGTAAATATCTAAATGTTATGAAAAAACTACACAAATCATATGAAATGAATTATAAAATAATCGAAGATTCATTTTTTGATGTTGAATTTAATTTTGATATAATCGTAGCATTTAATATTTTCCATCACTTTCTAAAAACAGAAAATTTATATAACAATCTTAGAAGTTATTTAAATTCAATTAAATTCAAAGAATTATTTATACAAGTACACTCAACCGATGAACCACAAATGGAGTCAGCATTTTTAAATTTAACACCAGAAGAGTTTATAGATTTTGTCAAAACTGAGACAAATAAAGATGAAATTGAATATCTATACGAGTTAAATGGAAGAAAAATATATAAAATATACTAAACACATGAAACTAATTGTACTAAGTGAAAGCGACAACTATAGTGTCTCAAGTCTTATTAGAAATCTAATAAAGATGTTTTATGACGAGTCTATAATAAAAATATTTGAAGAAAGAGGAATTGAAATAATAACATCAAAATATATTAAAGAAGTTTTAAATAAGACAGAAATTGAGTTTTTAGAAGAGATTGAAAATAAAAAAGACTTTATAATATTTGGAATACATCCATATGGATGGGAAATCGCAATAAAAAATGGAAAGGGAATAAAAAAAGTCATGTGGCAAGATGACCTTCACTACTTTGCTCATTTTGTTGAAAGAGATGGCGAGATTGTACAGAGATTTTCAAAAAAATACGAACCATTTTACATTAAAGATGTAGACTATCTAATAACACCATCTTCAATATATTTTAAAAATTTAAAAATAAATGAATTTGATGAAAAAATAGTAGACTTTTTTTATTTCTTAAATGAAGAAAACTACGAGTACATAGATGAGTCAAAATTTGAAAAAAGAATAAATGGTGTTGTCTTGTCGGGTGATATAGTAAAAGGTTATGACTCTAGAGTCGAATTTGATAATTTAAGAAAGGATGTATTATTTAAGGATTTAATTTACAAAATTGATCACCCAGGATATAAAAATAATGATCATATGACTGAGTTAAATTACTATAAAGAATTATCTAAATATAAAGCAGCATTTGTAGGTCATTATGTATATCCGATAAATTTTTTATTGGCTAAACATATAGAAGTACTTATGTGTGGATGTATTGGATTTTTTGAACCAAATCCGCTACTGAAAGAACAATTAGGTCTGATAGAATATATTCATTATATACCTTGTTTTGATGAAAATGGTCTTATAAAAGATAATTCTTTTTATAAAAAATGGATAGAAAGCGATGAAGGTCATATGATAGCCAATCAAGGAAAAGAATATGTGAGAGATAAATTTGGTAAAGAATATGTTAAAAAACTAGCGGATTTTTTTGTAAGTATATCTTAATTAAAAAGTCGGTAATAATTTATATGGAGGCGGTATTACACTACCATAGTTTCTAATATTTGTTAAATGTAAATGATATGTTTTTAATGTCTTTGAGGGGTTTATAACAAAGTATCCACTTTCATCAAGAAGATATGATATTTTATTATCACAACCAGATCTACCAAGAGTAAAATCAGCACCATCAATGTTAGGAATACCACCAAGAAAAATCCAGGTATCTTGAGAATCAGATCTATCAAAATGAACATAAGTGTTGTCTTCTTGTATATCCCAACGAGATAAAGCTAGACAAGTTTTACTATCTATATAATCATTTATTGTTTTTGATACTTCGCTATATAATGTTTCTTGTGGAATTATAATGTCCAAGTTTGATATGATATTTATGTTATTATCATCATTAAATAGATTTCTTATTATTGAAAAGTAATCATTATAGGTCGGTCTCACTTCAGTTAATATAGGAATAATTTTATTTTTATTATCTACTAAATTTGTATTTAATGAGTAATAATCATTTTCGTTTGAAATAACAACTATATTATGAATATAATCATTATTTAAATTTTTCACAAAGCAAGTTAATAGTTCTAAATTTCTATCTTCTACTTCATCTTTATAGTAGTTTAAAATTAAATTATTTTTACGATTTGTTTTCATAACATTTTATATTACTTATATATAAAGTATCAATACTTATACACTAAACAAATAGATTCTATTTGATATAAATAAAAAATAATATTCTTTAATGAATTCAAATTATACATTTACATTTATCATAGCCTATAGACATAGTTTAGAAAGGTTACAAAATTTAAGAAGAGTACTTGACTGGATTAATGGCTTTGCTAGAGTTGAAGTAATTGTTGTAGAACAAGACACACACTCTAAAATATCTCATCTAGGTCTCAAATCAAAACATATCTTCACAAAGTCAAATCTACCTTTTAATAAGTCACTGGCATTTAATGTAGGTTTAAAACATTCAACATCAAACATAATTGTATTTGGTGATTCAGATTTAATAATGGAACCAAACTCTTTTATAAGAGGTTTAGAGTCAATGAATGAATTTGAAATGTGTAATCCATATCATACAGTAATTGATTTAACTCAACAAGAAAGTAATTTATCACTAGAACAACTTCTTCAAATTAACAGACCAGGTAGAGGCGAAACCGATATACAAAAAGTGCCTTTATGTGGTGGAATTTGTATTTTTAGAAGAGACGCAATTCAAAGAATAGCTGGTTGGAATGAAGATTTTATAGGATGGGGTGGTGAAGATGACTTTCAATCAATAAAGGTTAAACAATTCTTAACTTGGACTGAGCTACAATCTAAATGTTTTCATTTATATCATGAAAGAGGAATGCCAGATATGAAGTGGTATCAAAGAAATTTAGATTTACTAACTAAAACCTCTCAAATGGATAAATCTCAGTTACAAAAGGTTATTCTTAACCAATTGCCAAAAATTGGAATGAAGAATAAATATGATAATTTCATCTAAAGATTTAGAGAAAATCTGTAACTATGTAGAATCTACAAAGCCTTCTTTGCCACAAGGTGTAATGACTTTTATGGATTGGGATGAATCATCCAATGAGGAATATCAAAGAGAATTAAAAAGAAAGAATCGTGAACTTGCGATTGATGCTATTATAGATGATAAAGTTGAAGAGTTCAAAAATAGAGAACCGTTTTCAAATCCATTAGATAACGAAAGTTATATGATGACTATAACTCCTAAACTTAACTCTATTAATGTTCAAGGTAAAACCTATTTAGACTTATTTGATATTTACAATGATGTTATGATGACATTAGAATCATTAACATCAAAGTCAATGAATATTCCTCAAAATTTGAATGTTTCTATTCAAAAAGATCCTAATCTAACAGATTATGAAAATGAGTCATCAACATCAAGAAAAGTTATAACAAGATTAATGATGACCAGTAATCTAATATCATCAACCGGAAGAACAGGACCAGCCAATACTATTATAGTTGGTTTAGATGCTTATAAATATCTTCTGATGTCTAATGGAATGATGATGTCTGATATAAAAGATGGTGTTGTGGATGGAAATATAAATGGTATGAATGTTATACCTTCTCCTTATATCAAATCAAATAAGATTATTATGATGAGAAATGCTCAGAAAACTGAGAATGGATTAAATGTAATTAACTGTCCAAATGACATGAGATATTTCTTAAAAGAAACTCCTAATTATTCTAAGATTATAAATTGGTTTGAAATTATTTAGAAGGAACTCTAACTTTATCATACTTTATAAGTAGTTTATAAAGTTTTTCATATTCATCATTAGGATTCTCAACAAGCTTTTCAAACCACTTATTATTATTGAAATATTCAACTAGCATACCAACTCTGAAATCTTCTTTTTTAGTTGGTCTCCAATATCTTTTAGATTCAACAAATGAGAATGATGTACCATTATGTAAATAAGACATATTATCAGAATCTGTATTATACATTACAATACCCATAGGTATCTCAGATCCATCTTTAAATATCTTTTTAGCATTAGTTTCTTCAGTGTATTTAATAATAGCACATTCTTCATGGAAATGATTTAAAAGAAAAAGAACATCTTTTCTTAAAGTATCATTATCTACTTTACCATAAGCCATTACAGAGTCTTCATATTGACCCTTGTAGTAACCTTTAATGGGTAATACTTGATATTCTTTGGCATATAAAATAGATATCATATCATCTAAACGTGTAGATGATAGTAGAATAAATGAGGCATCCTTGTGTTCCAATCCTGTCATAAAGTATATATTAAAAATAATATACTTAATCTGTAACGGTGTAGATATTAAGTAAGTCTTTTTTAGATAATTTTTTTAATCTTGAAAAGTACTCAATGGCTTCTTCTAAAGATGATGCTACAAATTTGGCAAAAGATTCTTCAGAAATTTTAGATTTTAAATGATATTGTTTCATAAAGTTATATATAAGTTTTTATTTCTTAAATAAGTCCGAATTCTTCATAAAGTTTGGTTTGAAAAATTGCCCAAACCGAATCTTTATAAGACTTTGGTATAATTATACTGTCATGTACAGTAACTAAATTTATTTCTGGATAAAGTGTCATTATTTGTCTAATAATTTTATTAAAAATAAGATTACTTTCAGACTTTTGTAATTCATAAGCCAATACTTTATAATCTCCGTGTTCTTTTTTATACAATTTAATAAAATAATGTATAGTTGGAAAAAGACTACTAAATATCTTATCGGCTTTACTATTAACACCATTTCTACCAAATAGTACTTTATATGTTAATTCTTTAACCATACCTCTATCTTTTGTTTTAAGGTGATCCATTATATAGTTATAGTAAGTACCATTAATAGTAAGATTTTTGAATAGTTCAAATTCTTCTTGATTAACCCATTTAGTACCGGAATCTTGAATCAATTTAGTTAGGAAAAGAGGTTGTGAGTTTTTAATATCTATTTCATGAGTTTCTTCACCATTAATTAATAGACAATTCTTTCTAATAAAAGACTTTAATATAGTAAAGTTAGTATGCATGCGACCATAACTATCAAAATGATAAAATATGTGTTTATCATTAATACACTCAACTGAATATTTATTTCTATTATAAATATCAATATCATCACTTTTTAAGGAGTCTAAATAAAATATTGACCTATCAAATTCAATTTGAATCTTAAATAAATCATCGACTAACTTAATCTTTATATCATTATCAATGAGTGAGTTTTCTAATTTATCTTCTACTATCTGAGCTACCTTTGCTTTATACTTTTTAAGTAAAGTCCTATCACTATTATTAAATCGAATGATAGTTCCTCTGAGAATATATTCATTAATGGCATAAACTCTAGCACTTTTACCCTTTTGATGTTTTGCTAAAAGAATAATAATTTTATTCTCTGTAAGAAAATCCATATAGTAGTTATATAAATAACCATACTTCTCCTTTAAAATAGGAGACATTAAATGAAATTTATTTTCTTTTTTGAAATAATACTTTAGAATTAAATTATGAATAATATCAATCAAATAAGCTGACTTCAACTTTTGACCTTTATAAATAAAATTCTTTTGTTTTGAAATTGTTTCTAACGAAACCGGTAGAAACTGTAAGCTACATTTCTTACCCTCTAAATTCTTCTTAATTGAAGAATAGGACTCTATATCACTGAGCTTAATTACACTTGAAACTGTCATATAAATTATATGAAATTCCAAGTTTATGTTCTTAATTTTGGAAGATTTTATTGATTGATTTTTTTCTACTAGAAGCTCGTTGTTTACGAAGCTCTTCTTTCAAAAGATGAGAAAGTTCCTTTTCAATATCAATATTATGATATGAATCTAAATCAGTTGCCAATTCACGAGTCCAAGTAGATCTAAGCGCTCTTGTTTTAGTTTCAACTTGAACACTTCTCATATTAATATCAATTGAGTTCATTACTTAGTAGGAGTTTTAGACGGTCCTTCTTCTGGTACGGGTAAACCTTTACCACCTTTACCTTTTTTCTTCTTTTCTTCAGGTGTTCCTTTTTCAAACTCAGAGTAAACATCAGGATAAACATCACCTTCACCATCTTGATCATATTGAATCTCAAAGAAATCACCAAAGTCAAGCAAACCAGCTCTTGTTAATTCAACCTCGTGTACTTTATTTAGATACTTTTCAATATAAACATTAATATCATTGACAAATGTGTTAAATAATATAACTGTATTATCAGTAAATACACCAATTGCTTTCTTTCTTTTCTTGTTAAATGAACCAAGAATAACTTTGAAGATATATTCTAACTTATCAGATTCTTTAATATAATCTTTGGTCAATTTATTAGGAATTAATTCTGTATTGATTTTGAACTTTTCTTTATCAAAGAATTCAGGAACTACAAAATCAAAGTCTAATAAATCTTGTTTAACTTCAGAAACATAAACATTGAATAGTTTAGACATTAGATAAATATAAACTTCATCTCTTCTTTCACCTTTTAATTTAATTTCATCTAAGTTAAATGATTGACAGAAGTTTAAGAAGTTAACTAATATAAGTGTATAAATTTCAACAAATTCTGTTGAGTTACTATCACTTATTCTTCTGTATAAAGGATTTAATATTTCAAATGAAATATCACCACTTTTAGTTCTTACAATAAGTTTCTCAAGATTTGATTGATAATCTTCATCTTTCATTAAGAACGAGTTAGTAGAACTTGGATTTAATATTCTGTAGAAGAAAAATGAAAATGACTTTTCTCCAAATACATACTCTAAATCTTCTTCACTTGTATTAATAAAGTATTTAATAGCTTCAATCATTCTCTCAGTTAGTTTACCTTGAAAAACAATCGGTAACATATCAACATCAAATAATCTAGCATACTCATCTAACTCTTCAACACTAAAGTCATACTTACCACCTTTATTAATAGCAGTTAAAACTAAATGATTTTTAGGAACTCTATCATATCCAATATTAGCAGGTTGTTCATCTGGAAAGTACTCAAAACAAAACCACCATTTTTTATTCAACAATGATTTAACTCTTACATCCAATGATTCTAAATATTTAATACCTGGATTATAATAGTTTTGAATAGCCAAATCAACAAGATTAAGTTTTTCACTACTCATTGACTTTGGTTTAATAGTAAATTCTTTACCATCCCAATTAACCCATATTTTTGATCCTTGAATATCTTCAAATACAACAATTTCATTGTCAAAGATAGAACTTAGAAGTTCTTGATCATTATTTCCGTTTAACGTTACTAATTTACTCATATCTTTATTATACACTCTTTTTGATTTTTGTTTTTTATCATAAGTATATATAAAAAACCGGCTCTCTAAAATGAAAGAAATGAGATTTGACAATTAATATATACAAAAAAGTAATTCTATAAAATGACTTATAAAGATAACACACCTACATTCAATGTAAATAGAAAAGTAGTTAACTTCAAAGACTTCTCAGCTAATCCTAATGCTGAAAAAGAAGAATTGAAGAAGATGGATAGACAAAACAAGCCTAATACTGATAACCAACAAAAGAATATGGCTAATTCAAGATATAAATTCAATAACACAACTCGTAAGATGGATGATTTAAGTCCTGCTGAAATAAAAGATAAGATTGATGCTATTGAAGAATTGGAAGAGTCAATTGTTAATGAATCACATATTGATTATGAGGTAATGAATAAAATTCAAAAAACTGAAGCATATAAAACTCTTAAAGAAGAGTTCAAAAAATCTATTGATACTTTTAATCAGGAATTAAAAAGAGTATCTGATGAAATAGGATATGATGAAGGTGATAGCGATCACGACAAGGCATATAATGCGGCTATACAAGAAGCTCTTGATGAGCATATTGGTTGGTAAAAAACATAAAAAAACCTCAGATTTCTCTGAGGTTTTTCTTTTTAGAAGTTCTTAGTAACATCAAATGACTTACCGTTAGTACTACCACCGTAGTTATCTACTTCCTCATCATCATAGTAAACACCAGCAACAATATCACCAAAGTAATATTCTTCAATACCAATCTCTTCATCAATAGTGATTTTAAGTTTAGTAATATCAAACTCTTCAGTTTCAATATCACCTTCAAAGAATCCACCTTTTTCAAATGAAGCACACATTAATAAGTCTTTAGACTCATCAATCTCAGTGTATTCATAATCTACTAACTGAAATTCTTCAGTATCAAATTCACTTAAATTATCAGAATCAATTTTATATACTTCTTCACCATTCTCATCTTCAATAAGGATAGTAAATGTACCAGCGGCACCCCAACGATGATATTGATCATCAATTTCATACCAACTACCCCAATCTTCTAAATCATTAGTCACAATTTCCCATAACTCTTTATCAGGGTTATTAATAATTGCTTTTTGTTCTTCATCAACAGAACCAATTGTTACTTCTGCGCCATATCCATAGATGGTAACTTTGTACTTTTTCATTTTAGTATTTTATTTAGTTTATATTCTCTTTTATCTTCTAATTCAAGTGGCTCAGCTATCAACTCACCATCTAATATTTTAATTTGCCATTTATTACCAGTCTTCTCATCTAATAGAACCAACTTACTAATAACTGTACAACCATCTGAATCAACATTAATTGCTGTTGAATTTGAAGCGTTATTTATATTAAATACACTAGGATTACAAGCTATTGCCATTATATTAATTCAAATCTTTTTTGACCATGTTCAGAAGTTGAGTTCCAAATATCTAATGGTCTAACATAAATAGAACCAAAGTTGATAGACTTGTAAACTACTAACTTTTCTCCTGTTTCCGTATGAGTGGCTAAAGTAATTACTTCATAAGTACCACCTTTATAATGCTTATATCTCTGTCTCGGTAGCGGATAGTTCATCTTGAATGTTTAATTTTTTACCAGTAACTGGATCGTAATTTAAAATTAATAACTCTACGCCTTTAGCTTGTTCACCTTTACCCTCAGAGTTATTACCACCTTGAGCTGAACTTCTAAATACTTCTTTCTCAGTCCAGATATATTGGTCTCTTGGTAACAATTCTTCTAATAAAGGAAAATAGTAATAAGATAATGACCAACGAGATTTTGATTTCTTAATTAAATCTAACAATCTTCTATGTGAAGCCGGACCAAACATACCTTCTTTGTCAGCACCATACCAAGATAATCTCTTAGCATCATCATCGCCATTCTCATCAGGTCTGTGATAAGGAGGATCCAAATACAAATAAGTATCTTCAGCATCATATTGATTGATTAACTCTTCAAAATCAATGTTATAGAAGTCTGTAATAGTAGCCAATTTAGATGTGTACTTGTTCTTTTTCAATTTATCAATAAGAACTTCTAACTTCAAACGGTCTTTATCTTTCTTATAACCATTGAAACCGGCACCACGAGGATAAACCGAGTTATGTGCTGATGTGATTAAGAAAGCATAGATAGACGCTTTTTTGAAATCACCAATCTCAAAATTCATATTATCTAAGAAATCGTTCTTAATATATCTTTTGTAAATCTCTTTATAGAAATCCCACTTCTTCAATGGATCAGTTTCATCGGTATGAAGTAAAGTTCTTTTCAAAGCTTCTAAATACTTAACGAATTCTTCTGGTTGAGCACAACACTTGTATAGATTCGTCTGGTGACGATTTTTATCATTATAAACAACTACATCAAACTTTAGGTTTGGGTCGTCCATATACGTTCCCATAGAGCCAGAGAATGGTTCTATGTAGGTTTTTATGCTACCATCTTTAGGAATTTTTGAGTTAATAAACTCAATGAAAACATTTGAGGACTTACCTCCGAAATATGAAATTACACTCATTATTAATTTAATTTATTTTTGTCTTTTATTATATCTTCGATTGAAGGTTTTTGATTTTGTAAAGAAATTTCTTCACGAACAGTCATTAAAATTTTACCAAGATTATTATCACCTTTACCATTACAAACTCCCCAGAAATAATCTTTCCACCAGTTACCTTCAATTAACTCTTGGCCACCAGTAGATAATAACATTTCAGATAAAGTTTCATCTTTGAACTTTTGGCGAACAGCCCAGTTCATTACTTCTAATTTCTTTTCATCCCAACCAGTTCTTAATTTTATTTTAGAACCAATCTTCTTAACTTCAGCAGGATTAGAAATTCTAGCAATCATTTCACGAAAGTCACCTGGTGTGTAATATTTACCATTAATTAATTGTTGGTCATTAACTTTCATAGCAACATAAAAGTTCTCAACAGATGGGTAAGTAATACCCTGATGTTCTATTGTACAAGGGTAGAAGTTGGATAAGAATCTATAACGACCTTCAAATTTATCAATCATACTTATTATATTAACGAAAGGAATAAAGTTTACCTATTTAAAATAACAAAAGACCATTACTGGTCTTTGTTCTTGTGGAGATGACGTTGTACTGCCCAACGTGTCTTTTTCAGTTGTTAATAATTATTCATTCACAGGCTTAGTAAATTTTTCTAAACTTACAAACTATTTACTTTTTTTGAGAAACTCTAACAAGTAACAAAAAACCGTTTCACCATTTTATTCTTGTGTGATACAAGTTGGAGAATTTTTTGATAGTAACTGTTGTTAGACAGTTGCTAGATCTTCTACCAAGATCATGTTGTTTTGTAGCGCAAATACTAAATCTTCATTGCTTGCTACTTCATTAACGTTGCCGTTTACAAATTTGTTACTTAATTTATTAATCGGATACTTAACCAACCGATACCTGACATAATCACCACCATTCCGCAAATCAATTCTAAAACATCCCCAAGTGTGTTATATTCTACAAATATATATATAATATTCTAAAATAGCAAAAAGTTTAGAAATTTTAAAAATTACCAAGGATAATCATCGTTCTTATCATCAGTAACTACACCATCTTTATCATCATCGTCTTCTAACATAAATTCAAATGTAATCATAGGCGTACCTGTTTTAGTTTCCCATATTTCATAAGAAGAAGAATATTGAGCTAAAACGTCTTTTTTAATTTTTCTAACAATTTCAAATACTTTAACAATATCACTAAGTGATTCTCTTCTAGCAAATTGAGCTGTAATAGATAAATCCAATCCACTATTTTCAACATTAACATCTACATTACTATTATTAAACATGGATCTTAAAAGATAACAAAGATGTGACATATCATCATCTGAATCATCATCATCACCTTTATATTCATCTTCTCTTGAATAATCGTAATCATCTTCATAATCATATCCATCGATATCATCAAAACCCTCACGTTCAAATAATTGATTAAATTTTTTAAGTTTCATTATAGTAAATCTATTTTTATGTATTCTGCGTCAAAATAAACCTTTTGACTTACTTTGTGTTTGTTTAATAAGAATTGTAATGTTGTTAAAGCCTCATATGTTTCATCAATATAACCTTCTTCTAAATCACATTGAATAAATGTAGTAGCTCTATCAGATGCTATTTTAACATCAATACCAAATGGTGTTGCTTTTATATCACTAATTAACTTACCATATTTTCTAATAGTTTCTTCATCAATTCCTATCTTTCTAGTAGTTGGTAATGAATCCCAATTTACTTTTACACTAGCTTTAGCAAGTCTTTCTAAATAGTTGATATTTTGTCTTTCTTTACCAGTATGTTCACTATAATAACCAACTGAAATGTTAGTACATTCAGGAATTTGGTCAATAAATGAAGCAGAATCTGTGTATATACCACCTGGATCTAATGATAAATTAAGACCGTGTGAATTATATTGTTTAGCCAAAGCAGTTCCAAATTGATCAGAACAACAAGTTCTGCCTAATTGAGAAGTGATAACTGAACAAACATCTCTTCTATCAAAAGAAACACATCTCTTAATATTTTTAAGATATTCAACTTGTTCATACACTGAAGATAATAAACCTGAACCAATACCACCTCTTTCTTCACCCATAAAGAAGTAATAAAGACCTGGTACATTATGAGCCATCATATAAAGCATAACAGCAACACCTGATTTATCATCAGCACCTAATATAGTAGAACCATCTGTATAGATAATTTCATCACCTTTATCATCTTTCTTAGAAAGAAGTTTAGTAATGCCTTGTTTTCTATCAGCAGTATCTAAGTGAGACGTAAACATTGTTGTTGAATTCTCGCCAATAATCTTATAATAGTTACCTACAATATCTTTATCCAATTTAGGCATAAAAGCCATTACTTCTTCTTCGTGTCCGTGAGGATATGTCTTAGTAACTAATGAAATAAATGTACTTCTAACGTCTTTAGGATTATAAGTAAAAGGTTCTGGTGTAATTCTATTAACAGCAATACTTTCAACCGAACCACCACCTGATAATATATCATATTGTTCAATAAAATCTTGAATATCAGCAGTTTGAAAATAATTTTTAAAGTAAAATTTAATAAAATTTTCTATTTTCATAGGGTGTACTTTACCTCTAGATGTAACATCTAAACAAGATTTTGTCTTAGATATATTAACATCAGTAATTCCTAAACCATTATGATATTTAGAATTAGGTTCATTTAGCCAAAGCATTTCAAATGCGATATAACTATTCTCATCTTCTAAAACTTTTAATAAATCATGAAGTTCTTCGGAAAATTTAACTCTTACAGGTTCATTAGTATCTGCCATTTTTTAATTTATTTTATTATGTTATATATTAAATATTAAACTACAATTTGATATGAATTTGTATAATCTACTTTAACTTGACCATCATTCATACCTGATTCTTTCTTAACGAATCTTCTTTGACAATAAACAACAGTTACACTAGATTCTTTAGATCCTTTACTATTCTTTTTAGCCAATTGTGCCGCGGATTTAATAACAGTTTCTGTAGGTAAATTTTCTCTTACACGAATAACAACGTGACTACCTGGAACACCTTTAACATGGAACCAAATATCTTCTTTATCAGCAACATTAAATGTCAAATGATCATTAGATTTAGCATCTTTACCAACATAAACAACAAATCCTTCTATTTCTAATTTTTGAATATTAGGAAATTTGTCTTTTTTAGATTCGTTAAATAAATTAAAATTCTTTATCATAGTGTATATATTAATTACAAATTCTTTAAAAAGAAAAAAGACCCATAAAGGGTCTTTTTTCAATAATATCAATAAGACTATTGATTAGTTTAATAACTGAGCAGCGTCAGTAACTGTAATAGTCATATATTGTTTTTGTGGGAACCAACCAACTTCAGTTACAGCGTATCTTGAACGTAACAACATTCTTGGAGCGAATGTAGCTTCAGAGATAACTGAGATAGACTGAGCCATTAAGTAAGGTACGAAAATGATACCTGGTTGGTCAGGGTTGTTCTTACGACCTAACACGATTCTGTTATCGTTATATCTCATATATGGATCTACATAGATAGAGATGTCTCCGATTGAACCTACAGGGTATAATTGACCTTGTCCGTTTAATTTAGATTTAACTGGGTTAATTGTGTAACCAGCGATATCTTGTAAAGCAGCAGCAAGACCTCCGTTTGTGATAAGGTATTGAGCAGGACCTACACGACCTTCAGTAGCAATGTAGTTAGAAGCGTGAGCAATCTTAGTGATTAACTTACGTTGAACAGCGTGAGTAGTTTCACCACCAACATAAGTAGTAGCAGCATAAGCAGTGTTCAAGTCGAAGATAGTACCACCAGAGTTAGCAGAACCAGCTGGCGCAGCAGGAGCGTTAACAGCATTAAGAGCACCCATTTCGAAGATTTTAGCAACGATTTGTTTAGAAATTGTTTGAGACAATTCGTTAACAAGGATAGACTCCATTTTTTGAACGATATCCATACCTGTGTTAGCTTTGATATCTTCGATTTCAGTTCTTCTAAGAGCTGAAGATACTTCGATAGTACCAACTGCTACAGTTTTAGAAGAGATTTTTGGTCCGATAACACCAGCATAACTGTTATCATCAGAAGCACGATCCATTGGATAGTTACCTAAAGCACCACCTGAAGCAGCAGTCCAGTTTGATGTAAATCCTGGGATATGATCTTCTAAAGCAGAGATTAATTGAACTTCTTTTGTTCCTGAGTTAGGAACGATACCAGCTAAACCTAAAATTTGAGAAAGCATACTACCTGAAGCAGCAAATGTGTTGTCAGCAGCAACAAATGTATGAGGAACAGAAATGTTACCTGATGTATTTGCTTGTCTGAATACTCTAAACATTGGGTAACCATCGATACGAGAGAAACCTAAGAATTCAACTATATTTGTTTTAGATGCTGGTAAAGTGTTACTTACAAATGCTGATGAAGCAGTGATACCGTAGAATAATCTACCACCTTGTAATCCACCAGTTGTTTCTTGTAAAGCAGTTAAAGGACCAGCACCAGCAACGTCAAGTCTGATTTGAGCAGTGATGTCAGTAATGTTACTAGCATATAATTTGAAAACTTGTGGCTTTTCATAACCATCTGTTAAGTTATTAACATCATCGTATTGGAAATCGATGTATAATAAATCGATTTTTGGACCTGGAGTTGGTTTAACAGCTACTAAGTCTAAACCGATTGTTTGAGCAGCAATTTTCATAGCTACTGGAAGTAAGTTTTGACCTACGTCTCCAGAACCAGCAACACCACCACCGTTTGCGTAAGTAGCTAATGTATTACCTGCTAATGAACCAACAACTGGATTCAATACAGCTCCCATACCTGCTACGTTTGATGCGTTTACATACGCATTTTCATTGATTGAGTGATACTCAGCCATTTCTGACATCCATTCTACTCTATCTTCAGTTACACCCATGTTTTCCAAAACTGGAGCCCATTTCTTAACTGCTTTTGATTTGTCTATTCTAATGTGTGACATAATTTTTTTAATTTTTTTTTGTGTTTATCTATATATTACCCTTCAAAATTTCAATAATTTCAAGTGTGGATTTTTTATAGATTAAATGTTTTTGAATCTTTCCATAATCGCAGTAACGTCATTATCAGAAAGTTTATCTTCTTGTATTAAACTTTCATGAGCTACTAACTTTTTAGTTACAGACTCGTTTGTTTTAAGCTTTCTAGTTAACCAGAAATGCTCAACTTGTGATTCAGTCATTAAAACTTCAGCTGGGTAAAGTCTAGCTTGTGATAAGATAGATTTTTTAGCAGATTCATTCATTTGACTCCAGATAGCCTTAGTGTTTTCAGGCATTAATCTGATTACTCTTTCTTCAAGAGATTCATTCTTTGATGATAGCGCTTCTGCGATTAGGCTTAACACATCTTTAGATGTGAAGTAATTTCTTTCGTTTATGTGAAATTTAACAGCCTCTTGGTCTTCATCAGACAAAGCGTAGTAACTATCTACTTGTGACTTGTTTAAGAATTTTAAGAAATTCAAGTCAGTTGATTCAGAAACTTTACGTTTTTTAGCTTCTTCTATTAATTTGTTGATTGACTCAGATAATTCAGAATCACTGTTACCAGTTACTTTGTAATCATGAGCTTCTTCATCATTATTTTCTTCTTCAGTAGCAGATGGACCACAGTCTTCATCTTCTTCTTCTTTATTATATGCTTCTTCTTCATGAGCTGAAGCAATACCATTGTATGCTTCTTCTTCATTTTCTTCTTCTTCATTCTCATCTTCTTGAGTATTTTCAAAACCTGCCGCTTGTAATGATGGGAAAGCTTCTTCTTCTTCACTCATTGATTCATTTAATTTTCTTGAATTTAATTTTTCAACGATTAAACCTTGGTAGTTAATTGATTTATCAAGATTTTCAGCAATGTATTCAGAGTAAGCAATATTATCATCTAAATGTTCAGCAATGTATTCAGAGTAAGCGATGTTACCTTCAACGTGTTCAGCTAAGTATTCAGAATAAGCAATTGAATTATCAACGTGCTCAGCAATATATTCTGCGTAAGAAATATTTTTGTCTAAGTTTTCAGCGATATATTCTGAATAAGCAATATTCTTATCAAGATTTTCAGCTAAGTACTCAGAGTACTCAATATTTTTGTCTAAGTTTTCAGCTAAGTATTCAGAATAAGAAATGTTCTTATCAAGATTTTCAGCGATATATTCTGAATAAGAAATATTCTTATCAAGATTTTCAGCTAAGTATTCAGAATACTCAATATTTTTGTCTAAGTTTTCAGCTAAGTATTCAGAGTAGTTAACAGCTTTTTCTAAATTTTCAGCTAAATAGTCATTATGTTTAATAAGTTTGTCAGTAGTTTCCTTTAACGACTTGTTTTCATTAACCATAATTTGAACTTTTTCAGCCAAATAATCTAAATATTTAACAACTTGAGAATTAGTAGAATTTAACTCTTCATAGTACTCTAAAAGTTGCTCCATTTTCTTTGGAGATAAATTACCTTTAGTAAGAGCACCTTTAACTTCTTTCTTTGTAGAAGCTAGTTCTTTAACTAAATACTGAGAATATTCAGTTAATTGTTGCTTTGTAACAAATTCATTTTTGTTCATATCAAATAGTTGATTTATTTTGGACTCATCGGACATTTCATATATCCTAAAGTTAGAGTTTTCATTATATCCTAATGATTCGTTGATATTCTTAACCGACATTTTAGCAGAAGCAAAACCTGGATCAGCAACGATATCATATGTAAATAATTTTTTCAATGAAACAGTACCATCTGATTCAGTGATACCAGCGGCTCTTGAAGAAACGAAAACAGGACATCCGTCATCAACTAATGCCTTTGCTTCTTTACCCCAATAAGTGTTTAGTAATCTAATTTCACCATTAACTAAATTTGATTCTTTTACATAATTAGCTTTTGTGATAATGTGTGATGCTCTAGAAAGAGATGTGTCAAAAACATCTGGGTGATCAAACTCACCGTAAACAACGCCTAAACTGCTCATTCTTTCATTTAATTCATCTAAAGCTGGAAGAAATTTATCAGCAGTGTAAATTCTCTCATTACGGTTTTTAACACCGAACTCTGTGAACGTACCACCTAAAATATAATCCTTCTTAGTAGAACCATTATTCTCTCTAATAAGAGAGTTTTGTGAATTTTCTATAATTAATACTGGTTTCATTTAAGTTTATTATTTTTTAAAATATAGAGTATATATAATCAGTAAGAAACCGTCTTTTTTTCAACGTGGATTTTTTATAGTAGTGATAGGTTTCAGGCTGGGTTTAACATGTATAAAACCATGGAGGAGAGAAGTGATTTTTAATAAATAAAAGAAATTGAGCGGTTTTTTATGATCCTTACAAGAGAGATAGAGATAAAAATTAATGAGTCGAATTATCAGTACTATGATGATTTAGGATATGATGTAGCAATTGGAGAGATTATTAAAATACCAATTGAATTAATGTCAAAAGGATCACATTATAAAATAAAATGTAAGTGTGACGGTTGTGGAATCGAAAAAGAAGTAATATTCAAAAACTATGTTAAATATGATAACAACTTTGGAGAATATTATTGTAGAAAATGTTCTGAATCAAAAAGAAAAGAAACATTAAGAAAAAACTTTGGAGTTGACTATCCAATACAGAATAAAAAGGTACTTAGTAAGATGAAAAATACACTTATAGAGAAGTATGGTGTAGATAATATATCAAAAAGAGATAAACAAAATGAGGTTTCTTAAATAGAATACCTATATGATAGAATTAAAAGAAGGGGATGTTTACGAAGGACAGATTGAATTCTCAACAAGTGGTAACGCATCCTTATTAGTAGAAGATAAAGAAATCTTCATTTACAAGAAAAACACGACTAACTCATTACATTTAGATAAAGTAAAAGTTCAGATATTCAAAGCTGAAAAAAAGTTAGAAGGAAAAGTTATTGAAGTTATTTCAAGATTTAAAACAGAGTTTGTTGGAAAAGTACAAATTGGGAAGAAAACTACATTTGTTGTTCCAGATAGCAATAAAATTCCAGTAGACTTTTATATTAAAGGCGGATTAAAAGCCGAACACGACCAAAAAGTTGTAGTCGAATTAATAAAGTGGGAGGATACTAAATCACCACAAGGAAAAATAACAAGAGTTTTAGGAAATTCCGGAGATAACAACGCGGAAATGAACTCAATTATGATTGAATATGGACTACCTGTTGAATTTCCACAAGATGTCATCAATGAATCTTTCTTAGTACCTGAAGTTATTACAGAAAAAGAAATTAAATCTCGTAAAGATATGAGAGGTGTTACTACTTTAACAATTGACCCAGTTGATGCTAAAGATTTTGACGATGCCCTTTCAGTTAACATAATAAGTGATAATAAAATTGAAGTAGGAGTTCACATTGCCGACGTAGGACACTATGTTAAACCAGGAACTAAATTAGACGATGAGGCTTTCAAAAGAGCTACATCAGTATATTTAGTTGATAGATGTGTTCCAATGTTACCAGAACGTTTAAGTAATGGTATATGTTCATTGAAACCACACGAAGATAGATTGGCATTCTCAGTTATCTTTACTTTAGATAATGAAGGTAACATATTAAACACTTGGCAAGGCAAAACAGTTATTCACTCTGATAGAAGATATGCTTATGAAGAAGCTCAAGAAATCATTGAAGGAAATGACGGTGATTATTCAACTGAGATTAGATTACTTGATACTTTAGCTAGAAAAATTAGAAAGAAAAGAATTAAAGAAGGTTCTATTGAAATGGGTGGTATTGAAGTAAGATTCAAATTAGCCGAAGATAATAAGAAACCAATTGGTGTTTATTTCAAAGAACAAAAAGAAGCTAACAAGTTAATTGAAGAATTTATGTTATTGGCTAACAAGTCAGTTGCTAAGACTTTATCAGAGGCTAGTTGGGCAAATGTATATAGAGTTCACGATACTCCAAATATGGAAAAGTTAAATGCTTTAGTTGGTGTTTGTAAAACTTTTGGATATGATATAGAGATATATGATGATTCAACTGAAATTAAAAAAACTCTAAATAATTTACTAAAAGAAATTAAAGATACTCCTGAAGAAAATATGATTGAAACTTTAGTAACTAGATGTATGTCTAAAGCAACTTACACAATTAAGAACATTGGTCACTATGGTTTAGGATTTACTCACTATTCTCACTTTACTTCACCGATTCGTAGATATCCAGATTTAATCACACACAGAATATTACTTGATTTCTTAGATAAGAAAACTCAAGGTAATCCTGGTAAGATTGAAGAACAAGCTAAATGGTGTTCTGCTAGAGAGTTAGTTGCTGCTAAGGCTCAAAGAGATTCTATTAAATACAAACAAGCTGAATATCTTTTAGATAAGATTGGAAAAGTATTTGATGGTATCGTTTCAGGCGTAACTGACTGGGGTATGTATGTTGAATTGATTGAAAGTAAATGCGAAGGAATGGTTAGATATCAATCTCTTGAAGGTAAATGGTCAGCTGATACAACTAATTACACTATAACAAGTGAAAGTGGTGATAAAATAAGACTAGGCGATCCTCTTAAAGTTGTGGTTAAATCAGTAGACTTAGAAAGAAAACAGATAGATTTTACAATATTGTAAATGGAAGGGTGGAGTGTAACAAAGTCTTTTAATATTGAATTAGATAATAATACTTTAGAACAATACGAGAAATTATTATCTAATTTTAATAATTGGTCCCAATATAAAAGAGAGATTAAATTAAACTCTGTTTTAGAAGATAAAAAGATTGAGTTTACTTTAGATATATCTGGTCACGCTCACGGTGTTATGTATGTAAATGTTATAGTTGATGATGCTTATGACTACGATGTTCTTAAAAAAGCATCATCAGCAATAAAGTTTATGAAATTCATACTTAAAGGTAACAATGTTTTAGAATTAGAAGTAACAATTAAAACAATGACCACTGAATGGGGGAAAATTATTAGAGACTTAATTGAATCAGAAGTTGAACTAGAACTCAAACAAAACATAGTAGATAATCAAGTTAAATCCTTCTACTTTATTTATCCGAAAATGACAGCATAAAAAAACCTCTCAAATTTGAGAGGTTTTCTTTTTTTATATAAGTTTTAGAATTCAAATTCACCACCACCTTCAGCAGGAGGAGTTTCAGGAGCGGCTTGTGCCTCAGGAGCGGCTTGTGCCTCAGGAGCGGCTTCACCACCCTCAGCTGGAGCCTCACCACCTTCAGCAGGAGCACCTTCAGCAGGAGCACCTTCAGCACCAGCGGCAGCCGCACCACCACCAGCAACACCGAGAGCATCTTTAGCCCAGTATTTTTGATTTTCGGCTTTTTCTTCTGGAGTCAATTTAAATACATTATCAATTAAATACTCAACGTGGAAGTAAGGTTTTTCACCATTCATAATTCCAACTAAAGTACCAAATATTTCTGCTTTCTTAGCCAAGTTATTTAATTTCTTCCATTCTTCAAATACTTGATTCGAGTTAAAATTAATATCAATTTGATTCATAAGAATCTCATCTTCTTTCAACTCAGGAAACTCAATTAACATTTGTAGTTTTAAAGGCTTAACAATAAGTTCTTTGAAGTTAGCTCTTAATCTATTAATAAAGTTGTAGAATTTAATCTCATCTCTCGTCATATCAGCCGAGTCATTGATTAAGTTACCACCACCATTTTCTTTATCAAAACGTTGGAAAGGAATCTTAGAAGCTCTTTTTAGGGCATTGTAGAACCAAGTCAACATATCCGACTCATTTAAGTTATGTCCTTCAGGTGAAACTAATTCCATAGCTGGTGTACCAGCATCTCCTTCAGGGAACCAAATTTGTTTATTATAAGGTAAGTGTTTAGCCCCATTGATAGTTAATGTACCTAATGAATCATCCCATTCAACTTCTTCTGAATAATCATTGATTAATTGACCAATTTGTTCTTCAGCTCTTTGTCTTGATAAACCTTTAATAGGAATAGTAAACTTTTGATAAACTGTAGCATTAATAATGTTAAACATTACTCTTGTTTGCTCAAGAATCTTTAATTGGTTATAAGGTTTAATTAAACCTTCTACATAAGATGTTTCTGAATAATCATTTTGAGATGAATAAGAAATATAAACTAACTGAGAGTCTAAGAAGATTCTTCTCAATTGAGGATCTTCAGGAAACTGAATCCATAAATGACCAATGGATGGTTCAAATGCTGGAACTAAAGTATCTGGTCTTAATCTGTTAAAACCAATAATATTCTTTTTCTTATCATCATAGATAATTTCTAATGCTAAATAACCATCAATTAAAAAGTCTTTCATCATATTCCAGGCAGTAATACTATCTGAGAATCCAAACTTATTATAAATCTTTTCAAAATATTCTTGATACTTATCTTTAATCTCTTGTGAATAATCATTTGATAAAGGCTTAGGAGAACAGAAATCTCTTTCATCATTATAAACAATACTTTCATCAGCTAATGAACTAATAAAGTCTCTAATTTCATCTTTAATTGAATATTCTCTTAAAATTCTTCTTTTATCACCATAAGCTTTATCTAAGTAAGGAATTGATTTTCTATTTAAGACAGAAGCTACGGCTCTTTGAGAGAAGAAGTCATACATTGAGTTACCTCTAGCCGCATATGGATCTTCGTTAATACCAATACCCACTTGATTTCTAACAATCATATCATCATAGTTCATACCATATGATGATAAACCTCTTAAAATTCTATTAAAAAGTCCTTTATTCTCAACAGCACTGTTGGTGTAGGCGAAATTTGTTTGACCTGAACCTGCGGTAAATTGATTATATGATGCCATTTATTAATAAGTATTTCGTTTATATATTAAAAATCTAAAGTCCCTCCAAAAAGAGTAAAACCTACTGGTGTCAGTAGGTTTTTTATAGATTATAAATAATAAGTTCTTTGTATTAATTTAAGATCTCCAGAATTTAAGTTATACTCTTTTAAGTATCCAACAAAATCTGGTTGAAAAAGACAAAGTTGTTCAATAAGTTGATTAAACTTAATTGTAGATTTTCTATTCATAAATTTATTACCTTCTTGCCAACTAATTTCACCTTCAGGTGTAGCCTTGGACATCACACTATGTGTATAACCACCATTAGATTCGAACATAACTTGAAGAGTCCAAGCTGTTCCTGATTTAAATATTCTAGCGGTATGAAATTTTGCCATTGGAAATTCTTTAACATTACCAACTAAAATATCAAACTCCATATTTTTGATAAGCATCATAGCCATATTTTTAGCATGTGATTTAACTTCTTCTGCTTTCTTAACTTGACCATATCCAGCCATTTTATCAGCAGCACTCATATATGTAGAATAATCAAGTTCTTCAAATTTTCTTAAATGTCTCATTTAAAATTGTAATTTTTATAGAGTATATATTATTATCTATTACCATATTTTCGCAAATTGGTCTGAATTCTTTTAATATGGTCTTTCAACAAAACATACTTTTCATTAATCTCACCTCTAGTGTCATAGAAGTCATCTATTGTTGAATTCATAATCTCTTGATTTCTTTTATCTTTATCCTTTAACTTAGCTTGCCATATACTAAATAATTTACCTGGATCGTATTTATTTTTAGGATGACCAGCAATTAAAAATCTTGGAACAGAATTCATTTCTATTCTATGTACCATTTTAATTTGTAAAGCATTATATTCGACTAAAGCATATTCAAATCCATATTTAATTAACTCAGCATACATACCCTCATAACTAACCGCTAATGGCTGATCTTTTTCAAAATCTTCTTCCTTCATAAAATTATCAAATAAAAAAGCTCTGACTTCTAATGGTATAAAGTTAAAATTCACACCAAATATAATTATTTGATTGCTTATCTTTTTATAGTTAGTAACAAAAATTGGAGACCACTTCATCCAATTGGAATCATCTAAATAATGAAAATGATAAAAATTACCAGGTAATATATCACTAACACTAATAGACTTTACACTTTTATCAGATTTTTGATACTTTTCATAAAAATAAAGTGAATTGTTTTTGAAGTTATCAGCTAACCCATCACCATCAACTAACATTCTCAATCCTATTCTATCTACTAATTCTCCCATGGAAATCTGTTTTCTTTTATATATAAAATAAACTAATCCAAGGTATGTTAAATTCAAAACCAAATAATGCTAACTACAATCAAGGTAACTATATACCAAAGTATAAAGACAAAGTAATTAAATTGAATACACAAGGGGGCGTATATTATAGAAGTTCTTGGGAGAAGAAGATAATGACTTGGTTAGATAATAACAAAACTATCACTAAATGGGGTGCTGAGTGTATGAGAATACCTTATCAAATGACTCACTTTGATAATGGTGATACTAAAGTAAAAGAACATTGTTATTATCCTGACTTCTATTATGAGATGAGAAACTCTGAAGGAGTACTTAAACAAGTCGTTGTAGAGGTTAAACCATTCAAAGAGTATAAGATGGTTCAAGACTTAAATGAAGGCAACCTAGTCGTTCCTGAGAATGGAATGAAGAAGTTGAAAAATTTTGAGTATGATCTTAAAATGGCTTACAAGAATAAGAACAAATGGGAGACTATGATTAACTGGTGTAATATGAAAGGTTATGAATTTATCATCATAACTGAACAACATCTAAAGAAATTTAACCTTTAATCTTATAAATAAGTATAATTAATATAAAAATTATAGAAATACTTGGTAAAATATTATCCCATATAATATAAAGTTTTCTACTTATATGGTAGAATGGAAATCTAAGTAAATGTAAAAGTGTTAAAAATATAAACAAACTTGATTGAGATGACCAAATACCAATAATCATCCAAACCCAAAACATTAGTCTGAAGACATAATGTAAGATATCAAATCTACTAAAAGACTTAACATCTAAAGACTTAATACTAATATCTAATCTAGTTTTATTAAAGACATAATAAACCTCGTTAAAAGCAAATAAAATAGATATTAGGTAAAATAAAATAATCATCATATAGTATCGGTGTTAAATATTATTTCTTCAAATTTTAATAAATTTTGAAAAGCTGATTCATTAATTTTAACAGACTTATCTTCAATAATCATATTAAATATTTTATCTTCTACAAAAACTTCTACCCATTCTCCAACAATTCTATCATATTCATTAGGAATAATTGAATTATCTCGACTTCCATAGATAGAAGATACATAGATATCTCTTTCTTTAACATTTAAATGTAATGAACACCCATCACTAAGAAATCCCTCTTTGGTATTAGATTCTTCCCAAAGTTGTAATATTACTTTATTCATTTTTAAATTTTTGTATTTATTTTAGTGATCTAATTAAACAAAGTTTAGTAAAAAACATAAAATAAAAAAAAACAAATCATTTATGAGTAATATCAAACTAGAGTACATTTGGCTTGATGGTTCAAACCCTCAACAACTTAGAAGTAAAACTAAAATCGCTTCAGAAATTAATTCAATGAATCCTTCCGCCTATTCAATATGGTCATTTGACGGAAGTTCAACGTTACAAGCACAATCAGGTAAAGGTAAAAACACAGACTGTTTATTAAAACCCGTATTTGTAACATACGATCCATTTAGAAAAGGATTAAACAAATTAGTTTTCTGTGAAGTTCTTAACCCAGACGGAACACAACACGAAACAAACAACAGAAGAACATTAGCTGAAAAAGTTAATGAATTGGGTATCAATTCAGGTGATAAATTAGAACTTCCTTGGTTTGGCTGGGAACAAGAATACACTCTTACACACAAACCAATGATTCCATTTGGCATTGGTGAAGGTATTCCATTAGGATTTACTTTGGATCCAAATTCAACACCAAGACCTCAAGGTGACTACTACTGTGGTATCGGATCTGATAATGTAGTTGGTAGAGACATTGTTGAAGAACATATGAATATGTGTATGGAAATTGGTTTAGATATTTCCGGTATTAATGCTGAAGTTCTTTTAGGACAATGGGAATATCAAATTGGACCAGTTACTGCTTTAGAAGGTTCTGACCAATTATGGGTTTCTCGTTATTTGTTACAAAGAGTTGCTGAAAAATATAATGTTAAAGTTTCTTTACATCCTAAACCACTAAAAGGCGACTGGAACGGAACAGGTTGTCATGTTAACTTCTCTACTAAAGAAATGAGAGAAGAAGGCGGATTAGACATCATTAAAGAAACTATGTCTAAATTAGAAAAGTATCAAAGAGAACACATTGCGGTTTACGGATTACATAACGACCAAAGATTAACTGGTGCTCACGAAACATCAAGTATCAATGATTTCAGTTACGGCTTCTCTACAAGAGACACATCTATCAGAATTCCAGCACAAGCAATTGTTGAAGGAAAAGGCTACTTTGAAGATAGAAGACCAGCTTCTAACTGTGATCCTTACCAAGTATCACTTAGAATGTTACAAACAGTTTATTCTGAATTTGAGGTTTCAACAGAAGCATAACATAAATGATTATAAAGTAAAAATCCACTCAATTGAGTGGATTTTTTATTTTAAAGATGTTTTGAATTTTTTCCTTTCGTCTTTTCTGTCTTGAAGGAAATATAGTTATAGGTATGCTACTAGTACTAAATGCTGGTGTCATAACTATATCAAATGTTTTTAGATTAAAGTGAGTGGAGTCCTTGTCCATCGTTTGAACCTTCAATTGAAATTAATTTGATTAAGTGTTCGTTATCGCCTTTTTTCTTGTAAAGTTCATTATAACCTTTGGCAATTCCTCTTTTGAAGACCTCTGTAAAGTATGCGAAGGCATTAACAGATTTATCTTCATTAAAATTATACCAGTTTTGGAACATATCTAATAGTCCTGATTGGTAACAGTCTAATTTATCATCATTAGACCAATATCTCATTTTTTTGATTGTTTTTTTGGCAAGTAGTTCTAACATTTTCTCTGCGTTTCTAGTTAGTTTGCCTTGTGCTTTTGATACTATTACTTCAATGTATAAGTCTTTGTTGTTTAGGTACATTCATTGATACTTATTTTTTAAGGCTCTAACTTTAGAGACCTTTCATGTTATACGTTTATGTAACATGTAAGTTTATTTTAAAATAAAAAATCCTCAAATTTCTTTGAGGATTTTTATTAATATTTAATATTAAAGTTTAATTCTTTCGTTATATTGAAGTTCTTTAGTAGCTTGTAATTCAGTATCTAAGTTGTCTTTTCTTTTCTCTAAGTTTTTAAGAGCTGTAGTTAAAACTTCTGATTCACCAATCATTTGGATAGAACCTTTAACTTTAGAGATATTGAAATTAACATCTTCTAATTTCAAAGTGATTTCTCTTTCTTTATCTTCAAGTTTTCTTTTAACGATTAATTCTTTATCTAATTTATTTTCAAAGAAATAAGTTAAATCATAGTTTAATTCGTTTCTTACTTCGTTTACTAATTCTAAAGCAGATTCGTATTTGAAGAATGAGTTACCATATCTTTCATCACATCTGTAAACAAAAGTATTGTTTTTGTAATTGAAAGCAAATAATTCTAAATAAGGGTTGATTAAGTTGTTAACTTTTTTAACAACATCTAACTCTACAAATTTATCTAAGTTTTTAGAAACTTCAACTAAAATAGGATAGAAATTTTTGTTTACGATTGGAATAATTGGAGAAGAGAATAAAGATTCTAATGTAGTTTCTTCATTTAATTCATCATCGTTGATATAAAGACCAGATTTTTTACCAACAGCTAAACCAATTGTTAAGTATTCAGAAATTCTAAAGTTAACTCTATCTTCAGAAACTTGAGCATACTTCATTGCTGTTTCTAACATTCTTAAAGATTTTAAAGATTCTTCATCTTTAACGTGATTTTCTAATAATGTTTTTTCAATTGTATTTTCAGATAATAAGAACCATGAATCTTTAACTAAAGCAACGTGACCATCTTCTACTTGCTCAACAATAGTGAATGTAGACTCACCTTTACCACCACTTAAAAGATTTGATCTTTTTTCAGGTGATTTTGTTAAATTATGAACAAATAACTTAACTTCTGGAACCCAGTCATAAACAGCCAATTCATTAAGAATTTTTGACATTCTATCTTGGTCAGTTTCTAAATTAATAGTTTGAAGAACAACATTCAAAGGTTGTCTGTAAAGTTCTCCTTGATTCTTAGAGTTAAGAACATTATATAAATTTTTTAATTCATATAATAATTCATAATTTTTCATATCATCATTAAGATTCTCTAAAAGAGATTTAACGCTCTTATCATAAGTGTATGGTTTAAGTCTATCGTTAAGAGAAACTATGATTTGCTTTTCAGATAACTGATTACAAGCATTCATATGTCCCTCAACTATCACAGAAACTTCCTCCTGGTCAAGAGTAAGGTCCTTTTTGAAGTTAAATAACTCAAGTTTAAGATTCTTCATATTTTAAAATATTTTTTTTTATATACTCTATATATTATAGATAAAAAGTCATTTTTTACCATTTTTAAATTTATTTATTATTAAGGGTTTGATGCGTCTGCGGGTCCTTGAGAACCATTCGGATTTATTATATTTCCTGATGCTTTTTCTCTTGCTTTTAATATATTATTAAACCATCTTGTTCTCTTAGGAGAAACAATCAAGTAATCAGAGTTAGTAAATGATCCATATCCATCACTAGGAGAAGATGCTGATGATTGTGTATTATAGAAACTAGTAGTTGCGCCATAAGGAGGAACATCTCTAACGCCTAATCCACCACCAGAGCTAGTGTCGGTTCTAGATCCACCAGGACCAGGACCACCAGGTCTGTTATTAGCACCACCAGGTCCACCTGGCATACCAGGTTGTTGAAAATAATCAGAAACCCCGCCATTAAGAGCAAATCCGTTCAAATCACTCATACCTGAACCATATGATTGTGGATAACCAGTACTATTAATTCTATCACTTCTAAATGCGGGATAGTAAGTTTCGACTGTAAAAGAAACTTTCATCTTGATATTATTATCAGATGTTAAATTCTTTTCTCTAGACATTTCAATTTGATTTGAATCAGGCATTAAAATAACAGCATCAATATTCATAAAGTTATACTCAAAGTACATAAACTTATATAACCAAAGAGTATCCATAATAGCCTGAGAACATTTGAATGTGTCTATCTCAGAACTTAATAATATTTCTAAATCATAATTTACTGTAATAGGAACCGCTCTAACTTTAGCGATTACTTTTCTAATTTCTACTTCATTCTCAACAACCATTCTTAACCAAACATTAGGGTTGGCAAATTCATCAGATTTAATGTTGAAACCAGTCATAGTTAAATGACCTCTTGGTATCATATCCGTATTTAATTCAACAAATCTGTTTTCAGAAACTATATCATCAGAAAATGAATCTAAAAGAAATCTTTCATCCCCTGTCAAAGAGTAATAAAAAGGAACTTGAACATAAACATCACCACTAGTGAATCTGTTAATCCACTTGACTTGTCCTTCTAACGTATCTAAAACACAAACTGTTAAATCTCTAAAAAATACGTCTTCAAAATTAAATCTTTCTCCTATCATATCGGTATATATTAAATATAAACTTTCTCTTCATGAGATTATATACCTATTAACTAATTGAATAAATATGTCTGTTAAATCATTACTCTTATGGGAAAAGTGGCGTCCAAAAACTATGGATGATGTTATTCTTTTACCTAGAATTAAAAAACATTTTGAAAATGGTGTTAACCAAAACTTTATATTTTACGGTCACTTTGGTACCGGAAAAACCAGTTTGGCTAGAATCCTTATTGGTAAATACACAAAGGATAAGCCGTATCTTGAATTAAACTCGTCTTTATATACATCTATTGATGTGTTAAGAAGTGAGATTGAAGATTTCTGTAAATTTACTCCAATGATGGAGACAGATTCTGATATTAAATACATCTTTTTAGATGAATTTGAAAGAGTATCGGCTCAATTTCAAGATGCCTTCAAAGCATTTATTGAAAAATATAATAAGAATGTTAGATTCATTATTACAACCAATCACTTAAATAAAATTTCTGATGGTATTAAGTCTAGAATTCCTCAAATTAATTTTGATTGTCAAAGTCTTGAAGAAGAAAAGTATCTTAAACAAGAAGTTTATAAAAGAATCAATAATGTAATTCTACCAAAAGAAGGTAAAGAAATTCCTAAAGAAGATTTGGCTTCTATTATTACTAAAAAGTTTCCAGACTTTAGGTCTATAATGGTTGAAGTTCAAAACTATTTAGAAACTGGTAGTTTAGGTGAAAATTCATCCAATGTATCTAATAAAGTAAAATTAGATTTATACTCTTGTATTTATGATAAATCATTAGACTATGAGAAAATCTATCACTTCTTAATGACTAACTTTGGTGCTGAAAAGATTGATGTAATGATTAGACTTTTAGGAAAACCATTTATTGATTGGTCTATATCAGAAAGTAAAAATATAGATAAACTATTTGAATGTAATTTTATCATATCAGATTATTCATCTAAATTAGAAACCAATACAGATCCTATAGTTCTAGGTCTAACCATTGTTGGTAAATTCAGAGATATACTATTATAACAAAAGAGCCATAATATATTAATATATATGTTATGGCTTTTGATTTTTCAGACTTCTATATTATTTACCCCGGTCATCCAAGATTCAATGATATTCAAATCATTGAGGATGATGTTATTAGAGTTATTATACAAAAATGGGAATTAATGATATTTACAAATAAAGGTGAATTATTTTGTGATCCTGAGTTTGGTGGCGACTTACCAAAATATTTACACGAAACAAGGCTATCAGCCGAAACAATAGAAAGTGAATTAAGAGCTCAAGTAAGAGAATATATTACCGAACTAGAATCTATAAATTATACACTACAAGTTAATTTTTATGAGGATCCTGAAAGATACCAAGAGTACATGGAAATAAATTTTCAAATAGCAGACTATGAGGTTTATGCTGTTGTAACTTAAATATATAAAGTATGAGATACATTAAAACATTTGAGTCTTATATTGATAATGAACTAATATCTAACATGGAGTTTTATAAAGTTACTTCAGATGAAAAAACTTTATTTAAACCATCATTTGGTGCTAAAAAAGGTGAAACCGATTTTTATCAATTAAGATTAGATGGTAAACCTATAGTTGAAATAGAAGTTAATCCAAATTCAAATTACGGTAAACCTGAAATAATGTCAGCATTTTCAGATATGAAAGGTAAAGGATTAGGTGAATATCTTGCTAAGAAAGTACTTGATATATATCTTATTGATGAGGTATTTGTAAGATGTACAAAGGATAGTAAAAAGTTCTGGCAAAGATGTGGTGCCACAGTTGTTGATTCAAAAGATCCGTACTTACTACATTTTATTAAATAGGGCAACTATTAGCAGTATAAATATACTTATAATCTCTTTTAATTTTAACTCCTAAACTCTCAGCAGTAGTAACAACATCTTCTAAACACTCAGAATCAGCACCACCGACAATTGTAACTTCTTTACCATTAAGTGACTTTAATAATTCATATAGTTTTATAGGACAGTGAAACCAAACGTGATTATTGTTTATGTAAGTAATAATAGTTCCTTCTTTAGTATTGAATATATCACCTTTCTTTAATAAACTCTTATCTTCTTTATCAGAAATTTCATCATAAACTTCTTTATCTAATACTTTCTTATAGAAATCAGCATCTACTTTGTAGTTATACCTTTTCTCAATAAGGTCTTTTTGATTAGTAAAATGATAAAGATCTTTATGAATAGGAATTACAGGTGTTTCATCATATAAATAATCTTTATCTACATTCTTACCATCTGTATGATTATCCCAAATTTGATAAACATTTTGAAAGTTATTACAATACTTCTTTAATTCATTAAGATACATTTCTGAAAAGAACTTTCTAAATGATTTTTGAACATCAACTATAATTAATGTTCCACCACTATGACTCTCAAATGTTTTAATGAATTTCATAAAGTATATATTAAATAAAAAACCCATCAAAATATTTGATGGGTTTTAATTCTTTGAATATTTTATAGATTAAAGAGGTAATTCTTCTTCACCTTCTTCTTTTTCTTCTTCACCTTCTTCTTTTTCTTCTTCTTCACCTTGTGCTGGTTGAGCTTGTCCTTGTGCTGGTTGAGCTTGTCCTTGTGCTGGTTGAGCTTGTCCTTGTGCTGGTTGAGCTTCTTCTCCTTGTGCTGGAGCTTCTTGAGCCTGACCTTGAGCAGGTTGAGCTTGTGCTTGAGGTTCTTCAAATTCACCTTGTGCTGGAGCTTCTTGAGCTTGTGCTTGAGGAGCTTCTTGAGTTTGAGCTGGTTGACCTTGTGCCTGAGGAGCTTCTTGAGTTTGAGCTTGAGGTTGAGCCTCTACTTGAACTTGAGGTTGAGCCTGAGGTTGTGTTTGAGTTTGTGATTGACCACCACCCATTAAAGCACCACCAGGAATTTTCTCAACATCTAAGTTATCCATATTAATAAACTTTACAATTTCTTCAGCAATATCAACATCACCAAAGAACGTGCGTAGGTTTTTACCTGTAGTGTCTTTTACTTTTTTCACATAAGCATTGATTAAAGATTGAGGAATATCAATCATTGTCTTTACTTTGTAAATATCGTTTACTTGAAGAACCGATTCTTTAATGATTTCTTCTCTGTTCTTTTTAATACGATAGTTTTCATATGTTCTGATATGCTTCATTTGTATTTGAATATTTTTTATAGATTATATATTAAACTAAAAAACTCATTTTTTATCAATTAGTGTACTAGTAATAAACCGAGTACTAAACCAATAATAGCGACACCTCCACCGATACCACCAAAGACCATTTTAGTTTTCATTTTTCTTATTTGTAGATTCTTTTCATCAATAACTTGTTGTCTATTATCAACTTGTTCTTCTAAAATAAGAATCTTTTTAAGATAAGCAGCAACTTCACCTTGTAATGATTTAATTTGTTGGTCTTTATTATTCAAAGACTCTTTTAATTTAGCAATTTCCAATTTTTGAGAAGCAATTACTTGTTCTTTATCATTGATAACTCTAACACAAACTGAATCATATTGACCAATTTGAGTACTTTGTTTTTCTAAAAGAGCCAATAAGTCAGTACCATTATCAAGTGACTGAGCTTGTTCAATAGTCATTACAATAACTTGTTGACCATTTGAATCTGTTTCAAATTTAGGGTAATCTATTTTAGCCTGTGAGTATTGTGAGTAAGCACTTAAACTCAACACTAAACCAACTATAAGTGATAAAAACTTTTTCATATTAATGTTTTGTTTTATTTTTTAATGATTCTAAAAGAGCATCTCCTGTTCTATTAGGAGGATGATTCTTAATCTCTTCAATCTTATGTTGAGTTTCAGCTAAATCACTTCTCAACTTATTCAAGTTAGCTTTAGACTTGTTAGCCTCAGCTTCTGCCTTTCTAGTTAAAGCCTCTTGTTTAGTTATTTCAGCTTGTAATTTAATGTCTAATTGTCTAAGACTATCAGATTTTGCTCTCCAAGTGGTGATTTCTAAATCAACAGCTTTCTTTTGAGCTTCTAATTCTTTGAATTGTTGCTCTAGTTGTTTAACTCTTTCTTTTGATGCTTTATCACCTGAGAAGAACCACTTAAAACCAAATAAAAGTGTCAGTCCAAGTAAGATTAATATCAAAATTGATTTAATATCCAATTTCATAAAAACTTATTATTTTTGGAATTATATATTATTTTACCAAACCGACCTTTTATTTTTGAGAAATTTTATATATATTTGTAAATATTTAAAAAACTATGACGTATAAAAGACTAATATCTTTCGATTTTGATGACACTTTATTCCATACACCAAAACCTGAAGAAGGCGAAAAAATCTGGAAGGAAAAAACAGGAACAGATTGGCCATATAGTGGTTGGTGGGGTCGTCCAGAAAGTATTGATCCTGAAATATTTAACATTCCATTGAATCAATGGGTTTATAAAAAATATTTAGAAGCCGTATCTGATCCAGAAAACTATGTTATATTAGCAACTGGTCGTCTTAAAAAGAAAGAAGGTATGTCTAGTCATATTCAAACTATTTTAAATCAACATAACCTATCATTTGATGAAATTCATTTAAACTGGGGCGGTGATACATACCACTTCAAAACTAAATTATTTGAAGAAAAAATTGAAGAACTTGGCGTTCATGAATTTGTTATGTATGATGATAGACAAGAACACTTAGTTAAATTTGAAGAATGGGCGGAAGAACATCACGTTCAAGTTACAGTAGTTGATGTTGTAAACAAAAAAGAAACTATTTTCTAAAATAATATATAATATTCAATTTATGGCAACAATTACAAAAAAGAAAACATCTTCTAAAGTAGAAGAAATTTTATCTAAACCATACAAACTGGTTTTACACAATGATGATCACAATACATTTGAGTGGGTTATTACTTGTCTTATGAAGATATGTAAGCATGAAACCGAACAAGCTACTCAATGCGCTCATATTGTTCACTACAATGGAAAGTGTGATGTTAAATACGGAGATATTGAAACAATAGCAACTATGAAAGATAAACTCAGAAGTGCTGGACTAAGTGCTACGATGGAGGCAAACAACTAATGAAATACCTTAAAAATATTTGGAACTATCTAGCAGAAATACAAAAATATGTTGATGAAGTTCAGAATAGACAAATCTTTGGAAAATTCTAAGACATACTTTTAGTATGTCTTTTTTTATTTACCAAACCAGTTAGTTCCATTCCCACCAAAGCCATTATTATTAGCTTTATACCTATTCATTTGTTGTCTTCTTATTTTCAAAACTTGACCATAATCAACACCCTCAACATAATCTATTCCTTTTAGTGTCTCTCTAACATAGTTCATATACTCTTTATCAACAAACTTACTAGACCACTCTTCAATCATTTCAGAAAAATCGTGTCTACTAAAAACAGTTGTAGCATTTACGATAGTCATAACAGTATCATCATGACCAACGTCTGCCGCATATCTTGTGTTACCGGCTGATGTAGTATGTTTAACAAATGTTGTGATTTCTCTAATATTATCTTCATTAGTAATAACGAATCCTTTAGTTTGCATGAGATCCTGATAATCTTTAACCATGAGATTTTTATTTTCTCCTACCTTTAACCCCACCTTTTCTTCAGTAGCATCGGCTCTATGTTTATATCTAACAAATACAGAAGAGCCATAATTATTATTACCATCAAAAACGTGAGGCAGCTCAGCAAATAAAGTATTACCATAGTTATTCAACTCGACAACTACTTTACAGTTATCAGGATTTAAGTATTCAAATACAATCATATAAAGTAATTCGGCTAACTGCTTAACAGAAATATAATTGTTTCTATAAATACCTATTTGCTCTAATCTAAAGAAATCAACTATTGATTTATATGATGGTTTTTGTAATTCTGTTAAATCTTTTGGTTTCTCAGAAACTCTAAATATGTTTATAATAGAATAATCTTGTCCAAGTCCCTCTGATATATCGACAGATATTACAATCTTATAATCTTTCCTCATTAATGGTATAAAAACATTATCATCCTCAACCCATTTTAAATCAGTATAACTAAATTTTAGTTTTTTATCAAACTCGAATATAGGCTCATGTACATAATGTTTTTTATTTTTCAATAACTCATCAATAATTGCCTCATTCAATAATGATTTAGAAGCATTAATAAATCTTAAACCATACTCTTGGTTGAAGGCATCCTCACCACCAATATCTTTTATAGCTTCTTCTTTCCAAGTTGTAACCTCAGCAATAGCCATAATAGGAACTTCAAAACCATTCTTATCAATAAATGTTAATTTCTTAACATCTTCATCTGTACATTTATCATCATTAAAGATATTAATCACATCTTTGAGTAAGTCCATATTATATTCCATAAAGACTTTTGTCTGACTACCCCACTTCTGATTAACTAAATCAAATATCTCTTCTTTAGTTACACCATATTCATAAATTTTATGCGGATTTAGTCTAATGTAAGTAACAAAACGACCCGGCACCTGATACCAATAAACTCTCATTGGTTTATAGTTATTCTTCATTGGATCGCCCTCAGGTCTTTCAGCATCTGTTAATAACCTATGGAATAGGTTCATACCATTTGGAGTAGAAGTGATGATAATCTTTGAATTTTGAACAGCAGCAGTTGTCGGAAAAGCAGCAGTATAGTATGGTTCAATAATATTTGAAGGAATGTGAGCAAACTCATCTAAGTAAAGTACGTCAATAGTAAAACCGATTGCTGGAGTCTTTGTTCTAGCTGATGTTTTAATTCTACAACCATTCTCAAATGTTAACGACTTCTGATTCCAAGTTTTAATACCTGGTTTTAAGAAAAATGGTAGTAAAGAGTAAATAGATTTGATTTTATCAACAATCTCAACAGCCGTATCGCCTTTGTTAGCAACAATCATTATATTCTTATCATTATCAAATAATATCTTGTGTAACATGAAAATAGAAGATGAGATTGTTTTACCAACCTGACGAGATGCCATTAAGATACTAAATCTATTATTAACAAAACTATCAAGCATCTCTTTTTGGTAATCTCTTAACTTAATAGAGCCAATAGAACCATCTTCTCGTTTTACTTTACAATATTTTTCCACAAAATAATGAACATCTAAGGCACATCTAACATACTCTTGTTGTTCATCAGCAGTCATCCTAAATGAAACACCGGCTCTTCTCAAGCCTACTTCACTCTTTAACCAAGGATTTTGATATCGTTTAACGACTATACCATCATTAATCTTATCAGTTGCCTCTTCTACTAGTTTGGTTGTAAAAACCATTTGTCTTTCTTGTTGTGGAGCAAATGCCATATTTTAGGAAAAGATATTTTTTAATATATATTGTAAAAAACCGCCTTCTATGTCAAAAACAGAGAACGAAAGAAATAGAATCAAAGATGAATTCGATGAAATCCAATCGGAAAGTGGCGAATTTGATATAAGTAAACACCTTGCTAGACCTGAGGATTTACCAGATTTAGGTGAAATAGAAATATATGATTATGATTCAGACATGACAGTTGCTAGCCAACAGTCTATGGAAGTATTAGAATCACTTATTGATTTATATTTAAGTGATGTACCTCAATTAAAAGAACATCCTTATATAAGAAATAAAATGAGAGAAGATGCTAAAGTTTATGCTGAAACAATCTTCTTATCAAAAATGACTAGAAAGAACTTCTTATCACAGTTAAGACAAGTTGATAATGGAGATAATTCTGCTAGAATGCATGAAGTTGTCAATCAAACAATTGGTCAAATTAGAGAAAACTCTAAATTCTCATCCACACAAAGAACTGAACTTGAGAAATTTTATAAAGGACTAAGAAAAGATTTAGGTCTTAATGAAATTGAGAATCCAGAAGTTATTAAAGCTCAAAATATAGCGGCTGAAGAATCGGCTGGTGAGTCAATAGGTGGTGGAGAAATAATGGATAATAGAAAGCTTAATGATTTAATTAAGAATGCTATGATTAGTAAAGAGAAAGATAAATAATTATCTCCATTTAAAACTTTCAAACACTGTTATTAAATTACTAAATTGAATATCTACTTTTGTAGTTACAAATCTATTTACTTTATTACCAGTTATTAAATTAACATATAATGTGTATTTTTTAGATTTCAAATCTTCTTTAATAATTTCTTTTAATTTATTATCAGTGTTTGATAACAAAACAGTTAAAAGTTTATTAGATTCTTTTGCTAGTTTAATAACATTTTCTTCATCATCATAGAAGAATAATTCATCATATTGACCTAACTTTTCTTCAGTAAACTTATCACCTTCAGTTTTAAGACCAACTATATGTTGTAATAATAATCTAACTTTCTTATGAGAAATATCATCAGATACTTTATTATAGAATGTTTCTGATATAAAATAGAACTTTTTAATAATTAGACCATTTTCTTTTAATTTATCTTCTATTTTAGATATCATTAACTCATAGTTTCTCTTAGTATTCTTTGAGCATATTACATAAATATCATCATCTGTATTTTTCAAATGTAAAATATTTTCTAAATTAATATCATAATCTAAATTTTCAATTAATTCTTTATTCATAAACTCTTGTAAAGAAAAAGCTAAATTAGAAATATCGGCTCTGTGATTTTTAGCTTTAATTTTTATCTTCTCAAATAAATCTGTTGGTAACCAATAAGTGTGTCCACTAAAATTTATAGAGTTTCCTTGGCTTTTATAAATACCTTTTTTAATTAAATTAAAATCACTTTGTGATATTTTCATAATAGGTATATTTGGAATAGTCTTATCCACTAACCAAACTTTATTATCAGTTGTCAATATTGTATCTAAGTCAAAAAAGTGTGCTTTCATTATAATTTATAATTTGTTACTTTATATTTAAGTTGATGAGGCATGCCATCAAATCTACTACCTTCATATTCTTTATCTTTCCACTCAACACCACCACTTAGTTCACTATCAAAGCTTCTACACTTTGGACATTGACTTGGTGGAGTTTTTTGAACTTCACTTAAAACATCATTTATTTTAGATGTTCTGATATCACTTTTTACTTCTACCATATCTGACTCTGTATAATAGAAATGTCCTTTACACCAAGGATTTCTACAAACTGTTTTCATTTGTTCCATAAAGTATATATTAAATAAAAAATCCCATCATTTCTGACAGGATTTCTTAAATATATATTTTTCTATTTTTTATACTCTTACCATATTTTTACTTATTGCGAAATTATATAGTGTTGGTAGATTTAGGTATTTCATAAATGCGTTTCTTACGTCTAATAATGTTTTTGATTTTTTAACTAAATTTACTATAAGAAAACCAAACTCTTCTTGAAACTCTAAGTAACAATCACACCAAGGTCTATTATAATGGTCTAATGTGTTCCATTCTTTATATCCACCAGATAACCAGTATAGTGATTTTTCTGGGGTTATGTTTTCATATATCATTTTTTTATCAATTGTCGTGTTCCAAATAGGGTCGTTCCAGTCAATTTTTCTCATTAGAATTGAAACTGCTTCAGCTACGTCTGATGTCATTTCTGGTCCGATTTCAAAGAAGTAATCATTTCCTTCTTTAGTAACCCTTAACTCTCTTTGATTCAAAATTTCCTTCTCTTGTTGTTTTTCAAGAGTAATTCTTTTTCTCTTCATAGTAATCATGTTAATTTTTTATATCTGTGTAAGATTAATACCACTGCGCCATTTACCACCGAAATTGCCGTTTTCCCATATACCATTTTCCCAGTTTCCATAGAAGCTACCATCTTTAAAAATACCATAGTACCAATCTCCTGTGTAGAAACTGCCATTTTTCCATATAAGTGTGTTGTTTTTTATTTCTAACTGAGCGTTCTCAATCTCTGAGTCAATAAGCCAGTAGAATTTCTCTTTAACGAGAATATCGTTGATTTCATTAGCACTTGTGTAAGTCTTACCACGATAATTTAGTTCTGAATATCTCATAATAAAATATGAATTTGTATGTCTTATATATTCTAATTTTTTATTATCAAATCGACAATCGTGGATTTTATTAAAATTTCAAAGGTGGGTAAAAAAAAATATATTTTAAAATAAAAAAACCGGACATATGCCCGGTTTTTTAAGAATATGGAAAAAAATGATTTTTTTTATTTACTAAGGCTATTCAAAAAGTCTAATTCTGCTTTAGTCAAAGACTTCATACCAGTAGCACTGATTTTTTCTAAGATAGTGTCTACATCTAAAACTACATCGAATTCAGCGATTAAATCTTCGATGAAAACATTAGAAACTTCTACAGTGTTATCAACTTTAGTATCAACAGCTTTAGTAGCTTTTGGCATTTTTGGAGTTTTGATAGGAGTGATTTTTAACAAAGCATCTTTTTCTCTCTTTGTGATTGGACAAAAAATAGAGTTTACAGTTGTATCACCTACACTATTAACAAAAGCAATAACATAGTCACCACCAGCCTCAACCCATATTTTAGGTGATGTGCCTTTTACAGTAACTAAAGCATTAAAGTCTAACTTGTAAACTTCAGAGATAGCTTTCAATTGTTGATCGTTGTGAGACTTTAAGCTGATACAGATTACTTTGTTGATGTCGAATTTCATATTATTTTCTTTTAGTGGTTATTTTGTTATACAAATATAAGGATAATTAGTGAATTTACAAATTTTATTTATTATTTTTTTGCTTCATCATTTGTTTTAATCACTTATCTTAAACAAAGATAAGCATAATTATTCATTTTAACTAATTTTCAATAAAAGTTTTTTAATATATATGTTGAAAAAATTACATTAATTTATGAAGTATCTTAGTAATAGAGATGAGTTCCTTAAAAGAAGCATAAACAAAATAGATGAATATAAGTCTTTAGAAAATAAAGATTTAGAAATTATAAACGAGGGTGATAGTGGACCATTTGCCAATGATATTCCTTGGAATGACTCATTACTTGGTAGACTAATAAACTCTACTATTAGAAAAGCTAAGATAGGTGCTAACTTAGTTAGAATAAAAGCTGTTAACAGAAGATTAAAAGATGCTTTTGATGACTTATTAGGAAAGTCAGCAGTATCAGGTTTATCAAAAGAAGAAAAGGCAGAATTTAACAAAGTTCTTATATTCTCATTTTTAGAAAATCTTAAAAATTCTATAGAGAAAGAAGATAATGTAGGTGAAATAAAAAGACTTACAGATGAGGCTATTAAAAACATAGAAGATGTAGTTGAGAATACACCAGCTGAAGAATTATCAATGGATAAAGATAATCTTCTTAATTTAATAAATCAGTTAAAGGAGTTTAGAAAGTTTTTGGATCAATTCAAAGATGATGAAGGCGGTGCTGAAAGTGGTGCTGAAGAAGATACTGATGAGTTAGAAAGTGAAGATACAGAAGGTAAAGAAGGTGAAGGCGCTGAAGATACAGAAGGTTCTAAATCATCAGAAGCTATTTACCCTACTATGATCAAAACACTTAAATCACTATCTTATATATTAACACATTACAAAGAAGTTAAATTAATGGATGTTAAAAAAGATACAACTACATCTACAACCAAATTCACATATACCACTGTAGCTGGAGATACTGTTGAAAAAATACAAAAAAATACAAAAGCTAATCCAAAAAAATTAGCATTAACTGATATTAGAACTAAAAACACTCAAATTTTGGCAAAATATCCAAAAGATAATCAAACAATGCCTGCTGGGTTAGTTCTTGTAATGGAGAGTTATATTCTAGCCGAAGCCTTAGGTGATGGTGCTAGCCCAGATAGAGCAAATGTAAAAGGTGGAGAAGATCATTTAACTCAGGCTTTTACTAAATTAAAAAAGACTATTGAAGTATTAGAATCCCCAAAAGATAAAGGTATTGGTGTAGATGTTAAATTCTTAAATGATATAACATCAAAATCACTGGATTCTAAAAACAAAGAAGTTATTAAATCTCTTTTTACAGAAATCAACAGATATTTAGTTGGTGATAAAAAAGAAACATTAAATGCTTCTACTACTCCTTTATATAAAGAAAGTATGGAAATAATCTCAGATAAAAACAAAAAAATTGTTGTAGCTGAGAAAATAGCAAGATTTGCTAAAACTGCTTTACAATTTGACAAAGAAGGATTATACGGTGGTTTAGGAGAAACAGGTAAAGGTTTACAAACATTTGTAGAAGGTATCAAGTCAATAATGACTGTAAAACCATCAGAACAAAAGGCAGAAGTACCAACAACTGAAACTAAATTCAAAGTTGGTGATGTTGTTAAATGGAAAAATAAAGAAGGTAAAGAAATATCTAAAAAGATTGAAAAAGTAAAAGATGGTTCTTACTTCTTCACAACAAGTGATGGTAAAGAATATTCTAAAAAAGAATCTGAATTAACAAAAGAGTCTATTATTAACAGATATAACAAATTTTTATCATATATAAAAGAAGCTGAAGAGACTCAAGGTGAAGTTTCGGATCCAGTTAATATGACAACATCTCAAAAGATTAAAGATTGGTGGGATAAAAAAGTTGATATTAAAGAGTTTGTACTAACTAGATCACAATCTGAAAAAATCAGAATTTCTATTGAAAAAGCTGAAAAGAGAGATGCTGTTACAATAACTGGACTTGATCCAATTATTGAAATAATAAAAGTATTTAACCGCGCTTATAAGCTACACACAACTCAAGTTATTTCAACTGGAAGAAGTGGTGGTAAAGTTTCTAACAAAACATTTATGGAATACACATCATTTGGTGGTGGTTCTCCCGATAGCGCAGGTGCTAGTGGTGGACCATATAGAAATAACGTGATATTTAATCAATGGGAAAATGCTGTACAGAATATAATTAAAGATACAAAATATCAAAAGATATTTAGAGAAGAAACTATTCTTAAAACATCCGAAGGAAATGATATAAAGGAAGCTGGTAAAAATCTTTTAAGATTTATGAATGATATGCTTGATGGTGATACTTTATATAAAAGCAAAAGTGGTGATTCTACTCAAGGTAAACAAGCTGAATTTATCGAAAAATACTTTGGACCTACAGACGCGGATAAAAAGAAACTTGAAAAAGGTGGACTTACAATGGGCGGAGAAAAAGAAGCTGAGGAAATAAACGGAGTAGCAGACAGTATGCCTAAAGAAAAAAATCTTGACTTCACTGATAAACTTTTAAAATTTGAAAGTAATGATGAATTAGAAGGAACCTTCTTTGCTGCTAAAACTATGTTAAATGGTGAGTCTAGACAAATATACTTCTATGTACAAGGAATAGAATCAGAATATGCTTATGTTAGTTACTGTGGATCAATGGGATTCTTTAAGAAATATATTATAGAGTCAGGAAATACAATTAAAATGGAAAAGAATAAACTAGAATATTCTATAAAAACTGACTTAGTAGAAGATAATAACAAACAATTCATAATAAAAGGATTCAGAATGAAAGTAGTTTCTCTTATCAACAAAGAAGGTAAATTCCTTTTAAGTGGTAGTCACTCTATTAAGTTTATACAATCATTTGATGGTTCTAAAAACAATCCATCTACAAAATCTGTATTAGGTGGAAAAGAAGATGAGATAAACTTTCAGTCTTTCTTTACTTTACAAGAGAAGTTAAAAGATGACAAAGGACAAGAAGTATTCTCAAGATTTAAATTAAAAAATCCATCAAATTCAATAAGAGTCAACGGTGGATTTACAAATATTATTAATGCTAATGACATTAAAAATACGTCAATAATTAAGAAATAATGAGAAACCTAAAATCATATAGAATCTTTTTAGAAGAAGCTGAATTTGATGTTAATATAACAGACCAACCAGATATTAAAATGGCTAAAGAAAAGTTGACAACTCTTAAAAATCAACTTACTGAATATAAAACAAAGAAGCCTCTAATAGACACCGCATATCTAACAATCAAAATAGATGCTGACTTACAAAAGAAAATAGAATCGATTGTTGGTAAAATAGATGCCTTACCAGGTCAGGATAGAAATCCTTTCTTAGTTGAGTATCTACACATTGCTAGTTTAACAAGAAAAGTTAATAATATTCAAAAAGATATTGCGAATGATAAGGTTAAAAAAGATGATTTTAGTGAAGAATTAAAATTATCTAAGGATGACTCTACAAAGCAAGCCGTTACTGGCAAAATAACTGATATAACTAATAGAATATCAACAAATGCTGCTTCTATAGCATCGTTAACCAAAGAAATATCTGATGCCCAATCATCATTAAATAAAAAAATGCTCGATGTAGAGAAGAATATGATGGATAATATAAAGAAAATCTCAAAAGAGAAGTGAAAATAGAAAAAATATCATTTTTTACATTTTATATATACTCTATAACATAAAAAAAAATATTAAAAATATGGCAATTCAAATTGGAAAATACAAAAGACCAGGAATCTTCATAGAAGAGTTTGACAATTCAATCATTACAACTCCAGTGGTTGAGGGTATTACTAATATGGTTATTGGTGTTTCAAAAAAGGGACCAGTAAATACACCTATTAGACTTACTACAGTCAATGACTTAGAGTCTATCTTTGGTCAACTTGATAGAGGATTAGAAAGAAAAGGTTCATTTTTCCACAGAACTATTCAAAAAATGTTGGAATCAGCTCCAGTATTCGCTATCAATCTTTTAAGCACAGATGATACATTAGATACTATTGAGTATAAATCATTATCATCATCATCTGGTTATATTAATGATATCGAAAGAAATGGAGCTTATAGAAGATTCTTCGATACAACAGGTTTCTGGAAAAGAGATACTGAGTCTTTCATTAATTTAACTAAACCAAATGCTGGTTATACTGAAAGAGCTTTTAGTATTACTAACCTTTCTGACAGATTCGTTACTGTATTTGTTGTGAAAAGTGCTAGAACTGGTTTTGATAGAACTTTAATCGAATGGTATGGTTCTCAAGAAAAACTTCCGCCATATGTTAACGCTAACGATTACGCATCTGACTATTTAGTAGATGTTATTGTTGTAGGTGGTGACTGGTCTGACTACCAAAACTTGGCTATTGATAATAGATGGAGTGCTTACTTCAATGCGTCTGGTCTTGTTAAGAGTCAAATTAGAAACTTTGCTAATGATAGAAATGTTACTTTATTAGCTTATTACGAAGGATTGTCCTTAATTCCATATTTTAGAGATGCCAATGGTACTAATATTTTTATTGAAACTACAATTAACAGAGATACAGATAAAACTGGAGTATTCTGTGCTTTCAACTCAGATTTAGTTGAAACAGATTACTACAACGGTCTTTTAGACTTAGTTGGACAAACAGTTGCTGGTGTGAATGAAACTGAAATAGAATTCTTATCTTATAAAGAAACTATCGCTGAATCAATTGAAATCACAGCAGTGCCTTTAGACTTACCTGGTAACGTAACTGCCTTGTTAGGTGGTGTATTTACAGGAAATGGTTATATTAACCAAGATCCTCACGCATTTGGTTTAGTTCCAACTGAAACAGGTGTTATTGATAATGGTGATAACAGAACTGCTTGGTTTGGTGAAGGATTTGTTTATGATGTAACTAAAGATACTTTAACATCATCATCTGCTTCTATCGCATTAACTTACACAGCTACTGCTGACGCTTTCGCTGTAATTGGTGATAAAATGGTTCCAGTAACTGGAAATACATTAACAATTAGTGCTAGTGATTATAGCGCTTCATACGGTACATTATCATTTGTATCAGCTTATGTTTTAGACTCAACAGGTTCATTATCTGTAGTATCTAACACAACTGGTGTTGCTTATGGTTCAACACCTACAAAACCTACAGTATCAGCAAGTGATATCGTATTAGGTTATGTAGAATTTGATATGGCTAATGGTGATATCGCAGCACCAACAGTAACAGTTACTGATGTAAATATTGACACAGTTGGTTTCATAGACTTTAGTTTTGGTACTAGTGCTTCTGATGATTATCACATCGCAACTCAAAGTACTCCAGATTCTGGTGTAATTAAAGTTACATTTGAAAATACAAATACTGTACCTTCTGTAGCAAATTACGCACAATACAGAAGATTCAAATTATTCAATAGATTAGTTGATTTAATTGACTCTGCTAATAAAAATAAAATGACTTTATGTTTAGGACCTAATCATGCGTTTGATAAAGTTAGTTTATCTACTATAACAATTACAAATATTGTTAGCTCATCAACATCTAATAAATCATTTATCTTAAATACTGGTTTAACTGATGCTCAATTAAGTGATATTCTTGATGGTTACTTTGTAATCTACACAGTAGATAATGAATTTTTACTTGGCTCAGATAAAGTATCCACAACTTCAAATGTTTGGTCTATGACTGATGGTGTTGTTGCTAGATACTCTAAATTTTATTCTAATTTTTATGACGGTATTATTAACACAGGAGATTACTTCTATGCTAATAAAGTACCACAAGCTTTAGTAGCCGCACAAGAAACTATGAATGTTATTTTCATAGATGGTGAAATTGCCGCAGGTACTACTTCATCATATGCTGGTTACAACTATGTAATATTTGAAACTACTTCAAATACAAATCCATCATATGCTACATATGATCAATTCATTGTTCCTGATTCAAGTATTAATACTGGATCATTTACAATTACTAATGCTTCTAACCCATCTACTTTAGCTACAAATCTTGGTTACACAAGTACAGTAGGAGCTTACTACTGGGCATATGAAGTAAGTGAAGAAGTTGCTTACGAAGAAGTATTAAATGTAAGTACTATTTATGATTTCTTAAAGAAACATTACTTAAAAATGTACTTAAATAATAACGGAACATTAGAAGTTGATTTCATGGATGAAGGATTTACATCTATTGAAGCAGTTGATACGGTATCTAATAATACATTCTATGTACAATCAGCTAAATCAAACTTCAAACAAACTGTTGAAATTGAAATTCCTACAGGATATGTTCAAGTTCCTAATAAGATTCTTATTACTGGTTCTAGATACACTGAGGTTAAAGTTGGTGACTTCTTAGCCGCTTATGTTGACCCAACAGTTGTATTACAAACTGGTGAAGTTGCTAGAAAACTTACAAGAATTTTAAGTAAAAAACAATATGCTGGTGATACTACATTAGTAGAGGTTACTTGTGATGCTAGAATTGAAAAAACTAACTATAGTGGTGATTATCAAACAACTAGATACACACCTATTGATAACTACGCTACTACTTATAAAGCTATCTCTCTTAAAGGATTTAGAATTAGACAAGCTTCTTTACCTGATGGTACTGAAACTAGACAAAATGCTATACTTAACTTAGTTGCTAAAGGAACTCCTTTATTCAAAGCAATTACTAATAAAGAAGCAATCGACTTCAGATATTTAATTGACTCATTTGGTCTTGGTTTAACTGAAAGATCTAAACAACAATTAGTTGATATCTGTGGAGAAAGATTAGATGCTCTTGGAATCTTGAATATGCCTTCTATGAAATCATTTAAGAACTCATCATCTCCTACTTTCGTAAATGCTGAAGGTGTTTTACAACTTGAGTACGTTGCTAAGGGTGGTGACCCAGAAAGCTCTCCTGCGTTCCTTTATTCATTCGGTGACGGAGCAGGTACTACAGCAGTAGGTTACTTTATGCCTTACTTAACTGTAAATGATAATGGTAGACCAATTGAAGTTCCACCAGCAGCATGGGTAGGAACAACTTATATGAGAAAACATACTTCAAATATAAGTGGAATGACTCCTTGGACAATCGCAGCAGGTGTTACTAATGGTAGAATTACTAATATAGTTTCAACTGAAATGGATTTCACTAATACTGATATCGAGTGGATTAACCAAGCTCAAATGAACCCAATTGTGTTCAAGAGAAACAGAGGAAACGTAATTGAAACTGAAAATACAGGTCAAACACTTTACGACTCAGCTCTTTCATACTTACACGTTAGAGAAGTTCTTATCGAACTTGAAAGAGAATTGTCAAGAATGTTATTAGACTTCCAATGGAAATTTAATACACCTGATATTAGAGCAGAAATTAAACTTAGAGCAGACGTTATCTGTGAAACTTATGTAAGTAAGAATGGTTTATACAACTACTTTAATAAAATGGATGAAGAAAACAACACTAATGAAATCATTGATAACCAAATTGGTGTTCTTGATACATATGTTGAACCGATCAAGGGTATGGGTATTATTGTAAACAATATTACTATCTTGAGAACTGGTGCTATCTCTGCGGGTGGATTCATCAACGGATAATAATTAATAAATTTTATAATAAAAAAGAGAAAAGTGAAAACTTTTCTCTTTTTTTTTGTTATAACCATAAGGTAAATTCATAGGAGTAACTATTCTATGAATATATAAATAAAAAATAACAACATTATATGTCTGAACAAAATAATATGAGTGAAGAAGAATACTTAAAGAAACATATTGGTAATTTAGAATCTTCTAAAAATCAAAACAACTCTGATATTCCATTTGTAGAGCAACCAAAAATTGACAATACAAGAACTACAGATCTTCAATATTTTAACTTTGATATTAAAGAACTTCCATGTGGTACTTTTTACCCAACAGGTACCGTATTTATGGTAAGACCTGCTCAAGTAAAAGAAATTCAATCTTACTCAATGGTTGATGACCAAAACTTTTACGATATCGTTGAAAAAATGAATGACATTCTTCAATCTTGTGTTAGAATTAAATATTCAGATGGTAAGATGGGTTCTTATCTTGATGTGAAAGACCAAGATAGATTATTTTTAATTTTCTTAATTAGAGAATTAACATTTCAACAAGGTAATTCATTAACAGTAACTACAAAATGTGGTTGTGGAGAAGAATTACAATTAGAATTGAAAAGAGACCATTTTTCATTCCACGAAATCGATGAAAAACTTGATAGATACTTTAGTAACTCTACAAGATCTTATCACTTTACAACAGTAAATGGTAAAGAGTTTGAATTAACTCCGCCAAATATTGGTCTTCAAAAAGCTTTTACTGACTATATCTTAAAAGAAAATAATGAAAAAAGAACTCCAAATCTTTCTTTCTTAAAAATTATTCCTTTTATGTTAGCTGGTAGAACTTCTGTTACTTATGAAGGTATCAAATCTAAATTAAAAGAGTTTGAAGAAATTGATGATATTTCTTTCCAATTCTTAAATGCGGCTGTTGGTAAAATGACTTTTGGTATCAAAGAATTGAAGAAAAAATGTTCGTGTGGTGAGGAGGTCCACACAGACATGCAATTTCCCAACGGAGCGTCAGGTATTTTCGTTATTCATGATGCCTTTGAAGCATATATTAAAGAATAAGTTATTACTACAAAAGCACTTTCATACACAAGAATATGCTATGGATGAATGGCCCTTTTGGATGTTTGAAGAAAACATTAAGTTGGTTAATGAGATTGTTGAAGAGGAAGATAGCTCTAGAAAGAAACAAGAACAAGATCAGCAAAAAGGAATGCCAAACTTTGATGCTAATTCAATGATGAGAAATGCTTCTAATATGTCAAATAGCATACCGAAATATTAAAATTAAACCCACCAATTGGTGGGTTTTTTGTTTATTAGACATAAAAAAAAACCCATCTTAAAAGATGGGTTTTTAATTTTATTATTTCTATTAGTATCCAGATAAAATTGGAGGATTGATAGTAAAGTTATTATCAATGTACTCATCAATAAAGTAATCATAGATAAAGTCAGCTTGAGATGACTCAATAATGTTGTTTGATGACCAGTCTAAAGCGTAACCAGCTAATTGTTTAATTTGTACGTTTTGGAAAGTAACACGTCTTAAAACAACACCTTTTTTATCGTGTTGGTTAACAATAACAGTTCCAATAATATCACTTTTATAGTGAAGTGAACCATTTTGTGAGTTAAATACTAAATCGTACCAAGCCTTCAAAGCATTCCAAGTCTCCATAGAACCTTGTTGGTTAACGTTAACATTGAACTTGATGTTAAATTCACCAGCGGTTTTAGTTGGAGTTGTCAAGAACTGACGAGTTGAATACTTGAATCTTTGTTCTTTAACACCAACGTCAAATTGTGTTAAGTTCATATCAATATTCAACGCATTTTGAAGAAGTAAAATTGGGTTTCTACCTTGAGCCTGTAAAATAACAGGTAATACAAAGGTAATCTCAAATAAATTAAGATATACTACTTCATCAGGTAGCGTACCAGGACCCCCTGGTGAACCTGTGTTCAAAAGTTGAGTAAAATGTGGTAATGGCATATTTTTTTTAATTATTTTTTATAAATTATATATTTTTATTTGTTCTCTCTTTAGCTCTATTTTAAAATATTATGTTGTAAAAAATGCCATTTCCACTTTTTAATAAATACAATATATGAACTGTAATTATAGATATTGTAATAAAGAGATTATTTGGGGTAGACCAGATAGAAAGTTTTGTAATAAAAACTGTAAATCTAAAGAAAAGGCTATATCAAAAGAATTAAAGGCTCTTAATAGAAGAAGTAAAAAAAGTAAAGATTTTGTTGAAAAGTCAAATATTAAACATGACAATAAATATAATTATGACTTAGTGCTTTATGAAAACTGTAGAAGTAAAGTTAAAATAATATGTCCAGTTCACGAAGAGTTTGAACAAACACCAAATGCTCATTTATATGCTGGTAGTGGATGTGAGAAATGTGCCAGAGAAGCCAGAAGAAAAGAAACAATATCACAATAATTTCATATAAAAAGAAAAGAAATTTTTAATGAAAGTTTTTATTACAACAGATTGGCATTTTGGAGTATATCTTAATAACTTAGATAAGTGGTTAGATATGATGGAAGATTATTTCTATAACTCTTTTATTCCTTACATCAGAGAAAATGCTAAACCAGGTGATATTTTAATACACTGTGGTGACTTATATGACAACAGAACATCTATTCCTATCATTGCTTCATATAAAGCAGAGAAGATACTCCTAGAGTTGTCTGAGATACTTCCACTACATATTATTGTAGGCAATCATGACTTATGGAATAAAGGTTCAAATGATATTAATTCGGTTAGATTATTTAACCACGTTAATAATGTAAATGTTTATACTAATACAACTACTATTGAAGTAGATGGTCAGAAATTAGTCCTAATGCCTTGGGCTGAAAAAAGATTAGATATGATTAAAGAAATCACTAATAACCAAGGTGATTATTTATTTTGTCACTCTGACTTAAATGGTTGCCGCATGCATTTAAATTCAGTAGCACATAGAAATGCTGATAAAATTGATGTTGATGAGTTTAAGAAATACAAACATGTTTTTAGTGGACATATTCACATTCGACAAACAAATGAAAATTTCTCGTTTATAGGCTCTCCATACCAAATGGACAGAAATGATATGGGAGACCAAAAAGGTATCACCATTCTCGACCTAAGTAGTGATAAAATTGATTTTGTACCTAACACATACTCTCCAATATTTAGAAAATTTAGAGTTGCTAATGAAGAAGATATTGACAAATTAGATGAATTAAGAGGAACTAAAGATTATATTGATTTAGCTATCTCAAATAACCTGTTAATTAATAACAGAAAGCTTCGTAGAAAGTTAGAAGTTATGTTGGAGAAAGGTAATTTTGCTTCTGTAGAATATATTGACGATATTACCAAAGAGTTAGTTGATGGTGAAGATGTAAATGAATCATTAGAAGTTGAACTAGACGAGAATGGAATGGAAATATCTGTTCAATTAGAATATGAAGATTATATTAAAGAGTATATCTTGAAACAAAAGTATGATAATGATAAGTTCAAATCAGGAATTGTAAATGAATTTGATGAAGTCATTAAGATATACAATGAAAATTATAAAGTCAAAGCTGACTAAAAACAAAACCCATCTTTAAGATGGGTTTTTTATTAACTTTATTTTCAAATCTCCTGTACCTTTTATAACTCGATGATAAACACCCATTGGTATAAATGCCTTATCTATTACTTTAGGTAACTCATTATCTATTTGTATTTTCCAATCTGTATCACCAATAGACTCAATTATTCTATCTTCTCTATCACGGTGCCACATATATTCGCCAGAATCAGTATCTTGGCTAAATACTCTGATAAATTCATTATCACTTAATTTAGTTTCTTGGAAAGGAAGAAGTGTCATACACCTAATTTTCTTTTTAAATTTTCTAAATTTTGAGCAAATTTAATCTTAGTATCAGGTCTTTCATTCTCAACCGGTGTTAAATCTTTATTGATAAAATCTATATGTGTGCCAGTCGGTGAAACTTTTGGTATAGAACTATCATTTCTAATATCACCTATTTTACTATCAAGTGATTGAGAAATTTGTTTTAATAAACCTACTCCATAATAATTATTAATATCACTAGAGGATGACTTATTTAACCATCTATCTGGTCCATATATTCCAAAAAACGGATACCATTTTCCGCTAGTTACGTCTTTTTTACCACCATGTCCAGATGATAAATAAAATGGAACGTGAATTCCATTAACATTAAAGACAACTATTTTTCTATCAGCATAATCAATAATCTTAGACTTTCCA
>Ga0214163_1000002_pt1 | contig 175739 bp, 152 predicted proteins | sample LakMenepilimnion_2_FD_153001 | JGI IMG/M metagenome (GOLD analysis project Ga0214163, IMG submission 153001) | Freshwater microbial communities from Lake Mendota, WI - Practice 15JUN2010 epilimnion v4 | ecosystem: Environmental > Aquatic > Freshwater > Lake > Epilimnion/Euphotic zone | place... | reverse complement strand
CCCCAAAAATGAGATTATAGACCGATTGAGAATTTATTTTCATTTGTTGGCTAATTTGATCCGTATCTAAATTATTGTAAAATTTCAATTGGATTGCTTCTCGCTGACGCTTACTTAGTAGGTTCAAACTATTGAATACATACAAATTTGATTCCAATTGTACCTCATCTTCGATTAATAATGATTCTTTGGATAGCGAATCTTCTAAATAATCTCTTGTGTAAATAAAATGATGATTGTTTAACTTCAAATTTCCATCTAATTGTCTAATCAATTTTCGTTTAATTGAAGCCATTAAATAAAATTTAACGCTAGTGGTTGGTCCCAGATTTAAATGATTTCTCCATAATTCTACGAATAAATCATGCAAACAATCTTTAATTAGATCTTTGTCATTTGTTATGCTTAAGGAATAAGCAAATAAAGTAGTATTAAATTGTTGATATAATTTTGAAAAAGCATCATGATTTCCTTGCCGAAATTCATCCCACAAATTAACCTCATCAAAACTATTTTTCATATTTTAAAATTGCACTTTACAAATAATAATATTCTATAAGCGGTTTTAATGCATTTAATATACATAAGGTATTTGTTATAAATCATAGAAATTTTATCAATTTTTACCGTAAACGTTACCGTAAACGTTTACATTTTTTTATTTGCAATAATCCAACCATATTTATAATATAAATCTAGAATTAAACATAAATGATTGATTAATCAGTTTTTGAATTAAATTGATAAATTCAATTATTTTATCATTCCTATGAAAAAATTAAATACGTTAGATGCGACCATGTTAGTGATGGGATCCATGATAGGTTCAGGCATTTTTTTAGTAAGCGCTGAAGTTGGGCGCCAACTCACCTCTCCGATCGCTTGGATAATGACTTGGATTCTCACAAGCTTTGTAACCATCACAGGTGCCTACGCCTATGGGAAATTATCCACCGTATTTCCTAAAACAGGTGGTCAATACATTTATTTAAAAGAATCCTATAATCCAATGATAGGTTTTTTGTTCGGCTGGACCACTTTTTTAGTCATTCAAACAGGAACTATTGCAGCAGTGGCTGTCGCATTTGCTAAGTACACAGGAATTTTATTGCCAGAATTAATTAATGACATTCCATTAGTAGGCAATTATATTACAAGCCAGCAAATTTTAGCAGCGATTTTAATTGCCACTTTAACCTTTGTTAATTTAAGAGGAATTTCATTTGCATCTTTAGTACAAAACATATTTACCATCACTAAAATTGGCGCCATTGTTATCCTAATTATAATTGGAGTATATGTAGGAGCATCAAATGGATGGATACATTTTGAACATTTTTTCAAGGAGACTCAAACTTATAATGTAACATCTTCAAATTTTGAAGATATTGATATTTGGCAATTTGCAAGTTTATTTGGGGTAGCCATGATTGGGCCCTTGTTTTCCTCCTCAGCTTGGAACAATGTAACTTTTGCCAGCGCAGATTTTGAAGACCCTAAAAAAACAATTGCCAAAGGATTAGTCTATGGAGCAGGCCTTGTATGCTTGTTATACATCTTAACTAACATTGCCTATTTAGGTATACTACCCCTAGAAGGTGATCCCAATGGGGATAGTCCTTATTTAAGGGGCATTATGTTTGCAAGCCAGGACCGTCTAGGATCTGCTGCTTTACAAGCTGTTTTAGGAACTATTGGCGCCACAGTGATGGCAATATTAATCATGATCTCCACTTTTGGATGTAATAATGGAATCATTTTAGCCGGGGGACGTTTATTTCAAGCGATGGCCAATGATCGATTATTTTTTCAAAAAGCTGCAGAAACAAATAAAAATGGCGTTCCAGCAAATTCACTTTTTATTCAAGGAATATGGGCAATCGCATTATGCTTTTCAGGTTCCTATGGAACCCTATTAGACTTTACCGTTTTTGCTATCCTAATCTTTTATTTTTTAACTGTTGCATCGGTGTTTAAAACCAAAATCATGGGCACCCAACTACCCATAAGCCAAAAAATCATCTTTAGCATTTATTTGATTTGCTTACTATTTTTAGCTGGAAATTTACTTTGGGTGAAAACGATATCCTCCACCATAGGCTTAATAATTGTCCTTGTGGGGATACCATTTTATTACGTCATGAAGAAGAATCAAAGTATATGATTTGTCTTTAGCCATTCAGTTAAACGATCGAACCACAATTCCTTTGTGGTTTTATTGTTTAAACCAAATCCGTGACCCCCTTTGGCATATACATGTAAATCAGCCGCAACATTATTTTCAGTTAGCTTTTCAACGTACAGTAACGAGTTTTTAATGGGTACCGACTTATCATCAGCCGCGTGGACCATAAAAGCTTTAGGAGTGTAATCTGTAATTTGCTCTTCATTAGAAAATAAATGAATCAAATCCTCAGACGGCTTTTTACCAATCAGATTAGTAGAAGAACCTGAATGACCAAAAGGCCTAAAACTAATTACAGGGTATAATAATATTTGATAATCAGGTCTAAGATTAATGCCATCATCGACACCAGTATAATCTTTCTCGAAATGAGTAGCCACACTAGCAGCTAAATGTCCACCAGCAGAAAAACCCATAATACCTATCTTGCCTACATCGATACCCCATTTATTTGCATTTTTTCTAACTAATCGAATGGCTTGTTGGGCATCTTGCAAAGGAGCAATTTTGCGATCTACTTGCCGAGTCGAATCAGGTATGCGGTAATACAACACAAGTGCGTGAATCCCCAATTCGTTAAATTTCTTAGCGATGTCAGTCCCTTCATGCGTAGAAGCTAAAATTTTATATCCCCCACCCGGACAAACAACAACACAAGGTTTCTGCGTTTTACCTCCTTTGGCTTCAAAAAACTCATAGGTAGGAATACTCACATTTGATTTACGTTCAATCCCCCCCGTTACTTCGCTCTTCTGAAGATTGGGTCCATCTATATAATTCGGGATCGCTCCAGGATATAAAGCCTGAACATCTTGTGCATTTAGTTGATTCATAGCAATGGTAGAAAAGGAAAAACAAAGAAAATAGATGACACGTTTCATATTAAGAAGGTTTAGATTTATCAGTCGTGATTAAAACAACTGCCAATAGTATAAAAAAACTAGCTAAAATTAAAATTTTATGTAATTCTTCCTGTAAAATCAAATGACCGAGAATTAAAGCAATCAAAGGATTTACATAGGTATAAGTTGCGACTAAGGTAGCATCTAATTCCTTAGATAAGTAGCCAAAAAGGGAATAACCCAGCATAGAACCAATGAGTCCAAGATATAAAAAAACATAAAAAGCTTTGGCTGGAATTTCGGCTAAAATAATTGGTTGATAATCTCCTTTCAAAGTACTAATAATGAAAACAATCAATCCCCCCGTTAACATTTGAATCGAGCAAACTTGCGTAAAATGGTAAGAATTTGCCTGCGTATACTGAATGCGAAAAACGCCTATATTCCAACCAATCACTGCCACCGACAAGTAAAAAATACCTTTAAAGAACTCTATTTCCATTCCGGGTATAGCCAATTTCTTTTGACTGACCATAATCCCAATACCAATCAAACCTAATAAAGTTCCAAGCAATTTTCGTTTAGTCGGCTTTCTACCACTCATCCAAAAGAATAAAACTAACAATAAGGGTCCAAGGGCCATAAATACAGATGAAAAACCTGATGGAACGATGGATCCTGCCATGGCCATAAAACCATTTCCTAAGCATATTAACAATACCCCTGCTTGCAAATGTATAAACAAATGCTTCCATGGCATTTTAACCCAATGCTTTCCTAGTAAAGACCAAATTAATAGCAAGCTTCCTGCAAAGATATTTCGAGAAAAAGTAATAACTAAAGGAGGAAAATAAGATAATAAAATACGTACACTTAAAAATGTAGAGCCCCATATTAAATATAACAATCCTAATGAAATTAACGCAGCCGCAGGAATTTTGGTTTTGGGGCTCATATTAAGAAAGTAAATCAGGACGACGCTTTTGGGTTCTTAAAACAGATTGTTCATGTCTCCAAGCATCAATATTGCGGTCATGTCCCGAAAGTAATACCTCAGGTACACTTTGGCCATTAAATTCCGAAGGACGGGTGTAAACAGGCGGGGCCAATAAACCATCTTGAAATGAGTCGGTTAAAGCGGAACTTTCATCGCCCAGGGCACCGGGCAACAATCGTATTATTGCATCAGCGGAAACAGCAGCCGCTAATTCACCTCCAGAAAGTACATAATCACCAATTGAAATCTCCCTTGTGACATATTTATCTCGAACACGCTCATCGATACCTTTATAATGCCCACAAATGAAAATCATGTTGGTGTTTAAACTCAACTGATTGGCTAATCCCTGCTTTAACAATTGGCCATCCGGTGTAAAAAAAACCACTTCATCATACGTACGCTCAGCCATTAATTGGTCCAAGCAACGGGACAATGGCTCAATAGCCATGACCATTCCAGCTCCTCCTCCGAAAGGATAATCATCTACTTGCCGGTGCTTTTTTAAAGAAAAATCATGGAGGTCATGAAAGACAATGTCCACTAATCCAGCATCCGATGCACGCTTACAAATTGAATGCTCGAAAAAACTATGCATCAATGCAGGTATTACAGAAATAATATCAATTCGCATCATCTTCTAAATAAACCTCCAAAAGGCCATCGGGTAACTGAGTAAAAACAATTTTTTCTTTTTTGTCGACTTTAGGAACAATTTCGTCGATCAATGGAATTAAAACTTCTTTTGACTTATAAATCATAATTAAGACATCCTGAGCACCTGTTGAATAAACTTCCTTCACATATCCCAATAAACCTAAATTAGTATCTTGCACCTGGTAGTCGATAATTTCATGGTAATAAAATTGGTCGTCCTTTAATTTAGGCAGAAAACTAATGGGTAAAAATAATTTTGAACCAACCAATTCCTTAGCCAAATCCAAACTGTTAATCCCCTCTAGCGTCATTAAATTAACGGAATCTCGAATCTGAAGTTCATCAATAAAATAAGGTACCAACTCATTTCCTTTTTGAACAAAAACTGATGCTAGTCCTTCATATTCATAAGGATCATCTACATCCATAAAAACATGAAAAGCTCCTTTTAAACCATGAGGCTTAGCCAAAGCACCCAATTCAAAATATTCTGTTTTTGCCATAGGTACAAAAAAAAATCATACAAATTTGAGAACAAATTTGTATGATTTAATTAAATATATAAAATTATTCTGCTGCTGGCTCTTCTGTCGCTTCAGAAGTAGCTTCTTCGGACGCTGGGGCCTCTTCTGCCACTTCTTCAACCGCAACTTCAGCCACTGGAGCTTCTGCTACAACTTCTTCAGCAGTAACTTCTGCCGCTGGAGCGTCTTCTGCAACTTCTTCAACAGCAACTTCAGCCACTGGAGATTCTACTGCAGCTTCTTCAACCGCAACTTCTGCCGCTGGAGTTTCTGCTACAGCTTCTTCAACCGCAACTTCTGCTACATCTGCATCATCCTCATCAGTCTCATTAATCGCTTCCTTTACGCTAGCAACAATCGCATCATCTGCAGCTTTATTTTTAGCAGCAATATTATCCGCACGAGTCGCAGAAACCTTTGATTCAGCTTCTAAACGAGAAGCCTTAGACTTCGCTTTAGATTGCTGTATCGAACTAGCTTTCGTTTGAATTTTAATTTCTTTTTCAGCTTTCCATGCTTCAAATTTAGCATCCGCTTGTTCTTGTGTTAAAGCACCTTTAATTACTCCAACCTGTAAATGCTTAGCATATAAAATCCCTTTGTAGGATAATATAGCCTTAGCCGTATCTGTTGGTTGAGCTCCATCCATCACCCACTTAATGGCTTGTTTTTCATTCAAAACAACCGTTGCTGGGTTTGTATTAGGATTGTAAGTTCCTAATTTCTCAATAAAACGTCCGTCACGGGGTGCACGGGCATCCGAAACAACTACGTCAAACATGGCTAACTTCTTGCGTCCACGACGCGACAATCTAATTTTAACAGCCATTATACATGGGTTTATGAAGGATCTCGTCCTTCGGGTTTATAAAAATGTCTGCAAAATTAATGATTAATGAGCTAAAATACAAATAGAAAAATGAGAAAATAAATCGATAAGCCGAATTCTGTAAGTAGGAAACCTACCCTCTTATCATTTATCTTGGATAAACATCACTGTTTACCTCTAGCAATCTACCCACTGACATCGGACGAGCAACCCTTTTGTCCTAAGACAGTCAGCCTATTTGATCTTGCAACGCGTGAGGTTTACCTTTGCCTGTCTTGTCACCAATCCAGCGGTGGGCTCTTACTCCACCTTTTCACCCTTACCTCGAAAGGCGGTTATTTTCTGTGGCACTATCTGTTGGACCCTAAAATCCACCTTCCTGTTAGGAAGCACACTGCTCTATGTTGTTCGGACTTTCCTCTTTAAAAAAGCGATAAGATGATTTATTTTCTCAGTGCAAAGTTACCTCAATTATTTTGAAATCTTCAAATCTACACCCAATAAGCCATTGATGTGTAAACCTGATTCATTCCAATGTATTTGATCAATTTTCAAATTGGTATTATTCAATGCCACAGAACTAGAAAATTGTTGGATTAAATCGGGAGATTTCATTAGGTCAAATTTAAATTCGTTTGCCAAAAGGTTTATGCGTTTGATGACTCGATTTTTAAAAAGGGATCGCGGAAAAGACAAACCATTAATCTCTTGATGTATCACTTGAAATCCTAGGAGATGATCATCAAAAATGATAGGGACAAAATCAATCTTTAATTCCGATTTTTGTCCTTTAAATCCATTAATTTTAGCACTTAAATAGGATAATCCTTGCCCATTAATTTGAATTTTCAAGGCTTTATTTTTAAATTTTTCTTGGCCTGATTTTGTTAAAATCTCATTCAATATTAACCATTCTAATTGGCCCGAAAAAGGCAATTCACGTCCTACTTTTGGGTCATTATTCAAATAATAGCGAACACTATTATTAGCTTTTGCTTTAAAAGTAGAAAACTCAATAGATGTATTTATTAGCAAATCAAAAGATATACCTTGTGACGTCAAATGTAGCTTTTTGATCCCTAAGCCTACATCATTTGTTGGAAATACATTGGAAGGCCAACGTATATTTTGGGCATTATTGACAAGAATTTTCTCTAAGCTAGTTGGCTTCAATAAATCTTCTAAATTAGATTTAATCGTTAAGGTTAAATCCTTATACTTCGTTTTAAGAAGATTATCAACCAGCGGGCCAACATTCACGCCAAATCCGGCCACTTTAATCGTTGGCTTTTCCAACCATTGATACGAATAATTCAAATCAGCTACTTCAAATTTATTAATCGATTTAATTTGTAAATCTAAGCCTACATTCAAATCTAATTTACCTCGAACAACACCTGCATTGAACCCTGCAACATTGGGTTTAGCTTCCAATATAGCCGGTGCTTTTATGGCCAAATGATTTGAATTATTTGAGAAAAATCGAACAGGTCCAACAATGCTTGATTTAATTGGGAAGCCTATCCATGATTGATCAGATTTAGACTCAAAAATGGTCTTATCAGGCCTTTGTTCAATCCATTTTGACAAAGAATCATACGATACAAAAACAGAAAACAGAAAATTTTTGGGCTTGGGTTCTGGAAATACTTTCACATATGTGGCAGCATTAAAACCTGTCTGCACTATTTTTTGTTGGCACCCCCAATGCAAAAAAACCAATGCAACCCATAAAATAATATATTTTTTCATCGTAATTCTTTAAACTTTCTAATCATCCATTCAGCTAAAATTAGGAGAATAACCCATAATTTAAAATACAGATTTTGCCATATGAATTTTGATTCTCCTAAGTCATTTGAATTGAGTTCTTGACTAAAATTTGTTTTTGGTAAATCATCCAATTCCAACAAGTCAACATTACTTTTACTTTCCATAAAATTCAATTTAGGAATATTACGGCCTACTTCATTTTGAGTTATATCTTGCATAAACAAGTTATCTACCTGAGATAGGTCCTTATTCAAACTATCCAAAGATTGATTATTCTGTATGAATAAATCATCTAACCAAGACCCAATGGTAGAATCCGTTTGCGCATATGTGCCAAGCAATTGAAATTCTTTCATCTGTTTATCCCAAAGCGATTCTCCTATAATTTTAAGATGACGACCTTTCCAATTTTGTAACAAATTCGAACCTATTTTGTCTTTTTCTTCATAAATAAACAAGGTAGAGCCATTTATAAATTGACGCTTATTCGTTTCATCGGGTGAAATATGAATGAAAATATAGTTATTTGCTTCTATAGGAAGTTTAGTTCGAAGGTCAAAATTCCAAATAAGTTTGATGAATTTATTCTTGGCTACCCGGTTTAAAACTCCTACTTCAGGATTTAAAGCATCTGAAAAACCATAAACCAAAGCCTTTTCATTAACGACATTCCAATCCATCAAAGCACTTAACCCATTACTTAAAGAAAGTTTAATTTTATGTTTGCCTAATTTATTTGACTTTAAGGAAATATCTTTTTGCTGATAAGTACGATCTTGATCAAATGATATTTTCTCTTTTTTATAAAATTTACCATCGATAAAAACATCAATAAAGATATTTTTACTTTGTTTGAAATTTCTCAACCAAACATCTATAGGCATCAAAATTTCTTCATCTGGAACCGAATAAACAGGTGATTTGGGAGTCGAAAACTCGATTTGTTCTTTTCCAAAAATCTCACCAAAAGCAATGAGGTGAGTACGAACATTCCATTCAGTTTGGAGATCACTCAAATTGCCATCAGTCAAAATAAAAACCTCCATGTTTTTATGGCCTTCGCTTAACCTCCTGATAGTTTTTTGTAAGCGATGTAAAGATCTTGAGATGGAAGCAGATTTTTTGAAGTCAACTACTTTTTGACCATTAAAATCAACCCACTCCAAATCTGGAAATTTAATTTTTAAGGCAGAATCAGCTTTCCGAAAAGTATTATTAAATTCCTTGGATGATACATCAGGAAAATCAACCACAAAAATATAGTCAATCGATTCGTTAACCGAACCTTTTTCAAAGAATTTAAAAGGCAAAATTGAAACAAGCAAAGAAACCAAAATGAGCCCCCTTAAACTTCCTAAAACTGACTTCCAGAAAACTGAATGGTCATTTCGAATCGGGTTTCGAAAGAAATAATAACCCAAACCGATAAAAAAAACAAACCCCAATCCAGTGTATATCAGGATTGAGGTTTGAATCGATATTTCGTCTAAAAACATTAAGTTAATAATCCTCCATCCACTTGAATTGTTTGTCCAGTTACATAAGAAGACAAATCTGATGCTAAGAACAAACACACATTAGCTACTTCATTCGCCTCACCCCCTCTTTTTAACGGAATGGCTTTTTTCCATTCTTCAACAGTTGCCTCATTCAATTCACCTGTCATTTCAGTCTCTATAAAACCAGGGGCGATAGCATTACAACGAATATTTCTTGATCCTAATTCAAGTGCCACCGATTTAGTAAACCCAATAATTCCAGCCTTTGAGGCAGAATAATTAGCTTGACCTGCATTTCCTTTAATGCCTACTATGGAAGTTAAATTGATAATTGAACCAGCTTTAGCCTTCATCATAGGTTTAATAACCGCCTTCGTCAAATTAAAGACCGACTTTAAATTAACACGAATTACATCATCCCATTGTTCTTCACTCATTCGCATTAGTAATCCATCTTTTGTTATCCCCGCATTATTGATCAAAATATCAATGGTCTGAAAATCAGCCAAAACTGCTTCAACCAATGATTCCGATTCATCGTATAGCGAAGCATCTGAACGATAACCCTTGGCTTTAATCCCAAAACTAGATAATTCTTTTTCCAAAGCTAGACCCTTTTCCACCGAGGATAAATAAGTAAATGCCACATGAGCACCTGCTTTGGCAAATTGAACTGCAATTGCTTTTCCTATACCTCGAGAAGCACCGGTAACTAAAACGACTTTATCTTGAACTAAATTCATAAATATTAATTAAACCTTTTTTCTCACTAAACTTATTTGCTCCGCATTTTCTTCATAATCGGCCTCGATTAATTCGCCTTCTTCCAAAGGTCCTTTTAATATCTCTTCAGCTAATAAATCTTCCAAATATTTTTGAATAGCGCGATTTAATGGCCTAGCACCATATTGTGGATCATAGCCCTTATCCGCTATGAAATCTTTGGCTTTTTCGGTCAATTGAACTTCATAACCTAGATTAACTAAACGAGCTTTTAATTTAAGTAACATTAAATCAATAATTTGATGTAAATCAGCTCTTTCCAAAGAATTAAAGATAATGATATCATCAAGTCGATTAATAAACTCTGGAGCAAATGCCTTTTTCAATGCATTTTGGATCGTCGACCTAGCTTGCTCATCCAAATTATCAGATTTCGATTTCGTTGAAAAACCAATTCCCGAACCAAAATCTTTTAAATCTCTAGCCCCAATGTTTGACGTCATGATGATGATTGTATTTCTAAAATCAACACGTCTCCCTAAACCATCGGTTAAAATACCATCATCTAGTACCTGCAATAATAAATTGAAGACATCAGGATGTGCTTTTTCTATTTCGTCTAATAGAATAACAGAATAAGGTTTACGACGTACCTTTTCAGTCAATTGTCCTCCTTCCTCATAACCTACGTAGCCTGGAGGCGCTCCCACTAACCTTGAAACGCTAAATTTCTCCATGTATTCACTCATATCAATACGAACAAGTGCATCTTCTTTATCAAACAAATAAGTAGCCAAAACCTTAGCCATTTCAGTCTTTCCAACACCCGTAGGTCCTAGAAATATAAATGAACCAATCGGCTTTTGCGGATCTTTAAGACCTACTCTTGTACGTTGAATCGCTTTAACTAATTTTTTAACCGCATCTGTTTGTCCTATCACATGTTTGGTTAATTCCTCTTCCATTTTCAATAACTTCTCTCCTTCCTTAGCAGCTACCCGATTTACCGGAATGCCTGTCATCTGAGCAATTACCTCAGCAACATGCTCCTCTGTAACCGTAAATTTCTGTTTCTTGGACTCCTCATCCCATATTTGTTTGGCTTTTTCTAATTGGTCTATCAACTTTTTCTCTCGATCGCGCAATTGTGCTGCTTCCTCATATTTTTGAGATTTAACCACTTGATTCTTCTCTTTTTTGACAAGTTCAATTTGATTTTCTAAGGCAACAATATCGGCAGGTACGTTGATATTCGAAATATGTACACGAGCACCTACTTCATCCATCACGTCAATAGCCTTATCTGGTAAAAAACGATCAGAAATGTATCGATCAGATAATTTTACAGCTGAAATAATAGATTCCGGTGTATAAATCACATGATGATGCTCCTCGTATTTTTCCTTGATGTTATTTAAAATTTCTATGGTTTCATCAACTGTTGTCGCATCAACCATCACAGTTTGAAATCTTCGTGCTAATGCACCATCTTTCTCAATATATTGACGATATTCATCCAATGTGGTTGCCCCTATTACCTGAATATCTCCTCTTGACAAGGAAGGCTTAAACATATTGGAAGCATCTAATGAACCCGAAGCACCTCCAGCACCTACAATCGTGTGCAGCTCGTCAATAAATAAAATAACATCCGTGGATTTTTCTAATTCATTCATTACCGCCTTCATCCGCTCCTCAAATTGTCCTCGATATTTAGTACCTGCCACTAAAGAAGCCAAATCCAACGTAACAACTCGTTTTCCAAATAAAACTCTTGATACCTTTTTTTGTATGATACGCAATGCTAAACCTTCGGCAATTGCGGTTTTACCCACTCCAGGCTCCCCAATTAAAATAGGATTATTCTTTTTACGTCTTGACAAAATTTGTGCAACACGTTCAATTTCTTTTTCACGGCCTACAATGGGGTCCAACTTACCATTTTCAGCAATTTTAGTTAAATCACGTCCAAAATTATCTAAAACAGGGGTTTTGCTTTTTTCTGTTCCCTTAGTTCCGCTCGCGGAAGCACCTCCAGGTGTGTTTGAAGCAGAACCTGAATACAAACGGCTGTCATCATCGTTATCATCCGTATCAGAAGAAGATTTAGGAGAAATATCTTGTCCTGTACTGGATTGAAAATCAACCATTTCTTTAATTAAATCATAATAAACCTGATATTTTTCTAAAATCTGTGTAGCAACATTATCTTCATCTCGAAGAATGGCCATTAATAAATGATCCGTTTCAACCAAATTCGTCTTAAAATATTTTGCTTCTAGGTAAGTTAGACGCAAAACTTTTTCCGCCTGTTTAGTCAAGGGTATATTTAATAAATTCTGTTTATCAAAAGTAGATTTGGTCGTAGATGCAGTAGAATGCTCTATACTTTGACGCAATTGATCTAAGGAGACACCTGATTTGACTAATAACTCAACGCCTGAACTTTCCCCATCCCGAATCATGCCTAACATTAAATGCTCCGTGCCGATGTAATCATGTCCTAAACGCAACGCTTCTTCACGAGCAAGCGAAATCACTTCTTTAACTTTATTTGAAAACTTTGCTTCCATTTGATTTCTTTTTATCTATTGCGAAAAACACATATCAATACCTATTTGTTCAATATTAACGAATTTAACTTAAAATATTTCTTGATTCCTTTCCATGATTCATCAATAAATCCAAAATGGATAAATTAGGAACAAATGAATCTCCAAAACATTGCCTATAAGGTATCGATTTGAAATCGCCTCTCAATTGCCAATCTTGCTTGGCATTAATTTGATTCCAATAAGTTTGATGAGCTGTTAAACAAAATTGATCTGTTAAAGTATACGTAAACTTCACATTCAAAATTTTCATCACAAACTGAATAAAATCAATATTTAAATCTACTAAAAATTTATTTTTTTTCGCAAAAATATCAGCAATATATGGTTCAAAATATTCAAAAAATGGTGCTTTACCATAGCCAGCACGAATAGCGCCCATATGTCGGCGTTGCCAATCCTGATGATAATCAATCGTAATATCTTTTGTTAATACTTTTTGACCGCTGATATGTGAAGTTGGCACCGTCAAACACTCCGTTCCATTGGCCCCCAATAAGTATGTCCGGTTTCGAAAAGTTTGTTTCGGAAAATTCTCCATGACTTCAAAATCCACTTGATTCGATTGAATCAATAAACTTACGTATTCGATACAGGGTAAATAGTGAATTTCAATGTGCATTGAAAAAATAATCGGATATTTGTAAAATTACGTGTTAATGATGGTATACCCTCAAAAATATTCTATGTTTTTTTTAAAATTAATCGGCTATTTACCGCTTTTCGTTTTATATGGGATAGCATCTATAGCAAAATGGCTACTTTATTTTGTTTTTTCCTATCGAAAAAAAGTCATTGTACAAAATATTAAAAACGCGTTTCCTGCATTAAATAGCTCAGAGGTAAACTCATTGACATTGAAATTTTACGCTTATTTAACAGACCAAATGGTCGAATTTTTTAAAGGTTCAACCATCAGTAAAAAGGAAATGCTTCAAAGAGTCAACCTAGTCAATGAACAAGTAATCACCGATTATTTAGCGAAAGGAATCCCCGTTGTTTTGGTTGCAGGCCATCAAGGAAATTGGGAATGGGCGGTACACCGATTAGCGCTGTCTGACAATTTATATGACATCGTTTATCAAAAATTATCAAGTCCATTATTCAATGATTTTACCTTTTGGGTAAGATCTCGGTTTGGCAGCAATGTATTGATGGAGAAACGTGAGTCTGTTATTTTAGCAAGAGAAAGACAAAATATCCCTAGAGCAATTTGCTTAGCTGCTGATCAGTCACCATCAAAACCTGAAAGTGCTTATTGGACCCATTACCTTAATCAAGAGACCGGCTTTTTCACAGGAATGGAAAGATTTGCTAGAGAATACAAATATCCAGTCATTTTTGTTGAATTAATAAGAAAAAAAAGAGGCTATTATACGATGAGTTTCGAGGAGCTAATTAAACCATCGTACGAACATATTGAAAAAGGGGTAATCATCGAACTATTTGCAAGGAGATTAGAAAAGTCCATTTTAAATTATCCAGATCAATATTTATGGTCTCATAAAAGATGGAAACATGAGAAACCAAACCAGGTAACAATGAATTGGTAATTTATTTAAAATCAACACATTGACCAGCTCCTTCACGCATAATAATAGGCAGATCTTCCGTTAAATCAATCACAGAAGAAGGTAAAAAACCCCCAAAACCGCAATCAAGAACCATATCTACTTGGTTTTTATATTGATCATATATAAGACTAGGATCCGTAAATTCTTCAACATCCAACCCATCATGGGCTAATGTCGTGGTTAACAAAGGAGCATTCAGTTCTTTTAACAACTCGAGAATGGGGGGGAAATCAGGAATCCTTACGCCAACCGTTTTTTTACCTTGAATTAAGACAGAAGGCACATGAGAACTGGCAGGTAAGACAAAGGTATAAGGTCCGGGAAGGTAATGCTTTAATAATTTAAAATTTACATCACTGACCTTGGCATAATTAGCTATAGAGCTCAAATCATGACACATAAATGAAAATCGATTCTTGTTAGGTTTAATTTGCTTGATATCACAAATTCGCTGAATGGCTTGTTGGGAAGTTATTAAACAACCTAAGGCATACATGGTATCGGTCCGGTAAATAATGACCCCATTTTTTTGCAACAATTGAACAATAGAAACAAGAATGTCAATGGAATTATTTTTCTCATATATTTTAATTCGTTGGGCTCCCATGGCTAATACGTATTAAAAAAATCTCCTTCTTTTTCTACCTCATGCTCTTCAATTTTTACTTGGTCTATACTTGCGTTAATTTCAAAACCCACAATTAGAATCAAGGCGACAAAATACAACCAAACCATTAAGGCTATCAAGGAGCCAATAGAGCCATAGACTTTATGATAACTGGCAAAGTTCACTAAATAATAAGAAAAGATATTCGTGACAGAAATAGTCAGAATGGACGCTGTGATCGATCCAGCATTAAAAAATTTCCAACGTTTGTGAATCGCTGGAGCGTAATAATAAATGATGGAAATTGTAAAAAAGAATACCGAGAAAATACTCAAATAAGTCAATGATTTAGTCAAATAATAAGTAAAATTATATTCAATTATATCTTTTTTAGCCAACATTTTCACGACAAAATTCCCAAGAATAAAGGCAACAAATGCAATCAGTAAAACAAAAGTTAATAAAAAATTAAGCGCTACTGCAATAACTCGTTCCTTTAAAAAACCTCGATTTTCATTCGTTTTGTAGGTAAGATTAAATGACCTAATCAAAGCCATAATTCCACTTGTACTAGCATATAAGGCAAAAATAAAACCAAATGAGAGCACACCACCTCGTTTCTTGTTCACTATTTCTCGAATTAACTCAGTCAAATCTCCATGAAGATTTTTAGGAATGGTACCTTTCAAAAAACCAATCATTTTTAGATCTAAATGATCAATGGGCATGTAGGGCAATAAGGAAAACAAAAAAATAATCGTTGGAAATACGGCAAGTGTAAAATTATACGCAACGGCCGCAGCGCGAACATCAATATCGAATTGAAAAATCTTTTGATACAAAATCGAAATAATCCGACAAAGCACATAATGCTCTTCATATTCAGACCAAATAGCCTTTAATTCTCGAATGAGATTTTTCCTTTTCATCAATTAAAATAAGGCCTTAAAGCATTTACAATCCATTCGGGGGCTTTAACAACTTTTTTCTGAAGCATATTCATAAAGACTAAGGTTGTTTTGCCCTCATTGATCAATTCCCCTTTCACATTTTTAATTCGGTATGAAAACATAATTTTAGCGGTAGGTAATTGGTCCACCTGGCAAATCACCGTCAACTCATCATCGTACAAACCCGGCGCTAAAAAAGTAGAACTATGTTCAAATACCGGTAGCCCGATTCCATTATCCTCTAAATCTTTATAAGAAACACCTAAACTTCGCAATGTTTCCACGCGGGCAATTTCATATAAACGGGCATAATTACCGTAATAGACATAACCCATTTTATCGGTATCAGCATAACAAACTCGGTACGTTATAGCGTGTGTATACATTTAAAATATTTGATGATCGTCTAAGGCTTTTTGGAATTTAGCCGCATTTTGCAAGTGCTCCGAATAGGATACTGCAAAATTATGAAAACCTGAAAAATCTTCTTTAGCGCAAAAATACAGGTAATTGTGCTTTTCGAGATTCAAAACCTTATCCATGACTCTTGGATCTGGTATAGATATGGGACCCGGTGGCAAACCGATTAATCGATAGGTATTATAAGGTGAGTTAATCGCTGTATAACGACCCGTTACGCGCTTAATTGTAAAATCTTTCCATGCAAAAACAATGGTTGGATCCGCTTGCAAGGGCATTTTGACTTGTAAACGATTCCAATACACACCGGCAATCCTGGCTTGTTCTCCCGCTTCTTTGCTTTCTCCATAGACGATTGAAGCTAGAATTCCCACCTCAGTAGGACTTAACCCCAAGGCTTTAGCAGCTTCAACCCGGCTTGAGGTCCAATATCGGTCATAGGATTTTTTCATTTTAGCCAAAAAATCTGCAAATGAAATGGTCCAATAAACCTCATAAGTATCTGGAATAAATAAGCATGGAATAGTTTCCTTAGAAAACCCAAGCGGTTCTACTATGCTTGAAGAATCTAACAAATGATAAATCGCCGCTGAATCAAACGCTAATTGATGGCCTAATTTTCCGGCTAAATCTTCTTTTAATCGGATGTTGGAAAAAGTTATTCTTAACGCATCTTGACTCCCATTGCGAAGTTTTCTGATTAATTCCCAGTTACCAGTCGTTTCATAAATCAAATAACGACCTGGTTTCACTCGTTCAGGATAATTAAATGCTTTCGCTAAAAATCTAAAACTCAATTCATCTCGAATTATTTGATGTTTTTCAAGTGTATCCAATACCGTTTCATACGTAGATCCTTGCGGAATCAACAAGGCAAACGGTTTTTTTTCTACGTTGAAGTTGGGTGTTTTAAATATTTGCCAGGCATAGTAAGAAAACATTGCCATTAACAATGAAAAAACTAAGATGAAAATCTTAAAACGCTTATTTGAAACCATATTATGCTATTTTAAACGCTAAATTAAATCGCACCGAAAGTGCTTTTAAATCTTCGACCACTGGGTCAATTAATGGAATTCCATGGGCCTTACGCTCCACTTCTAATTCCCGCTCCGGATCACCTGGGATAATGACTTTATGGCCTTCAATGGCTTCGGCATTTCTAAAACGTTGAATCCAAATGTCCATATCTTTTTTAAAATCCAGGGCAGGTCTAAATGCGTCAATGCGCATTGCTCCGACAAAATGACCCGTTCCTTTACCAACCGTTTCCCCAGCATTCATAAAACCAGCTGTGGCAAAAGGAGGTACCCATGGCCCAAAATTAGCACCTGATAAAACGCCTGACAACAAATCGACAATGGCACCTAGTGCATACCCTTTGTGAGAACCATGTTCCCTATCCCCTCCCAATGGCAATAAAGCTCCTCCATTTTTTATGGCAAATGCATCATTGCTTGGTAAACCCTTGGCATCTTGAACCCATCCATCCGGCGTATCCAAACCCTTTCTCTGAAGTATTTCTAATTTACCATAAGCCACAGCCGTTGAGGCGAAATCAGCTAAGAAAGTAGGTTCATTTAACGCGGGTATCGATACAGCGATAGGATTTGTACCTAACAATCGTTCTCTAGAAAATGTGGGTGTTACTAAAGGTGCGGCATGCGTCATGGCCCAACCAATCATATCTTGGCTCGAGGCTTTCATCGCATGATAACCAGCAATTCCAAAATGGTTTGAATTTTGAACCGCGACCCAGCCCGTTCCAGCAGTGATAGCTTTACCACAGGCAATATCCATCGCTTTGGGTGCCACAACTAAACCTAATCCACGATCCCCATCCACTAAAGCGGTTGAAGGACTTTCATGTAAAATTTTAATCTTGGGTTTAGGGTTTAATCGGCCATGATCAAACAAACGAATATATCCAGCTAGTCTTGCCACCCCATGAGAATCTATTCCCCTTGAATCAGCAGAAACTAACACATCTGCGGCTAATGTTGCATCATGCTCATCACAACCAATCGATTCAAAAACCGAAATAACATATTGCTTTAAAAGGGTATAATTTGCAATCATATAAATTGTAAAAATGCAAAGATAAAAATAAGATTTGGGAAATAATTTTAGAACTTTGAATATAAATTTAAATCAACATGCTAACATCAATTTGGTTTTGGATAATCTCAACCCTTTTACTTATAGGCATTCGAGATGTATTTTTTCAGAATAAACATGCTATCACACATAATTTTCCAATTGTAGGACATTTAAGGTATTGGTTAGAAAAGATAGGGCCTGAAATTAGGCAATACATTGTGGCTAATAATCGGGAAGAATTACCATTCAATCGCCAAGAAAGGTCTTGGATCTATGCAAGTTCAAAAAAAGAGAATGACCTTCAAGGTTTTGGGAGTGATCAAGACTTCAACTCACCTGGATATATTTTTTTGAAAAATGCCATGATTGGCTATAATCCCCCTAAAGAACACCCATTTTTTAAAAATCCAGGCATTTTGCCTGCGGCCAAAGTGATCGGTGAATATCACCAAAGAAGAAGGCCATATCGCCCCTACTCGATCATTAATATTTCGGGGATGAGCTATGGTTCATTATCTGCCAAAGCCATTGAATCTTTAAATAAAGGTGCATATTTAGCAGGTTGCTACCATAATACAGGAGAGGGCTCGCTCTCACCTTACCATCAAAATGGGGCAGATGTCATCTTAAATATTGGAACAGCTTATTTTGGTGTTCGAAACGTTGATGGTAGTTTCTCTATGGATAAATTAAAAGAAAAGGTAGATCATAATCCATTTTTACGCGCCATCGAACTTAAATTATCACAAGGGGCTAAACCTGGAAAAGGAGGAATGTTGCCAGGATCAAAAATCAACGATGAAATTGCAATGATTCGCCAAATTCCAAAAGGGAAAGATGCTATGTCACCAGCCTTTCACACCGCATTTTCAACAATTCCCGAAATGGTCAAATTTATTGAAAGTATGGCCGATGAAACTGGATTGCCTGTAGGCATTAAATCAGCTATTGGTAAATTAGAACAGTGGGAAGAACTTGCCGCATACATGTCTAAAACGAAAAAGGGACCTGATTTTATCACGATTGATGGTGGTGAAGGAGGAACAGGTGCCGCTCCACATGCATTTGCAGATCATGTTTCCATGCCATTTACTTTTGCTTTTGCCAAAGTTTATCAAATATTCCAACGACATGGTTTAACGGATAAAGTATTTTTTATTGCTTCTGGTAAATTGGGTTTCGCTGAAAAAGCTTTAATGGCATTTGCCATGGGGGCCGACAGTATTAATATTGCGAGGGAGGCTATGATGTCCATTGGATGTATTCAGGCACAAAAATGCCATACAAATCATTGCCCCTCTGGTGTTGCCACATCCAATAAATGGTTGCAAGCAGGCATTGATCCAACCTTGAAAAGTGAGCGATTTTACAACTACCATAGAGCTTTAGTAAAAGAAATAGCAGAAATTTCACATGCCTGTGGGTATGAGCATCCAAGTCAGTTGACCATGGATGACATCGAATTATCCATGGGAGATAATAATCGAACCATGAGTCTTTCCATAACTATGGGATATCACAAAAATCCGATAAAATATGAAGGAATGGAGAAAATTTTACATTGCACCCACCTCGGTGGACAAAATGCAAGAAACCGACTTTAGCTATTAAAGATAATCGGTTATCTTTGTCACATGTTATCAATATCCAATTTAAGTTTCTATTTCGGTAGTCGTGCCCTATATGATGGGGCCAATTTACACATCAAACCCAAAACCAAAATTGGCCTAATAGGGGCAAATGGAACGGGTAAATCAACTCTATTGCGTTTAATCTCAGGCGAATATAGCCCAGATGGTGGTAATATTTCAAAATCAGGAGAATGTACCATTGGATTTTTAAATCAGGATCTCCTCTCCTATCAAACGGACGACAGCATCCTTCATGTAGCGATGCAAGCCTTTGAAAGGCAATTGGAACTTCAAATTCAAATTGATGCGGTACTACATAAAATGGAAACAAATTATGAAGATAAGGATGTCGATTTATTGTCCAAGCTCCAAGAAGAATTTGAAAGATTAGACGGATATACCATTCAATCAAAATCAGAAGAAATCTTAGAGGGCCTTGGTTTTACAACCGACGATTTAAATAAACCCTTGCGTTTATTTTCAGGAGGATGGCGCATGCGCGTAATGCTAGCCAAATTATTATTACAAAAACCAGCTCTACTACTTTTGGATGAGCCGACCAACCACCTTGATTTACCATCCATCGAGTGGGTTGAAAAATACATCCATGATTACGAAGGATCAGTCGTAGTGGTATCTCACGATCGATACTTTTTAGATCGAACAGTGGATAATATTGCCGAAGTATCGAATGCTAAAATCACGTTGTATCCAGGTAATTTTTCATTTTATGAAGAGGAAAAGGCCTTAAGAAATGAAATTCAAAAGGGCGCATACGAAAACCAACAATCACAAATAAGGCAAACTGAGCGGTTTATAGAGCGCTTTAAAGCTAAAGCGAGTAAGGCACGCCAAGTACAGTCCAGGGTAAAAGCATTAGATCGTTTAGATGTCGTTGATGAAGTGATTGATGAAAAAGCTAAAGTCAATTTCAAATTTAATTTTGGAACTCAGCCAGGTAGGTTTATTTTATTTCTAGAGCATATATCCAAGGCATTTGGTGAAATAATAATTTTAAAAAATACCTCAGCCACCATAAACAGAGGTGATAAAATTGCTTTAATTGGCGCCAATGGAAAAGGAAAATCGACGCTCCTGAGGATTATTTCAGGTACTGAAAAAATCGTGGGAGAACGAAGAACTGGACACAATGTGATCGAATCATTTTTTGCACAACATCAGTTAGAGAGTTTGCAAGTAGAAAATAATTTGCTGGAAGAATTGAAAGCGACAGGTACTACTAAAACTGAAATGGAATTAAGGAGCGTATTAGGCTGCTTTTTGTTCTCAGGCGAAGAAGTTTTCAAAAAAATAAAGGTGCTTTCAGGGGGCGAGAAATCACGAGTGGCCTTAGCCAAAGTATTGATATCACAAGCCAATTTTTTATTACTAGATGAGCCAACTAACCACCTTGATATGCAATCGGTTAATATTTTAATTCAAGCATTGCAGCAATATGAAGGTACTTATGTGGTCGTTTCTCACGATCGATATTTTGTAACGAACATCGCAAATAAAATATGGTACATTGAAGATTATGAAATAAAAGAATATCCGGGTTCATTTGATGAATATGAAGTTTGGCAAGCGAGCAGAGGCATTTCTGATGCAGGAACAGCTAAAAAATCGAGTGAAAAACCAAAACCAGAATTAGCTCCCCATTCACCTAAAAGCACATCAACTAACCCTAGTCAAGAGAAATTAATCGAGAAACTTGAAGCTAAAATAATGGACTTAGAAGTATCCATTACCGAACTGGAAAACCAAATGGCCGATTTGGCTCAAGAAGGAAAATTCAATGAATTACCCTCCATCGAAATAAAGATTAATGAGAAAAAAGAGGAGTTAATGAAAATAACTCAAGAATGGGAATTGTTAATTAATTAATCCACTGAAAATGAAAGGTATGCGAATAATCTGGCCATTTCTATTCGTTTTATTCATAAGCCTTTCAGCGAAAGCTCAAATAGCTAACAAGCAGTATAAGGAGCAAATTAAGACAGTATACATTAGTCAAAATACTGTTAACGAATTGATCGTTGATAATCTGTGCATTGATATAGAAAGGCAAGGGAATATACACTTGCTTTTTGATGATTTACAATTAGAAAACACCCAATATTTTTTGAGAATAATTCATTGTCAATCGGACTGGAAACCTTCTCCATTAAATGAAATTGAATATTTAACAGATTTCAATGACGTCCCCATTCGATATCCTGAGACATCCATGGGCACTAAAATACCCTATAGGCACTATAAAATTCCATTGCCTAAAGTTAAATTAAGCGGCAATTATATTGCGATGGTTTATGCCAATAGAAATAAACGAGACACCGTGATCACAAAGCGGTTTTCGATCTTTCAAAACGAAATAACGATAGGCGCCAAAATAGGTTTTGGTAAATCAAACCAATTGCGTGCCACGCATCAATTTATTGATTTAAACGTAGGATACCCAGCCAACTACCTCATTAACTCAGATGAAAATTTAAAAGTAGAAGTTCGTAAAAATAGTGAACCTAGAAACTTCTTACCTAAAATTCCTAAACCCATGGTTCAGGCAATTGAACGTAGAATGACCTATCAATTTTACAATCAAGAAAATGCAATTCCTGGGGGCAACGAGTTTCGATTAATAGACCTAAGAAGTACTCAGCAAAGGTTAAATTTTGTGGGTCAGATAAATACATTAGATCGTTATTCTGAAATTTCCATCTTGCCCGAACAAACTCAAGGCAATTATTCCTATGTTCAACGACCTGATTTTAATGGGGCATATGTAATCGCTAACTATGAGAACCCAAATAATCTACTTCAATCAGATTATGTTTGGTGTAACTTTATCTTAAAATCTAGAAAATTTGAAGATGAAAAAATACATGTCGTTGGAGCTTTCAATATGTATCAATTAAACGACAGAAATCAACTTCAGTATGATGCCACTCAAGGAGCCTACATAGGTCGTATATTGTTGAAGCAAGGAATTTATAATTATCAATTCATCAGCAATAACCCCCAAAATTATACATTGGAAGGAAATCATGCTGAAACTGAAAATTATTATGAAGTTCTTGTTTATTTTAGAAAGCCAGGAGATCGATTTGATTCACTCATTGGATTTCAAAAAATACATTTCCCTAATTAAACATTGAATCTGAAATGCATGATATCACCATCGTGTACGATATAATCTTTTCCTTCTACGTTTAGCTTTCCAGCCTCTTTACATGCAGCCTCACTTTTATAGGTCTCATAATCAGCCATTTTAATTACTTCAGCGCGTATAAACCCACGCTCAAAATCAGTATGAATAACACCAGCTGCTTGAGGTGCTTTCCACCCCTTTTGTATCGTCCAAGCTCTAACTTCTTGGACACCGGCTGTAAAGTAAGTGATCAAATTAAGTAAAGAATAGGAACTTTTGATCAATTTACTTAAACCCGATTCCTGAAGCCCATATTCACTAAGAAACATAGCTCGCTCATCTAAATCTTCAATTTCCGCTATTTGAGCTTCGATGGCAGCACAAACCACAATCACTTCTGCATTTTCAGATGAAACACTTGATATTAATTGGTCTACAAAGATATTTCCACCGGCCGACAAGGAATTTTCGTCGACATTGGCAACATAAATAACAGGCTTATCTGTTAATAAGCACAAATCACCAATGGATGTTTCACGCAAATCAGGATCCATATCCACAGTTCTTGCTGATTTACCAGCTTCTAAAGTAGATTTAAATAAAATTAATGCGTTTAATTCTTGCTTTGCCTTAGCGTCTCCAGCTTTTGCTGCACGCTCTATTTTACTGATTTTCTTATCAACAGACTCAAGATCTTTAAGTTGGAGTTCCATGTCAATGATTTCTTTATCGGAAATCGGGTTTACTCTTCCCTCCACATGAATGATGTTTTCATCCTCGAAGCACCGCACAACGTGAATGATCGCATCCACCTCTCGAATATTAGCTAAAAACTTATTTCCCAATCCAGCACCTTGTGAAGCTCCCTTCACCAAACCTGCTATATCAGTAAACTCAATGACCGTAGGCAAAATCCGATTCGGTTTAACAAATTCAGCCAATATATTTAACCGTTCATCAGGTACCGTTACGATTCCCACATTAGGCTCAATAGTACAAAATGGATAATTAGCCGCCTCGGCTTTATTTGAAGAAATAGCACTAAATAAAGTAGACTTTCCTACATTTGGTAACCCTACAATTCCACACGTTAATCCCATAAAATATTAAATTTCAAATACAAAAATACGGTTAAAATCAAAAAGCCCCTGCTTTCACAGAGGCTTTTAAAAGATCAAATTTTATTTATTCCCATTTAAGATCAGTATTACCGAACTCCTCATCCTCCTTGTTAAATTGATTAAAATCAACTTCAGGCATTAATTCTGTTTTAACATGATCTATAGCTTCTTTCAAACCCTCGGCAAATTTATCAAAGTCTTCTTTATACAAAAACATTTTATGCTTTTCATAAACAAAACCATCTTCTTTTTGATGGCGTCGACTCTCAGTGATCGTAATATAATAATCTAATGACCGCGTTGATTTAACATCAAAAAAATAAGTTCTTTTACCTGCTCTTATGCGCTTAGAAAACAATTCTTCTCTATCTCTTTCTTCCACTTTTAAAAAGTTTTGGTTTATAATGGTGTAAATCTACTATTAATTTTATTGACTCAAAAATATTTTAAATTTTTAATCGAGTATTTATGTCACAATTGATTAGAAAGAAAATAGATTTTTAATTCTTAAAATTATAATGAATCTTTAGGCTTGCAATAAAAAGTTTGGATGGGAAAAATATTATATAGCTTCTTGATAATTTACTACATATCTGTAAGCATATGCTCATCACAAGATTTGGGAGATGAAAAATATGGAATTGCATCTTTTTATTCGTCAAAATTTTATGGTAGAAAAACAGCAAATAAAGAAAAACTAGTTAAAACAAAATTTACAGCCGCACATAAAACATATCCCTTCAATACATTAGTAGAAGTGACTAATCTGTCCAATAAAAAATCCATTATTGTAAGAATTAATGACAGAGGCCCCTATAAAAGGGGAAGAATTATAGACTTAACCGATGCTGGAGCCAAAAAATTAAAATTAAATAAAATTGGACTGGTGAGGGTGAAAGTGAAAATTGTTGGCTTTGAAGGGGAGCAAATGTTGATTCCTTACCAACACTTATCACTAGCAACAAACCCTAAATTCAGCCGTAAATACTATCAAAAGACTCGGTTGAAATACAAGAAAAAGTACCGGCTAAAAAGAAATATTAAACATAAAAAATACCTTAAGAAAAGAAAAAAGAAAAAGGTAAAAATCAGAAAGAAATCCACTGTAAAAAATAGAAAAATAAAGAAAATTCAAAAATCACCCAAGTCTACAAACCCGAAAAAACTAAAAAATGATAGAAAAGCTCCTAAAAAAAAATGAATATAAATCCTTAGAAATCTTATCCAAAGAGGCATTAGAGGGAATATTTCATGGCAAACACAGGAGTATTCTTCATGGATTCTCATCAGAGTTCAAAGAATTCAAATCCTATGAACAAGGCGAAAATCCAAGAAATATTGATTGGAAATTATTTGGGAAAACAGATAAATTATACACAAAAACATATCAAGATGAAACCAATATCAAAGTCTATTTTATTTTAGATATTTCATCATCCATGTATTTTCCCATGGATACAAAGGAAAAAATAAATAAAGCCATCCAAATTATAGCTACTTTAGCTACCATCCTCCAAAAACAAAAAGATTTATTTGGCGTCATTTTCATGTCCGATGATCTTACCTTTGAAAGTAAACTGGGACATAGCTTAGCTCATTTAAAATACATTTACCAGGCTTTAGAACAGTTGGTTTTAGAAAATACCACCAAGAAAAAAACAGGATATCCAGATTTAATCAAAGGTAAAATTGAACTATTCGGGACTAAGAAAAAAATCTATTTCATAAGTGATTTAATGTTCACTGAAACCGAAAACGCTACATTCATTCAATCCATGCTAGAGATCAAAGCATTAAAGAATGAAATAGAAATTTTATATATACTAGATCCATCAGAAATCACAATCCAAAATTCTTCAAGCAACTATATGAATATTGAAGATAAGGAAACAGATGAAGTTTTATCTATACACATAGATAATTATAAGGACACATTAGAAAAAATGCATGAATTAAAATTCGAAAACCTGATATCCAAACTTACCCAAAAAGGGATTAAAACTCATGTAATATCAGTTGAGCAGCCATTAATTAATTTAGTCAAGCAAATTATTTAATCTTCGCACTCAATTTGTTTTCATGAAATTCGATAAAATCTTTAATGTTTTCAATAGGAATTTTTTTGCCAATAATCTTTTTATTTTTATCTAAAATATATACAACAGGCGTAGAATAAATATCAAAGGTATTTTTAAAATCTGTGTAATATTCTTCCTTTCCTGTTTTTGAGTTTACATGTACATCGACCCCATTGTACCAATTTTGAATTTTAAATTCAGCGATAAATTTTTTCCATTGCTCCTTTTCTCTTAGAATTGATACGGCAAAGACGATCGCGCTTTTAGATTTCAAATAATCATTCAATGCAACCAATTTAGGCGCCTCTTCTTTACAATGGCTACACTCAGGATCATAAATAAATAAAATGGTGTAATTCCCTGGAGAGGTAGATAATGTTAAGAGTTTCCCATTAGGGTCAGTTAAATACATTTCTGGGATTCTTTTGCCAATCAATAAGGGTTTAAGAACCTTGACTCTTTCCTTAATTCGCCTAACGGTCGATGTATCCCACAGCTTAGGCTCATTGATGTAATACTTTTCTGACATGTGCACAAAAGCAGCATCTGTGCCTATTACATTGTGATTCTCATAGGTGCTCGAAATTTTATAAATGACATATTTGCGAACATCTTCATTCTTTATTTTAGCTAAAATAATATCAGCTTCTTTCGTAATAGAATCAGATTCCTGTACTACTAAGTCGGTAAAAAATTTCTCTAATTTTTTCTGTAAAAATGGAGTGCGAATAAACTTTTCATCATTTAAGTCTAAATTATCAAAAAAGTGTTTTTTATAATATCGGTATTGAAATTGAAATAAATCAGCACTGTCTTTTGAATTTTTAACTGGTTTTGAATACGCAGGTAAATCAGGTTCAAAAGTTGCTTTAATCAATTTAGAAGCAAATAAGTTCTTATTTTTTGACATCCATGCCTGCTGAAAATCTAAAATCGACTTTCTCAAAGCGGCAAAGCGAGGGTCATTCGATGGGACAGATTTCAACTTCTCATAAAGGCTAACCATCTCTTTTTGAAAAGAATAAAATGCTTGATTTTCATCGCTTCCTACAATTTTCATTTTATTAATCAGATCGAGCGTGTCGGTCTCAAATGAGAAATGTGCATTCCCTAGTATGAAGTCTAAATACTTTGACTGATCAAATGTAATCATGTAAAGTCCTTTAGGCAATTCTGTTTTGCCATTAAATGAAAAATTACCATTTCCATCCGCCATCGCCGTATCCTTTACCACTTGTTGGGTCGACCCAAAATAATGCGCTAAATACACCTCAGAATTTTTAACGCCAGCTATTTTACCTTTGATTAAATAGCCTTTGGTGATAGTAGGACTACTTAATTTCGTTTGAGCCAACAAAGAGGAAAAAGAAAATAAAATAAACGTGTAAACAAAAAATATTTTCATGGAATTAGAATAATTTTACAAATAAACGAAAATAAAATTACGATGTTTTTTGCGCTATCTAAAATTATAGATTTTATTCTTTTACCTATTTGTTGGATATTTATTTTATTGCTTATTTGTTATTCAGCAAAGTCTCAAAAAATTAGAAATCGTTCGCTATCGTCAGTCATATTCATATTAACGCTCTTTAGTAATCCTTGGTTTGTTAACCGTTTATATACTATTTATGAGCAAGCACCCATATCCTTATCAAAAAATGAAACCTACACTTGGGGAATCGTTTTAGGAGGAGGAATGGTGCGACCAAATGATGATGGTTCAGACAAAATTAATGTGGGAGAAACGGCTGATCGATTTATTCAACCGATCTTGTTATATAAGACTGGAAAAATTAAAAAGATTTTAATTACAGGAGGCAACACGAGTATCGGAAAAATAAAATTAGATAAAGGCCACGAAACCAATGACGTTAAGCAATTGATGATTGCGATGGGTGTTAAGCCAAAAGATATCTATATAGAAACAAAAGCGAGGAATACACGAGAAAATGCCATCTATTCAGCTCAATTACTTAAAAAATACTTGAATACCGAAGAAATACTTTTAATCACTTCGGCCATGCATATGCCTAGGTCGATTCTTTGTTTTGAAAAAGTAGGATTTAACGTAAAAGCCTATCCTGTAGATAAAAAAGGAAGCCTCAATGAATTGGGAATAATAGATCTCATCACACCCTCTGATTATTATCTAGCAAGAGCATCCCAATTAATCCGCGAGATTAGCGGACTACTGATTTACAAAGTAATGGGGTATTGCTAAGTTGATAAAATTTCAACCATTCTAATTAAATCCTCAGATACCGGTTTCTTTTTAGTAATGGTATCATGAAAGGGGGTATAAACCAATTGATTATTGACTACTCCAGCCATTACATTCTTCTCCCCTCTTAATAATCCCTCTAAAGCTCCTAAACCTAATCTACTGGCTAATATTCGATCCGAGGCTGTAGGTATTCCACCTCGTTGGATATGGCCTAAGGTAGTCACTCGAATATCCAACTCTTTACTCATATTTTCCTTAATTTTTTTAGCTACTATTTGGGCATTCCCTTCTTCGTCACCTTCGGCCACCACTACAATGGAGGAAGATTTTGCTTTAGCAAACCCTTTTTCCAAAATAGCTACAATTTCACTAACAGGGGTTAAATTTTCAGGAATCATGACAGCTTCTGCCCCTCCTGCAATGCCACATTCGATGGCTATATATCCTGAATCACGGCCCATTACTTCAATAAAAAATACACGGTCATGTGAATCCGCTGTATCCCTAATCTTGTCAATGGCATCTAAAGCAGTATTTACAGCCGTATCATACCCAATCGTATAATCCGTCCCATACAAATCATTATCGATAGTACCCGGAGCTCCGACCGTAGGTATTTTGAATTCATTGTAAAAAATTTCAGCCCCAGTAAAAGTACCATTACCCCCAATGGCCACAAGACCTTCAATCCCTTTTTCCTTCAACTGATCATATGCCTTTTGACGTCCCTCCGAGGTCATAAACTCTTTGGAACGTGCTGATTTTAAAATCGTTCCACCGCGCTGGATTATATTACTGACCGATTGTGAATTTAAAGGAATAATATCTCCTTTAATCATCCCATTGTATCCTCTAACTATTCCAAAAACCTCAACATTATGGTAAGCAGCACCACGTACAATAGCACGAATGCACGCATTCATTCCTGGCGCATCACCTCCCGATGTAAATACAGCTATCTTCTTCATTTAATAAATTTTATATTACTCAGACCATTCATACAATCAAAAATACAATCTTTATAGATTATATCAGCAAAAATAAATTTTAATTGATTCAAAAAAACCTAAAAAAAATATTTTATTTAAAATTAATTATAAACTAGGCTTAGTAACTTGCAAAAAAATTAAATTGTTATGTCGAACAAAGCGAATGAATTCCTATATAATTATTTAAATAACGCCTCTCCTACTGGATTTGAAATGTCGGGCCAAAAAATATGGCTAGACTACATTAAACCCTATATTGATGATAAAATCATTGATACGTATGGAACGGCTGTAGGTGTCATCAATCCAGGCCAAGCTTATTCTGTTGTCATCGAAGCACATGCGGATGAAATTTCATGGTTTGTTAATTACATAGATGACAATGGCTATTTATTTTTGAGAAGAAATGGAGGATCAGATGCTTTAATTGCACCTTCAATGCGAGCCAATATCCATACAAAAGACAAAATCATTAAAGGTATATTCGGTTGGCCCGCGATACATGTACGTGATTTGGCTAAGGATAAAGCTCCTAGCATCTCTGATATATTTATTGACTGTGGCGCCTCAAATAAAAAGGAGGTTGAAAAAATGGGTATACATGTAGGCTGCGTCGTTACTTTTGAAGATGGTTTAATGGAACTCAATAAAAAATATTTAGTAGGGAGAGCATTAGACAATCGAATAGGTGGGTATATGATTGCCGAAGTGGCTAGAAGACTTAAAGAGAAAAAAATTAAATTACCCTACACCTTATATGTCGTTAACTCTGTACAAGAAGAAATTGGACTAAGAGGTGCTGAAATGATCGTTCGTAGATTAAAACCAGATTTGGCCTTTATTACCGATGTTACACACGATACTCAGTCACCGATGTATAATAAAAAAACACAGGGTGATATGTCTTGTGGAAAAGGCCCTGTGATTTGTTATGGCCCTGCTGTTCAAAATAATGTGCGTGATTTTATCATTGACGTCGCTGAAGAGAATAAAATTGCCTTTCAAAGACAAGCTGTATCACGGTCGACAGGCACGGACACTGATTCATTTGCTTATGCCACGGAAGGAGTCGCGTCAGCCTTAATTTCATTGCCTTTAAAATACATGCATACTACAGTAGAAATGATCGCCAAAGACGATATGAACGCCGTCATAGATTTAATCTACTATACACTTCTTAAAGTTAAAGGAAATGAAGATTGGAGATATTTTAACTAAATCAATTAACAAATTCTGATGATAAATGAGAAACAAAAAAGGTGGATGCTAGCATTCACCTTTTTTGTTTAAAATCTTCAAATTCAAATCATTCAAGCTGCAGTTAACGGCTAAAAAATTCAAAAGTCCGAAGCATTTGGCCAATCCTTTGTCGATTATTTCCTGTTCTTGTTATTTCATGAGAGACTTTTGGATGTAGAACATATTCCACCTCTCTACCTAAGACATTTAAACTTTTATACAACATCACACTCCGTATAATACCCTTTCATCAATCATTGTCACCATGGTAGATGATTAAGGGAGTACGAATGTTTTGAACATACGTCATGGGAGATTCACGATCTAACGTCACTCGTGAATTTTGTCAAATTAAAAATTGGTTAATTTTTAATAATAAAGTCCCTGGGTCATTAATTGGTCCATTGCACGTTTTTCGTGTTGAATTAAAGGGGCTAAAAGATCATCTATCGCATGATGTTCAATGGGCTTATAATCTAATGGAAAACCTTTTAATATTTCTTCAAAGATAAATTTCACTCGAGCTAAATGATACTCAGAGGTAATGATTAAAATCTTTTGAAACACAAAATCATTTAAAATAGCTTTAGACATAACTGCATCCTCAACTGTATTTGAAGATAAGGCTGCAGGTAAAAAGGCCATTTCAGGAACACCATTTTCGATTAAATAATTCTTGAGGTATATAGCATGTGCAGTGGGACTCGTATTAAAATGAGAGCCAAAACCACCCGTACAAAGTATTTTGTGTTTTTGGGGATCAAATAAAGATAAGCAACCATTTAGGCGATCTATGGCAATGGGTCCTAGCGTACCATCAGGAAAATTAGGAGAACCTAAAACGACAATTACTTCCATAAAAAATGCTCAAGGAGAAATCCCTGAGCATAAAAATACAACTATTTGGTATTAAATCAATTTTAGAATTTCTTCACCAATTGCTTCTGTCCCCAATATCATGTTCGCAGGTGTATTGGAATCAGCTATATCGCGGGTTCTATACCCTTTCTTTAATAAAGCATCGACAGCATGGATGATCGTTTCCGATTCTTTCTTTAAACCAAAAGAAATATCCAATAATAAGGCAGCTGATAAAATGGAAGCTAATGGATTAGCTAATCCTTTGCCTGTAATATCGTGAGCAGATCCGTGAATAGGTTCGTAAACACCTGTTCCATCTCCAATCGAGGCGGAGGCCAACATGCCCATTGAACCAGCTATTTGAGAAGCTTCATCCGTTAAAATATCTCCAAATAAATTCGCAGTTACAACTACATCAAATCGCTTAGGATCCTTAATTAATAACATGGCTGTAGCATCTACAAATTGATATTCCACCGTTACCTCTGGGTATTCTAGGGCTAATTTTTGAATAACTTCTCTCCATAAACGAGAAGATTCTAATACATTCGCTTTATCGACAGAAACTAAATGCTTCTTACGCGTCATGGCCGCATCAAAAGCCTTTCTACCAATACGCTCTACCTCAAAACGGCTATATTCGGCAACATCATAAGCTGTATCCCCATTATTTTTACGTCCCTTCTCACCAAAGTATATATCACCAGTTAGTTCTCTAAAGAATAGAATGTCTGCTCCTTTTAAAATTTCAGGCTTAATGCTTGAGGCGCCTAATAATTCATCAAACAATTTAATCGGTCTCAAATTAGCATATAAACCAAGTTCCTTACGCATTTTCAATAGACCTTGTTCTGGCCTAACTTTCGCAGAAGGATCATTGTCATATTTTGGATGACCCACAGCACCAAATAGAACCGCATCCGAAGCTTTCATTTTTGCTAAAGTCTCCGCTGGCAATGGATCACCTGTAGCTTCGATCGCCTCATGTCCAATTAAAGCTTCATCATAGGTAAACTCGTGACCAAATTTAGCTGCAATTTTCTCCAATACTTTTTTACCTACAGCCGTTACTTCTTGGCCAATACCATCCCCTGGAACGATTAATATATGTTTTTGCACCATAATTATTTAAATTAAATTCAACATTTTCTGAGTGGCTTTGATCGCTGAAACAGTTTGATCAGAATCTAAGCCACGAGTTATTAGCTCACGATCTCCATGAGCCCACGTAATAATTGTTTCACATAAAGCATCTGAATCACCACCCGGTGGAATTCGAACGGCATAATCTTTCAATTGCGGTAATATTTGGCCATTCTTTTCAAAAATAATCAACAAGGCTTTCATAAAAGCATCATATTGACCATCACCCTGTGCATGTTCTTCAAAATATTCCCCATCAATGGAAATCTTCAATGTCACTGATGGACGTAAATCTTTAGAATGTGTGAGTACATAATTTAAAACTTGTACTCGTTCTTCAATCGCACTACTATCCAACACATCAGAAATGATGTAAGGAAGATCATTTTGAGTGACTACTTCTTTTCTATCTCCTAATTCAATAATGCGTTGGGTTACTTTTTTAAGATCCTGATCTGAAAGTTGTATGCCTAGTTGGGCTAAATTATTCGCAATATTAGCTTTGCCACTCGTTTTACCCAACGCATATTTACGCTCACGGCCAAACCGCTCAGGCATTAAATCATTGTGATATAAATTATTCTTTTTATCTCCATCTGCGTGAATCCCTGCGGTCTGTGTAAAGACATTTTCACCGACAACAGGTTTATTTGCTGGAATCCTAAAACCAGAAAAAGTTTCTACTAACTTACTTACACTATATAAGGATTTTTCACAAACAGAGGTCGATACATCTTTTTGATAATCATTTAAAACAGCTATTACACTTGCCAAAGGCGCATTACCTGCCCGTTCGCCCATGCCATTCACCGTTAAATGCAAACCATGCACGCCATTTCTAACCGCCTCCAATGCATTAGCAGTTCCTAGGTCATAATCGTTGTGCGCATGAAAATCAAAATGAATTTTCGGATATCGCTGAACTAATTCGGAAATAAAAGAAGCTACTTCAGAAGGAATTAGGACACCTAATGTATCAGGCAATAATATACGTTTGATTGGGAGATGTTGAATGAAATCAAGGTAATCCATCACATACTCTTTACTGTTGCGCATCCCATTGCTCCAATCTTCGAGGTAAACATTAACATCTAATCCTTTAGAAACGGCTAAATGAATGGATTCTGAAATTTCAGCAAAATGTTGTTCAGGAGATTTTTTTAATTGATGTTTTAAATGATTTAATGAGCCCTTGGTCAATAAATTCATCACCTTAGCCCCAGAAGATATCATCCAATCGACTGAAGTTCCTCCATCCACAAAAGTCAACACTTCTACTTTATCTAAATAACCATGGGCTGATGCCCATTCTGTAATCTTTTTTACAGCTAAAAATTCCCCATCAGAAACACGAGCAGAGGCAATTTCAATTCGATCAACTTTAAGCTCAGTTAAAAGTAATTGCGCAATTGTTAATTTCTCAGAAGCTGAAAACGACACCCCGCTAGTTTGTTCTCCATCGCGAAGAGTCGTGTCCATTATTTCTATGTGGCGTTTCAAATGCTTATCGGTTAAGTGCAAACGTAGCTATTTCATCTTTCATCGCTTGAAGATAATCGATGTCATCAAAGCCATTTAATAAGTTGTGTTTTTTGTAACCATTGATCTGAAAAGACTCGGAAGCTCCTGTTGAAACAAGGGTAATTGTTTGTTCAGGTAAGCTAATTTCCAGTTCAGCTTTAGGATCTTTTTCTATCTCCGTAAATATCTGATGTAAAAATTCAGGACTGACTTGAACAGGCAAAATGCCTACATTGATTGAATTACCTCTAAATATATCTGCAAAAAAAGAGGACACAACGCAGCGAAATCCATAATCGTAAATAGCCCAAGCAGCATGTTCACGGGAAGAACCAGAACCAAAGTTTTTACCTCCCACCAAGATCTTTCCTGAATAGGTAGGGTTATTTAACACAAAATCAGATTTTGGTTGGTCATTTTTATCAAAACGCCAATCCCTAAATAAATTATCCCCAAACCCTTTGCGCTCAGTCGCCTTCAAAAAACGAGCTGGAATAATTTGGTCTGTATCCACATTTTCAATGGGCAAAGGAACCGCGGAACTACGCAAAACATTAAAACTATCGTAAGCCATAATAATCTTATTTAATATTATAAAAATTGTCTTGGGTCCGTCACAACCCCAGTAATGGCAGCCGCAGCGGCTACTAAAGGACTGGCCAATAAGGTTCTTGAACCTGGCCCTTGGCGACCTTCAAAATTTCGATTGGATGTACTCACCGCATACTTACCAGCTGGAATTTTGTCATCATTCATGGCTAAACACGCCGAACAACCTGGTTGGCGTAATGCAAAACCCGCTTCAGTTAAAATATCATAAATACCTTCTGCATGTATCTGAGCTTCCACCACATGTGAACCTGGAACGACCCAAGCAGTGACATGATCTGCTTTTTTACGACCTTTAATGATGGACGCAAATGCTCTAAAATCCTCTATGCGACCATTCGTACAAGAACCTATAAACACATAATCTACTTTTTTACCAATCATGGAGTCATTTTCCTCAAATCCCATATAATCCAATGATTTGGCATAGGTTGAAGCACCACCTTCTAAATCTTTCGCTAAAGGAATTTGTTTCGAGATTCCCATTCCCATACCAGGATTGGTACCATAGGTAATCATCGGTTCAATATCAGAAGCTGAAAAAGTAATCTCTTTATCAAAAACAGCATTTGGATCCGTCTTCAACGTTTTCCAATAGGCTAATTGCCTTTCCCAATCTGCTCCTTTGGGTGCTAATTCACGCCCATGAATATAATCAAATGTTGTTTGGTCTGGAGCAATCATTCCACCCCGGGCCCCCATTTCGATACTTAAATTACAAACTGTCATACGCCCCTCCATAGACATATTTTCAAAAACATCTCCCGCATATTCGACAAAATAACCAGTCGCTCCTGAGGTGGATAACTTTGAAATAATGTACAAAGCAACATCTTTTGGGGTTACCCCTTTTCCCAATTGGCCATTTACATTAATCCGCATTTTAAGCGGCTTAGGTTGCATAATACACTGAGAAGAAAGCACCATTTCCACTTCTGAAGTACCTATTCCAAAGGCAATGGCCCCAAAGGCCCCATGTGTGGAAGTGTGAGAATCCCCGCAGACAATCGTCATACCCGGTAAAGTAATGCCATTTTCTGGTCCAACTACGTGAACAATTCCATTTTTTGGATTACCTAAACCCCAGTGTGAAATACCATATTTACTCGTATTTTTCTCTAATTGTAGCAATTGATTTGCCGACAAAGGATCTTCTACGGGTAAATGCTGGTTGATCGTGGGAGTGTTATGATCTGCTGTTGCAAACGTTTTCTCGGGAAATAACACACTAACCCCTCTTTGTTCTAAACCTAAAAAGGCTACAGGACTAGTCACTTCGTGAATAAAATGTCGGTCTATAAAAAAAACATCTGGTCCGTCCGCAATTTGACGAACAACATGTGAATCCCAGACTTTATCAAACAAGGTTTTTGGGGAATTGCTCATTGTAAAAATTGAATATTTTAATCTAAATAATTAAACTTAAACCCTAAAATTGCTATTTTTTTTGCAAAAAAGCAAAGAAAAATTAGCCATTATTGGTAAAATTTCGAAAGACCTACTGTGGAGGAAGATATTAAATGGATGGCCTATGCGTAAAATAAAAGGGGTTTTCAATTTGAACCTTTTCTCCCGACATGACAAGTTCAGCGGCTGAAATCCCTAATTGTTCAAAGTCAGTAGACATAGTCGAAATACCCTGACCTATCAATCTTTTAATGGGGGTTTCATTATAGGAAATCAGTCCAATGTCAACGCCAATCTGTAATTTTTTGGCTAAAATTTGGTCCAATAAAATAATTAAATCATCCTCCATCACCGTAATATATACATCCCCTTGCTTGAGATTAACATTATCAGAGGAATCCAATACGGCATAATCGAAGGCAAAGTCTTGGCAAAAACTTTTAAACCCTTGAACAATTTCGATGGGATAAAAACTATGAGAAGGAAAAATCAAATTGATGCGGTTATATTTGGCTAAAGATTCCTTAGCCTCCGTTAAACTTCCATAGATATCTTTCTCGAAATTTTCATATACCATAGAAATTTGACCCGTTATCCCTGGAATTTTTTTATCGACAATAATCAATTTCTCTTTAGGAAGTGTGTTAATTAACTTATAAGCTGCTAAATCATCCTCTAGAAAATGTGGAATAATAACGATGTGGGAATAATCTTTTTCTCTTCTTTCGATAATCCGCTTAAACAAATTAAAGTCATTGTTATACACGTAAAAATCTACAGCTGCATTTTCTCCCAACTCTTTAACAAATGCATCATAAATTATCTTTTTATGCTCACTTAATTTATTAAACAATAAAAAAATTCGATAGGTTGTGGGAATAGAATCGACATTGATAAAAAAGCCTTTACCTCGAACTGAATCAACGATGCCGATCGATTTTAAATAATTGTAGCCCTTTTCAACCGTGATTCTTGAAATATAATAGTGAAAGCTAATCTCATTGATGGAAGGCAAAACGTCCCCCTTTTTTAATTTGTTTTTTTGAATCGCTTCAATAATCGAATGCGCCAATTGCCGATATTTCGGAGTCGAAGAAAATTCATCAATGTGTATAAATTCAAATATGGCCATTTTTAGTTGATCGAATTACCTATTCCTACAATTATGACAGAAATTAAAATGACGACAATACCTGAAACCACCGTTCTGTAGGTAGACTTAGAAACACCATTCCATTCCTTGAAATAAATGCCCCAAAAGTTTGATGTAATGATGATGGTAGCCATGTGCAAAATCCAAGAACTTGCTCCATTCCCTAATTTACTCTCCCCCATGCCATAAAAGAAAAACTGCAAAAACCAGGTGGTTCCTGCAATAGCAGCAAAAGTATAATTCATACGCAATGGAGAATTCTTATTCAAATAATCTCCAAAAGTTTTGTTCGTAAAATTTAAATACATACACCACACAAAATTGGTCAAAAAACCACCCCAAAGTACGACAACAAAAATAACATTGTTTTGAAATAAGGGATCTGAACCTTTTTCTACCGCCACTGCAGCCATATCTTTCCCAGCTTCAATACCGAAATTAAAACAAGCACTACACAAACCTGAAATGGTAGCAACCACTAAACCTTTCGTTAAATTGAATTCCTTAATGCTTTCTTGTTTCTGTTCTTTTGAAAGCTCATTTTCCTTCATCATCCCTGCTTTTCCACATAAATAAATACCAAGAACACAAACCAAAATACCTAATAAAACGACTTGCCCACCCGTACTGCCCACTATATGCGAGATTGTGTCACCTTCAATTTTTGCAAATTCTCTATAAATTGGAGGAACTAACGCTCCAAAAATGCTACAAAGGCTCAAAGCGATAGACATCCCTAAAGACATTCCCAAATACCTCATGGCTAAACCAAAAGTCAATCCCCCAATTCCCCAAAGAACACCAAAGACAAAAGTCCAAAGCAAAACCTGACTATCAGCATTAAAAATAATATTCATGAAATCAGGAATTGTTAGGTAGGCTGCCAATAAAGGGACAAAAATCCATGAAAAAACACCTCCAATAATCCACGCACTTTCCCAAGACCATACTTGAATTTTACGATAAGGGATATAAAAACTACCGGAAGCAAAACCTCCTAGTGAATGAAAGAATAATCCTAAAATAGAGCCCATACAATTGATTTAAAATGGTAAATTTGAAATATAGTATAAAATAATCATCGGTAAATTATATATATATCCTCAAATTACTATACTTATAGCCCATATGAAAGCAAATAAATTAGTGTTTAGCTCAAAAATACTGATAGGAATCTTCTGTTTCATCCCCTTATTCTTTTTGATTTCTTTGGTAAGTCAAAATCCCCATGATGATTGGGATTCTTATTTAGGTGGTCCAGATCGCAATCATTACACCACTTTAAACCAAATTACCAAAGAGAATGTAAAACAGTTGAAAGTAGCATGGACCTATTCCATGCCAGATTCCGGCCAGATGCAAAGTAACCCCATTGTATTCAAAGGAATTTTATATGGCATAAGTTCAGGACTTCAAGCATTTGCCTTAAATGCCGCAACAGGAAAACAAATTTGGAAATTCGGAGACCCTTTGAAAAATTGGGCAAGCACCAGCCGTGGCGTAAGTTTATGGAAAGGAGAAAAAGAAAACCGAATATTATTTACAGCGGGACCTAATTTATGGGCATTAGATGCAAAAACAGGCCAACCAATTTCTTCCTTTGGCCAATCTGGTCACATCGATTTGCATGAAGGATTACCCAAAATCGCCAAAGATAAATTCATCATTTCGAATACTCCGGGAACAATCTATAAAAATTTGATCATTATGCCTGTCCGATTATCTGAAGGGGCCGATGCAGCACCAGGCGACATAAGAGCCTTCGACGTGATTACAGGAAAAATAGCTTGGACATTTCATACAATTCCCTATCCAGGTGAATATGGGTATTCCACTTGGCCCAAAGACGCCTATAAAAATGAATACACAGGTGCTGCAAATAATTGGGCTGGCATGGCCGTGGACGAAAAAAGAGGAATCATTTATGTACCTACAGGATCAGCGGGATATGATTTCTGGGGTGGCAATCGAAAGGGACAAAATTTATTTGCCAACTGCCTTTTGGCCTTAGACGCTAACACAGGGAAGCGGCTTTGGCATTTTCAAACCACGCACCATGATATTTGGGATCGAGACCTTCCAGCTCCTCCTAATTTAATTACGGTCACAAAAAATGGAAAGAAAATTGATGCGGTGGCTCAAATTACAAAACAAGGTTACGTGTTTGTTTTTGATCGAGTGAGTGGAAAACCGCTCTTCCCAATCATAGAAAAAAAAGTACCATCCTCGAACTTTTCAGAAGAAAGGACTTGGCCTACACAGCCTATACCTACTTTACCAAAACCTTATGCCAGGCAATCAAATGAATTATCCAGTGAGGATATTAACCCCTATTCACAAAATATCGACGAATTAAAACGAACCCTTAAGTCCCTTGATAAAAATTGGTATGCGGCACCTTCAAAAAAAGGCACTTTAATTCTACCCGGTTTTGATGGAGGAGGCGAATGGGGTGGTGCAGGTGCTGATCCGGAAAATGGGATAATTTATATAAATTCAAACGAAATGGGATGGATTCAAACGATGGAACCTGCTGCAACTAACTTAAAGGCGACAGGAGAAAACGTTTATAAGACCTATTGCCAATCTTGCCATGGGTCAGAATTGCAAGGAAATATTAAAAGTGGATTCCCTGAGTTGAATGAGATACACCAAAGGAGAAAAAAATCTTTTGTAAGCGAAATTATTTCTCAAGGAAAAGGAATGATGCCTGGATTTGGCCAATTAACGGCAACTGAAAAATCGAACTTAGTTGCATTTTTATTTAAAGAAACACCTAAAGAAATAATAACTACTCAGGATTTAAAAATAAAAAACCTCCCTCCTTATAAAATGACAGGTTATAATAAATTTTTAGATGCTGAAGGAATGGCGGGAATCAGTCCACCCTGGGGCACTTTAAATGCGATTGATCTCAATACAGGTCGCTATCTTTGGAAAATCCCCTTCGGTGATGAACCATTGTTGGCCCAAAAAGGAATCAAAAATACTGGAGCCGAAAATTATGGTGGACCCATCATCACTCAAAATGGATTATTATTAATTGCATCGACCAAAGATGGTAAATTTCGCGCCTTTGATCGTTCCAATGGAAAATTGCTCTTCGAGTATCTTCTACCAGCGGCAGCTTTTGCAACTCCGTCCACCTATATGGTTAACGGGAAACAATTTATCGTCATGGCCTGTGGGGGAACTAAGTTAGGAAGAGCCAAAGGGAATCAATATGTGGCGTTTTCCTTACCCTAATTTAATTTCGATCAATTATGTATCCATTAGTCATCTAAAATGGGACCAGAAAAATTATTGATTTGGAATAAAAAAAGCACTCACAAGAATCGTAAGTGCTTCATTTTCAAAGAGTGGACCAGCATGGGCTCGAACCATGGACCCCCTGATTATGAGTAACGATTCTACTAATCGTCTCAGGTGCTCAAATCAAACAATTTCACTATTCCATATTTATCACCACAACAATCAACAACTTTATGTGACCTGTTTATGTGACCTAATTACTTATTCTAAATTAACACTTATTCCCCTTAACTCAAACGAAACTAGAAAACATTAATCACTTCCATTTTTCTTCGCCCAATTTAACTTTAATCCCTAATCTTAGATTAAATTCATCCTCTATTACTTTGGTCACATATTCTGCTTCCTCTTCATATGTAGCAATACTATCATGAATAGTAAAGATTGGTAATTCAGGTTTTTCACGTGCGATTCTGCGTGATACAAACTCAATCATTATTGAGCTTTCAAGCCTCTGCAAGATGTGTGATAGTGTAACGTGATCCTTTTGTTTAAGCCTTTCAAATACTTTAGTAACCTCAGGGAATGCATCCATGATTAGTTTTTTATCTTTAGAAGTGTGCTTGTTTTCAGAGAAGAAGAACTTTAGCATTCCCACCTTGACTATATCCTTTTTAAAGGTCTCACCTGGATGTATTTTTTTGAATATTGTTTCATAAAATTTTCCTGACTCAGCAGCATAAATCCACTCTGAGAATGAATCAGAGTGTTTTTTGAGCAAAAAAGTTACTGACATAATAACTGTTTCTGCATCCTTAAACATTCTATCTTGTTCTTCTAAATGATCCAAACTGAATGATTTGACAGCATAGCTAGGAATGGGAGAACCTGACAAAAGGTTAAGTGCGCTCTTAAATTTGTAGATATTCAATTTACTACTCGTATTTGTCCAAAATCCTTTATTTAATATTACTGTACTTAATAATGGTTGTGAATTTTTAATATCAATATTTACCAAGGTCTTCCCTTTGTAGGTTATGAATGGCCTTATTTTTTTATTAAGAGTAGAAAGGTTTGAATGAAACCTACCAATATTGAAATCAACACTACAGAAGTATGATTGCTTGTATAAGTTATTGATTGCTATCAAATTTTTAAACTTTTTGACTCTTTCATCGTCAATTTCTTCTTTAGTGTATGCTCTTGGCTGTCTTTCCTTACAGAATACCCTATCTATCATAGCGATAGACTTCTCGTAATCAATCTTTAGATCTTCGTTAAACCATTTCGTAAGATGTGTGTAATTCTTTGCCTCATGGCTTGTTATAAACTCCCAATAAAAGAGAGACATCAACTTGTTTTTTAATACTTTGTCTGTTACCAGTATTTGTTCTAAGGGGTTTTTAGCTATTGGTTTTAAGTTAACAAAATAGTACCCCATTGACTTTTCACCAATAATGTAATGCTTGTCTGTGGCAATAATTTTATGAGCAATTAGATAGTCAACGTAATACGTATAATCATGATTAAATGTCTGAAGCTTGTTTGAGTGTATTTCTATTAAACCTCTATTTTCTTCAATGTTAGTAAGCCAGATTCCTTTTGTTATTTGATCTAGAATGAAGTAGAAAACATCAATCTTATATTTCCTTTTAAAATTTGGTGGATCTTGATTGATAATATCAATCAAATTTATACCACTTGGTATTTGCCAATAAATGTCTCGCTCATATTGAATCACATCAATTTGTTTATTTAGTTGATTATCTGTGTGTTCCTTTAAATAAATATTAACCTAATTAAAGTGAACATTCAATTAAAATGTTGCAATTTTACGTTAAAATGCCATCATTTTATAACATTTAGAAACGATTTTATGAAGAATTTACCATTAATTACCTTAATCCTAATTACGTTAATATTTTCTTGTAAAGTTGAGGAGTTAAAAACTCCTCCTGTGGTTAAAACAAATTCATCATCAGAAATTGCAGCAACATCAGCTAAAATTTGGGGTGAAGTAGTTGAAGAGGGTAGCTCTGCTGCTACAGAAAGAGGGTTTGTTTATTCAGAGAAAAATCCTTCTCCTAGCACTAGTGACACTAAAGTTGTATCAGGTTATGGAAAAGGTGAATTCAATGTTGTAATAAGTAATTTACTTCCCAAAACTAAATATTATTTTAAAGCCTATGCGAGCAATCAAAGTGGCATAGCTTATGGTGATGCTAAAGACTTTACGACAATTGATGACATAAAGTTGCCTACCTTAACAACTAACCCAATAAGTAATATTAGTTTTGGTGGTTGTACTACTGGGGGTATTATTACGTCTGATGGAGGAGGTACAATATTAGAGAAAGGAATAGTTTATGGAACATCAGCAAATCCTACTATCTCTAATAATAAAGTAGTTAGTTCAGGGACCAATAGTTATTCAATAGATTTAAGTGGTTTATCTGACAACACTACTTATTATATTAGAGCTTTTGCGACAAATTCCAAAGGAACTAATTATGGAGATCAACAAGTTTTAACGACGTTAAAAAACTTAACTTCAATAATAAAAAATGGCTTGGTTGCTTATTATCCATTTAATGGAAATGCAAATGATGCAAGTGGAAGCAGTAATAATGGAACTGTATATGGTGCACAACTAACGACAGATCGATTTGGTAATTCAAATAAGTCATACAACTTCAATGGAACAAGTGATTACATAGTTGCCAAAACCCCTTCAATTAATAATATTTTATCTGTTTCATTTTGGGTTAATGAAATTGACCAAAAAGTAACTTCAAACTCAATAAATCCACGTTATATATCTGCAGAAATTTGTAATGGAGGATTTGCAATTTGGAAAAATATATTAGATAGTCCAAAGGGGCTTAGCTTTACAACAAACAGAGGAGGGAATGACTATTTTTCTAATTTAATTACAAATAAAAATACTTGGCAATTAATTACGATTGTATTCAATGGAAACACTTGTTTGTTTTATATTAATGATAAATTAGTTGGAACTTTAAATGGAACTAGTACAATTCAAAAAGGTGAAAATTTATTTATAGCTAAATCAGGCTGCTCCTTTAGTGGAATATCAGACTTCTTTTCAGGAAAAATTGATGATGTAGGTATTTGGAATAGAGTATTAACTGCAGAAGAAATTAAATTTCTTTACGATAACGATTTCAAGCCATAATAATTTCTTATACTTTGTAAAAATGGCTATTAGGGGTAAAAGCGAATCATAAGAATGATCATGGGGGTTTACTCTGTAGTATGCTGAAAGAGTGGGTACGTAAATAATTTTATTGATTAGAAAAAAAAATGCTCTAACTCTAGAAGGTACATTTTTTGCTATATTGATATATTGGATTAACGAATTCAAATAAGTTATTTATCAATAAAAAACAGAGAGGTGATCATACCCCTCTGTATTCATACTTAGTAAATTTCTGATAATCTTTCCATGGCATCACTAACTGATTTAGGTAAAACCTTGGCATAGACCTGAGTAATGATTGTATTAGAGTGCCCTAATAGTTTGCTAACAATCTCCAAAGGAATTCCATTCGCGAGTGTTACACTACAAGCAAAAGAATGACGCCCAACGTGTGTTGAAACGTTCTTTTTGATATCAACTAACTGCATTAATTCTTTAAGCCTTCTATTCATTGCTTGGTTACATTGTACAGGTAGCAAAAAGACATTTGAATCATTCGCATATTTATTTATTATGGATAAGGCAATTGGTAATAGTGGAACTTGTACTTCTGATTTTGTCTTTTTACGATTGAATACTAACCACTTTTTCCCAAAGTTATCCATCTGGATATTTTCCATGGTCAAAAGAATTAAATCACAGTGTGCAACTCCTGTGTAGCATTGAAAAAGGAACACATCCTTGACCTCCTGATGAACGATTTTAGCTGGCTGGAAGGATTTGATTAACTCTAGCTCTCTGTTTTCTAAAAACACCCTAGAAGAAGCCTGAAAGCTTAGCTTTATAAACTCAAAAGGGTTGTTGTCTGAATATCCTAATTGCTTCGCGTATCTGATTACTTTCTTTAAATGTTGAAGCCTTTTGGTAACAGAGTTGGTAACATTATTTCGTACAGTACGCAAGTACAAATCATGCTTCTTAACGAATGAAACTGTAACATCATGAAGTTCAACATCTTGCTTGCCCATTGTATCAAAAATGAATTGTTTCATGATGTCCTTACTGATCTGGTATTTGATTAAGGTGGCATTTGTGTAGACTTTACCTACCAGCTGAGCCATTTCTTCGTTGTGCAAATCGTACATTTGAAGAAGGGTAGGAATTGTTTTCTCTGATGGTTTTAATATCAAGGATTGATAGCGATCAATCACAAAGCGAACTTTGACTTGATCCATTTGTTTCAGCAATGAGTAGTAACAATCATGTAGTTGATTTTCAATTGCTAAAAGTACCTGATTGAGTTTAGCTACTTGTAGATCATTTCCTTTAATCCTTTGCTTCTGTGCGTCCCAAGTATGAGAATTAATTTTAACCCCTGTGGAGATGTTTTTACTTTCGTTCGCTATGATTAAGCGCAACATGATGGGTGATTGACCCATTTTGTCAACTCGTGACCTGTAAATCCAAAATAATGTTTTCATCTGTGTTTGATTTAACACAGGTACAAAAAGTTTTTATTTTTGTGTGATCTAAAGATGTGACCTGAAAATTGATTTATAGAAGCGTTTCTTAAAAACAATAAAGCACTCACAAGAATCGTAAGTGCTTCATTTTCAAAGAGTGGACCAGCATGGGCTCGAACCATGGACCCCCTGATTATGAGTCAGGTGCTCTAACCAGCTGAGCTACAAGTCCACATTAGATTAAACTAATGTGGTGCAAAATTAAGTAATTATTGCCTTTCTAACTACATTTGATTAAATATTTTAAGATTTATCCGATTGCTTTCTTTGATTTTTCGAATAGGAAAGATAAATCTTACCTTTGTTAACGAGTATATTCAATTTGGTATAAAACCTGTGAACCACGTTATGTTTCCAACCAAAATTATTAATGACCCTATTTATGGATTTATAAAAATAAATAATCCATTCATATTGGAGTTGATAGATCATCCATTTTTTCAAAGACTCAAACGTATTAAACAATTGGGTTTAGCAGAATTTGTATATCCCGGAGCGCATCATACCCGATTTCATCATGCCTTAGGAGCGATGCATTTGATGGATCAAGCATTAAATAATTTAAAAGCAAAAGGATATAATATTTCCGAAAAAGAGCAGGAAGCAGCGGAGGTTGCGATTTTATTACATGACATTGGTCATGGACCATTTTCACATGTATTAGAAAATACCATTCTAAACGAGGTAAAACATGAAGAGGTTTCTAATCTACTCATGAAAAAATTAAACGAACATTTTAAAGGTAGGCTTTCCTTAGCCATTGAAATGTTTAATAATCGCTATAATCGACCTTTTTTTCATCAATTAATTTCAAGCCAATTGGATGTAGATCGCTTGGATTATTTAAGTAGAGATTCATTTTATACAGGGGTTAGAGAAGGATTTATTGGATCTGAGAGACTATTAAGTATGCTTGATTTAAAGAATGAGCAACTTGTCTTAGAGGAAAAGGGTATTTATTCCATTGAAAACTTTTTAATGGCTCGTCGACTAATGTATTGGCAGGTGTATCTTCATAAAACTGCTATTGCTGCAGAGACTATGTTAATTCAAATTTTAAGACGGGCAAAAGATTTAATGGCCCAAGGAATCAAATTGAATTGTTCAAAACCTTTACATGTTTTTTTGAGTAGGACTTATACGTGGGATGAGTTTGCTAGTAATGAAAAGCTCCTACTAGCGTTTACCGATTTAGATGATCATGATATTTGGGCAGCCCTCAAAGATTGGAAAAATGAAAAGGATAAAATATTAAGGCATTTATGCGAATCCTTTTTAACCAGAAAATTATTCAAATGTAAGTTGGGCACCCAACCACTCCCTAAATCTAAAATAACAGAAATTGAGTCTAAGATTCAAGAAAGTTTAGGCATCGGTTTTGAGGAACTTTCTTATTTTGTCGTAGAGGGTTCCACGAGCAATGCTGCTTATGTGCAAGGCGACAATACTATCAAAATGGTCGATAAACAAGGGCAAGTGGTCGAGTTAATGCTTGCATCAGATTTACCGACCATCCAAGCGTTAAGTAAGATTGTAAAAAAATACTATTTTTGTTGTCCAAAGAGCGTATATTTGCAAGGAGAATTGAGCTGAATTATTTACATATTACTAATTGCCCCCATATATTTAACACATGAAATTTACTGTTGACCAAATAGCTGATTTAATAGAAGGTACAGTAAATGGCAATGGAGCTACACTCATTAGCAATTTCGATAAAATAGAGGAAGGAAAATCGGGAAGTATTTCATTCCTTTCAAATCCCAAATACGAATCATTTTTATACCAAACTAATGCATCGGCGGTAATCATCTCAAAAAATCTTACCTTGAAAAAGCCGGTCAAAACAGCATTAATACGTGTTTCTGACCCATATTTAGCCTTTACCATCTTATTGCAAAAATATCAGGAATTAATGGAATTTAAGGAAACGGGCATTCAAGTACCTAGTTTCATAGCAGAAAACGCCATCATTTCAGAAAATGTTTTTATAGGACGATTTAGTCAAGTTGAAAGCGGCAGTCACATCGGGAAAAATACGCAAATTTACGATCGTGTCAGTATTGGTAAAAATGTGACCATCGGTAGTGATTGTACCATATATCCTGGCGTAGTTATTTATAAAGATTGTACAATCGGCAACAATGTTGTGATACATGCTAATTCTGTGATTGGTTCAGATGGTTTTGGTCATGCCCCTCAAGCGGATGGAACATTCAAATCAATACCCCAACTAGGAAATGTAGTCATTGAGGATGATGTATCCATTGGATCCAACACGACCATTGATCGGGCTACCATGGGATCTACCATCATTAGAAAAGGAGTTAAAATAGATAATTTAGTACAAATAGCCCATAATGTTGAAATAGGTTCCAATACAGCAATAGCAGCACAAACAGGTATCTCAGGATCTACGAAAGTGGGAGAAAATTGTTTAATTGCAGGCCAAGTAGGAGTCGCTGGACATATTACTATTGCCCCTAAAACAATTGTTACGGGTCAATCAGGAGTAACAAAAAGTGTTAAAACACCAGGACAAACATTGGGTGGTACACCAGCCTCCAATAATGTAGATTTCTTAAAAAGAAATGCATTAATTAGGCAATTGCCAGAATTTTTTGAAAAATTTAATCAAAGCAACAAATAACATTGAGTTGGCTTTACCCTTATTATGAATAATAAGCAACACACCATATCAAAATCAGTCACATTAAGTGGAGTAGGTTTACACACAGGAGTCGTTACGAATATGACATTTTTGCCGGCGGCGTCCAACCATGGCATCAAATTTCAGCGAATAGACTTACCTGGCCAACCCATCGCAGATGCAGACGTTGATTATGTCGTAGATACCTCGCGTGGAACAACCATTGAACATAATGGTGCTAGAATCAATACCGTAGAGCATGTTTTAGCCTCTTTAGTTGGCCTCGAAATCGATAACGTATTGATTCAATTAGATGGTCCAGAACCACCGATCATGGATGGAAGTTCGATCAAATTTGTCGAAGCCTTAAAAGATGCGGAACCAGTCGAACAAGAGGCTCACCGCAAATTTTTTGAAGTGACGGAAGAAGTACGTTTTAAAGATCCCGATAAAGATATTGAATTAGCTGCCCTGCCATTAAATGATTATAGAATGGCCGTGATGGTGGATTATAATTCAAAATTTTTATCGAGCCAACATGCTAACTTAAGTCATGTTTCGCAATTTGAAAGAGGTTTTGCCATGTGTCGAACTTTTTGTTTTGTGCATGAATTGGAAGTTTTATATAAAGAAGGACTTATCAAGGGAGGAGATTTAAGTAATGCGATTGTTATTGCAGACCGAGATTATTCTGAAGCAGAACTAGCACATTTATCGGATGTATTGAGAAAACCCAAAGTGAGCATTTCTAAAGAGATCGGAATCTTGAACAATACGAGTCTACACTTTCCTAATGAAATGGCTAGGCATAAGTTATTAGATTTAATGGGTGATTTGGCATTAGTCGGTAGGCCAATTAAAGCACAAATTTTGGCTTCAAGGCCGGGACATGCATCGAATATAGAATTAGCCAAAAAAATCAAGAAGTTGATGTTGGAAACTGAAAAGAATAATGTTCCTATCTATGATCCAAAACAACCCCCTATTTGTTCGCACGAACGTATTTATGAGTTATTGCCACATCGTTATCCTTTTCAAATGATCGACAAGATTATTTACTTAGATGACAATAGTGTCGTGGGAGTAAAAAATGTGACAATGAATGAGTATTATTTCATGGGGCACTTCCCAAGTAATCCTGTTATGCCAGGTGTGATGCAAATAGAAGCGATGGCACAAACAGGAGGAATATTAGTTTTAAGTTCAGTACCCGATCCAGAAAACTATTGGCCTTATTTAGTTGGAATTGAAAATTGCAGGTTTAGAAAAAGTGTCATTCCTGGCGATACAGTAATATTCAAATGTGAACTTCAGGCTCCCATAAGAAGAGGTATTGCTAAAATGATCGGTAAGGCTTATGTATCGGGCCAAGTAGTTTGTGAGGCGGAAATGACTGCAAGTTTAGTTAGAAAATCATAGTACACTATTTATGAATTATCCATTAACTTCGATTCACCCGAATGCCACTGTTGGAGCCAATGTTACCATTGATCCATTTACCGTTATACATGAAGATGTGCAAATTGGAGAAGGTAGTTGGATTGGTTCAAATGTAACTATATTTCCAGGAGCGCGAATTGGAAAAAATGTTAAAATATTTCCAGGGGCTGTAATTTCAGCAGTTCCTCAAGACCTAAAATTTGGCGGAGAAGTAACGACCGCAGAAATCGGAGATCATACCACCATTCGGGAGTGTGTTACCGTAAATCGCGGCACTAATGATCGCCAAAAAACGACCATTGGAACTAATTGCTTAATCATGGCCTATGTACATATTGCTCATGATTGTGTCATTGGAAATCAATGTATTATTGCCAACTCGGTCCAATTAGCTGGACATGTCAATGTAGGAGACTTTGCGATCATTGGCGGGTCTTCAGCGGTTCATCAATTTGCACAAATTGGACGACATGTAATGATCTCAGGAGGATCACTTGTTCGAAAAGATGTTCCTCCATTTACAAAATCAGGTAGAGAACCTCTTACTTATGCAGGGATTAATTCCATTGGTTTGAAAAGACGTGGATTTAGCGAAGCGTTAATTAATGAAATTCAAGAGGTATATCGGTATTTATATCTCAAGGGTCTAAATACAAATGATGCCTTAGATCAAATAGAAAAATCAATCAGAAAGTCTTCTGAAAGAGATGAAATTATCGATTTCATTCGCAATTCGGAAAGAGGAATCATGAAAGGTTAATCCCTAAACGTATGAAAATTCTTGCTGAAAATGTAGAAAAAAAATTCCGCCAAGAATATGTCATAAAAAACTTCAATTACGCCTTTACGGATCGTAAAAAGTATGCCATTGTAGGGCCGAATGGTTCAGGAAAATCAACATTATTACAATTATTGAGCCAGTTTTCAATACCCACAAAGGGGACGGTCAACTTTATAGATAATTTAGGACAAGCCATTGAAGGAGATCATGCATTTAAACAAATAGCCTTTGCAGCACCCTACAGTGAAATAATAGAAGAATTCACTATTCAAGAATTAATATCATTTTTAGTTAGTATTCAGAATTTACCTTCAACCTTCAACATCCATGCGTTTGAAGAATTTTCTGAATTAAAGACAAATCCAAATAAATTAATTAAAGATTTCTCTTCGGGAATGAAGCAAAAAACAAAACTAACGATTGCTTTTTCTTCAGAAAGACCATTTTTATTTTTAGATGAACCAACAACAAATTTGGACAGTAAGTCAAAAAGCTGGTTTCAAAGTAAACTAGAATCAGAAACTGATAAATTAATCCTTATTGCATCCAACGAGGAATCAGAAATAAAATACTGCGAGGAACGAATTCAAATTCTAAATTTCAAATAATTCCACTGAAAGCGCAAATGAATTAAACCAATAATCATCAAGATAAGTCCTAGAAAAAAACTGATGCTTGAAAAATCTAGGACTCCCCTTCCGATATTTTGAAAATGATAGCTCAAGCTTTGAAAAGTCAAATCAAAATTAAAGATTTTAGCAATCTCTTGAGGTCCTTGCCACAAAACAAAGTTCAAAAAAACCCCTAGTACAAATGCCAATGCTTGTTTATTCGCAATAGAAGACGCTAGAGCACTTAAACAAACAAACACCACCATGAGCAAAAATAGGCTAATATATGCACTAAAGACAATGCCATAATCCATGTTAAAAGCAGGTGAACTTAAAGCACCAATACTATATATAAAAACAATGGTAGGCATTAAAATAATAGCCAAGAGTACTATTTGACTCACAATTTTAGCCAAAATAATTGTTTCAATCGAAATGGGAAGTGACCGCAATAAATGAAAAGTGCCTAATTCAAACTCCTCAGAAAACTGCCTCATACCAATGGCTGGAATGAAAAACAAAAAAAACCAAGGACTTAAATCAAAAAATACACTTAGTTCGGCAAAACCAAAATCTAATACATTCCCCTCAAAAAACCAGGTATATAGTCCAATCAATAAATAAAAGGAAAACATTAAACCAATCCCGATAAAGGAGGTGAAAAAAACATTAAATTCTTTTTGAATGATTGGCCACATATTAATCTTCAAAAATGGATTTCTCTTTTCTCAAGACTGCCGAAACAATTAACCCTAATAAAAAAGTAAATAGGACAGAAAAGAAAACAATAATGATGAATTGAATACCAGGACCCATCATCATGTTCGTAATTTTTTCAGCGTCTTCTATTTGACTTTCCGTTAAACCCTGACTTTCTAATTTTTCCCTAGCGATGTCCAATTGCTTTTGAAGCACACCTTGGTCAATAAAATTTAAATAAATATAATTAAATCCTCCACTGATCACTCCCCAAATTGAACCTATAAGCAATGAATTTCCTAAACCTTGTCCATAACTTAAAAAGTCATCTTGATTGGCCCGTACTTCCTTGAGCGCTAAATAAAGAATTGTCGTATTAATTACCAGTGTCGCCAAAAAAGAAACCCATCCTAGTGTATCACTAAAGTCTTCTTCTAGCCCTGAATATTTAGTGATCAGAGTTAAAACAAAACTACTGATACCACCGATAACACCCCATTTTAATGCTAAGACGGAGTTAGATACTTTTAAATCTTCTTGCTTTTCCATGATTAATTCTTTTTGAAATATAAGGCAATTAGTAAATTTGGCAAAAATGATAAAACAATTTTTTGCGTAAAATCATCTTTGGCAATGCTCCCTGCATCAATACCATTAATGCCATTCAATAACATTTTATAATATTCAATACCTTCCTGCTCAATAATAACCGTTTTAAATTGTTGCAATTCACTAACGCTCAACTGAATGTATTCATTCAAAACCCCAATGCCTAGATCGGACAAATAGAAAAAATACAAGGATAAAGAACTAAAAATAGCAATCAATAAAATATAGACATATTGAAACAAGAAAATTTTCAGAAAATGAGACGCATCTGATTTGAAAACCTTTTTAACTAAAAAATACTGAAGAATTAAGACCAACACAAAGCTAGGAGCCTTCTTTCCTCCCAAAGGCAATACACCCAAATTATAAAATAGGATGCAATAAAGGATAATTAAACCAACTGCCAATAAACTAGTAGCCAACAACTTAGGCCAATGACTTAAAAGAATTTTCATTTATAGATTATTATAAGAAATCTCATTTTGATTCAGTACCATTAAAATTTTATGACTGAATGTATAATCTAGAAAAGCTGAATTTTTAGATTTTCCTACTATCTGATCCATAGTGTAATGATAGGCAGGAACTTTTTGAAATAAAATTCCTTTTACCTCATTTCCTTTTTTGACCGTCGGGGTTTTAAGGCCCGCTAATTTTGCCGGATTTGAAGAGAGTAATTGGTCAATATTCCTTATTTTTCGTTGAATCGCTGCTTGATAGCACGCGATAAACAAGGTTTCTAACCCGATCGTACCAAATGCAGCATGGTCGAATTCCACTTCTTTAACTTCACTTTCGTGAGGCGTATGATCGGAAACTATAGCATCTATGGTACCGTCTTCAACACCCTTCCATAAAGATTCCAGATCATTCCCGGTTCTAAATGGCGGGAAAACTTTTTTCATTGTCTCAAAATCACTGATCGAATCTTCTGTAAATAATAAGTGGTGAACAGCTACATCACAAGAAACCGGTAGTCCCATTTTCTTAGCTTCACGAATTAGTTCCACCGATTCAGCACATGAAAGACAAGAAAAATGCAGTTTAAAATGCTCATGAGTGTGACCAAACGAATTTGATAATGTATAAGTTAACAAGTCTAAATCTCGTTTAATGCTCAAGGTCTCAGACAATTTAGGTATACCTTTAAGTCCCAATAACGTACTTTGTAAGCCTTCATTTATTTGACCATAAAGTGACAAAGCAGTGGTATCAGGTCTAGAAACTAGCGTTGCTGGCAAAGATTGTAAATACTGCAAACACTTACTCATTAAATCCACATTCTGAATACTAGAATTTCCATGTCCAAACCATTGAGCTCCTGAAGTAAACAAGTCAAATAGATCAGTGAAATTTTCACCGTGATTATCAACCGTCAAAGGCGCCATGGCCATAAAGTTAATCCCATGAACGAATGACATGTTTTTGACATACTCAAGCGCCTGAGGTTGTTGGGGTACGGGATCTCCCGTAGGCAAAAGGATTAAATCTAATACTCCCCCTTTCTTGGCAGCTGTTGACAAACTAGACCAATCTTCTTTGAACTCCCCACCAGGCAATGTATTATGAACTCGCAAGTCAACAAGTGAAGGAGACCAAGCTAAATCGGATTTATCGACAACCAAATCGGCCTTTTCGTTCAATGTCTTGGCAATTTGAACCCATTGGCCATTTTCAACTAATAAATCAACAACCTGATGATGGAAGTCAGAAAGACTATCTTGTATTAAAACCGATTTAAATAAAATTCTCATGCGATTCTATGGTAAAAAAAAACCCTGATCAACAGGGTTAAAAATTAATGTGCAATAAAGGATTTGTAGGTCTCAACATCCATCAAATGGCTTATATCTCCTAAATCACTAGGTTTCATTTTGATTACCCAACCATCACCATAAGGATCTGTATTAATCAATTCTGGGTTATTATTTAATGCCGTATTGAATTCAATAACCTCCCCAGAAATGGGTAAAAACAAGTCAGAAACGGTCTTCACAGCTTCTACAGTTCCAAATACTCCATCCTTAGCGATATTTTTGCCTATTGACTCCACTTCTACAAAAACGATATCTCCCAGTTCGCCTTGGGCAAAATCTGTAATTCCAACCACTGCAATATCTCCTTCAATTTTAATCCACTCGTGCTCTTGGGTGTACTTTAAGTCAATTGGAAAATTCATAAGTATTGTTTTAGCATGCAAAGGTCACGAAATTCATGATTTATTGCAAATAATTTTATTCAATAATTCATTTATTCATTTAAGCTATATCTGATTTGAAATCCCCCTGCCACCGTGGAACGATAAAACGAATTGGAAACCAATGGATTATTAAACATTTTATCAAAGTATGCAGTAACAGAAAGCTTATCACTGATTGCATAACTAATTTGAGGCCTAAATTGGAAATTATAAAAGCCTTGAGTTACGATGGTTTCGGCATCCAATTTCCTCTGCAATGTCCGCGTGTCACGAATGGTTAAATTGCAGTTAAATCTTAAATCATTAGGCAAGCGAACATTTCTACCATTAATTTTAAAAGGGATTAACATGTTAGCTTTCGTAAAACCAATGGCAAATGTTAAGTCTTTGTTCGACAATTCAGCTACTTGATTATTGGACAAGTTTAATCCTACATTTCGATCTTGATTATATTCGAAACGAAGGGATACTCTACTTTTGGTAATTGCATTAAAACCTATTAAAGGTGAAAAACGTTCTGAAAATGAAATGGTGCTCATCACATAAACAGGGATCAATGTGTTCGTTAGGGGATCAAATCTGGATGACAATGGGTATAATAAGCTATTCAATGTCAGATTCGTAAAATCATTTTCAAATTGGCCATATTCCAATGCAGAAACAAAATTACCTACACTGTAAGTGCTTGAATACATGTGTGAAATAGTGAAAGATGAAAACTTCTTTGTGATCCATGGAATTAAGTTCAATCCATTGTAATCGACTTTCCAATTAGGCAAAGGAATATTATAAAAAGGGGAATATTTAACATCGTTAGCTGAAACGCCAGAATAAGCAGCGAAAAAGGAAGGGATTAAAACATCCTGGGAATTGATGTTATAATCACCGCCTTCAGCTAATTTAGCTCTTGTCAATCTATTTAATAAAATAGACCTGTTGGTCCTGAATTTCTCAAAAATCAGTGTTGGATCGTCAAATGCCGTCAAAAATGATAAAAATGACATGGAATAGTTCCCTGAACGTATTGGGCTTTCGGAAACAAATTTTCCATTGATGGTTTTGGGTCTAAAAAATTCTTGATAATTATCTCCTTTATTGTAATTTCCCTCAACTTGAATTCGCAAATCTTTATTAGGTTCTAGTTGAGTGATGTAGGAGAACTTCTCTTGTTTCGTCTGGGTGAAAGGAATATTTTGGACAATACTTTTTGAAAGCCAACCGTTTTGACCAGCCGTAAATCTTATTTGATCATTTTGACTACCTGAAATGAAATCAAAACCAGGTGCTGTAGATTGGCTATTCATTCCAAATAATCCTGGATTGGGTAAAAATCCAGGCAATGTTGTAGACTCATTAATGGAATAATTAACCTGAATACCTCTTAAAGTCAACAGCAAACGAGTCAGAGACCGCAGTGCATTTTTAGGTGAAATTAAAATGTCATCGTCATCCCCAGGATTTCTAGCTACATTTTTTCCAATGGGATTTCCATTATTTGCCCACCTTAACGCTTTAATTCGGTTATATAAAGCGACAAAATCAACTTTCCCATTAATAGACCGCTCTCGAGTATTCTTAATGATATTACCAAAAGGTAAATCTAAAGAATCTCGAATATCATAGGAATTAGCAAAATAATTATAGCCTATTCGATGCGAATAATCAGCATTCATCCAATCCGTTAGTGGCAATTTTTGCAAAGGCAATCGCCAAATCATTCCAGCTTGCTGGTCAAAATTCTTTGCTCGTCCTAAACTTTTTATATTAAACATTACCGAATCACGTTTGGCCTGTGTATCTAAATCGCCAAAAGGTTCATCAATAATGGAATTAACCATTGTATTATAGTTTAAAACAACACTCTTGGTTAAATTCCAGTTCAACGCATATTGCCTATTGAAATACCAATATTTTTCAAACTGGGGAGCAACTCCTAAGGCAGTCAATTCCCCATTTCTTAGTTGGGTTCTAATAAAACTCCGATCCATTTCTGCCCTCACCGTCAAGGAAGTTGGCACGAAATTGACATTAAAATCCTTAAATAACAGAAGCCAAGGAGAATCAGAATTGATTTTAGCCATGGGCTCCCAAAAATTAGTATTCGATGTATACGCATATAAAACACTACCACGCTGACTTAACTGAGTATACGAATCAATTAAAGTACTTGATCGAATCATCTCAGAATATGCGTAGGAAAATGAAAAATTAGAAAGATCCCATAAATACGCATGCTTCGCCAAAGCACTTTTAATTTTTCTGACATTAGAAAAATTAAACCCTTGCCTTTCCGTGATGTCTTGAACTAAATTTAAGTAATCTTGCTTTTTCGATTCTGAACTAAACTTGCCTATTGAATTGCTCAGGAAAATATCTGGATCCAGTGGGTCAAATTGCGGCGCAATGTTTCGCTTGTCATATGAAATATAAAATGGGATTTGAAATCCCCATTGTAGAGGTAAAAATTTATCCAAATTTAAATTAGCCGTAAGTCCTATCTCATATAAATTATCTCTAGATCGCTCTGATATTTTAGATTGAACTCCGCCAAATCCATAATTTTTAAAACTTCCATTCAATACAACTTGGCCTATATCGGCCAATTTGATTCCTAATTTTCCTATGGCTGCTTCCCCGGAAGTTTGGTCAAAACCGAATCCTCTTAATTCATTCAACCAAACACAGAAAGATTTATTTTGTCCATCTTTGGTCGTGTTCCGAACTCCTATCATGGTTGTCATCGTCGCACTTTGATCTGGTCTACCCATCACGGTGATTCGATAAACTTTCCCTGTGGAGCTGGTCATCAACATAAAAAATCTTTCATTTAGACTCCTATTCTGTCTATCTCTTTCAATTTTTACCTGTTTTAATAACTCAAATTCGATGTCAAATTCATTTTCCATGGGCCAAATTTCAGTATCTAAACTTTGACCTTTCTGCGTTTGAATTAAACCTGTATTTTCAACCTCATAATAATTATCTGTAAGGTCTGTCCCGATGCGTAAAAAAGCAGAAACATGACCCGAAATTTGATCTGGGCTTTGCATCGAAACAAACATTCTAAGACGTTTGTAATTGATAAAATCAAACATCGTATTTTTAAATACGGCTCTTGCATCACCAGGTCTTAGGTTATCAACGCAAAGACTCATGGATTGCTCATTTAATCGAGCATTATTAATCGTCGTAATATCTTGATCTCTTACAAAACCTGGAGGAACAACATATGGAATCGCATTAGCTCCCTTGGAAGCAGGACCATTTTCTTCGACATTAACACTGGAGACTCTAAAATTAGCATCATAAGATTCTGGTAAATCCTGGCCATTTTTAACATCTAAATTTCCAATAAACTTCCTATATGAATAACCCGAAAGTTGTAATTGCGCGAAACGCAAAACAACTGGATCTTGGAAATCACTTAATAACATCCTAAAAAAACGAATCGATTTAAAGCTCGACATCTCACCAGCTGGCGTGGTATAATTTCGTTTATCTTTGATAGGGACTCTAAATAAATACCAATCCACCCCTCCTTCGTTCACTTTGTCAACTACAAAACCTTGACCAACTTGTATTTGTCCAGGTTTAAGATCAATTTCATATTGAAAATATGATTCCACCTCATTGACCGTATTGTCATTATTTAAATCTTCACGGTCTGGCATCATACTACTCGCCTCGGTAATTGTGGAATTAGTCGGATTATCGGTCGTAGGGGAATTGTTTTCTAAGCCCATGAAATTTTTATATCGCTCAATAATACTTCCTGTTTTATTAAATTTATCACTCAAATAGTGAACAAAGTCATCTGCAGCAGGGTCATTTTTAATTGCTGAAATCGCATTTTGATCATTTATTTTGGTCGAAATTTGTGTCAAATATTCCTTAAAATAAGTTTCCTCTGAAAGTGTCGTAGGTTCGGTTGATTTATTCAACAAGCCATCTAATCCAAGGTCTTGTTGGCTCCTTCCTCCTTGATTATCAAAAGCATTAATCACAAATTGACGTTTAGGCGCCAATCCCCAAAGCGTCTTTTCAATATTCTGAAGGTTACCTGTGGTGATTTTTTCCCCGACTGGAATACCATTTTCAAAATTCGAGAACCCATCAGGAATAAAATCTTCAGAGACATCTCCTAAATGAAAAATTAGTTTACCACCTGTTTGATTGTTTTTATTAAAAACTCCATCCCGAACTTTTCCTTGATCCCCCTTGACAAAAGGATCCATTAACCAAAATTCGATTTGTTCCACATTGGCATTATCAAAATCTGTATCTGAAGCAATTGCTCTAGTAATGGCACCAAAACTGGCCTTAGGATTTGGCAGTAATCCTTTTGCATTCAAACTTGGATTAAAATTATAAATACCTCTTTCAGATGGAAAATAAGCCACATCTAAAACACCTAAGGGTAAATTTGTGATGTTATTCGCAAAGTCTTTATTAGGAAATAAACCTTTAGGGGTCACAACACGCTCATAGGCAAACAAATTAACCTCAGCAGCATCCAATCCAGGTACATCCAAAGCAAAGCCTCCTTGACCATAAATACTTGCATCTACATTATAGGCAGAAATTTTAGCGCGTCTGTAATTAGAACTTAGATCTCGAGGATTTCCTGATATGAAATCTTTAGGTGTTGCTCCTGGGCGCCAAAAAGTAGGCTGTGAACTCAAATTATAGACAACTCTTGCCGATTCAAAATCGTCGATAAATGCATTCCCTTGGACACGATCATTCACATTCGGTATCAACTTAGCAATCTCGCCTTGGAAGTCAAAGACTGATGTTTCTTTCGTTGAAACAATCGGCAGAGCGTCAATCATACGCGTCAAAGCATTTGATTTTTTTAAAATACTAGCATCAAAACCCAATAAAGTATTGTTAACAGGCTCATTCCCAATGGCCACCCGTCTGAAAAAAGCAGGTGGTGTTTCGCTCATATTTTGAAATGTGGCCCCTAAATGAATATCCTGACCTAAATTATAATCTAACCGAGTACCTAACATGGTTCTAATTTGATTCGAAAATAAATCTGGTTTTTCGTAGCAAATTTTTATTTCACGACCTGAATTAAATACTCCTTCATTAATAATTTTAACACGACCAGATTGGCCATCAACAATAAAATCAGTTCCTTGAGATAAAGATTGACCACCAGCAGTTACCGTGACTGATTTAGCTTCGACGCCAAAAGGCAAAGAGATATCTCCACCTCCCACTCCCGATTGAAATGACCCTTTTAAAAAGAATTTATTCTTGCTAGCTATTTGTGCAGCATCAGTCTGTGTATTGGTATATAATTTCTGAAAAACATATTTATCCACTAAATTGGATTCTGTCGATGTAAATTTTGCTTTTAAATTCTTTCCGAAGGGTTCTAAAATTGGAAATATAATTTTGCCATTTTTAGAATCTACTGTTATGTCTTCAATAAAATCAAAATTACCATCAGGTTGGGCGTCACCAGAAAAATTAAGTTTATCTAATCCCAAGACTTTAACCAAAGGAATATCCTTTAATTTTTCTCCCTCAATCAAGTTAGAATTATCTATTCCCGTCGCGTCATCTTTATAAACAATACGCAATTGGAAATTTTGCTTGGATAGTGAATTGGTATTTAATGAATAAATATTTTTCATCATTAAATCCCACATAGGATGTTCCAAATGGTTGCGTAAAGTGGAGGATTTGAGCATTTTTAAGATCAAAACTTCATTATCCTGTCTAGCTTGATAATCTTCTGTCAGCTCGCCAACCTTATATTTACGTCCATTAAAAGTATATTCATAGGAGACCGCTAAAACTTCATCATTTCGTAGAGGCGATATGAGTGAAATATAGCCTAGAGAAGGGTTGAACTTAAATTCTCTATCATTCAACCTTTTTGCACCTTTTAACATATCAAAATCAGTACCTCTTTGTAGGTTGTAGACGGACTCCAATTGAAAAGATGATTGATCAGATCGGCGTATTTGAGGGTCATTGACCAATTTATCATAAAGACCGTTATTTTTATTGTCTACCGCCTGATTTGAAATGATTGGTTGGAGCACAGCTTTAGTTCTACTATAAGGACTAGATTCGCCTAAATCTGATAAAGCGACTAAATTTCTCAATGTTTCTGTACTCTGTGTCCTGTTTGTGACGTATACTTCAATCCTGGTAATGGTTATTCCACTGGTAATAACAGGTAAATTCTTCAAGGATCTTTCGTAATTATCCTTAAAATAAGTGGACAAGAAAAAATGCCTATTTTCATCATATTGATCTGCTCTAATTTCAAAAGAACGCCCTTGAGTACCCCCTTTCATCGTAATGCAATCTTGTTTTGAACGTTGCTGGGCAGCCACTACCGTTACATCTAAATTACCAAATCTCAAAAGTGTTTTTAGTCCAAATAAGTTTTGAACTCCTGGAATTAATTGAGAATTCAAAGTCCATGAGGTATTTCCGGCTTCTATATTTTGAAGAATATCCTCTTCTTGCGTTTTCCAATTTAATTTGAGTTGGTTCTGAAAATTAAAACTGGCTTTTGTATCAAAATTGGCATTTAAATTGAGTTTTTCACCAATTTTCCCTTGAAAATTTATTTGAGCTTGTTCGTTAAAAAATAAATTTCCTACATAACGAAGTTGGACCGGAACCGCTGGATTATCAACAAATTGCCCCATATAGCCCACATCTAACAATAAGCTACCATTAGGTTTAAATGAAATATCTGTTCCTCCAAAAATTCGATCGATGGAAGGGGGTAATTCTATTTTAGGAAATAATCCTCTAGATTGAACCGAATTGTTACCGTCAAGACTCTTGGAATAATCACTCCAGTAAGACCTATTGATCGCTTTGTTTTGTAAAGAACTAAATTCACTCATGCTAAAAGCTTGAGAAGGTGAAATCGAAATGTCACCTAATTGCTTGGACGAGATTAATTGATCTTGGCTAAAGTCAACTATATTTTGGCTTCCTCGTATGGTAAAAATAGAAAAAGGAGATTTTGAAAATGGTTTATTGAGCTGGTAAAATTCGAGTGGTTTTATTTGAAAACGAGGCCTTCGACCACTTTTTGACAAGGAACTAGTCGAATCAACTGTTTGAGCATATGAAATGAAATACAATACCCAAAAGGCCAAGAATATTAGACCTTTAAAAATGTTTTTCATATCGATAACTCTGTTTCTTTGCACAAATGATAAATAATACGTTAACGAAGGGCTAGTTTAATTAGTTGCTCAATAGTAGCATCTGGATTTGATTTCAGTATTTGGTCTAAACTTTTCTCGGCAGCTGCACGAGGAATTCCCAGTGTTACTAAAGCACCTAAAGCCTCTTGCTTAACACCATATGACTTATCTGTTGAAGATTTACCTGCTTCTACAAACAAAGTATCCTTCTTACACTTATCTTTTAATTCTAAAATAACTCGTTGGGCTGTCTTAGACCCAATACCTTTAATGGATTGAATCAAAGCAATATTTTCATTCATGATGGCTCCCCTTATTTCTCCACTTGAAAATGAGGACAACATAACCAAAGCTGTTGAAACACCCACCCCTGAAACGCTGATCAAATCGAGAAACAATAATTTTTCATCCATTTCATAAAATCCTACCAGCGTATGCGCATCTTCCTTGATTTGCAAATGGGTAAAAAGTTTGCAATTTTCGTCACCGCCAGAAAGTGAATCAAAAGTTTGCAATGAAATTTTTACTTCATAGCCCACGCCTTGAACATCAATTATAACATGTGCTCGATCTTTATAAGCTAATTTTCCTTGTAGATATGCGATCATTTTATGAAATTCTTAACCTCATTCCTGGCCTTAAAACCGAGGAACGAAGTCTGTTTAATTTTTTAATTTTTGCTATTGTACTCACATGATAACGATCCGCAATTTGGGATAATGTGTCTCCTGGACGAACGCGGTGATAAATAGTCCTTTTTTTTGTTTTTAATTTTGATTTTTGACTAAGGGTTTCAAAAGGTTCTATTTCAACTTTTGATTCATCATTTGCTTGCGCTACATCAACCCATTCTTTTGTATAGTAATAAATAACTTTACCTCGTTTTAAACGGTTAGATCGTAGACGATTGATGCGTTTTAATTCGAGGACTGACACATCTAAATTGCGGGCTACGGCATAAATGGTCTCTCCTCTCTTGACCACATATTTTTTCTTTGAATTTTTCAACATTCTGAGTCCGCCAGTTGAGTCGATTGATCCCACGGCAAAACCTAAAACTTTACGAGTTCCAAAATAACTAGCCGAATCCAGGATTTTTAACCGATTGGCATTGAAAAAAGCAAATTTATCTTTAGGAATTCGGACAATAATTTTATCCACATCAGAGGGAATCGAATTTCCTAAAATATGGGGATTTAAAACCTTAAATGTATCCAGAGAAAAACCAGCTAAGGATGATAACACTTTCAAATTGACAAAACCTTTCAAATGTAAGGTATCTGAAGGCATATGAAAAGCCCATTCTTGAGGTTGAATGGCATGATCCCAATGAAAATTCATCATGTATGAAATCGCTATGTATTGAGGAACGTAGTTTCGAGTTTCTTTGGGAAGGCAATTATAAATACCCCAAAAATCCGTTGAACCGCAACGCCTAATAGCTCTTTTAACATTACCTGGACCTGTATTATAGGCTGCTAAAGCCATATGCCAATCGCCAAAAATACGATAAAGTTGGCGCATGTACTTACAAGCTGCCTCCGTGGCACGTTCTGGATCAAATCGTTCATCCACATAAGAATCTACTCGCAACCCAAAATCACCTCGAGCGGTATAAGGCATAAATTGCCATAATCCACCCGCACCTTTTAAGGATAAAGCTTTTGTTTCAAGACCAGATTCAATCAAAGACAAATATTTCAATTCATCTGGCAAACCATATTGTTTAAGGTATTTTTCATACAGGGGAAAGTACAGATCGCGCTTTTCCAACATATGTTGGGTAAATGCCGCCTTCTTAAAGGCAAAATACTCCACATATTGATGCGAATATTGATTATAAATTAATGGAATGACATTTTGTATGGATTTAAACCGATTTTGAATTAAAGAGGGATCAATCATTAAAGATGTGGGAACTCCTTGCTCAATTCTTGCTAACGAATCAACAAACTTCCGATCAATATTAGGCAAAAATGCACGTCTATCCTGTCCTAACAATGCCGTGGAGAGGAAGAGAAAATACACCCAATATGTGAACTTAATTTTCAAAGAATTATAAATTAGTGGTAAAATGAATCAATTCATCTTCTGAATAAGCGGGACCCATCGCTTGAAAGCCAATCGGAAGTCCACCTAAATCCTGACCTGTTGGAACAGTAATAGCTGGCAACCCTGTCACATTTGCCTGAACAGTAAATAAATCACCTAAATACATTTGAAGGGGATCGACTGTTTTTTCTCCTAATCGATAAGCCGTAGAGGAAGTTGTAGGTGAAATAATGAAGTCAAAATCCTTCAATATTGCATCTGTACGCTCTTTGATCAATCTCCTTACTTTCTGAGCCTTGGTGTAATACGCATCGTAATAATTAGCACTTAACACAAAAGTGCCCAGCATGATTCTGCGTTTTACCTCCTCACCAAAACCTTCATACCTTGATTTTTTATACATATCCATTAAATCATGTGGGTTTTGCGTTCTTTGCCCAAATTTCACCCCATCAAATCTAGAGAGATTAGAACTAGCTTCAGCAGTCGTTAATACATAATAAGTGGGCAGCATTTGATCGATAAAGGCAAAATCAACTGATTCCACAACGAAGCCTTTTTGTTTTAATTGTTCAACTTTTAGAAAAAATTGGTCTTTAATTTCAGTTTGCAAACTTGGATGCTCCACAATCTCCTGAATGTAGGCAAGTCGTTTTTTAGGAACAAATTCCTTATTTTTAGCATTACTCACCGTACTATCAAATTCATCTGGACCCGAGATTACATTCATCACCAATTGAAGATCAGCAGGATGATGGCTCATGGGACCAATAGAATCAAATGATGAGGCATAAGCAATTAAACCCCAACGTGATACTAGCCCGTAAGTAGGTTTAAGACCAGAAATTCCACTAAATGAAGCTGGCATCCGAATAGACCCACCCGTATCAGTACCTAATGAAAGGTGACACATTCCTGCTTGAACAGCAACCGCTGAACCACCTGAACTACCTCCAGAGACATGATTCGTATTAGCATAATTTAATACTGGACCAAAAGAAGAATTTTCATTCGTCGAGCCCATCCCAAACTCATCACAATTTTGTCTACCAATAATAATGGCATCTTCACCGATCAGTCGTTGGACCGCAGTAGCTGAAAAAGTTGATTTAAAACCATTTAAAATTTGACTACCTGCTTGGGCCCCGTGATCTTGATAACAAAGTAAGTCTTTTAAGCCAACCACCATTCCTGCCAATTTTCCTGCTTTGCCTTCTTTAATTTTTTGGTCAACCAATCGAGCTGAAGCAAGTGCTTCCTCCGAATAAACCTCCAAAAAAACATTCAATTGTCCATTTAAAGCATTGATTCTACTTAAGTATTGCTCAACTAAACTTACACAGGATAAAGTACCTTGAAATAAAAAATTTCTTATTTCTGAATAAGGCTGCGGAATATTTTCCATTAAAAATGGGGGTTCAATTAAACACAAAAGCATAGTTGGAGAACCAACTATGCATTTTTAAGAAAAAAAGGTTAAAACAAAACTATTTTTTAGTTTCGTCTAATTCTTTATTGATTTGATCTTTCACTTCATTTTTGGCATCTTGAAATTCACGAATACCTTTACCCAATCCTTTCATAAGTTCTGGTAACTTCTTTCCTCCAAAAAATAATAAAATGGCTAATCCGATAAGTAACAATTCTCCGCCACCTAAACCATTCAAAAACAATAATATACTTGCTGTGTTCATATTTTCTAAATTTTAATTGTGTAAATATATTCAATCCTATTTAAAAATCCTCAAATAAAAAATCAAAAGATTACAATTGCTTTTCAAATTCATCTAATTCATTCTTAATTGATTTGCCAACCCAAAGCACCAACGCTAAATCATCCGTAAAACCAATAATGGGCAATACGTCAGGTATAAAATCAAAGGGTGAAATAAAATAAATTAAAACGGCCACTATTTTAGCTAAAGCAATCGCTGGAAGTTTTTTATAGGTCCCTTGCAGGTAAGCCTTGATCATTTGGCTAAACAAAACAACATAATGATTTAAAAGCTTAACAACAGTCAAATTAGAGTTAGCTGCTGTCTCTGTAACTTTTTGAAGAGCTCGCTTAATTAAATTCAACAAGCCCAATTGATCTTTTTGAATTATATCTTCCCCTTTTTGCAAAGCTTCTTTAAAATATTTAGAATCCAGAATTCGATCAATAAAAGACATATTTCGAGTCATTATTTAGATTTTAACTTTTAAATATACTAAAATCATTTTAAAATTTTAGTGGGCCTATCCTTATTAAGCAGGTTAACGAAAAAATCATTTAATTATTAGCTGTTTTGTCGTAATTTTGGAAAATTTTTTGAATCAATTAATATAAATTTTTTAAAAATGAAAATTACCGTAGTAGGTGCAGGAGCTGTAGGTGCAACATGCGCTGACAATATCGCTAGAAAAGAATTAGCAGATGAATTAGTTCTATTAGATATCAAAGAAGGTATCGCAGAAGGAAAAACGTTAGATATGTATCAAACAGCCAGCTTATTAGGTTTTGATACTACGCTCATTGGTTCAACAAATGATTACACAAAAACAGCTAATTCTGATGTCGTTGTGATCACTTCTGGTTTGCCACGTAAACCAGGTATGACGCGTGAAGAGTTAATTGGTGTAAATGCTGGTATTGTAAAAAGTGTTGTTGAAAACATCCTGAAATATTCTAAAAATCCAATTATCGTGATTATTTCAAATCCGATGGACACAATGACCTATTTAACTAATTCAATTGCCGGTTTAGATAAACACAGAATCATTGGAATGGGTGGTACCTTAGACTCCGCTAGATTTAAATGTTATTTAGCGAAAGCGATGGATGTGTCTATCAATGATATCTCTGGAACCGTCATCGGTGGGCATGGAGATACGACGATGATTCCTTTAAAACGTTTAGCGACTTATAACGGTGTTCCAGTAAGCCAATTTTTAGATGATGAAACTTTGGATAAAGTGGTAGCAGATACCATGGTGGGAGGCGCTACATTAACAGGCCTTCTGGGTACTTCCGCTTGGTATGCACCAGGAGCGGCAGGTGCTGCTCTAGTGGAAGCCATCGTACGAGATGAAAAGAAAATAATGGCATGTTGCGTGCCATTGAATGGAGAATACAATCAAAAAGATATTTGTTTGGGCGTACCCGTTATTTTAGGTAAAAATGGTTGGGAAAAAATCATAGATTACAAGTTAACGGATGAAGAACAAGCTACATTCAATAAATCAGCTGATGCCGTTCGAAATATGAATGCAGTCTTGGAAACACTTTCCCTATAAGATTATATTCAAAAAAAAGCCTGCCATCTTCATGGCAGGCTTTTTTTTTAACATCTTTCCTTCTTACTTAGACCTGATTGCTATAACAGGATCCATTTTGGCTGCCACCCAAGCGGGTATTATTCCGGACAAGACGCCAATAAAGCTAGAAATCACTAAGCCTTTAGTAATATTTCCAATAGTTAATTGAAGAGGTAGTGCCTCCTGAGGTATGAAAGTGATAAGGACAACAAGACCTATGCCCACTAGCCCGCCAATTAGGCTGAGAAAAACAGCTTCAAATAAAAATTGAAATAAAATAAAATAATTTTTAGCACCCAATGACTTCTGAATGCCTATTATATTCGTCCGCTCCTTAACAGATACAAACATAATATTGGCAATTCCAAAGCCACCAACAAGCAATGAAAAACCAGCAATCAGTGAACCTGCTATATTTAAAGCTGCAAAAATTCCATCGAAAAACTGATTCAAACCGTCCAATCGATTGATTGAAAAACTTAGTTCATCCTTCGGTTTTATAGATCTCAATCCCCTCATCAAACCAATCACTTCACCTTCCATGTCTAGTTGGCCCAAGTCAGAATCAAATGCCTTCAAGGCAATATCAGGAGAAGGTCTATCTTTTTGAAATAAAGAAGAATAGGTTGAATAAGGTATAAAAACTTTTTCATCAGGTGTACCTCCAAAACTCAAGATATCCGTTCCTTTTTTTTCGATGACACCGATAATCGTGAATTTAATCCCATTCAACTTAATCACCTCTCCCACCGCATTTGAATTTAATTGTAAGTTTTCAGCCACCAATGAGCCAATAATACAAACATTCATCCCATTTTCAGATTCAATGGGCAAAAAATATCGGCCTGAGGCAATCGGAATATTAGCGATTTGGTTATAGTCATAGCTTGCACCAGTCATATTAACATCCATACTATTACTGCCTCTTGACGCCGTTTTTGTATTTCCGTTATCTATAATAGCCACAGCCTGAGCAGATTTTAAATTTTCCTTCAGAAATTTAAATTCCGAATATTTCATGTCGGGCCGATTAAAATACTTCCACCAAGGATAGTTACTTTCCATAATCCAAGGCCATTTTCCTAAATAAAATACACCTGCACCTGAAAATGAGTCAATCTCTGATCGAATATTTTTATTCAAAGAATCCACCGCCGTGAATACAGCAACAATAGCAAAAATACCTACACTAACCCCTAATAGAGATAATGTGGTCCTTAAAATATTGGATCTTAGTGCCTGATAGGCAAACAAGAAACTTTCCCAAACTTGAATTAAAAATTTCATAAATAACGGATTCAACTCAAAATTACGATTATTCACGAAACCTCGCATGATTAGTTGATGAATAGAAAATATAAACTCTAAATGGTTCTATGAAGGTAAGATTGGATTTTGTAATTTTAGGCTTTGTCGATTAATGTTATGGTTTGGAGTAAATCAGAAGTAGAAAACTTAACAATTCATTTTGAAGGAACGTTATATGTAGATCAATCTCAAAAATCCGAGATTGCTCGAAAAATATTTTCAACGGATGCCTCTGTATATCAAGTGAAGCCCAGTGCCGTTGCCATTCCAGCTAATTCTAAGGATATTAAGCGGCTACTTCTTTTTGCGAAAAAACACAAAACATCCATCATTCCTAGAGGCGCAGGAACATCTTTAGCGGGCCAAGTGGTCGGCGATGGAATCGTCATGGAAGTGGCATCTAATTTGAGTAGAATCATCCTTTTAAATAAAAAAGAAAAATCAGTCTGGGTAGAGCCTGGTATCATCAGGGATGATTTAAACAAACAAATTGAGCCATCAGGGTTATTTTTTGGTCCAGAAACCTCTACTGCGAATCGAGCTCTATTAGGTGGTATGTTAGGCAACAATTCTTGCGGATTACACTCAATTGTTTGGGGAAATGTCAGGGATCATTTGTTAGAGACAAGAGCTATTTTATCAGATGGATCCGAGATTCATACTCATCCACTCAGCAATGAGGAATTTTACAAAAAAACTTCATTAAATAACTTAGAGGGAAATATCTATAAAGAAATACATCGAATATTAAATAACCCTGAGCTTCAAAAGCTAGTTAGAAATCGCTTTCCAAAGCCCGACATAAAAAGGCGAAATAGTGGATATGCATTAGATGTTTTAATCGAGATGCAACCCTTTAATCCTACGGGGAAACCCTTTAATTTATCTGCCTTAATTGCCGGTTCAGAGGGTACACTTGCTGTAGTTCATTCCATGAAATTAAATTTATTGGATTTGCCTCCTGAAGAAGTAGCATTGATTTGTATTCATTGTCATACGTTACAGGAAGCTCTAAAAGCCAATATTATAGCGCTCAAACATGAACCGACTGCCTCAGAATTAGTCGATGATTATATTCTATCTTTTACAGAAAAGCATCCCAATTTCCAACATGAACGTGATTTCATCGAGGGAAAGCCTGCAGCCCTTTTAATGGTCGAATTTAGATCTAGAAGTGTTGATGAACTAAATAGTCAAATAAGTGCATGTATTCAAAGTCTAAAAGAAGCTAATATAGGATATAGCTTTCCTGTCCTGGACAAATACCAAATCAACAAAGGATGGGATATTAGAAAAGCTGGTTTGGGACTTATTAGAAACCTGGTAAGTAAAAAACAACCCGTCAACTTAATTGAAGACTGTGCCGTATCGCCTGAAGATCTACCAAATTATGTAGCTGAGATACAAGAATTATTAGCCAAACACCAAGTTGATGCGGCATATTATGCACATGCTGGAGCTGGAGAACTCCATATTGAACCATTTTTAGATATTTCTTCCAAAGAAGGAAAACAACTATTTCGAACCATTTTAAGCGAAACCGTCGACATTTTAAAAAAGTACCAAGGTTCGTTGAGTGGTGAACATGGAGATGGTCGATTAAGGGGTGAGTTTATAGAGAAAATGATGGGCAAAGAACTACTAGATCTATTTATAGAGATTAAGAACGTTTTTGATCCATTACAAATTCTTAACCCTGGTAAAATTGTGAACAGTCCTCCGATGGATGAGGAATTTAGAATTTCAAATTCAGATGGATATACCTTCAAGAATTTCTTCCATTATGGAGCTTTAGAAAACCCACTTCGATTAGCTGAAAAATGTTCAGGATCAGGAGATTGCAAAAAAACTGCACTAACCGGGGGAACCATGTGTCCAAGTTTCATGGCAACTCTAGATGAAAAAGATAGCACGAGAGCTAGGGCCAATATGCTCAGACAAATATTATCGGAACCAGCCGAAAACCCTTTCACAAATCCTGAATTAAATGATATCCTTGATTTGTGCCTTTCCTGCAAAGGTTGTCAAACGGAATGTCCATCCGGGGTGGATATAACAAAATTAAAAGCAGAAACTCTTCAGCAAAAATATTTAACAGATGGTATTCCGTGGAGAACCCAACTCATTGGACATTTCCCACTACTTCAAAATATTGCGAGAAAATTTGCACCACTCTATAATTTTTTGATTGAATTCCCTGTAACAGGCATGATCATCAAAACATTATTAGGCTTTTCATGGGAACGAAGTCTACCTAAAGTGTATTTCAATTCCCTAGAAGATTGGTTCAAAAAATATGCCAAAAAATACCCACAGGATCAATTCGAAAAGGGATTTGTCTATTTATTTGCTGATGAATTTACCAATTACAATGAAGTTGACCTAGGCAAGAAAGCCGTTCTTTTATTAAATGAATTAGGATTTGGGGTGAAAATACCTCACGGAGTCATTAGTGGTAGGAGTTATCTGTCGAAGGGGATGCTCATTGAAGCAAAAAAAATAGCAGAAAAGAATATTGATATTCTTTCAGAAATCATAACAGGTGAGCATCCATTGGTTGGAATTGAGCCTAGTGCTATTTTAACATTTAGAGATGAAATTCCAGATCTTGTTACTACTGAATTAAGAGATAAAGCTCAAAAAATAGCCAAAAATTCGTTGTTAATCGATGAATTTTTATCTGTACAAATCAAAAGTAAAAAAATCCAGCAGTCAGACTTTAGTCAGGAAAGTAAAAAAATAATGTTGCATGGCCATTGCCATCAAAAATCTATTGCAGGACTTGTGTCCACTAGACACGTATTAAGTTTTCCAGAAAATCAAGACGTTGAGCTATTGCCTACGGGATGCTGTGGCATGGCTGGATCTTTTGGTTATGAGAGAAAACATTATAACCTATCTCAGCAAATAGCCAATTTAGTCTTATTTCCTAGAGTTTTAGCGGCAAAAGACTCATTCATCATTGCATCAAATGGAACATCCTGTCGGCACCAATTAAAAGATGGAATTCAAAAAACTGGACTCCATACCGTAGAGATTATGTACGACTCTCTGGCAAAAAAAACTTTTAAATCATGATCCAATATAATATTTCAATCTTTATCGAACATGCGATAGACTCCAAGGCATTAAACGCGCTTCAAAATATTGTAATCCCACAATTGAACAGGTTGGAATTTATAGACCAAGCATTTACCTATGAAATTTTATCCCATCAGGAACCCGATTCAAAAGGTTATTCCATCCAATGTTTCATTCCAAATTTTGACACTGAGCATGGGGATGAAATTGAAAATTTGATCTCGTCTTTTTTCCAACAAGAATTCCCTAATCAATTTGTTTATTTCCCAAGCCAATTAAAAAGAATTTAAGCCCATTCAATAGGAGGATTTAAAAAAGAATTTGCTGTGGAAAATGGTTTAGTTCCGAACCAACCTCCTCTATTAGCTGAAAGTGGCGAAGGATGTGCGGTCTTGATGATGTGGTGCTTAACAGAGTCTAGATCTTTCCCCAATTTTTGAGCATAATTACCCCATAACATAAAAACTACCCCACGTTTTCTACGATTTATTTCATTCAACATGTTTTTGGTAAAAGAAAGCCAACCGGCATTTGCATGGCTTCCAGGGAGGGAATCCTCAACGGTTAGAATTGTATTTATCAATAAAACACCTTGGTTAGCCCATGGCAATAAATTCCCTGAAACCAGCGAAATACCTAAATCAGTTTGTAATTCTTTATCAATGTTTTTTAATGAAGGAGGAAATACGACCCCTTCCGGCACAGAAAAACATAATCCATTTGCTTGATTTATTTGATGATAAGGGTCTTGTCCTAAAATAACGACACGAATATCCTGAAAGGGACAAGCATTATATGCCTTAAAAATGTTTTCTAAAGAAGGATATACCTTCTTTTGTTGATATTCCAAATTCAAAAAATCACTGAGTTCCTTCAGCGGATCCATGCAACCTGACTCATAGGCAATATTTTTCCAGTCCTCAGCTAACCATTCTTCTAAATTTAGTCTTAAATTGCTCATCAATTATATGGTATGAAAGATCCGAACACAAATAAATATATAATCTCTGTAGAAACCACGTACATGTCAGATTATGAACTGCAATTACCGTATAAATACTTTTTCACTTACCAGATTACGATCCAAAACTTATCAGAACAAACCGGACAACTCGTTAGTCGTTATTGGGAAATAAAAGATGGGTCGGGAATCAATGAAGTCGTCAATGGACTGGGTGTTGTGGGCCAACAACCTGTCATTGAACCTGGAGAAAGTTTTACCTATACCTCAGGATGTCCTTTAATATCCTCAATAGGTAAAATGGAGGGGTATTATTTATTTTTAAATTTAGCAGATAATTCAACCTTTAAGGTTCAAATACCCGCATTTGAATTAATACCCAACTTCGCTTTAAATTAAATGAAACAATTTTTATTTAACCTAAAAGCCGGGAATGCCCATGGATTACATTCTCCATTTGTCTATGAATTGTATACTCAAGTCATCAATCCTTGCTTGCATCAATCAGGTGAATTGAGCTTGTTATTAAAAAAAGAATTAACCCATTTTAAGGCTAAATCATTAGATAACAATAAGTTAAGAGTCCAAATAATACCAATAGATCAATTGGACATGGAAGTATTAGAGACAAAACATGAGGATGTGTTGTTGGTCACCCAGATTAGAAATACACTGGGTTTAGCTCTTTGGGAAAAACTGATCAAAAATGAACAAATCATTTTATCCATTGAATTATTTGAAATTGGATTACTGTTTTTTAACCCAATAGCCCCCAAACAACATTTTATATTTAAAAAATCTTAGGCCAAAATAGGTGTAATTACTTTACCCGCTACATCTGTTAATCGAAAGGATCGTCCTTGGAAAGGATAGGTCAACTTTTCATGGTCCAGACCTAAAATATGCAAAATAGTTGCTTGAAGATCATGTATATGCGCCTTACCCTCAACACCTGAATAACCTATTTCATCTGTAGCCCCATAAGTAAATCCTTTTTTGACCCCTGCACCCGCCATCCAAATAGTGAATGCGTCGGGATGATGATCTCGACCTAAAAATGGAGCTGGTTTATTATCACGATTTTCTTGCATGGGTGTGCGACCAAATTCGCCACTCCAGACAACTAAAGTTTCGTCCAATAGTCCCCTTTGCTTCAAATCAAATAATAGAGCACTCATTCCTTGATCTGTTTCTTTGCACTTAGTTCGTAATCCAATTTCCAAAGCTTCTGAGGCACTGGAACCGTGTGTATCCCAACCCCAATCATACAATTGAATAAATCGCACTCCATTCTCAGCTAACTTTCTAGCTAATAAACAATTATTGGCAAATGAAGGGGTTCCAATCGTTGTGCCATATAAATTATGGATGTATTCAGGTTCATCACGAATATCCATCACATCTGGTACCGAAGCTTGCATTTTAAATGCCATTTCATATTGAGAAATTCGCGTCAAAATTTCAGGATCTTGATATTCTTCGTATTCTCTTTGATTAATTTCATTAATCGCATCGATGGTGTTACGTCTGTCATCACGAGTAACCTGACTAGGGTTTTCAACATATAAAACTGGCTCACCTGTGGATCTACAATGTACACCTTGATAGATAGAAGGCAAAAAACCACTGCCCCAAATACTCTTCCCTCCTTCTGGATATTTATTTCCCGAAGTAAGTACAATGAAACCAGGTAAATTTGCATTTTCCGAGCCTAGGCCATATACCGCCCAAGCCCCCATACCAGGTCTTCCCAATCTTGCACTTCCCGTTTGCATAAACAATTGCGCAGGTGCATGATTAAATTGATCCGTATGCATGGCTTTTAGAAAACATACCTCATCGACTACATTTTGAAAATAGGGCAAGTAATCAGAAACCCAGGCACCCGATTGCCCAAACTGGTTGAATTTACCTTGAGGTCCTAACATTTTAGGAACACCTCGAATAAAAGCAAAGGTTTTACCTTTCAATAATTCCTCCGGACAGTCTTTACCATGCCATTTAACCAATTCGGGCTTGTAATCAAAAAGTTCCAACTGAGATGGTGAACCCGCTTTATGAATGTAAATTACCCGTTTGGCTTTAGGTAAAATATGTGCCAATTTCGCCAAGGATTCTTCTTGGCCTAGGGGCGTATTCTCACATGAACCTAGCATAGAGCCCAAGGCCATCATTCCCATACCCGTAGAACATTGACGTAAAAAATGCCTACGTGTTAAATAACTCAATGCTCTATTTTCTAGTTCTTGACTCATCTCTTACATTTTTGTCACAAATTCATCTAAATTCAGCATTGCGCTAGCAGCCCAATCATATCCTTGGATTTTATTCGATGATTTAACCGACTGGCCCCTATTAAACAGATTAACTAAAGTAGTTAAATCTTTGTTTTTTATTTCATGGACAAACATTTTCTTGTACATCGAAGCTATTCGCTCTTCAGGTTTTTCGTTTTTCATTTTAGCCATATCCAAAGCTATTTTATGAGCCACCTCGACAAAAACTGGGTCATTTAACATGACAAGTGCCTGCAATGGGGTATTTGTTCGTACCCTTCTGACAAGACAAACTTCACGGGAAGGTGAGTCAAACGTAAACTGGGAAGGATAAGGTCCTGTACGCCTGGTAAAGATATAAATAGCCCTTCTATACTGTTCATTTCCTTCACTTTGTTTCCATTTTAAACTACTATTTACTGCTTGCCAAACACCCTCAGGCTGATATGGCATAACGGGTTTACCATACATTTTGGGATTTAATAGTCCAGATACAGATAAAGCTTGATCTCGAACTTGCTCCGCAGATAGTCTAAAACGAGGTCCTCGAGCTAAATATTTATTGTAGGGATCAACCGCCATTAAAGATTTGCTGGCTTTGGAATCCTGTTGGTAAGTGGAGGAACAAACGATTTCTTTGATTAAAGCTTTTGGCTTCATATCGTATTTGAAAATAAACTGGTAGGCCAAATAATCCAATAATTTCTGATGAGAAGGTTTAGCCCCTTGCGAACCAAAATCTTCTAGAGTTTCAACAATCCCCATCCCAAACAACTGCTCCCAAAATCGATTTGCTACATTTCTTGCAAATAAAGGATTAGACGAATCCACAACCCAATTAGCTAACCCAAGACGATTCTTAGGCCATTCAGCTTTAAATTGATGCATAAAACCGGGCACATCGGGTTGAACGGAATCTCCGTGGACGAGCCAATTACCCCGTTTAAATACGTAGGTATTCCGACTATAATCCTTTGGCATTTCTAAATAAATGGGGAAATTATCTGTTTTGGCTGTTACTAAGGAAAGAAATTCATCAAAATCATTTTTACTTAAATTCAATTCTGGAAGCAATGCAAACCAAACAATTTTAAACACATCATCTGATTTTCCTGCCAACTTACCATTAAAAGCTTCCAAGTAATAATCTTGCCTGCCTGTTGACACAGGCCACTTCAACGTTAACAATTTACCTTTCGAAGTCGTGTCCAATTTAACTTTTAAAACTACTTTCCCATGAATACCACCCGCTCGTATTTGCAATATCCCTCCAGGATTTTTAGCCGAATATTGCAATAGTAATTGTTTAACACCGTCTGTCTTTAATTTTGGTAGTCGACAACTCCCCGTATGTCTTAAGCCTATTTGTGTTCCACCTAATAAGGCTCCCTCAGTAAAATTATCAGCATAGTGCGCATGAAACCTAGGTTCTAAAAACTTAATAAATCGATTTAAATACGTTTTTTGCGCTGAAGGCAATGAGGAAATTTTAGCCTGAAATTCAGCTAATTTCGGAAGATCAGTTGAGTTAAACTGTCGAATATTAGGTGCTTCATCTCCAGTATCTTCATCCCTAGTGTTATTAAGAAATGCCATGAACTTGTAATACTCTTCATGTCTAATTGGATCATATGGATGGCTATGACATTGAACGCATGAAAATGAAGTACCATGTAAAGCATCCCAAGTTGTATTCACTCGGTCTATAACAGCGGCCACTCTAAACTCCTCATCAACCGTTCCTGTCTCATCATTATTCATCGTATTCCGATGAAAACCTGTGGCAATGTAATCGTCGTCTTGGGGATTTTCCAACAAATCTCCCGCTAATTGTTTTTTGACAAATTCACGAAACGAAAGATTTTTGTTAAAAGAAGAAATAACCCAATCGCGGTAAGGCCAAATGGTTCGACCATTATCTTTTTGATAGCCACGGCTATCTGAATAGCGTGCAAGATCTAACCAAACGGATGCCCATTTCTCACCAAATGAAGGCAAATTCATTAATTTATCAACAAATTTTGCGTAATCTTCATCTGTTTGAATCATACTGAATTCATTAACCATAAATTCCGTAGGTGGCAAACCGGTTAAGTCAAGGGATAATCGGCGTACCAAAATCTCCTTTTCAGCCTTTTTTGAATGAGCTAACCCTTGATTATTTAACTCTTCCAATACAAAATTGTCAACTGGGTTTTTAACAAAACTTTCGGTCCAAAACTTTAATTTTGATAGCAATCCTTCGCTGGCAGGAATGGATGGTTTTTTGACAGGTAAATAAGCCCAATGATCCTCCCACTTAGCACCTTCCTTCACCCATTGAGTCAATATGTTGATTTCTTTAGAAGTCAATGGATCCTTTTTATAGGGCATTTTCTCTTCTGGATCTTTGGAATGCAATCGACTAATAAAATCGCTCTTTTCAGGATGAAAAGGAACAATACTAGGTTTGCCAGATGCTGTGGCAGCATAAGCTTCCTCTTGAAATAACAAACTAAACTTACCTTGTTTTTTTACTCCCCCATGACAGGCGATGCAATGCTTATTTAAGATGGGTTTAACATCCTGCGCATAGGAAATTTGCGTTCCAGAAGAAGATGAAATATAGGTAGAAACCAAAATACCACTGACAATCAGGGATACCGTTAACAACCAATACAGATTTCCTTTGCTCATCATAGAATCTAAGATAAAAAGCTTTAATCTTCAAATTTATACTAAGTTTTTGGTATAAAAAAAAGGGTGACGAAATCGCCACCCTTTAAAAAAAGAATTTTTAAGACTAAGCAGGTTTAGCAATTTCAACTAAAACTCTTTTACCCTTTATTTGGGCTCCAGCCATTTTTTCTAAAACCACATTGGCATACTCCTTAGGCACATCGACATAGGTACGTTTATTCTCAATTTGAATTTGACCTAATACATTTCCTGGAATTCCAGACTCACCAGCAAAGGCACCTACAATATTAGAAGGCGATATTTTTTCATCAAATCCAATATTAACAAACATTCGGACCATATTTTCGTCTGAACGATAAGGCTTTCCTTCACGATCCATGCGAGGGCCTCTAGGAGCTGATGAACGATCCCGATCATTTCCTCTTTCAAATCTTCCTCCACGATCACCACCCCCACGAGAATCGCGATCAAAGCGACCAGCACCTCTTCGGCTATCACGGTCTCCCCCACGATCATTGCGATCTCTAAATCCTCCACCCCCGCGCTCATCACGGCCATATTTGCGTGATTGACGTTCAAGCTCTCCCTCTAAATTTTCATCCCCAAACTCATTTTTCTGAACTCCCATGCTCAATTTAACTAGAGCACTTACAATCTGATCTACGGTAAATCCAGCATGTTGCAAGTTTGGTAAGGCATCAGCAAATAAATCCAAATCGCCCTCTGCAATCGTGCCAGCGACACGTTCAATAAACATGCCTTTTTTAATCCCTACCACATCAGAGAAAGTTGGAATTACGCCCTTATCTATTTTAACTTTAGTATAGTTCATAATTTCACGTAAACGATTACGTTCAGAACCCACTACCAAGGTAAAAGCTTTACCAAATTTACCTGCACGTCCCGTTCTACCGATCCGGTGCACATAATATTCTTCGTCCAATGGAATGTCATAATTAATTACAGCATCCACATTTTCAACATCCAATCCTCGAGCCGCCACATCGGTCGCCACTAAAAAACTGACATTTCCTGAACGAAAACGATTCATCACTTGAGTACGCTGACTTTGCCTTAAATCGCCATGCAAGCCTTCAGCTGCATAACCTCTTAACGCTAATTCTTCAACGACCTCGTCAACACGCTTTTTCTGATTACAGAAAATCAATACTAATTTTAAGGCATAAAAATCGATCAAACGGGTAGTAACCTCCATTTTAGCTCTTCCTTTGACGTCAAAATACAATTGCTCAATGTTGACGTTAGTAATCTCATTCTTAACCACCTTAACTAATTTAGGATCCGTTAAAAAACGATTTGTCAAAGCCAAAATAGGCTTAGACATGGTCGCTGAGAATAAAACCGTTTGACGCTCATTGGGTATTTCTTCCAAAATACTTTCAATATCTTCACGAAAACCCATATCAAGCATTTCATCCGCCTCATCCAATACCACCATAGAAGTCTGATTTAATTTTAACGCGCGGCGCTCAATTAAATCTATCACACGTCCTGGTGTACCTACGACAATATTTGCCCCAGCTTTTAGGGATTTGATTTGTCGGTCAATCGAATCACCTCCATAAACGGTTGTAACCCAAACACCTTTCGTGAATTTGGATAATTTTCTCATTTCCTCTGAAACCTGAACCGCTAATTCACGGGTAGGACATAAGATGATCGCTTGAACAAATTTCTCAAAGGGAACAATATGTTCGATCATAGGAATACCAAATGCTGCCGTTTTACCAGTGCCTGTTTGCGCCTGACCGATAACATCTCTACCCTCCATTACATATGGAATTGCTTCTGATTGAATGGGAGAAGCATATTCAAAGCCCATTTCTTTAACTGCGGCTTGGATTCCTTCCGATAAAGGAAGCGAATCAAAGCGAATTTTTTCACTCATTTAGATATATTTTAATTACGATGCCCGAACACATCCGTAATTTAACTCTTGCCAATAGCCCTAAAAATGAAAGGGATTTACATTACCTGTAAAAGAGTTTGTGCGGATGTATTTGTACTTATTTATTACAAAAGTATCTTATTAATCTATATAAACCTAATATATTGTATTATTTCAATAAATTACGCTTAGTAAATATAAATTTGACTTGAGAATCAGCCTGGTTATTGCTACTTTCTACGCTTGGCTGCACACTAATTTTTTTAAAGGAAAGGCCTTCCCCCACTAAGCGGTTTTTAATAATAAAAGCACGTTTAAAGGATGATTTGTCATCTTTATTAGAAATTGCTAAAATCTGGACATCGACATTTTTTGATTTATTTAAATAGCTCGAAAGCTGCTTAAATAAATAATCCGTTGGCTTCATTAATAAATCGGTATTCGGATCAAAGCTAAGTTCATCACAAATAAGTTCTACCGGTGAAGTTTGAGTTGAATCTGTTAAATATGTGTGTAAATCAACTAAAATTGACTTCGTAGGTACCACATTTTGAGTGCCATCTGGCCAAGTTAATGTGAAAAGGGAATCATTCTTAAGTCGATTAGAATCCAAGACCGCTTTTGTTAAACTATCATTGAACTTATTTAAACTGTCGATGGGGATTACCTCTTCAAGGTCCGTTGTTATTTCGGATTCAGTACTGGGCCTAAATAAGGTATACCAAAGCGTAAAACCACTTAATATGATCGTTATAACAATATATAAAAGATTTTTCTGATCAAAAATCAGATGTTTTGTTTTGACATCATCTCGATTAGCATCTTCTGTTAAATAGACTAAAGCCTCAGGATCTAATTTTAATACATCGGAAAGTAATAGGATGTCAGAAATCGCAAAACGTAAATTTGATGGACATAAAATACTAAAATCTCCTTTTTTTAAGATAAAAAACTCCGCAAAAGACTTCCAATCCTTTAATGCATCGTAATCTTCTTCTTTTAATTTAAAGCCATATAAACCAAAAAGTACACTCAAACCTTTCAAAAATGACGAACTTTTACATCCTAATTCCCTTGAGATCAGCATCGCAATAGCACTCTTCTTATCTGGAATGAGAATCCCAATTAGGCCTTCTCCATATTGACTAATCTCTTCTAATTGTAATTTAGTCGCGTTACCTGCCTGCAACTCCTGAATCGCGACGCTCGGCATGGATTTCTGTAAGATAAAATTATAAAGTGCATTGAATCTAATTCGATTCCGAATTAGTTTCAATAAACCCCCTAAGATAATGGCCTCCCAGACAGGTATTAACTCTTCCACTTTGGGTTCCGACTCACCAGTAAATAAAGAGATTCTGCGAATCACATTTCCGCGTAAATCTTCTTGAATAACACCAAATAATTCACCCATAGTTTTTATTTCAAATACAAAATTACAAGTACTCGAGCACATATAAGAATTATTTTACGCATATTTTTTTCTTTTATTCGCTGTAAACTTTACATTCATTACCTTTGTAATATGAAGAAAGTATTATTCATAGACCGGGATGGCACTTTAATTATTGAGCCCCAACCAGACCAGCAAGTTGACAGTTATGAAAAATTGTCTTTTCTGCCCTATGTTATATCGAATTTAAAGAAGATCCATGAAGAATTAGACTTTGAATTAGTCATGGTTACTAACCAAGATGGGCTAGGTACCTCATCATTTCCTGAAGACACATTTTGGCCAGCTCAAAATAAAATGTTGGATATTTTATCCTCAGAAGGAATCGTATTTTCCAATATTTTAATTGATAAATCTTTCGCAAAAGATAACCTACCTACCAGAAAACCCGGTTTGGGATTATTGGGAGATTACTTATCGGGCGATTATGATTTAAAAAATTCAATTGTCATTGGTGACCGAATCACGGATATTCAGCTAGCAAAAAACCTGGGTTCAAGAGCAATTTTGATCGGAGACCTAGAGGTTCCTAGTGAATTGAAATCAATTACTGCGCTGCAAACCTCACATTGGAATGACATTTACGCATTTTTGAAATTACCCCAGCGCCAGATTCATCACACTAGAAATACCCATGAGACTAAAATTTCCATTGACTTAAACTTAGATGGGAAAGGCCATGCAAGCAATCAAACTGGATTAGGATTTTTTGATCACATGTTAGATCAAATTGCAAAACATGGTAATCTTGATCTCGCTATACAAGTCAAAGGCGATTTACATATCGACGAACATCATACCATCGAAGATACTGGAATTGCACTAGGGGAAGCATTTGCTTTGGCTTTAGGTGAAAAGAAAGGCATAGCGCGCTACGGATTTTTATTGCCCATGGATGATTGTTTAGCCCAAGTAGCCTTAGATTTTTCTGGTCGAAACTGGCTGGTTTGGAAGGCAGAATTTAAAAGAGAAAAGATTGGAGAAATGCCAACAGAAATGTTCAGCCACTTCTTTAAATCCTTTTCAGATGGTGCCAAATGCAATTTAAATATTCAGGCAGATGGAGAGAATGAGCATCATAAAATCGAGTCAATTTTTAAGGCATTTGCAAAATCAATTCAATTAGCAGTTAAAAGAGACATCAATAATTTAAATTCTTTGCCGAGTACTAAAGGATTACTATAAATAATTTCATAATTTTGAGCAAAATTTAACATCACATGGGATATTCAGGAGCCGCCTTTTTCATCATTTTATTTGCAGTTTCTATTGTAGTAGGAGCCAAACTTCAAAAGATTTACAAAGAAAGAGGTAAATAAATCATTATAGAATTCCTTCATCTGCAAAGCTGAAATAGGTTTTGGAAGACACAATTAAGTGATCCGAGATTTGTATTTCAAATAAGCTAGCAGCCTCAATTATTTTATGCGTTAATTGCTTATCCGCTTGACTGGGTTTTAATTGGCCTGAGGGGTGATTGTGTGCTAAAATTATTGCAGATGACGTTTGCTCTAAAGCAGATTTAAACAATAACTTGATATCCACGGATGTACCAGACACGCCTCCTACACTAAATTTTTCAAGTTTAATTAACCGGGAAGCACGATTTAGGTGAATAACCCAAAACTCCTCATGCCTTAAATCACCCAAATGAGGTTTCAACAAATGATAGGCATCTTTGGAAGCTAATATGGTATCGATCTGATGAGATGTTTCAAAAACAGCTCGGCGACGACCTAATTCAAGCGCGGCAACTAATACTGCTGATTTAGCTTTGCCAATTCCCTTGAATTTCATAAAGTCAAATTGATTAAAGCGACCCAACTCATTTAGATCGCCTTGTATAGAATTTAGAATATCCTTTGAAAGATCCAAAGCGGATTTATTAGGAATCCCGGTGCCGATTAGTAAAGACAGTATTTCCTCTATCCGAAGCGTATCCTTCCCTTTTAATTCCATTAACTCTCGAGGCCTCTCCTCCAATCGGATTTCTTTGATTTTTCCACCCCTAAGTACTCCATTCATTTGACTATTTTTAGGGAAGGTAAACCTTATAAACAAGAAAACCCCGCATTTGCGGGGTTTATCACTATACTGATAATCTAAAATTATGCGGCTAATTTGTTGGCCAACTTAGCTAATTTAGATTTTTGATTTGCTGCTTTATTCTTGTGAATAATATTTTTCTTTGCCAATTTATCCAATGCAGATGAAACCTTTTTATATAAATCAACCACAATAGATTTATCCGTCGCAGAACGAAGATTTTTAATCATCGTACGAGTTGACTTATGTTGATAACGGTTACGCAAACGCTTTGATTCATTTGCTCTAATACGCTTTAATGCTGATTTATGATTTGCCATTGTTTAAATAATCTTCTTCTTCTAATAAAATTGAAATGCAAAATTAAACAAAATGATTTTAAAACACAACATCATCGGCAAAAAAAGCTTTTATATTCTTATTATATTTATGTTGGCCATGCATTTAAATGGATACTCAGCAGAATTATGTAAACCCTGGGGCTTTTTTGCGCATAAAAAAATAAATAGATTGGCTATTTATACCTTGCCCGTTGAATTGATTCCATTTTATAAAAGACATCAAAAGGAAATAGAAGATTTGTCCGTATTACCTGACCAACGAAGATACATCATGGATAATGAGGCCTCTAGACACTATATAGATTTAGATCGATATATCATTTCAGAGATAAAATATACCCAGTGGGAAGAAATTATAAAAAAAATTAGTCCTGACAGTTTAATTAATCATGGGATTGTCCCTTGGCACATTCCTATATTATACCAACAATTAAAATATGCATTTATTCGTCGGGATACGTTAAAGATCATTAAATTATCTGCGGAAATGGGTCATTACGTCGGAGATTTACATGTTCCATTGCACACAACGTCCAATTATGATGGGCAAAAAACAGGACAAACTGGCTTGCATGCATTTTGGGAATCTCGAATTCCTGAATTACTACATGAGGAATTAGAAGATTGGGTTGGCCCAGCATGCTTCCTCCCAAATCTAACGCATTCAATATGGGATTGGTTAATGGAATCACACGCTCAAGTAAAAATTTTAATTGAAAAAGAGGCCAAATTAAATGCCACATTTAGGAAATCGAAGAAATATACCTTCGAAAAAAAAGGGAGTGTTTTACAAAAGAATTACAGCATAGCATACAGTAAAAAATACCATCAAGTCCTTGACCATCAGATAGAAGCCAGGTTTCAAAGCGCGTATAAACATATCGGAGATATTTGGTATTCAGCATGGATTGAAGCAGGCCAACCCTTTTTTAAATAAAATTTTGCAATTTTGCAGGATGGAAGACCCAAAATTTGTTCAGCTTAAACCAGGTAAAGATTCTCCTGTAAAAAGATTTCATCCATGGATTTTTTCAGGAGCGATCTTAAAACAAAGCAATCATCTAAAAGATGGAGATTGGGTAAATGTGATCAGTTCGAGAGATGAATTCTTGGGTACAGGTCATTTTCACCATGGAAGTATTTCGGTCAAAATTGTATCTTTTCAAAAAATCTCTTCAAAAGAAGAATTCTGGATCCAACGAATTAAAAATGCCTATGATTTAAGGCAAAAACTACCTCTTGCAAATACCAACGCATACCGATTAATCCATGGCGAAGGAGACGGATGTCCTGGTTTAGTGATCGACCATTACAACGGTGTTTTTGTATTTCAAGCACATACGATTGGGATGCATTTAGACCGCATGGAAGTTGTTAATGCTTTGAAGCACGTTTTTGGTAAAAAGATCAAAGCAATTTATGATAAAAGTAAAGAAACCTTGCCCCCTGAGTATGCACAAAACTGCAACAATGATTATTTAGAGGGAAAAGCAGATACACCTTATGAAATTACAGAAAATGGGATAAAGTTTTCAGTAAATTGGGTTACTGGTCAGAAAACTGGCTTCTTTATTGACCAACGCGATAACAGGGAATTGCTATCATTATACTCAAAGGGAAAGTCTATCTTAAATACATTTTGCTATTCGGGAGGGTTTTCGATGTATGCCCTCAAACAAGGTGCTAAAAGAGTGGTGTCGTTAGACACATCTGCCAAAGCCATTGATTTGGTCAAAATTAATTTAACCTTAAATGAATTCTCCGATAAAAAGCATGAGTCTATCGTAGGTGAAACCCTACCCTATTTAAAGAATTGCAAAGACGAATTTGATATCATTATTTTAGATCCACCGGCCTTTGCTAAATCAATCAGCAGTAAACATAAAGCCCTTCAAGGATATCAAAAAATCAATTATTTGGCCATTAAAAAAATCAAAAAGAATGGACTTATTTTTACCTATTCTTGTTCTCAAGTAATCACAAGAGATTTATTTTATAATATGCTAGTTGCGGCAGGAATAGAAACGGGTAGAGAAATCCAAGTTATTCATCAAATGACTCAGGCTCCCGACCATCCCATCAATTTATTTCATCCAGAAAGCAATTACTTAAAAGGGTTTGTATTAAGAGTTATTTAGTCAACAAATCGGAAGATGCGACTCCAGCGAATTTTACCGGAGAAAAGACCTTTATTAGGATCTAAAGACATCCAAACAAAAACGGCCTTTCCGACAATATGATCTGCGGGTACAAATCCCCAAAACCTAGAATCAGCTGAATTGTGACGGTTATCCCCCATCATGAAATAATAATCTTGCTTAAAAGTATAGCTAGTTAACACTTTTCCATTCTGCATAATTTTATCTCCATTCACAGTAATGCCCTCATTCCCTTCATATTTTTGAATAGCTTCTTCGTATAATTTGACATTTTTTGCATCCAACTTAACAGTCCATCCTTGAGCAGGAATTTGCAAAGGTCCGAACCAATCTCTATTCCATTTAAACAAGGTCGTATCATGTGGAAAAATAGCCTCAAAAGCCTGTCCTTTAACATCCTTGAAGGAATCATAATCAAAGGTCGATTTAGTTGATGCTTTGGAAATTTCGGAAATTTTAAGGGTTGATGTATTTAATTTATACCCCACTAATTGATTTAATGAGTCGGCAAGAGGTAGCCAATCAGCTGAATCAAAACTAGCATCTGGAGAATTTCGAATACCAAATTGGTCAAAAAATCCTTCTTCCAATGTTTCCTTCGTCTTCATAAAAACAGGATGTTGCATTCTTTCAGGATTTTCTAAGGCCTTATTGTTAATATAAACCTGTTGGTCACGAACTTCTATCACATCACCTGGGGTCGCAACACACCGTTTTACGTAAAATGTTCGTAAATCCAAAGGTGCATCTCCATCTTCTTCCCAATTAGGTGCATTAAAAACGACCGCATCTCCTTTTTTAACATCAGTAAAGCCTGGCAAACGGAAAGTAGGCAAATTCAGCCAACGTAAATAAGATGGAATATTTGTGAACCAAATTTTTTGATGCGTTAAAGGTAATTGCAACGGGGTTTTTGGAGTACGAACCCCATAATGCATTTTACTAACAAACAAGAAATCACCGACCATCAAAGAACTCTCCATGGATGGCGTAGGAATGGTATATGCCTCAAATAGAAAAAAGCGTATGAGGGTAGCTGCAACTACTGCAAATAAAACGGAATCCAACCATTCTCTAAAAGCTGATTTTTGTGTTGGTTTTTTTGCGTCTTTGGAATTCATAAAATTATTTTTTGTGTAAATACTTATCGATTAACTCTTGTGATGGTTTATTAATGTAAGGGGATGGGAAACCTCTTTCGATGAAATCAGCATCAGCCATATTTGTATAACGTAAATGAGAAGACCATCTAATTTGATTATTGGTTATCATACCTGATTCGTGTACGAGTAAAGTGGAAAAAATAACAATGTCTCCCATCTTGACTTCAGGTTGTAATGTAGGATAAGCATTCCGGTCAAATTGCACTTCAGCAAAACCATTTTCTAACTTATCGGTAAGGGGCCCTAATTTATGTGACCCTGGATAAAATATGACAGGACCATGTTCAATTTCCAAATCAATCAAAGGGAACCACACTACGATGGAATCCTGAGAGGCCAACATAGAAACCCAGTCCTGATGCAATGGAGTTTTATAAAAATGTTCAGACATGGCAAGGTCAGGGTGGTTGAAAAACAACATCGGCCTTGTACACATCAATGGCTTCGATAAGCCTAAATTCTTCACTAATTCGATTAATTCAGGGTTAACAGATAATTGATATAATTCAACTAATCCTGTTTGAATTAATTTTCCACAACTGACAAAAGTGTCTAAATGATTTTGAAACAATTGGGTCATTTGAGCCAAAAAGTCTCCTTTAATGCCTAAATGATCAAATTGAATTTGGAAAATATGTTTAGCCGCCAATTGAATATCCTCAATTAATTGACGCTCAAAAAAACCTGGAATTACCACAACCCCATTTTCTTTTAACTCTAATTTTAATTGGTCTAGGTTCACCATTCGAATTATTTTAACAAATCTTCCATGCCTAAAACACCTTTTTTACCCAAAATCCATTCTGCAGCAATCACCGCGCCTAAGGCAAATCCCTCTCGACTAAACGCTTCATGAGTAATTTCAATATGATCTACCTTCGAAATGTATTTTACTGTATGCGTACCCGGTTTTGTTGACTCTCTTTGTGACCAAATCGCTATTTCATCCGCCCCAGGAATTTCATTATTAACCCATTTTTTCTTATTGGCATATTGACTCATTATTCCTTCGGCAATCGTGATGGCCGTCCCGCTAGGTGAATCTTTCTTCTCTACATGATGAATCTCATTCGTATAAATATCATATCCTACATGCGGCTGCATTAATTTGGCCAGTTGCTGGTTCAATTTAAAAAACAAATTAACTCCGATCGAATAATTTGAAGCGTAAAAAAAAGTAGAATCAAATGTCTTAGTCGCTTTTTCCACTTCAGCTTTTTTCTCTAACCAACCGGTGGTTCCACAAACAATTGGGATTTGTTTTTCGATACATTTCATGATATTGGAAAATGCAGAAACTGGATTTGAGAACTCAATAGCAACATCAACTTCTTGATTCGTCAAAGAAACCAAATCATCTGGGTTTTCAATATCTATTTTTGAAACAATTTGATGCCCACGGTCTATTGCAATGCGCTCAATTTCCTTCCCCATTTTTCCGTAACCAATTAAAACTATTCTCATCGCAATCGATTATTAAAATTAAAAGTCAAAGATACACTAGAAAACATTCCTTTTGAAATAGGATCAAACTCAAAATTAGGTTTAATCTTTAAACTTATATCATCAGATACATCAAAAGTCTTCAAATGGGCACTTACGTTGGCATCAATTACATTAAAAGCCCATGCCACGGCTATTCCTATATACGTATAATCCCTATTTCGTCTAAATCCGTCATTCAAGCGCTTTAATTGGTTGATATCCAAATCTCGAACAACCCCATCTTCATAAGGAACAGCGACAGTCGACGGCGGTACATAGGAAGGATCTTCCGTGTGTGGAGAAACAACATAATAATAATCCCGATACTTCATATATCGCGTGTGATTGTAATTGGCAATTAAACCCAAGGTAATGAATGCTCCTGCCACTAGGGGTAATTTCCAATATTGCCGATTATTTATTTGCCCCCAACCAGGGATCATTAAGGAATGTATAGTACTAACCCTAGGAATTATTTTATCCTTTTTTGTTGAAATTGAGGCCAATGAATCCGTTTTTTTACTAGTCGTATCCACTAAATTTCCTAGCATATTGAACGAAAAAAATACACTCATTAATAGGACCAGAAAATGTTTTATAAAACCCATTAGGTTACTTTTGAACGAGAGATATCAACTTTTCAAGTTCCTCTTTTGACTTAAACATTACCTTCAATTCGCCCTTGCCCTCGTCATTCATCTTAAGACTGACCGGCAACTTAAATAAGGTAGATAAATTAGCCTGCCAAGTGCGGAGTTGGTCCACTTTAACTTCCATCTTATCTACAGGACTATCTTCTATATGGGAGGACTGCCTTACGGCATCTTCTAATTTCCTAACAGACCATTCCTCTGATATTGTCTTAAGAAAAAGTGTGTGTTGGATTTCAGCATTCTCTAATGAAATCAAAGAGCGAGCATGTCCCATCGATATTTTATTATCACGAATCGCAATTTGAATGTGTGCAGGCAATTTAAGTAAACGAATATAATTCGTTACCGTAGACCTATTTTTTCCTACGCGAGCACCCAAATCCTCTTGCTTCAAATGACACTCCTCCATCAATCTTTTATAAGAAAGAGCAATCTCAATGGCATTTAAATTCTCTCTTTGTATATTTTCAATTAATGCTAACTCGATCATTTGTTGGTCATCCGCCATCCGAACATAGGCTGGAATGCGAGTCAATCCTGCTAATTTTGAAGCTTGAAATCTTCTTTCTCCTGAAATTAATTGGAATTTTCGTGGAGCAATTTTCCGAACCGTAATAGGCTGAATAATGCCTTGTACTCGTATCGATTCAGCTAAATCGTTTAAGGCGTCTACTTCGAAATGTTCTCGAGGTTGGAATGGGTTAGTCTCAATACAATCTAAGGCAATTTCTTCCATCAAATTAACCGAATCAAGACTACCCGCATAGTCAGAGGCGTGCAAACCTTTCCCTTGTACCTTATCGGAATCTTCCAATAATGCCCCTAATCCACGACCTAATCCAATTCTCTTCTTCAAATTTGACTCTTGTTTACTCATTACATTAAAAATTATATCTCCAACAAAAGACCATTTTTTCGCACAATTTCTTTTGCGAGGTTTAAGTAACTAATTGCTCCTTTACTTTCTGCATCATGTAAAATGGCGGGTATCCCATAACTTGGAGACTCTGACAAACGAATATTTCGGGGTATAATTGTCTCAAAAACCATATTTTTAAAATGAGAATTAACTTCATTGACTACTTGATTAGATAAACGCAACCTTAAATCGTACATGGTCAAAAGGATACCCTCAATTAGCAATTGAGTATTTAAACGACTTTGAATGATCTTTATGGTATTTAATAATTTACCTAAGCCTTCTAACGCATAATATTCACATTGAACTGGAATAATCACTGAATCGGCAGCAGTCAAGCTATTAATCGTAATTAACCCTAGGGAAGGCGAACAGTCCATGATAATAAAATCATAGTCGTCTTTAATATCCTGTAAGGCTTCTTTCATTTTACCTTCTCGATTAGTCAGATTAATCATTTCGATTTCTGCACCGACTAAATCAATATGAGAAGGGATAATATCTAAAAATGGAACTTCGGTAGCTAAAATACTATCTTTTACGAGCGAAATCCCAACCATGCATTCATATATACTTTGGGATATTTCTTTTGGATTAAAGCCTAAACCAGAAGTGGAATTTGCTTGCGGATCTGCATCAATGAGCAACGTTTTTAAATCCAAAGCGGCAAGACTAGCTGCTAAATTAATTGCAGTAGTTGTTTTACCCACCCCACCTTTTTGATTCGCAATGGCTATGATTTTACCCATAAAAATCTATATTTTTCTTTTGACTAATCCAATCAACAATATTACAAAAAAGGTTTCACATCTTTGATTAAATTCTAGGTCAATAAAATCAATATTTAAAATAAAATTTGGTATTCAAAAATTACAAAAACTAAATTATCTACCTATATTGTGGTTAAAATGAATAAGCTTACTATGAATCAAAATACTTCTTCGCATCCTAAAGGCCTTTATGTATTATACAGTACGGAAATGTGGGAACGCTTCAATTTTTATGGAATGCGAGCCTTACTTTCATTATTTTTAGTCAATGCATTAGCCTACAAGCAAAACGAGGCATCCATCATTTATGGGGGATTTTTAGGACTAAGTTACCTGACTACGATGATGGGTGGCTATGTATCTGATCGATATCTGGGAAATCGAAATTGCATAATTCTGGGTGGCATTACGATGGCCATAGGCCAACTTTTACTCTTTGGATCAGCGAGTACATTTTTGAGTGAAGTTGATACCGCCAATTTATTCATGTGGGGAGGATTATTATTTTTAATTCTAGGAAATGGATTTTTCAAGCCAAACATTTCATCAATGGTTGGGCAATTGTATGTCAAAGGAGACAGTCGCCTCGATGCAGCATTCACCATATTTTATATGGGTATAAATACCGGCGCTTTGCTTGGAATGATGATTTGCCCTTGGTTAGGTGATGTTAAAGTTGATGGAGTAAGAAATCTTGAAGCGTTTAAATGGGGCTTCTTGGCTGCAGGCTGCGCGATGATGATCGGAACAATCACTTTTTATTTTTTGAAAAACAGATATTTATTGAAACCAGATGGCGAGCCTGTTGGCCTAGCCCCTAATTTCAATAAAGTACAAGATACAGATCAAGAGTCCGAAAAAGCAGATTTTACAACAAAATCCATTGGGCTTACATTGGTTATTTTCACATGCTTGGTCTACCTTTTCCATTATTTATTTCTTAGCGATCTACCTAATCCAATCAAAGATTGGGTTTATCCCGTTATTTATTCCGCAGGAATTAGTTTGGCTTTTTTGATCATGACCGATAAAACCTTAACGCGCATTGAGCGTCAAAGAATTTATGTCATGTACATCATTTCATTTTTTGTCATTTTCTTTTGGTCGGCTTATGAACAGGCTGGGTCTTCTTTGACCTTCATTGCGGACCAACAAACCGATTTAAACTTCTTCGGAATAGAATTGCCACCAAGTTCGGTTCAAAACGCTAATTCATTTTTCATCATTTTGTTAGCCTTTCCTTTCAGTTGGTTCTGGATATGGATGCAGAAAAGAGGCATAGAGCCTAATTCGCCAACCAAGCAGGCCATCGGTCTTTTATTATTAGCCATCGGATACCTGATCATTGCCATTCAGGTAAAAGATTTGGGCGCGGGGAAACTAGGTGTTGTATGGTTATTTATCATGTATTTATTTCATACCATGGGAGAATTATGCCTTTCACCCATCGGCCTATCATTAGTTGCAAAACTTGCACCTAAACGATTCTCTTCCTTGTTAATGGGCGTTTGGTTTTTAGCCAATGCTGCTGGCTATGCCTTAGCCGGAACTTTAGGTGCTCTATTGCCCCCGGTGGAAGCAATAGCCAACAGTCAATTTCCAAGTTTTTTAGGTATGGAAATCAAAAATCTTTATGATTTCTTTATGCTCTTTGTCTTAATGGCTGGAATAGCCGCTATATTATTATATATTTTAGCGGTTGGACCACTTAAAAAAATGATGCATGGCATCAGATAATATCTCAATATGAACGGACCTGATCATCACTTACACGAAAAGCACTTAAAAAGCTCTGATTTCATCACGGATATGGTGATTGGTATGTCTGATGGGCTAACTGTTCCCTTTGCCTTGGCAGCTGGGCTTTCGGGTGCTGTTGCCTCGTCTTCTATTGTAACAACGGCTGGAATAGCCGAAATAGTTGCCGGATCGATCGCGATGGGACTAGGTGGGTATTTAGCTGGACAAACGGAACAAGAACATTATGAATCGGAATTAAAACGTGAATATGAAGAAGTGGAGCGAGTTCCGGAGCGTGAAAAAGAAGAAATTAGAGAAGTGTTTGAGGGGTATGGCCTCACACCTGAAGCGCAAGAAATTGTTGTTGAAGCTATATCAAAGGATAAGGATAAATGGGTCGATTTTATGATGCGTTTTGAATTGGGTTTAGAAAAACCGAATCCCAATCGGGCAAGAAATTCAGCACTAACCATTGGCATTTCATATATAGTAGGCGGATTTGTACCACTCATGCCCTACTTTTATGTGAGTGAACCAAAGGCGGGACTTATATATTCAGCTGAAATAACGTTGCTTGCCTTATTAATTTTTGGATATTTTAAAAGTAAGGTGACGGACCAAAACCCATGGATTGGATCCTTAAAAGTAGCCTCTATTGGCGCTGCTGCTGCTGCCGCTGCATATTTTGTTGCGACGCTATTTCAATAAATCAATCTAAGCCTAAAGCCGTATCGTCACCACGTGAATCGGCCCCTCCTTGTAAATGACCAGAGGGTAACACCAATATTGCTTCTACGAGTCCTATGGAGGCAGAATTAGTGAATTCATATCCCTTCTTTTTCAAGCGCTCCATTTGAGTAAGAGATAATCGATTTGGCTCAATGCGTGTATGCTCGGGCTTCCATTGTTGGTGAAAACGAGGATACTCCACAGCTTGTTGCATATTCATCCCAAATTCCAATGCATTAAGTACCACTTGAAATACACTTGTAATAATCGTGGAGCCACCTGGAGTTCCAACAACCATTTTTAATTGGCCATTTTCGGTAATGATCGTAGGCGTCATACTCGATAGCATTCTCTTGTTGGGTTGAATTTCATTGGCTTTTGAACCTACTAATCCATAAAGATTGGGGGCACCGGCTTTCGCACTAAAATCATCCATTTCATCATTTAAAAGAAATCCTGCTCCACCGACAAAAACCTTACTTCCATAAGAATTATTAAGGGTAGTGGTAATTGACACAGCATTTCCTGCTGCGTCAACAATGGAATAATGCGTCGTTTCTGGGCTTTCATACCCTGCAAATTGCCCTGCTGAAATAGCTGAACTTGGTGTTGCCTTTACGAAATCCATTGAACTAATTCTATTTTGAATGTAAGCCGAATCAACTAATGACTTTATGGGTACTTGAACAAAATCGGGGTCACCTAACCACTTTGCTCGATCTGCAAATACCCTTCTTTCAGCCTCTATCATTAATTGGACTGTTGAGTCAGAGGCAGCCCCCCAGGTACTTAACGGATAATTCTCCACCATTCCCATCAATTGGGCCAAGGCTATTCCCCCACTGGACGGTGGGGGCATACCGATGATTTGTAAATTTTTATAGGATTGTACAATGGGCTTGCGCCAAACTGCCTGATAGGAACTCAAGTCTTTTTGAGTGATAATTCCGTGGTGACGCCTCATTTCATTGATAATCAGTTCAGCTGTCTTACCTTGATAAAATCCTTTTGATTTATGCGTTAAAATCCGTTCCAGGGTATTAGCTAAGTCTTCTTGAATTAAAAGATCGTCCTTTCTCCAATCTATGTTATTAGGATTAATCAAATAGGAATGGTCTTTATTTTCTTTGATAAAATCAGATTTATTCGCATTTAAGCCATTAGCTTCTCTAAAGGTGAGTAGATGACCATTCCTAGCTAGGTCTACAGCAGGCTGTATTAAAACTTTCCATGGCAATAAACCGAATTTACGATGCATCTCATCCATTCCAGCAACAGTACCTGGTACGCCCACTGAAAATATTCCTACGAAACTTTTTTCAGGGATTACGTTGCCCGATGCATCTAGGTACATATCTTTTGAACTTGCTAATGGTGCCTTTTCTCTAAAATCTAACGCAAAAACTTTTCCTTTAGCGTTGCGATAGACCATAAAGCCCCCTCCACCAATATTTCCTGCAGAAGGATGGCAAACAGCTAGCGCAAAATTCACTGCAATGGCAGCGTCAATCGCATTTCCTCCTTTTTGTAAAATGGATCTTCCAATTTCTGAAGCCAGAGGATGTGTCGAAACAACCATTCCTTTTTTTGATTCGACCAAAGACTTAATTGTACTTTGTGAATAAAGTAAGTTGGATGATATCAGTACATATACAAAGAGGAATAATTTCAATTTCATTGCTTAAACTTGTAAATAATTTATCGAAATTAATAGAAAATTGACGAATGAACGTGTTAAATATAAGAGGGTTTAAAAAATAAATTTAACTTTGTAATTAAGACAAGATTATTTAATTAAAACGAATTAATAAAGTGGATATTTTCGAGAAAGTAGTAAAAAATATGGGGCCGATTGGTGCTCATGCCTATTATTCACATCATTATTTTTCTTTCCCAAAATTAACTGGCGAATTAGGTCCTCGAATGACTTTTATGGGTAAGGAGATGTTAAACTGGTCCCTTAACAACTATTTAGGACTAGCTAATCATCCAGAAGTAAGAAAAGCAGATGCCGATGCAGCAGCTAAATATGGCCTTGCATATCCAATGGGAGCTAGAATGATGTCTGGAAATACCGATGAACATGAAGAATTTGAAAGGCAATTGGCCGAGTTCGTTGGAAAAGAGGACAGTTTCTTACTCAATTATGGATATCAAGGAGTCATGTCGCTTATTGAATGTATGGTGGATCATCGAGATGTTATCGTATATGATGCAGAATCTCATGCCTGTTTAATCGACGGCATTCGTTTGCACAAGGCAAAAATGGGTGATTACTATAAATTCAACCACAATGACATGGATTCCTTAAGAAAGAATTTAGAGCGCGCAAAAAAGCGTACAGAAGAAACAGGAGGAGGAGTTCTTGTCATTACAGAAGGTGTTTTTGGGATGTCTGGGAAGGTAGGAGCCTTGGATAAAATTGTTGAGATGAAAAAAGATTTCGACTTCAGATTATTGGTAGATGACGCTCATGGATTTGGAACTATGGGAGAAAATGGTCGTGGAGTGGGAGAATTTTTGAATTGCACGGAAGGTATTGACTTGTACTTTTCGACATTCGCTAAATCAATGGCCGCCATTGGAGCATTTGTAGCTGCGCCAAAAGATATTATCATGTATTTAAAATATAACATGAGATCACAAACATATGCCAAAGCATTGCCAATGCCATTTGTTTTAGGAGGTATGAAGCGATTGGAGCTAATTAAAAAGCACCCAGAATTAAGAGCAAAATTATGGGCCAATGTGAAAGCATTGCAAGAAGGCTTAAGAGAAAAAGGATTCGACATTGGCGAAACTCAATCTCCAGTAACTCCTGTGTTCTTGCATGGGGATTATGATATTGCAGCAGTGACTAAACTCGTACGAGATCTTAGAGAAAACATGGGAATATTTTGTAGCATTGTTGTTTACCCTGTTGTACCGAAGGGGCAAATTATGTTAAGAATTATACCAACCTCTTCACATACGCTAGAGGATATACGTTATACAACTGAGTGTTTTGCAAAAGTTCAAAAACAACTTAAGGAGGGCTTTTATTCCAAATAAATAAGAAATTGAGGCGAAAATTTATTTTTTTTGACTTTTTTCACTTTTTTTTGTCTTTTTTAGTTAGAAAAATTTGTGAGAATTAAAAATTTGTCTAAATTTCGTATTATATAAGCCTCAAGAGGGCTTTAAAGACAATCTAAATATTTTACAACCTAAAAATTATTATTATGAGCAGATTTGCACAAGTGAAAGATCTAGTATTATCATTAGAATCAGATTTCGAAAAATTCTATGACAAAGGAAATCAAGCAGCAGGAACACGCGTTAGAGGTGGTCTTCAACAATTAAAAACTTTATCTCAAGAGATTCGTACTGAGGTTCAGAACAAAAAGAACGCTACTAAGTAATTTAACTAAGTAAAAAAAAAGCCTGAAAGAAATTTCAGGCTTTTTTTTGTTAAAATTTTTCCAAATGCATAGCTGTGGCTATTCCGTCCACCATCAATTTACCTCTTTCGGGTTCAAATACTTGTGTTTTAATTTCTGCAAGATGCTTTTCAGAATTAATTGAATCTATTTTAAACTTGGCAGTATAGGTAACACCTACAAATAATGGTCGTTTAAACTCTGTAATTTGCTTTAAATAGACACTTCCCTGACCTGGAAACTCCATTCCCATGACCCTAGAAAAAACACTGGCAATTAAAGCACCGTGAATAATTGGTTGTTTAAACTGTGTGGTAGCAGCATATGCTTCATCCCAATGCAATGGATTAAAATCACCAGATATTTTACAAAATTCATTGACTTCTTCCTGAGTAAATGAAAAATCAATTTCATGGGAATCTCCTAGTTGGTACATATCCTATTTTTTAATGTTAACTTTATAGCTTGAATATTAATGTATGATTTTCTTTATTGTCAATATAAAATCAGGTAGCAAAAGTACGTCAAGCAAAGCTCAATTAATTCAAAATTTGAATAAAATTGAAAATTCAAGTCTACATTTTACAGAATTTTCTGGCCATGGGGCCGAATTAGCTAAATTAGCTATAAGCCAACGAGCTTCCAAAATTATTGTGGTAGGTGGTGATGGAACCATCAATGAAGTCGCATCGGTACTTATTCATTCAAAAATACCCTTGGGGATCATTCCCATTGGATCAGGCAATGGTCTTGCTAGGCACCTCAAAATACCTATGGATTTCAAAACCGCTTTAAACAAAGCTTTAAACGGCAAAAACAGCTTGATAGACAGTCTAACTTGGAACAATAAGCCTTTTTTTTGTACTGCAGGCATAGGTTTCGACGCTTATGTTGCACAAAAATTTTCAAAGTCCCAACATAGAGGTTTTTTAAATTATATAAAATCTACGATTAAATCGTCCATTAGCTATATACCTATACAAGTTGGCATAAACAACCAAAAAGAGTCTATATTTTCACTAAGTATAGCAAACGCTAATCAATTTGGAAATAACGCATACATATCACCGTTATCAGATATTCAAGACGCTCTATTTGAAGTTGTTAAGATAAGTCCACTGCAAATGATTGAAAAAACCCAACTTGGAATCAGACTATTTTTAAAAAGCATTCAATCTCATCCAAAAGTAGAAATAAGCTCATTGAATTTTTTTGAATTTTCTATGGAAAAGGGCATATGTTATCACATAGATGGAGAATCTCTTATTTCCGAAAGCAACGAGGTTAAAATAAAAATTTTTCCAAAAAGTTTACTCGTTATAATTTAGTGTACAAAAAGCAAAAAATAAGTTCAAATACCTGATATTGAGTTACTTATAATTCAAACAAATAATAATTTGAAAAATAAATACGTTTTTTATTCAAAAAAAAATTTATTTTTTTTATTTAACTTTTTCAAGCCAAAATACGAATAAGCGCTATAAAAATTGAACAATTTTTATTTCCAAATTTTTCTTGTTTTTTTTTGTAAAAAAAAGATGGAATTATTTGTTTTTCGAATTTGTAAGAACCCCGAATTTTACTATTTTTGTCACCCCGCTAAAAATAATTTTACATTTTTTTAGTTAAAGCCTTACGAATCATTTTATAAAAATTTACCTGATAAAATACCAACGAGGGATTTATCATTACAGAACATTATTGACCCATTTTATCAATTTTTAGAATAAAAATGCAAATAGGAGTAAACGAATTGTGGAATAAATGTTTAATGATAATCAAAGAAGATATATCAGAGCATAATTTCAATACATGGTTCACTCCCATTGTCCCTCTAAAATTCTCAAATAACACGCTTACCTTAGAGGTACCTTCCCAATTTTTTTATGAGTGGTTAGAGGAAAATTATGTATCTACATTCAGAAAAGCGATTGATCTAGTCATTGGCAAGAATGGAATGCTAGAGTATTCCGTGGTCATAGATAAAGGGGATCGGAAAAACCCTCCGATTACTTTTAATTTACCCACTAACCATCCTTATCAAAATACAACCAATAATTATTCAGATAAATATTCGAATAATCAGAACAATAACGCCAAAAACCCCTTTCAATTCAAGGATTTAGATTCTCTAGAGCTAGATTCATATTTAATACCTAAATATACTTTTGATAAGTTTATCGAAGGGGATTGTAATCGACTTGGTCGAGCTGCGGGAATGGCTGTTTCTAATAAGCCTGGATTAACCTCATTTAATCCGTTAATGATTTACGGAGGTGTGGGTTTGGGGAAAACGCACTTAATTCAAGCTATTGGAAATCAAATTAAAGATCAATTCCCAGAAAAATTTGTTCTGTATGTGTCGACGGAAAAATTTACGAATCAATTTGTTAATGCGATTAGAAATAATTCGATTGAAACATTTACCAATTTTTACTTGCAAGTTGACGTACTAATTATTGACGATGTGCAGTTTTTATCAGGAAAAGAAAAAACACAAGAAACATTCTTCAATATTTTCAATCACTTGCATCAATCAGGTAAACAAATCATTCTTTCCTCAGATAGAGCTCCTAGAGATTTAGCCGGAATGGAAGATCGTTTATTAAGTCGATTTAAATGGGGTTTAACGGCGGATTTACAGCAACCGGATTTTGAAACGCGTATAGCCATCATTCAAAAAAAACTTCAAGATGATGGAATACAAATCGATATTAATGTTTTAGAGTATTTGGCTAACTCCATTCATACTAACGTGAGAGAATTAGAGGGTGTTATCATTTCGTTGATGGCTCAGGCTTCTTTGACACGAAAAGAAATAGATATAGAATTAGCGAAAACTACCCTAAAGAGTATCGTCAATGATCAAGAAAAAGAATTGAGTGTTGATAATATATTAGATGTAGTAACCCTTCATTTTGATGTGGATCTTCAGACATTGCAAGGTAAATGCCGTAAAAAAGAAAATGTCTTTCCTAGGCAAGTGGCTATGTATATGCTGAAAGAATTGACTAATCTTCCTTTAAAGTCAATTGGATATCATTTTGGGGGAAGAGATCATAGCACAGTCATTCATGCAGTTCAATCCATATCTGAAGCCATGGAAACGGATAAATCAGTAGAAAAAACAGTGCGAAAGCTTTTCAATCGATTCAATATAAGTTCTAATTAAAAAAGGAGTCAATAAATTGACTCCTTTTTTTTAATCTTACCAGTCATTATTCGACTTCTGGCACAGCTTCCTTATCTAGCAATACATTTTCATTGCCTTTAATTTTTTCTTTTATTTTAATCTCTAACTCATCCATTAATTCAGGATTATCTTTAATCAAATCTTTAACCGCATCTCGACCTTGTCCTAATCGATTTCCATTGTAAGAAAACCAAGAACCTGATTTATCAATGACATTTAAATCAACACCTAAATCCAATACTTCCCCGGCTTTAGAAATACCTTCACCATACATAATATCAAACTCGACAACTTTAAATGGAGGCGCTAATTTATTCTTAACCACTTTCACACGTGTACGGTTACCGGTAATTGAATCAGCACTTTCCTTAATTTGACCTGCCCTACGTATATCTAATCGAACTGAGGCATAAAATTTGAGGGCATTTCCACCCGTAGTAGTTTCTGGACTACCAAACATCACACCTATTTTATCTCTCAACTGATTAATAAAAATACAGCAACAGCCTGTTTTGTTGATCGTTCCCGTTAATTTACGAAGCGCCTGTGACATCAAACGTGCCTGGAGTCCCATTTTGGAATCCCCCATTTCACCTTCAATCTCTGCTTTAGGAACTAGAGCCGCCACTGAATCAATCACAATAATATCAATCGCTCCTGAACTAATCAAATGCTCGGCTATTTCCAAAGCTTGCTCCCCATTATCTGGTTGAGAAATTAATAAATTCTCCGTATCAATTCCCAGTTTTTCAGCATAAGCACGATCAAAAGCATGTTCTGCATCGATAAACGCAGCTAATCCACCGGCTTTTTGAGCTTCAGCAATACAATGTAATGTCAAAGTTGTTTTTCCGGAAGATTCTGGACCGTACACTTCAACAACTCGGCCACGTGGAATTCCACCAATACCTAAGGCTAAGTCCAAACCCAAAGAACCTGTAGAAATTACAGGAACATCCATCACCTTACTATCAGACAAACGCATGACCGTTCCTTTGCCATAGGCCTTATCTAATTTTTCTAATGTGGTTTGAAGTGCTTTTAATTTTTCAGAAGCTAGGCCTTGTGCATCGCCTGATTGTTTTGCCATGTTTATTTATTGATAATTTTGAATGTTTTTTTTGAAATTGTATCTTTCATTTCGCTTTAACAAAAATAGGAAATACGTATTAATATTTAATCAATTTTTAAGATAAACTAAGTGGATAAAAAATTTCAATTTCAAAATACTCTTTTATTGTGTTAAAAACCACTATTTCAGCAAAAATTAAATGGTATTTCATCAGTTTGTTGATCTTTGCCCATGGTATTTGTGCGCAAGATTTGTCGTTTTTAGATCAAACTGAATTTTTGGAATATCGAATTCATTTGGGGTTCATTAATGCGGCAAAAGCGACGGTAAAAAGCTCTCCGAATGTCACTATTTTGCAATCCACACCCACCAGAAAAATAGAAATTGAAGGAAAGACCATTGGCATTTTAGATGTTTTTAGTCCTGTCGTTGATTATTGGTCAGCCAATTTGGCCATAGAAACCCGCTTGCCATTAAAAACCGAAATGAGAAAAAAAGAAGGGCGGTATAAAAAAAACGAAACCGTTATTTTTGACCAAAATCAAGGGTTGGCTAAAATTTCCTCCCCACAAAATACACCAGTCAATAAAACCCTCTCCATTTCAAAAGGTATGATGGACATCATAGGGGGTTATTTCTTTTTGAGAGACAAGAATTTAACACAGATGAAAGTGGGTCAATCCTTAAGTGCTAAAATATTATTTGACGGAACAATTTATGATGTATTATTTATTGTCAAAGGTTTTGAAAATGTGGAAGGAAAATGGGGCACTAAAAAATGCATTCGCACATCTTTGGTCTTACCCAAAAACAATATGTTTAAAGATGAAGATGCCATCAGATTATGGATCAGTCAGGATCAATATCAAATACCTTTTAAAATGGAAGTCAATCTAAAAATAGGATTCCTTAGCATAGATTTAGAAAATTATAGGATTCAGTCAAAGCCAGTTTACTAGCGTATTATTTGCCCAAACCCTGTTTATATACTTCAAGCACTCTTTTTCGAGCAAAATCGTGATTTACTATTGGCGCCACATAGGTCAATTCTTGAAATTCCGGTACCCATTTTTTAATGTAATTGAGTTTAGGATCGAATTTTTGTGCCTGTAAACTTGGATTAAAAACCCTGAAATAGGGTGCAGCATCACAACCAGATCCAGCGGCCCATTGCCACCCCCCATTATTGGCCGAGAAATCAAAATCTAAAAGTTTTTCAGCAAAATACGCCTCTCCCCACCGCCAATCAATCAATAAATGTTTGACTAAAAAACTGGCCACCACCATGCGCACCCGATTATGCATAAAGCCTGTTTGATTTAATTCTCTCATGCCAGCATCGACCATAGGGTAACCTGTTCTTCCTTGTTTCCAAGCCTCAAACTCGACCTCATTATTTCTCCATTGAATCAAATCATACTCTTTTCGGAAAGCTAATCCATTACTTATGTGCGGAAAATGAAATAAAATATTAAAATAAAAATCTCTCCAAATTAATTCGCTTAACCAAGTACCTGATAAATCTTTGGCTTGTAACACTAATGATCTGATCGAAATGGTTCCAAAACGTAAATGCACAGATAATTTTGAAGTACCTTGAATCGCAGGGAAATCACGGGATACTTGGTACTCTTTAATTAAATTATCAGAAACCATTTTGGTAGGAAAGGATAATCCTGATGGAGTAAAACCAATCGATTCCAAAGTGGGAAAATCAGATTTCACATCGGCATAATGCCTTAAATTCTCAGATGGAAAGGGCACAACTGCTTCGTGATTCAGACGATCCTTCCATTTATTCGCATAGGGAGTAAAAATGGTGTAAGGTGTTCCTTGGCCACTAAGGACTTCATTCTTTTCGAAAATTACCTGATCTTTAAAAGTCTTAAAATGAATCCCTTTAGATTGAGCAAATTGATAAATTTTCTCATCTCTTAGCTTTGCATATTGCTCATAATCATGATTTAAGTAAATGCATTGAATTTCATACTCCTTAGAAAGTTTCTCAAAAACATGGATGGGCTCATCATGAAAAACAGACAAATCACCTCCTCTGTTGGTAATTTCTAATTTAAGATTGGATAATGCTGAATGAATAAATTCAACCCGTCCATCTTGAGTAGAAGGTAACTTGGATAAAATAGCCGTATCAAAGATGAAAATTGGCAAGATAGGTACAGGACCTGATAAAGCTTGGAATAATCCATGATTATCTTCTATACGTAAATCTCTCCTAAACCAAAAAATTGAAACTTTTTTCATAAAATATAATACGTTTAAAGAAGAACAAAAGGATTATAGAAAGGTTTCGAAAAATTTACCTTGACAAGCCCCCTTTGAAAAGTGTATATTTGCAGATTGATAATTTTCTGTGTGAAAATAATCAATATTTTAGACTAGTTTAAGCTCTTTTTGAGTTTAAAAATTGACAAAACTTTAATTCAAAACCCATCCGAATGAAATTATCTGAATTCAGATTTGATTTACCCCAAAGTTTAATCGCCTTAAATCCTACAGAGAATCGAGAAGATGCACGTATGATGGTGATTAACCGAAAAGAAAAAACCATTGAGCATAAAAAATTCACCGATATCATCGACTATTTTGGTGATGGTGATGTATTGGTGACCAATAATACCAAAGTATTCCCTGCGCGTTTATATGGGAATAAAGAAAAGACTGGAGCGCAAATCGAAGTTTTTCTTTTGAGGGAATTAAATCGCGAACATAGGCTTTGGGACGTATTAGTGGATCCTGCTAGAAAAATCAGAGTGGGCAATAAACTGTACTTTGGTGATTCTGATTTAGTTGCAGAGGTCATCGACAACACTACTTCAAGAGGACGCACGATTCGTTTTTTATATGATGGAGACCATGATGCATTGATGCAAGCCATTCATGAATTAGGTGAAACACCGCTTCCAGACGAAATTAGGTTAAAAAGAGCCGCTACAGAGGAAGATCGGGAACGTTTTCAAACTATATACGCCGAGCACGTAGGCGCGGTCGCAGCACCCACAGCTGGTCTTCATTTTTCTAAAATTGTCATGAAAAAAATGGAGTTAAATGGGGTTCAATTCTCCCCTATTACGCTTCATGTTGGCTTAGGAACCTTTAGACAAGTTGACGTAGAGGATTTAACTAAACATAAAACGGATTCAGAACATTTTATGATCAATGAGGCGACGTGTGGATATGTCAATGAGGCTTTGGATAATAAAAAACATGTCTTGGCGATAGGAACAACCGTTATGAAAGCATTAGAATCCTCGGTTTCTGCTAGTGGACATTTAAAGCCGATTAATAGTTGGACCGATAAATTCATTTTCCCACCCTACGAGTTTAAAATACCAACAGCTCTTTTAACTAATTTCCATTTACCTGAATCCATTTTATTTATGATGACTTCCGCTTTTGGAAGCTATGAGTTAGTTCAGGAAGCATACAAACAAGCGATTAAAGAAAAATATCGTTTCTTTAGTTATGGGGATGTGATGTTAATCATCTAATTTTTACTGTGTGAAAAAAATTGCAATTCTTGTTGCTGGTGGGACTGGTCTTCGTATGAATAGTACTATTCCTAAACAATTTTTATTGCTACATGGAAAACCGGTATTATTTCACACATTAAAGCAGTTTAAAAAAGCAGATGCACATATTTCTTTATATGTTGTTTTGCCCAAAGATCAAATGGATTTTTGGGCAAAATTATGCACTCAATTTCCTGAGATATTAGCCGAAACACCCCATTATTTAGTCGAAGGTGGAGAAACCAGATTTCATTCGAGTCAAAATGGGTTAGCTGCCATCGAAGATACGGAAGATTGTCTCGTAGCCATTCATGATGGGGTAAGGCCTCTCATTACACCCCAATTAATTAACTTAGCCTATGCGTTTGCCCAATTGCATGGGAATGCCGTATTATCTGTTGGCGCCAAAGACTCCATCAGAAAATGGGACGCGGATTTGAAGCAATATATTTCAGTCAAAAGAGACGAAATTAAAATCATTCAAACCCCCCAAATTTTTAAATTAACTTCCTTAAGAAATGCATTTAAACAAACCTTTAGTACGGCATTTACGGATGATGCAAGTGTTGTGGAGTCAATGGGTGAAACCATTCATTTAGTGGACGGAGATTATGCCAATTTAAAAATAACAACTCCAGAGGACTTAAACCTCGCGGAAAGCCTAATGAAATCTGCCTATTAAACCTATGAAAAACTTTTGGTTACGCATTGCTGAAAATATATTAAAATTCAAATATCAGATTTTAGGAATATTAGTTGTACTAACCTGTGCACTAGGTTTTAAAGCCAGCCAAATTCAGCTCAGCTACGAACTAGCCAAAATTCTTCCAAAAACAGACGAGCGATTCCAACTCTACGAAAATTTCAAAAGTAAATATGGCGAAGATGGGAATGTCATGGTTATTGGGCTCGAAAATGACCAACTATTTTCGACTCAAGAATTTGATTCTTGGCAATCATTAACGCAGGAAATCAAACGCCAACCTGGGATAAAAAATGTACTTTCTGTGACTAATTTACCAGAAGTGTATATCGATTCTGTTACAAATAAATTTGCGACTAGGCCTATTTGGGATACATCATTACCCACATCCAAAGCTAGATTAGATAGTTTACAATATAAATTAAGCCGCTTACCTTTGTTCGCTGATTTTATTTTTACGAAAGATTTCAACGTGCACCTCATGCTGATCACCTTAGATCAGAAAACAATAAATAATAAAAATAGAATTCAGTTGGTCAAACATATAAAAAGTTTGGGAGACCAATATTCGACTAAAATGGGACATGCTGTACATTACTCAGGTATGCCATTTATACGAACTGAATATACCTCCCAAGTAACGAATGAATTGGCTATTTTTCTAATTCTCGCCATCTTGGTCACCTCGGTCATCTTATTCTATTTTTTCAGATCCATTCAGGTGGTATTTTTTGCCTTAATCGTAATACTCGTGGGAATTGTCGCATCATTGGCCACGATTGTATTATTCAACTTCAAAATCACTTTACTATCAGGCCTCATTCCTCCCTTAATTGTTGTCATAGGAGTTCCCAATGTGATCTTTTTATTGAATAAATACCATGAAACATTTTTGCGAACACAAAACAAGGAAGAATCTTTAATAGAGAGTACCTCTAAAATTGGCAGAACCTTGTTTCTGGCCAATCTAACCACATCCATTGGATTTGGGGTATTTGCCTTTACAGGTTCTGGTTTATTGGTCGAATTTGGTATCGTCGCATCGATCAATGTGATGTTTACCTTTGCCATTTCCGTCCTTTTAATTCCCATATTCTTTAGTTTTTTAGCTCCACCCGAATCAAAAGATTTAGCTCATTTTGAATCACCCAAAGTGAGTAAATTTTTGTTACGCGTTGAAGCTTGGGTACTAAATCACAGAAAATCTATTTACTTGTTTGTTGGTTTTATCTTGGCATTTTCAATCTATGGCCTAACCAAAATAAAAGCAGTCGGCTATATCGTGGATGATTTACCTCAAGACAACGCCATTTATACGGATTTGAAATTTATTGAAAAACATTTTAAAGGGGTCATGCCTTTTGAAATATCCATCGATGCACGTGAAGAAGGACGTGCACTGAGTCCAGAAATATTAACTAAAATAAAGCGTACTGAAAAAGTTATTGCCGAATATCCAGAATTTACCCAAGGTCTTTCCATCTTAACGGCGACCAAATACTTATATCAGGTTTCTAGAGGCGGTGACCCAAAATACTTTGTGCTTCCAAGCATCAACGAACTAAATAAATTGGCCTCGTATCAATCAAGTTTAGAAGGGAAAGACAATTTATTTAATGGGTTTATAGACTCCAAGAAAAGATTCACTCGAGTAAGTTTCCAAATGCAAGATGCAGGAACGACGAGAACAAGAGCTCTGTATGACGAAATAAAACCTAGAATTGACAGTATTTATTTAACTGATACTGAAACTGGTGAACTAAAAAAAGAAGGCGATCCGAATACCTTTATTGCCAAAATCACTGGAAATTCAGTCATTTATGCATTTCAAACAGAATATTTACAGGTCAATTTAATTGAAAGTACGCTGTCAGCCATCTTTTTGATTTGCGTGTTAATGGCCCTTTTATTTAGGAGCTGGAAAATGGTCATCATATCCACCTTACCAAGCCTTATACCCTTGCTGATAACCGCTGGATTAATGGGGCATTTTGGCATTGCACTCAAACCTAGTACAATTTTAATTTTTTCGATTGCCTTCGGAATATCCAGTGATGGCACCATTTATTTTCTAACACGCTACAAAGAAGAATTTATTAAAAACGCTTTCAATGTTAAAAAATCCATACAAATTACCATTCAAAAAACAGGAGTTTCCATGTTTTATACGGCCATGATTTTATTTTTTGGTTTTTTTATTTTCACCGCATCCACTTTCAAGGGAACGCAAGCATTAGGGGTTTTAGTCTCTATAACGCTTTTGATGGCTATGATCTGTAATTTAATATTACTACCCGCCTTTTTGATGAGCCTAAACAAAAAAGAAGTCAGCGAATTATTAGAAGATTAAATTTATGCACAAAGAGGAAAGTATTTATACACTCGCATTTTGGCTACTATGTTTAAGTAATTTCTTGTTCTGTGCTAGTTTTTCCATGATTATTCCTGAACTACCGGATTATTTAGCGAGTCTCGGCGGGAGAGAATACATTGGATATATTATTGCTTTATTCACATTAACAGCTGGATTAAGTAGGCCATTTTCAGGTAAACTAACGGATCACATAGGCAGAATTCCCATCATGGCTTTTGGCTCCATTGTTTGCTTCATTTGTGGAGGATTGTATCCATTAATTCATTCAGTACAAGGTTTTTTGTTACTGAGATTTTTTCATGGCATGTCGACTGGCACAAAACCTACCGCCACCTCGGCCTATGTAGCCGATATCATTCCTGAATCGAAACGCGGAGAAGCGCAAGGGGGCTTAGGTATTTTTACTGCGACAGGTATGTCCATAGGACCCGTCATAGGCAGTTTTTTAGCTAAAGAATTAGGGCTTCGTGAAATGTTCTGGATTTCATCCCTCTTTGCCTTGTTATCCATTTTAATTCTAACCAGGATGAAGGAAACCTTACCTAAATCCAGGAAAAAGCCCATGTCTTTATCACTCTTTAAAATTGGTTGGAAAGATGTTTTTGAACCTAAAATTATTCCCGTTTTTTGGATTATGATTTTAGTTTCCTTCTCATATGGAGTCATAGTCACCTTGGTACCCGATATTTCCAAAATGATTGGTTGGCACAATAAGGGTCTATATTTCACCATATTCACCATTTCATCTATTGGCGTCCGTGTATTTTTTGCTAAATCATCAGACCAATATGGTCGAATTCCCGTGTTAATAATCTCCTCCTTCTTTTTAATAGCTTCCATGTTTTTGATGGTCTTTCCGCTGAGTTCACTGACAGTCATTTTATCAGGAATTTGCTTTGGAATTTCCTGGGGATTCAATTCACCTACCTTGACTGCATGGACAACTGATTTAGCCTCGCCTGCGCACATGGGTAGAGCCATGGCTACGATGTATATTGCATTAGAAGCAGGAATTGGTTTTGGGGCATTAATTGCAGGAGCTTTTTACAAAGGATTAGCCTCTCAAATTCAAATACCTTTTTTGCTTGCTGGCACATTTGCCCTCATTTCATCTTTACTTTTAGTATATTATCGACATAATTGGCTCAAAAATGACCTTTGACGACTATTTAATTTCAAAAAAAATCGACCGAAATCTCTTTGAAAATTTAGATTCAAACTTATTTCGAACATGGGAAAATACTTTCAATTTAATCCATCCTCTCAGTTTTACCGAGCAAAATAAATTTATCATTAACAAACTAAGGCGTAAATACCCTATTAATGAAGTTATAAAATCTTAATTTGATTTAATTATTATATTACAATTCAAATAAATCATTAAATAAAATCAATATTTCGAAAGGTGATTTTTATCCATTTAAGAAAAGCTAGACCTTTGCAACTGTAAATTTTTTAAAAACAAAATGAAGGCAACCGAATTAGAACAATTATTTCCCAATCAAGACCAAATACCAGCAGAATTTGATTTAACTGAACCATTAGAGCAAAAAGAATATTTAGTTAATGGTGAAATGAGGGCTTGGGCTGGAAAAACACAAGATGTTTGGTCTCCCATCTATATTAAAACAGATAAAGGATTGGAGCAAAAAAGAATTGGGTCCTACCCTATTACAGACGCATCCGATGCCATGGAAGTTTTATATGCAGGCGTAAAAGCGTATGCGAATGGCCGAGGAGAATGGCCTTCGATGACTGTTGCAAAACGAATTGAATGTGTGGAGAAATTTACACAAAAAATGATACAAAAGCGTAGCGAGGTAGTTAAGCTATTAATGTGGGAAATTGGAAAATCTCTGACGGACTCGCAAAAAGAATTTGACAGGACTGTTCAATACATGTATGACACGATAGGTGCCCTAAAAGATATCGACCGAACATCTTCTACTTTTTTAATTGAAGAAGGCATCATAGGCCAAGTAAGAAGGTCGCCTTTAGGGGTTGTCCTGTGTATGGGTCCATTTAACTACCCATTAAACGAAACTTTCACCACGTTAATCCCTGCTTTAATCATGGGAAATATCGTGTTATTCAAACCACCTAAACATGGTACATTATTGCATTATCCATTATTAGAAGCGTTTAAAGACTCATTCCCTGCTGGGGTGATCAATACACTTTATGGAAGAGGAAATGCCATCATTCCACAGTTAATGGAATCAGGGAAAATTGACGTATTAACTTTGATCGGTTCATCAAAAGTAGCTGATAAATTAAAGAAAATGCATCCTAAGGTTAATAGACTGCGTGCGATCCTTGGTTTAGATGCCAAAAATGCTGCCATTGTCACAGAAAGTGCTCAATTAGACGTAGCAATCAACGAATGTCTCCTTGGATCTCTTTCCTTTAACGGACAAAGATGTACTGCCATAAAAATTATATTTGTCCACAGTTCATTAGCCGATGCATTTAACAAAGGCTTAGCTGAAAAAATCGAACAATTAAAAGTGGGCATGATGTGGGATCCAGGTGTCCAAATTACTCCATTGCCGGAACCTAATAAGCCTGCTTATTTAAAAGAATTAATAGAAGATGCCAAAATGCATGGAGCATCTGTTTTAAATCCACATGGGGGTGAAAACTTCAAATCAATCTTTTTCCCTGCCCTCCTCTATCCAGTCAATGCTAAGATGAAGGTTTGGCATGAAGAACAATTTGGACCTGTGGTTCCTGTGGTCCCCTTTGACGATTTAAACACTCCAATTAATTACATTCATGAGTCCTCTCATGGACAGCAAGTAGCCATTTTCGGGACAGATGTCAATCAAATTTCCGAATTGATTGACGAAACAGTCAACCAAGTTTCAAGAGTTAATATTAATGCGCAATGCCAAAGAGGACCTGATTCATTCCCTTTCACAGGAAGAAAAGATTCAGCTGAAGGAACATTGTCAGTGACAGCGGCTCTTAGATCCTTTTCAATTAGAACGGTAGTGGCTACAAAAGCTAACCAATTGAATAAAGACTTAGTGAATCAAATCGTTGAAAACCAACAATCTAATTTCTTGTCTACTCGATTTATTTTGTAATATATCACGTTAAAAGAGTGATTTCATAAACAAGCCTATAATTGATGTTATAGGCTTGTTTTAGGTATGAACCTAAAAAATTACAACTTAGCTCTCAATGATTTTGTTGTTGCGTCCATGATGTATTCATCATAGGTCATCAATTTATCTAAATGCGCGTTAGTTCCAATTTCGATAATTCGATTAGCTACTGTATTGGTCAATTCATGGTCATGGCAAGTAAATAAAATAGTTCCCGTAAATTCAATCATTCCATTGTTCAAAGCCGTGATGGATTCCAAATCTAAATGGTTTGTCGGTTCGTCAAAGATTAAAACATTCGCCCCAGATAACATCATTCTTGAAAACATGCAACGTTGCTTTTCTCCTCCAGAAATGACATTTGATTTCTTTAAAGCCTCATCTCCAGAAAAAAGCATTCGACCTAAAAATCCCCGAATAAAACTTTCGTCCTTTTCAACGGAATATTGCCTAAGCCAATCCACTAAATTCATCGAATCATCCTTAAAAAATGAAGCATTATCATTTGGCAAATAAGTTTGCGTTGTAGTAACGCCCCATTGAAAGTCTCCAGACTTAGGCTTCGTTAGGCCCAATAAAATATCAAATAATGCAGTCATGGCCAAGGAATCCTTGGCTAAAAAGGCCACTTTATCCCCTTTATTAATCGTAAAAGAAAGATTGGTAAACAACGGTGTACCATCATCCGTGGTGGCAGATAATTTGTCTACACTCAGGAGTTGGTCCCCTGCCTCACGTTCCGGCTTAAAATTAATAAAAGGATATTTACGAGAGGAAGGCTTAATGTCATCCACTTGAAGTTTATCCAACATTTTTTGCCTCGAAGTCGCTTGCTTGGACTTAGCCACGTTGGCTGAAAAACGGCGAATAAATTCCTCTAGCTCTTTACGTTTTTCATCAGTTTTCTTATTTTGATCCGTTCTTTGGCGTAAAGCTAATTGGGACGACTCATACCAAAACGTATATGTTCCACCATATAATTGAATTTTCCCAAAATCTAAATCCGCGATATGCGTACAGACATTATCTAAAAAATGTCGATCGTGAGAAACGACAATAACCGTATTCTTAAAATTCATCAAATAACCCTCCAACCATAAAATTGAATCTATATCAAGGTTATTGGTTGGCTCATCCAAAAGTAAAATATCAGGATTTCCAAATAACGCTTGGGCTAAAAGGACCTTCACCTTATCTGAACCATTGATGTCCTTTAAAAGCATGTGATGCAAATCTTCTTTAATCCCTAAGCCACTTAATAGCGTTGCGGCCTCTGACTCGGCTTCCCAACCATTTAGTTCAGCAAATTCAGCTTCTAAGTCCGCAGCTTTATTTCCATCTGCTTCAGAAAAATCCTCTTTTAAATAGATGGCATCCTTCTCCAGCATAATGTCATATAATCGTTTATTGCCCATTACAACCGTCTGGAGAACAGGTGTTTCCTCATATTCAAAATGATTTTGCTTTAAAATTGACATTCGCTCCCCGGGGTTCATCGTGACACTACCCGTTTGAGAATCAATTTCTCCTGAGAGAATTTTCAAGAAAGTTGATTTACCAGCTCCATTTGCGCCAATTAGGCCATAACAATTTCCTTCCGTAAATTTTATATTGACCTCTTCGAACAATACTCTTTTCCCAAACCTAAGGGATACATTTGATGCTTGTAACATATCATTGAATTAAATAAGGGGCAAAATTACTCATTTTGAACCTAGAAAAAAATCTTAATTTTCATTCCTTTCCCATATTTTTTTCGTTATTTCGACCTCAGTGGAGAATTCCTCAAATGGAAAATTCAAACGAACCCTCAATGAACGTTGACAATTCACATGTTTTTTTACAGTTTAGTGAGCTAGGTGTTCATTTGAAAAGCGATCCAGGCAAGGAGATTGAATTGATCACATGGGATAAAATCAAAAAGAAAGAGTTAACTCTATGGTCTAAAATAAAAATTGAAAGACATTTAGTCGAGCGATTGACCATAGAAATCCTTCATAGTGACTTCTTATTAATTCCTCAAGAATACGATAGCCAGCCCTATCGAATTGGTTTTTTAGAAAAAGCATTGGGCCAGGAAGCGTTTGTCGGCAAAGAATTACATGAACAGTCGGTGCATTGGATTGAATCAAATTTATTATTTTTAATTCCGAGTGAATGGAAAGATTTTGCTTCTTCCCTTTTTCCGTTATCCAAAATAAATTACCAACATATTATAGGCGAATTGCTCGTAGAAAACAAAGAAGCTAAAAGTAAAAATTCATCCCAATTAAATCTTTACGTGGAAGGAAAACTTGCCTTTATATCGCTATTTAATGAAGGAAAATTACAGTTGGCCAATGTTTTTACCCACCAATCACCTTTAGAATTAGCTTTTTATTTACATTCCATCAGGGATTCATTTAATGTATTTTTAACACCTGAAACTGTCAAGATGCATCGTTCTGGACCAGAAAGTGATGCCATTATTCAATCATTAGCGCCATACAACATTCATATCTAAGTATACATGTCAAATAACAAAATTGCTTTTTTTCCTGGCTCCTTTGATCCTTTTACCAAAGGACATCAGGATATTGTTTTGCGTGCTTTACCTTTATTTGACGAAATTGTCATTGGTATCGGTCATAATACCAACAAAGCACGTTATTTCTCCTTGGATAAAATGAAGGGGTATATCGAACAAACTTTTAAAGGGAAACCGGTCAGCGTGGTTGCGTACCAAGACTTGACTGCCAATGTAGCCAAAGAGGTAGGAGCTAAATTTATCATTAGGGGGCTAAGGAATACGACAGATTTTGAATATGAAAACTCCATTTCACAAGTAAATAGACACATTAATCCTGAGTTAGAAACAGTTTTTCTAATTACATCTCCTCACTTAGCTCCTATATCATCGACCATTATACGCGACTTGCATCGATATGGAAGTAAAATAGATGATTACCTACCTTATGATTTAAATGGAATTTGAAGAATTGATAAGCGTTGAATCACGTACCTAATTGAACTGTAGGTATTTGAAAGGGCTATTTTATTCATGTCAGATTGACTTAACCATTCCACTTTTTCTATATTTTCTTCTTTTTGAGGAATCAATTTGTGTTTCTGATTCGTATACATCATGTACCATTTGGTTCTTTTGAGAACCCGCTGATTTTTGTGCGTATACGTATGATAGGTAGTACATAATTTGAATTCCAAATTGGCCTGCACATTACATTCTTCTTCTACTTCTCTTTTAGCCGCTACTTTAAAGGATTCGTTTTTTTCCAATTTCCCTTTGGGCAAATCCCATTTCCCTAATCGATAGATCCACAACAATTTATTATCCTCATTTCGCACCACACCACCGGAGGCTTCAATCAATGAGTATAAACTGATTACTTTTTGTTTAAAGGCTTTTTTATTGTCGACCAAAATATACAATGAATGAAAATTCAATTTTAATTGGTGCAAATCTTCGATGATTTTCCCCATTTGATCCAAAGAAACATTAAGCAAACATGTATGTCCTTTAAACTCTTTAATCTTGACTGGCTTTAATCTGGCATCAATAATCAAATCATAATCCTCATTTAAAGGCAGATCATTATTTTTAGAAAGATTCGTTATTCGGATTGGGCGATCGTCAATGAAAATTATCATGCGTAAATCTCAATTAATTTTATCAAAATTAGAATTAAATAATGAAAGATGAACTGAAAAAAGTATTTTTGTAGGAAAGAAAAATAGAAAAAAAATATGGAGAATTTAAGTATTCAACAAGAGGTAGCCCAGCATTTATTACAGATCAAAGCCATCCAACTTAGGCCCGATGAGCCATTTACTTGGGCATCAGGCTGGTATTCCCCTATTTATTGTGATAATCGAATTTCTCTTTCATTTCCAGATGCAAGAACCTATATTAAAAATAGTTTATCTGCAGTGGTTAAAGCCTATTTTTCTGATGTTGACATCATCGCAGGAGTTGCTACGGCAGGCATCGCCCAAGGTGCATTAGTAGCCGATTATTTAGACCTCCCCTTTTGTTATGTTAGGCCAGAGCCCAAGAAACATGGCATGGGAAATCAAATCGAAGGATCTATTCAGCCAGGTCAAAAAGTAGTTTTAATAGAAGATTTAATATCCACTGGTGGAAGTTCATTGAAAGCAGCTGAGGGTTTAGTCAATGCGGGGGCTAAGGTTTTAGGCATGGCTGCTATTTTTACCTATGGATTTGAAATTTCTGTTCAGAATTTCAAAAATGCGAATATTCCTTTCTATGCATTAAGTAATTATGATGTGCTCATCGATGAAGCCGTAAAACTAAACTACATTACAGATTCTCAATTAGTAACGCTTCAAGACTGGAGATTAAATCCTAGTGAGTGGAGAAAGTAATTTCATTTAATTACATAGCGATGCCCTGGAAGTGCTTTTAAAATACCCTGAAATTCCAGGTTTAATAAAATCGTAGCTAATTGGCCCATATTTTTTTGCAGTTGCCAGGCGATTTCATCCAAGGGAATAGCTCCTTTCTTATGAATCAAAGAAAGCACCTCTGATTCCTCAGCGGTAAATCGATTCCATTGCAAGTTTTTATTCCGCTGAATAATGTCTCCCTTTACTTCCCAGTTTAATTGGGCACATAAATGATTCCAATCCGTATAAATAGTAGCTTTATGCTTCTGGATGAGCAGATTACAACCCTCTGAGAATAATTTATCAAGATTCCCTGGAACGGCAAAGACCTCTCTATTGTAATTATTGGCATAATCCGCCGTAATTAAGGCACCGCCTTTTTCTGCAGCTTCCACAACCAAGGTCGCGTCCGACATGCCTGCAATGATTCGGTTACGTAAAGGAAAAAAACGGGCATCTGGTTTCTGCCTCAATGGATATTCAGATAAAATACCTCCGCTTTCAATGATTTCGTCCACATATTTTTGATGCGCGTTCGGGTAAATCCAATTAAATCCACCGGCTAACACCGCAATGGTATTAATTTTAGCCTTCAGACATGCTAAATGCAATGCGATATCAATCCCATAAGCTAAACCACTGACAAAGGTAATTCCTTGTCCCATCGAATCTTGGACCAATTCTGAAGTAATTCTCTTCCCGTATTCAGTGGCTTTCCGGGTACCCACCACGGCTAAAATTTTATCCTTATTTAAATCATGATTTCCTTTCCAATATAAAATAATCGGTGAATCAAATATTTGCTTTAATCGATTAGGAAAAAGAAGATCTGTGTAAAACAAAATATCCGTATTTTCTCGCTGGCAGTCTAACCAAATAGCCTCAGCCTGATTAATCAATCCCGATTGATGAACAGCCCTCGATAAAACCGGACCTATTCGGGGAATTTTCAATAATTGAGTTCGAGTTGATTTAAAAATGTCCTTCGCTGTACCCATGTAAGACATGAGCCTCCTTGCATGAACAACACCTATTTGAGGAATAATAGATAAAGCAATTTGATAAATTTTCTCTTCGTCCGTGTTAGGCATATAGGTAAATTATGCCTCAATCTACACCGTTTTTATTCCAATTGGTCAGAAAAATTCTTTAAAAAATCACGAATATCAGTAAGCTGATTAATAATCGCTTGATTGGGATTTATTGGATTTCCTTTGCTATTTAGTGCTTGTTTTGCCCCCTCTAAAGTCATTCCCTTCGTTTCAATTAGGTCAAATAAAATTTCAATTTTCTGAATATCCACCAAGGTATACTTTCTAGCTCCGGTCGATTTACGTTTGGGCAAAAGATGAGGAAATTGAGATTCCCAATACCTTAATTTAGACGTGTTCAGTTTAAATCGATCTGCGACTTCAGAAATAGAATAATAAAGTTTTTCGTATTCCATAGCGTAAAATAAGCAAAGCTTCCAACAGGTAATTCATTAATTCGAATAAAAAAAACTAATTTTGCAAATCCTGTCGACAAAAGTAAACAGGTACAATTAAATTACCCATTAATTTACAAAATAAAAGCAATGACCTCATCTGAGATCCGCCAACAATTTTTAGATTTTTTTGCTTCAAAAGGACATTTAATTGTTCCTTCCGCTCCATTAGTTGCAAAAAATGATCCTACTCTGTTATTCAATAATTCAGGTATGGCACAGTTTAAGGACTTTTTCTTAGGAAATGGGACTCCTCCGGCCAAAAGAATAGCAGATACTCAAAAATGCCTAAGGGTTTCAGGAAAACATAACGACCTTGAAGATGTAGGATTCGATACCTATCACCATACCATGTTTGAGATGTTGGGCAACTGGTCTTTCGGTGATTATTTCAAAAAAGAAGCATTAACCTGGTCATGGGAGCTTTTAACTGAGGTTTTTAAATTACCCAAAGACAGAATTTACGTATCTGTTTTTGAGGGAGATCAAAAAGATGGGGTACCTTTCGATCAAGAAGCATTTGATCTTTGGAAAAATATCGTAGGAGAAGACCGAATTATCTATGGAAATAAAAAGGATAATTTCTGGGAAATGGGAGAAACAGGTCCTTGTGGACCTTGTTCAGAAATACATATTGATTTAAGGGATCAAGCAGATGTAGATGCAATTTCAGGAAAAACATTAGTCAATGCCGATCATCCACAGGTTGTTGAAATTTGGAATAACGTATTTATGCAATTCGAAAGAATGGCGGATGGTTCTTTAGTACCTCTCCCGTCCAAGCATGTGGATACTGGTATGGGCTTTGAGCGCTTGTGCATGGCCATTCAAGGGAAACAATCGAATTACGATACCGATGTTTTTCAAGGCACTATTCAAATTCTTTCAGAGAAGTTTGGCCAAAAATATGGAGAGTCCAAATGGCCAGACATTGCCATGCGCGTCATAGCGGATCACATTAGAGCTATTGCCTTTTGCATTGCAGATGGCCAACTACCCTCTAATACGAAGGCTGGTTATGTTATTAGACGTATTTTACGTCGAGCAGTTCGATATGGATATACCTATTTAAATTTCAAAGAGCCCTTTTTACATTTACTAATTCCTTCGCTAGCCCAACAATTCAAGGGGGTATTTGACGAATTAATCGCTCAAGAAGCCTTTGTAGCCAAAGTAATATATGAAGAAGAATTATCCTTTTTAAGAACCTTATCTTCAGGGCTGATCCGATTAGATAATCTAATGGAAAAAGCGCAATCGAATAAAATCAAAATTTTAAGTGGAGAAGAAGTATTTGAATTAAATGATACCTATGGCTTCCCTATCGATTTAACCGCTTTAATTGCACGTGAAAATGGTATGGATATCGATGAAAATGGATATAATCAAGCACTTCAGGCACAAAAATTGAGATCTAGAAAAGATGCAGGCGCCAGTGCAGAAGATTGGGTTTTTGTTCATGAAGGGGATGAGGTATCTTTTGTCGGGTATGATGAAACAAAAGTTGATACTCGTGTATTAAAGTATCAAAAAGTACAAAATAAATCGGGTATACAATATAAGGTAGTCTTAGAAATCACCCCTTTTTATGCTGAATCAGGAGGCCAAATAGGTGATTCCGGGTATTTGCAATTTTCATCTGGTGCAAAAATCCAAGTGATTGACACCAAAAAAGAAAATGATTTGATCGTACATATTGTAACGGATTCGGGTATCGAAAAAATCATTTCAGAAGAATTAATCGCCGAAATTAATGTCAATAGGCGTCGGGTAATTACTCAAAATCATAGTTCAACACACTTATTGCAAGCGGCACTTCAGGGAATTTTAGGAAAGCATGTGGGCCAAAAAGGCAGTTTGGTGAACGAGGAAATACTTAGATTCGATTTTTCGCATTTTCAAAAAGTCACTGATGAGGAAATCAAGCAAATCGAATCCATTGTCAATGCTAAAATAGCTGAAAATATCCCGCTATTAGAAGAAAGAAATGTACCTATCGCCCAAGCAAAAGACAAGGGTGCTATGGCGCTATTTGGTGAAAAATACGGAGATTTTGTTCGTGTCATCACTTTTGACAAGAACTTTTCGGTGGAGCTTTGTGGGGGAACGCATGTACCATCAACTGGTGAAATTGGTTTATTTAAAATCATTTCAGAAAGTTCAGTGGCTACAGGAGTTCGCCGAATTGAAGCGATTACCTCCCAAAAAGCCTATGAATTACTGAGTAAACAAGAACAAATTTTGGACGAAATAGACCAATTACTAAAGTCTCCCAAAGATTTAGTTAAGGCCGTGGGCCAATTGATCGAACAAAATAACACACTTCAAAAATCGATCACTGCTTATCAGAATAAGGAAGTTGGCGACGTAAGGCAAGCATTAAAATCGAAAATTCAAAATAAAGACGGTGTGGATTATATCATCCAACAAGTAGAAATCCCTTCGGCTGATGCATTAAAAAACTTAGCCTTTGAGTTACAGTCCGAAAGCAACTCCATATTTTGCTTCTTAGCTGCCGAAATTGACGGAAAAGCCAGTTTGGCATTAGCTATATCAAAAGAATTAACTGAGAAAAAATCATTCAATGCAAGTACGATTATTCGCGAGCTGGCGAAAGAAGTTCAAGGCGGAGGAGGAGGTCAAGCATTTTTAGCTACCGCTGGGGGGCAAAATCCGGATGGTATTAAGGCTGCTTTACAATTGGCTTTAACTTATTTATAAACATGAATTCAGCTATCCCATGGATGTCATTTGAGCAGGTTTGCGCTACAATGGATGACATGGGAAAAAGCAATAATCCTTTCCTATTTTTCGTAGATTTTAAAGCTGAATCGGGTTGGATCGGTACACCTAGCGAAGCCCAAGCATTAGGGATAAAGTATGAGATAGGATCAAATAAAATAGTAGAAAAGTCTAAAAAAAACCCTATTTTCAATAAAACCCCCATTTCAGAAGCAAGCTATTTGGAAAAATTCAATCAAGTTCAAAGAGCCATTCATCGGGGAGATTCTTTTTTAATCAATCTAACTGCCCCGACTCAAATTGAATCCAATTTGACTATTGAAGAAATTTATACCATTGCTCAAGCACGATATAAGCTATTAGTTCCGCATTTTTTTACTGTTTTCTCACCCGAATGTTTTATTCAAATTGAAGCGAATAAAATTAAATCTTTTCCGATGAAGGGTACATTAGCCGTAATAAATCATTCCAGCCCTGATAATTTAATTAATGACATCAAAGAGCAAGCTGAACATGCCACGATCGTAGACCTTATTCGAAATGACTTAAGCCAAGTGGCCTTTCCTATCCAAGTGGAAAAGTATAAGTTTATCGATCAAGTTAAAACCCATGAGGGAGATTTATGGCAAATGTCTTCTTTAATTTCTGGTGAGCTTTTGGATGAATATAAGGGCCATTTTGGAAAGATTTTGCGCCAACTCCTTCCCGCCGGTTCAATATCGGGGGCACCTAAAACATCCACGTTAAGGATAATTGAAGAGGTAGAGGCTTATTCAAGAGGTTTTTATACAGGAATCATGGGACTTTTCGACGGTCATTTATTTGATTCTGGGGTAATGATTCGGTACATCGAAACAACAGAAAATACCATGACCTATAAAAGTGGTGGAGGTATTACCGTTTTTTCTGAAGCTAAAAAAGAGTATCAAGAATTAATTCAAAAAGTATATCTTCCCTTTTAATATGTTTTCATTTTTAGAAACAATTTGTGTTGAAAATGGTGAATTGAAACATCTGAACTACCACCAAAAAAGGGTGAATGACACTTTTGATTCAATCTATTCAGGAATAGCACCATTTGACCTAAAAAAAGCATTCAGTCATCAAAATATTCCTACCGTGGGAATGTATAGAGCGCGCGTTATTTACGAAGAACAGATAAATTCCATTGAGCTCCTTCCCTATCAAGAGAAAAAAATAGCCTCATTAAAGATTATTAAGGCCGGTGAATTTGATTATGGGTTCAAATGGGCTGATCGATCCTATTTTGAACATACCCTTACCGAGAACAACGAGGTAGACGAAGTAATATTTGAATTAGATGGCAAAATTCAAGATTGTACCATAGCCAATCTCGCTTTTTTGAAAGATGGAATATGGTATACACCTAAAAATCCAATGCACTGGGGCACGACCCGCGCTAGGTTAATTGACGAAAATAAAATTCAGGAAACTGATATTTTAGTGGACGAATTACCCACTTACACCCATATTTGTTTGATTAACGTGTTTAGAGAATTGAGTTTAGCTAAATCACTTTCGGTTTCAGCTGCTATTTTGTAAATTCGATTAATCTAATAAAATGAGCTCAAGCAAAAGTCCTTCCTTTCTCTTACATCAAAAATTCCCCTTTGAGCCTACACCCTCCCAAGTCCAACTATTTGAAAAGTTAAGTGGCTTTATCTTGAATCAAGATGAATGGGCTCCTTTAACGTTTATCATTAAAGGATATGCAGGAACAGGGAAAACAACGGTTATATCGACCTTAATCAAAGTGCTAGGTTCATTTGAATATAAGACTCAATTAATTGCTCCTACAGGTAGGGCAGCAAAGGTTATGGCCAATTATTCAAAGAAAAAAGCCAGTACGATTCATAAAAAAATCTATCGCCAAGTAAGTAATCCAAGTTCTGGGACGCTCACTTTTCAACGAATGAATAATTATGCCACAAACACAGTTTTCATTGTAGATGAGGCATCGATGATTACAGATGAAGCTGAGTTTGGTTTCAATAGCCTATTGACCGATTTAATTGAATATGTGTTTACCAATCCTGAGAATGGACATAATGGGAATAAACTCATTTTTGTGGGTGACACGGCCCAACTTCCTCCCGTGGGTAAATCGCTTTCTCCAGCGTTGTCAAAAGAGTACATTAGCCAAGAATTTCACATGGAAGTTATGGAGCATGAATTAATCGATGTCATGCGCCAAGATTCACAATCTGGTATTCTATTCAACGCAACCGCTCTACGCCTATTATTGAATGAAAAATCAACTCAAATAAAGTTCAATACAGCTTCTTTCAAAGATTTCTTTCGCATGACCGGGGAAAAAATGGAAGATGGCATGCACTATGCGTTTCGAAAATTTGGCAAAGAAAATACCATCCTTTTAACGCGATCCAATAAAAGTGCCGTGATGTATAATCAATTTGTTAGGCGAACCATTTTATATCAAGAAGATGAAATTTCGAGTGGCGATTTACTCATGATTGTCCGAAATAATTACCATTGGTTAGACGAAGACTCCCCCGCTGGTTTTTTAGCTAATGGTGATTTTGTGGAAGTGATGAAAATCAAAAAGGAAGAAGAAATGCACGGTTTCCGATTTTTACAAGTTTCTTTAATGCTTTGTGATTATGAGGAACATCCAGAGGTAGAAGCCAAAATCTTATTAGATACCCTTCACTCCTCAGAATCCGCTCTGGGGAAAGAAGGAAATAAAAAATTGTATGATTCTGTATGTGAGGATTATGCGCACCTGAGTAAAAAGAAAGAGCGAATGGAGGCGATCAAAAAAGACCCTTATTTGAATGCACTGCAAGTAAAATTTGCTTACGCATTAACCTGCCATAAATCTCAAGGTGGCCAGTGGGGTGCTGTTTTTGTAGACCAAGGATATTTAAAAGAGGATCAAATCGATGCAGAGTATATTCGTTGGCTTTATACAGCCATCACCCGCTCCACGCATGAATTATTTTTAGTCAATTTTCACGAAAGATTTTTTGATTAAATCTTGGTTTTAGCCATGGAATCATTCTTGATATCCATGATGGCTAAGGCGATTAAGTAAATTGTCCTTGATGCGTTTCAAAAAACCTTAGAGGAATCTCAATTGCAAAAAGGAAATATTTACTTGCAAATCAGCTTGCAACAATTAGAGCTCTTAAAAATTAAAGGGGTAAAGTTTTGGGAATTATAAATTAAACGAAGCGGCCAAACCTGGATGAAATAATTTTCCTTCGAAGATCGTCAATCCTTTATTTAATGCTTCATTCGACTTACTGGCCTCTTGCCAACCTAAATTAGCTAGCAATTGGATATAGGGCAAAGTGGCCTGTGTTAAGGCTAAAGTAGATGTTTGCGGGACAGCACCGGGCATATTCGCTACACAGTAATGCAATATTCCATCTATTTCATACACTGGATTTTCATGGGTAGTGGGTTTACACGTTTCGATACAACCTCCTTGATCGACGGCTACATCAACTAACACGGTTCCTGCTTCCATTTTCCTTAAATCTTCCTTCTTAATTAATTGGGGTGCTTTTGATCCATGCAATAAAACAGCACCGATCAATAAATCTACTTGAGCCAAGTGGCTCTGAATAGCATGAGAAGTGGCAAATTGTGTGTGGACATTAGCCGGTAAGACTGCGTCTAAATACCTTAAACGAGCCAAATTAGTATCCATAATAGTTACATTAGCTCCCAAACCAGCAGCCATTTTTGCTGCTTGTGTACCGACCACTCCCCCACCTAAAATCAAAACATGGGCCGGTTGAACTCCTGGAACACCTCCCAACATCTTTCCTTTTCCACCCTGAGGCTTTCCTAAATAATAGGCCCCAACCTGGATCGCCATGCGACCAGCCACCTCTGACATAGGTGTCAATAGCGGCAAAGACCGATCCGATAATTCGACAGATTCATAGGCAAAACAAATGGCTTTTGACCTAAGCATTGCCTCCGTTAATTCACGCGAAGCAGCAAAATGAAAATAAGTGAAAATGATTTGACCCTTTTTTATTAAATCAAATTCAGAGACAAGAGGTTCTTTAACTTTTACAATTAGATCTGCAGCAGCATAAACTTCTGCCGCAGTGGGCAATATACTGGCTCCTTCACGGACATACATATCATTTGTAAATCCTGAACCTAATCCAGCATTTGTTTCTACCCAGATTTGATGACCCTCTTGATGCAAAGCATAAACTCCAGCCGGGCTTAGACCTACCCGAAACTCCTGATTTTTAATCTCCTTAGGTATACCGATATTCATAATCGAAATGATAAAAACAGAAAGGCCAACGAAAAAATTTCGCTGGCCTTTTCCATTGATGAAGAATAATAGATTGCAAATATATAAGATGCAAGAAAATATTTTGTCAAGTAGAAAATAATAAGTAAATAATATAATAATTTTTAAAATATACAGAAAATATTACTAATATTAGGATTAATTAATTCAAAAAACAGAAAAGATTATGGCCATTAAATCAAATTTGGATGCACTTGATATTAAAATTTTAAAAATATTACAGAATAATAGCCAACATACCCTGAAAGATATTGCAGAACAGGTTAATCTATCATTAAGCCCAACGCATGATCGTATAAAGCGATTGGAAATGGATGGATATATCAAAGGATACGTAGGTATTTTAAATCGAAAAAAATTGAATCTAGGATTAATGGTACATTGCCAAGTGACTCTAGAAAAACAAAATAGAAGCAACTTTTCCGAATTCGAAAAATCAATTAAGGAGTTTCCTGAAGTGATTTCATGCCATTTGGTCTCTGGAAACTTCGATTACTATTTAAATGTGATCAGTGAGGATGTGGAAAGTTACAACCGCTTTTACCAAGAGAAATTGGCTGTCCTTCCTTCTGTGGCTCATATTAGTTCATTATTTGTCATGGATGAAATTAAAACAACGACATCACTTCCCTTATAAATAATTCGTATCTTTGTCCACCTTTTATGGGGTCGACCGGTTTTGACAGCTTTAGCAGTCTGGTTGTAAGCACGTCGGGAGTTGTAGGCATTTCCTGTTAAAAAAACCTTCGAATTATAGCTGGCAATACACAGTATGCCATGGCTGCCTAATCTGATAGATTAGCCAATTTGCCATCGTCCGGCCTCTTCCAAACTCTGCCGAGGAGGATTTCTGGGCGTCGACATGCAGAGTCGATCATTAAGATTTTACTAATTAATGATTAGTATCCAGTAAATAAGTGTTAAGTAAGGTCTGATTTGAACCTATTTAACATCGAAAATTAATCAAATCTAAACGTGTAGAAGGCAATTTTACTCTAGGTTTGGACGAGGGTTCGAATCCCTCCGACTCCACCAATTCTTATTACTTCTAAAAGATTTAGGCGCTCGGCCCGGTTAAAATCCGGGCTTCGCTTAAACAAATCATCCACAAAAAGCTTACATACAAAATGTAATGGTTTATCTAAAGGTAGCCTTCCATTTTTATAAACTTAATACTGTGTCATTAAATTATAGCATAACAAGATTAATCAAATAGCGGAAAACTTTTTTTACAATTATTCGTTTAAAAAAGAAGATAATTGTTATTCAACAAAATCGAAAAACTATTATATTTATTCACAAAAAATCAACTAATTGTATGAAAATTATCCATACGCTCCTTTTTTGCCTAAGTGCATTGATTACTTATTCACAAACAGATACGACAGAGACCATTGATTACAGTAATTTTGGAGATGCCGATGGAGTAAAAAGGTTTTGTACGGTGAAGGTATTAAATCAAACTCCCCAACGAATAATCAGTTTTGGATTTGAAAATAACGGCCACTTTGCTATGCCAAGCGTGCGATTTAGTGACAAAGATTTACCCAAAACCATTCATATTGATCAAGTAAACGCTATAAGAGCTCAGGTAAATATCCCTGTAATTTCAACAAATAAAATTATCTGGCAAATGGGACTCAATTATTGGGGAAGTAATTTCACCGTTGAAAATCCAAATATTAATGCTTTTGCAAACTCTTTATCAACAAACTCCTTAGTCACCGCCGGCATCAACACAACGGTTTTTAAACCATTGAACGAAAAGAATTTTATTATTTTTCAAGCAAGTTCTGATTTAAACGGATTATTTGCGGGAACCAAGGATATCCAATCCAATGCCGTTACCACGAGTGCTACATTCATCTATGGATGGAAAACATCGGAAAAAAATATGATTGGTACCGGCTTAGCAAGAACGTATCGAGCAGGCCAACTCATTCATGTGCCTGTTTTATTTTGGAATAAAACATTCAATGAAAAATGGGGAATGGAATTATTATTACCTGCACGTGCTTACCTAAGGTATAATATTTCGACTTCAAATATATTTCAAGCGGGATTTGAGTTAGAAGGCAATCAATACTGGGCTAATATTCGTGGAATAGAAAACGCCTATATACAACGAGGGGAAATTAAACCTCGGATCATGTGGGACAAGAAAATAAGCGGGTTTTTATGGCTAAACCTCCAAGCTGGATTGCGTTTTAACTACCGATTTGATGTGGCAAAAACCTACCATGCCAAAGATGATAACCAAATTTATTTTTCAAGTAATTTAGGAAACCCACTTTTCTTTAATGTCACATTAAACTTTGTGTCACCATAATCGTTATTTGGCTTGTTGGCGTGTCCAGTTATCCGTTCTACCGATGAGAGAAACTCCTATGTAACCACGAACCTCTAAGGAATTGGGAGAAGTTAGTTTTATTGTACATGAATAGGTATTACCATTTTTAGGATCGTAAATATTTCCATCATCCCAAGTATTATTTTCCTTATACAAAAATCCCCAAATATTAATAAGTCCGAGAACAGCTCTTTTTCTAGATGCCTCGTCTGGATGATTCTTGTCTACTTTCGGCTTACCCGTCTCAGGATCAATCGGTTCCTTTAGCCAAACCACTTTGCCTTGGTATTTATCTCCATTCTTATAGATGCGAACCATAGCAGTACCTTCACCTGTTTTCCAAACCCCCACGATATCATCAGGATTTCCGAAGGTTGATGCCGCGGCAGAGTTAACTAAAAATAAAACAGATACAATCAAGGAATATATAAATGAATTTTTCATGGGTAGATTTTTATATTTATAATAACAAATATATGATACGCATTTATAAATAAAAAAAAGCCATCACTAATTGTCAACATTTATCATGAAAAACCTGATTTGAAATCAGATTTTGTAAGGAAAGCAATTTAAAATGTCCGATTTATTCCTAGTTATATCTAGGCTATCATTCCCCAAATTCATATTTATTTCATAAATTGGGAACTAAATATTACACCATGACAATCAAATCAACCTTTTTATCTCTTTTTGGAATCTTAATAAGCTTTTATAGCATCGCACAAGATTACCCGACCGATTATTTAAGTGCATCATTTCATGCAGATCGACGAGCCGCAGTAAAAAAGCAGTTGTCAGACAAGGGAATGGGTATTTTTTTTGCAGGTCAAACACGCCAGAGAAGCAATGATACTGATTTTCCATATGCCCAAAATAAAAACTTCTACTATTTAACGGGATTGGATGAGCCAAATGCTGTTTTAGTCTTGTTCAAGCAGCCTGTAAATCTTTTAGGAAAAACAGGTACCGAGTTCATATTCGTCCAAAACCGAGATCCATTTAAAGAACTGTGGACTGGTAAAATTTTGGGTATTGACGGGTTTAGAGCGAAAAGTAATATGGAAAATATATTTATTAATGAGCAATTCAAAGCTGATATACTTCCTATGGCTTCTATCGATTCAGTATTTAGCTTGTTTCGCACCGAAGGAATTTTCAATAAATACAAAGCTAAGGAGGACGAGCTAACTCGCATGGCAGGTATCGTTGACAGCCTCGTATCTACCTTTAAAAAACCGCTAGCCATGCGATCAACGTTGGCCATTATGAGAAATTTGCGTGGGATCAAAACGGCAGAGGAAATCACATTAATTAAAAAAGCTGTGAATATGAGCACCTTAGGCCATAATGATGTGATGCGTGCCATCAGACCAGGCATGAAGGAATACCAAGCTCAAGCGATTATGGAATATCATTTTAAAAATAATGGATCTGAATTTCCAGGCTACGGAAGTATCAATGGAACCGCTGAAAATGCCTGTGTACTCCACTATGTAACTAATCTAAAAACCATTAAAAATGGAGATTTGCTTTTAAGCGATTGCGCTGCTGAATACCATGGTTATTCTGCTGATGTTACCAGAACTGTGCCAGCCAACGGAAAATTCTCTGAGCCACAAAAAACGCTTTATGAAATTGTATTAGCGGCCCAAGATGCTGGAATTGCTGCGTGCCAAGCAGGTGCACCTATGGCCAATGTAGATGCCGCTGCGCGTGCTGTAGTCAATGCTGGTTTGATCAAATTAGGCATTGCCAAAAATGACATGGAGGCTAGAACTTATTTTCCTCATGGAACTTCTCATCATTTAGGATTAGATGTGCATGATTTGGGTCCACGTATACTTCAACCCGGTGTTGTCATCACCGTAGAACCTGGAATCTATATTCCTGCAGGAAGTAAGTGTGATAAAAAATGGTGGAATATCGGTATTCGAATCGAAGATGATATTTTGATCACAGAAAAAGGACCAGAAAACTTATCAGCTGGTTCCCCTAGAAAAGTGGCCGATATTGAAAAAATGGCTAAACAAAAGCGAATGATTGAAAACTAATCAAACGATAATTAAATAAAAAATGGCCTTTTAAAGGCCATTTTTTATTTATTCATTTCTTGTTCTAATAGCGTTTTTAACTCATGCAGCTTTTCTTTTTGTTGGGACGCTAAATTCATTTTTTCATCCGGATCCGTTTTCAAATGGTACAATTGGTCTTCTAAATCGTTCCCCAATTCAATATTAACCAAGGGATTGAATTTCGCTCCTTTTCCACTTCTGATAAATTTCCAATCCCCTTTTTTAATGGCTAAACTACCTGCTTGCTCAACAATATATTCTCGCCCCGTCTTATTTTTTCCTAGCCATGTACTTAAGTTAGCCCTAGAATCTTTTGCAGAAATCTCATTGAAAGTAGTACCCAGCAATTGGCTCATTGTCGCTAAAAAATCAATTTGAGAGACGAGAGCATTTGACTTACCCACAGGGACTTTTTTAGGCCAACGAACAATAAAGGGAACCCTGGTACCCGCTTCAAATGAACTATATTTTCCGCCTCTTAAATTACCTGCTGGCTGATGCAATCCAAGGTTTTCCTTAGATCCATCGATATATCCATCATCCACCACAGGCCCATTATCACTAGTCAAAATAACCAAAGTATTCGAGGTTAAATGCAATGAATCCAACGTTTTCATCAATTGGCCCACCGAATCGTCCAATTGCAACAATGCATCTCCCCTATTTCCATGACCACTTTTACCCAAAAAACGTGAATGAGGGATTCTTGGAACATGAATATCATGTGTAGCGAAATAGAGAAAGAAAGGATTTTTCTGATTGCGAACCATAAATGACTTTGCTTTATCAGCAAAAGTTTGAGCCATATCCTCATCATTCCATAATGCCTGCTGACCACCCACCATAAAACCAATTCTTCCTACACCATTTACAATGGTATTATCATGTCCATGAGAATGCTTCATTTTTAAGAGTTCTGGATTTTCCTTTCCCGACGGTTGGTTACCGATTTTCTTAAGGTAATTAACTTGGATGGGGTCCTGAATAGCTAGATTACGAACATGGTCATTTTCAATATAAACACAAGGAACACGATCACCGGTTGCGGGCATAATAAAGGCTTCTTTGAAACCAATATCCAAGGGTCCGTCGGCTATTTTTCCATTCCAATTAGGCCCGCCCAATGGCCCTAAACCTAAATGCCACTTACCGACTACCGCTGTGTTATACCCTGCTTTTGAAAAAATAGTTGCAACAGTTTGTTGGCCCCCGGGAATTAACGCCGAAGCATCTCCTGTCGCCACACCCGTATCTTTTCTACGGAAAGCGTATTCCCCTTTTAGCAAAGAGTACCGTGAGGGAGTACAAGTAGCTGAAGTCGTATGGGCTTGTGTAAACAATAGTCCATTTTTTGCTAACTGATCAATATTAGGTGTTTTGATCGTCTTAGATCCATAGCAACCTAAATCCCCAAAACCTAAATCGTCCACATAAATGACAAGCACATTGGGTCTTTGACCTAAAGTACAAATAGGTATCCATAATAATGAGCATATAATTACTCGACCAAAAAATGTTTTCATACGTTTATTTAATTATTTTAAATAGTTAATTAATTCCACCCCGGCTAATAAAAAACAACCCGTACCAAAATCCTCAAAGTCAGGTATATGGGTAAAAGATACAGGCTGAGAATCTTTCGGTTCCTTGCCTGTACCTTGCACATTCCCTAAAAAACCATTGGGATGGACACAAGTGGATAAAGCACCCCAACCAGCTAAAATAGCTCGATCAAATTTCTTTTTAGGCAATAATTTATTTCGTACACCCCAAGACATCCCATACACAAACAAAGATGTTCCAGTCGCTTCAGGCCCACCAAAATGAGTGGGATCCTTCAAACTTACGTTCCAAAAACCATCTTTTCGCTGTAGAGGCAAAAGTGCATTAGCTAAGGAGATAAAGTCTTGTTCATATTCAGCTCGATGAGGTGCATTTTTAGGCATTAATTCCAACGTTCTTACTAATGCTGCAAAGACCCAACCATTTCCACGGGACCAATAACAATTCTCACCATTGGGCTCTTGATACGGTGGTACAAAATCTTTGTCACGCCACCATAAAGATGCATTTCGATCATAAAGTCCCGATCCGCCGTGCTTGTTTTTGGTAAATGAGTATAAGTCATACATTTTTTCAAAATATCGATTGTCGGAAAATCGAACGCCCAATCGTGTAAAAACCGGCATACTCATTTGCAAACAATCCACCCAAGACCAATCATCTGCTTTGGCGGAATTAACCATCAGGTCAACATTCGTTTTAATTGGCAATATTCGCGCTGAATCTGCTTTAAAATCAAATAAATCAAGGTAAATCTGCGCACAAGCTTGATTGTCAGCATTGCGCGTTTTAACACCATCCCGTAAATTCCATTGGTGAAAGTTTGCCCAGTCCAACATATATTTCATGTCAGCAGCCTTCGGATCGATCTTATATAATTCCATCAGCCCTTCATAATAGACCGCTCGAGTCCAAATATTCGATGGCCGAATCCGGTCTGGCCTTGGAATAGGGGCAGTTACATCGGGCCACTTTTGCTGAAAATAGGCTTTAGCAAGATGTAATTTATTTAAAATTTCTGCTGTTTTGGGCTTAGAAAAGCCATTGAAACTACAGGCTAAAAGAGATATAAATAAATACTTTTTCATATTAAGCCAAATGAAAAACAGAGGGTATATTCACCGAAACAGGTGAGTTATCTGGATTGGCTTTCATGATGTCGCCCATGTATGCCCACCATTTTTGCATGATCGGCTTAGCAGGCAATCCGTCTAATAAACGTAAATCTTCAGCTTCTAGGTAGGCAAATAAGGTAAGCGTCTCTTCATCCAAAAAAATGGAATAATTTTGAATACCTACCTCTTTCAAAAGATGGCTCAATTCAGGCCAAATCTCATCATGACGCTTTTTATATTCCGCCTCAAAACCGGGCAATAAAAACATTTTAAATGCTTTACGTTCCATATATTATTGGTTTATAATTTGAATGAATTTCAACAAAGCTTCGTCATCAAAATTTAAATGCGTGACAAATCGAATATATTGAGGACCAAAGGGCGAACATTTAATGCCCTTGGAATCTAATTCTGCCACTTTAGCAGAAGCCTTAATTTCATCCTGTAATTTAATAATGACAATATTAGTGCTTACTGGCATCACTTCAGCGACCCATGATAATTTTTCACAAGCCCATCCTATTTGCTTTGCTCGCGAATGATCGTCCTTTAATCTATCTACCTGATAATCTAATGCATATATTCCTGCCGCAGCCAGCATCCCCGCTTGGCGCCAACCTCCTCCCAACCTCTTTCTAATTCTTCGTGCTTTTTTAATAAAATCATTGGAGCCCAACAATACTGATCCTACTGGCGCGCCTAAACCTTTAGAAAGACAAACAGAAATAGTATCAAACCATTGGCCAAATTGCTTAGGATTTTGTCCACTCGCAATCATGGCATTAAAAATTCTTGCCCCATCCAAGTGCAAAGGAATCGAAACACTTTTGCAAAAATCAGCTATTTCCTGAAGCGATTCTGAGGAATAAATACTACCTCCTCCTTTATTGACTGTATTTTCTAAACTCACTAATTTACTCTCACAGGCATGAATGTCATCAGGAGAAATGGCGTTCGCAATTTGGTCTTTTGACAAGCGACCCAAATCACCCTTTAATAATTTAACTGAGGCACCGGCATTCGCCATAATTCCTCCCCCCTCATATAAATAGATATGTGACAACTCATCACAGATAACCTCTTGGCCTTTAGAAACATGCGCAGAAATGGCTATCTGATTGGTCATGGTACCGGAGGGACAGAATAATGCATTTTCCATTCCAAACAATTCAGCTACTTTAACTTGCAAATTATTAACCGTTGGATCCTCCCCAAAAACATCATCCCCCAAAGGTGCCGAAAACATCGCATCGCGCATTCCTGCAGTAGGTAAGGTAAACGTATCACTCCTCAGTTCAATCATGGGAATATTTAATAAATTGTGATAAGAAAAATAATCGAATCAATGGCATCAATCCAACTAAAGCAATCCATGGAAAGTAAAATAGGGTCCATATAACTCCAATCGTGGTTAATATAAAAGTAATTCGGCAATAATAAGTCCACCGATCTGATCTGGTTTTTCGCGCAAACCAAATAACTGCTGGGAAATTCAATGGAAACAGCAACAAGGAACTAGGATTATATGCCATTACTTCGTGATCTGTGCCAACAGCCAAAAAGAATATAAACCAAGCTAAAATTCCTAAAAGCGAAAATAAAATGACATCAAAAATAAAAATTTCAACTTTTCGTTTTTTGATTGATATGAAAGCAATCAACAAATTAATCAAAACCAATAAAGGAATAGGTCCAAACCAATCATAATTTTCTATCTCTGATGGTTTTGACACAAACACATCAAATGGAGCATCTGCTAATTTTTGTCCATTCACTTCGGCTAGTTGGACCGAAAGATTCAAATTATCGGGTAAATAACAAGACTCTGAAGCATTAGCCAAATGATTGGCGGGCACACCTAAAGCTAAATTCATCCCAAAAGTAACCCATGAATTCGTTTTCAAATAATCATTCATCCAATCACGATATGATTTACCTTCCAGATTCTTATAATTCTTCCACTTAAATGCACCTGGAGACGCCTTTTCAATCATATCCCTTAACCTAGAGGAACAGTTATCGTAAAAGAATTTATACTGATAGTTTTTATTTTCGGGTAGCAAATTGGTTTCTAAAGCTGTGAAAATCTGAATTTTCTGCGGGTCTGTCAATTTTAAATTCTGAATTTGAATGCCTCTCTTCTCTATTTCTGAATAATAGTAAACTAAATCATTCATCGAGTTAAATGAAATCGAATATGGCAGGGTACCTCTTAAAAATTTAAAGTAAAAATTTTCTGTATTGAAATCAAAAGTTCCATAACTGTACGCTCGATCAATTCCTTGATCGGGGTCATTCACCCAAATAACAGCGTGACCAAAAGCCGCATGCAACTCTTTTCCGGGAGCAAACGTAACCAAAGAGACCTGCGCACGTGGACTTAATAGGGGAATAACAGCAGACCCGATGAATGGTAAAAATAGAAACAGATATAAATAAAATTTCTTCATTATTTTCCTGCAATGACAATAACAATTTCTCCTCTGATTTTATCAGGATTTTGATCAAAATAGATATGTACTTCGGAAGCAGTTCCGCGCACCATTTGCTCATGCATTTTACTTAATTCGCGTGCCACCATGATTTGTCTATCGGGACCTATAAACTCAATAATCTGTTCCAAAGCTTTCTGTAAACGATGTGGAGACTCATACAAAACCGTTGTTCTTTCTTCTTCGGCAATGGCTTTCCAACGGGTTTGTCGGCCTTTCTTGTGAGGCAAGAAACCTTCAAAAACAAAACGATCTAAAGGAAAACCTGAATTCACTAAAGCAGGAATTAGCGCCGTGGCGCCAGGTAATGTTTCGACATCAATACCCTGCTCAATACATGTTTTGACTAATAAAAAACCGGGATCTGAAATCCCTGGAGTACCTGCATCTGAAATTAAACCCACCACTTTACCTTCTTTTAACAGCTTTATGACTCCAGCCACACCCACATGTTCATTATGCGCATGGTGAGCGAAAAGAGGTTTGGAAATATCTAAATGTTTAAGGAGTTGGCCCGAAGTCCGCGTATCCTCAGCAAAAATAACATCCACCTCTTTTAAAACTCGGATTGACCGCAAGGTCATATCTTCTAAGTTGCCTATGGGAGTGGGTATCAAGTATAATTTCATACTCGAAATTTAACCAAAAATGATTGAAATTATTTCATCACCCTGAAAAGCTTTTTTACTTACTTTGGCAGAAAGGGTAACAGTAGGAATAATGGGTGAAACAAAAAAGGGCCTGCAAAAATGCAAGCCCTAAACGTAGAGAGTGAGGGATTCGAACCCCCGGGCCTGTAACAGCCAACAGTTTTCAAGACTGCCTCGATCGACCACTCTGACAACTCTCTATTTCCTAATCAGGATGCAAATTAAATCAAAAAATACTTTTTATGCAACCTAAAAGCATTAAAATTGTTGAAATTAAATTCTTGATTGGATGTAAGCCAACTTACTTTCCAAAGAAAGTTCATCTGGAATCCAATGAATTTTGATGCCTGAGCGTTCCATTTTTCGAAAAAATGTCATTTGGCGTTTAGAAAATTGTTGAATAGCGGTTGTTAAACCTTTTTGGAATTCATCTCGATTTATGCTGCCTTGTAGTAAATGAACAAGCCACTTATACTCTAAGCCTAGACGAATTAACTCATTGGGGTCAATACCCTGGGAAATCAAGTGTTCCACCTCTTCAATCAATCCATTAGTTAATCGATCCACTAACCTGTTAGCACACCTCATTCTACGTATTTCAGCAATTGGATTGAGACCAAAAACGATAAAGTCGCGATTCAACTTAAGAGACTCATTAGAAAAATCAGTCAAACGAGAAAATTCATAGTCTTGCAAAAGCGCAGCTAAATAAAGCCCTGTCCCGCCACAGACAATGACAGGTTTACCTTTTTTTTCAATTTTGTTAATCGCATTAATTGCGTCAAATTGAAAGTGAGCGACAGAATATGGTTCGCCCACATTAATAATATCAATTAAATGATAATTTACGGGAGTACCACCGTTTTGATAAAGATCTAAATCTTTTCCAGTACCCATCGTAAGTCCACGGTAAATTTGCCTAGAATCGGCCGAAATGATCTCTCCTTGATTAGATCGAGCTAAAGAAACGGCCAACTCTGTTTTTCCAGAGGCCGTTGGCCCTAAAATCACAAGAATAGGCTTTTTATCGTTCATTGATCTTTAATCTTAATTTCAAGTTTCCTGAATTACAAGCATCCGCTGAATTTATTTCTTTTGAAATAACTCTTTTTCCATTGTCTTGTATCTTAAAATACAAAGGAGCTGTGGAAAATTCATGTACAAAACCAATTTTCTGAAAAGCAATCCCTTCACTCCATTCTAAATCCGAATAGGTCATCACATCATCCACCTGATGTATAGACGTATAAAATGAAATCAATTTAGTTAATCCACCCACAAGTCGAACGGATGGGTCGGTGCATATCTGAATCAATTCGGCTGAGATTTGTGAATGTCCATCCTTCGTTTTAAAAACACGATTCTTCCCAAAAACGGCTATAGCGATAATCGGATTTCCATCGATTTCAAATTCAGATTTGTTCACTCGAAATTGGCGATGAGGAGGAACCACGCAGGCCAAATAAGTTTTACCTTTCAAGAAACCTAGTAAATGATTTTTATTCGCAAAATCGCGCACGTCCTTCTCTTCTAACATGACGACTTTCGTATCTCGGGCAAAAATGGATACAGGTTTATCAATTTGAAATTGTAAAAAAGATAGAATAAATTCCTTCTTTGGGTTCCAAACATCCTCCCAAATTCTGAAAGCAGAAAAACCATCCTTTCGAAGATCCATGATTTGTTGTTGGAAAGTGCTAATTTCATCAGGTTCCAACCTTTTAAATTCAGCTAAACAAATCCCTTGAATGATGATTGAATTTTCTTTCGATTTCCAAATTGGAAAACTATCTTGCATAAATGTTTCTTTCACAAACCCGAATGAAGTAAGGTTAACATCCAAATCATCATAAAAATTTGATTTCTGGGGAATCATTCTTTGCAAATAATGGTTCAAAGATACAGCGAAAATGAGTAGAAAGTCATTACATAAAGCTTTGTAATTAAAATAATTAGGTATGCAATTTAGATTTGAGTCGAGTAGAAATGAGGTATCAAGGTTCACAACACAAGAAATTCGTGACCATTTTTTAATAGAAAACATTTTCAGTGAGGATGTGATTGAGTTAACCTATTCCATTTATGATCGCATGATTATAGGTGGGGCTATGCCCGTCAATCAATCGCTTGTTTTAGGAAATCCTGATAAATTAAAAGCGAACTTCTTTCTAGAAAGAAGGGAAATGGGAATCATTAATGTGGGCGGAGAAGGTACCATAACGGCTGATGGAGAGAAGTTTGAAATAGGTAAGTTAAGCGCCGTGTACTTGGGAAAAGGTACTGAAAAAGTATCTTTTAGTTCAAAATCAAAGACTAATCCCGCGCTTTTTTATATTTTATCTTGTCCTGCACATGCGACTTATCCCAATGTGAAATTGGAAAAAGAAAATGTTATCACGGTCAACATGGGTGCCCTGGAAACTTCCAATCATCGGACGATCTATAAATACATTCACCAAGAAGGAATTCAATCATGCCAATTGGTCATGGGATTAACTATTTTAGAACCAGGATCTATTTGGAATACGATGCCATCCCATGTTCATGATAGGAGAATGGAGGCCTATTTATATTTTGACGTAGATCCAAATCATGCGGTACTGCATTTATTAGGCGAACCCCATGCGACTAAACATATGTGGGTTCATAATCATCAAGCTATTATTTCGCCTCCTTGGTCCATTCACAGTGGAGCTGGAACTAAGAATTACTCCTTTATTTGGGGAATGGCTGGTGAAAACAAAGACTATACTGATATGGATTTTTCTCAAATCAAGGAATTAAGGTAATGAAAAAAATAGGTTTAATTTGCTCTTTTTTGTGTGTTTCGTTCGTTGGCATGAGCCAAAAAACACCCTATTCAGTCCAAATGGCTGAGTCACTAATGCATACTCATCAAGATTCCATTCAAGTAAAATTGGGTAAACCAGCAACATGGGATTATGAACAAGGGGTTTTCTTGAGGGCTTTGGAGGGGGTATACCAACGAACCGGTGACGCCAAATATTTTACTTATATTCAAAAGAATATCAACAGTTTTATTAGTCCTTCAGGGGAAATAAGAACTTACAAAGCTTCCGAATTTAATTCGGATAATATAACCACAGGGCGCGCTTTGCTATTTTTATATCAAGAACTTACAACTGAAAAGTACAAAAAAGCAGCTGATCTTTTGATGAAGCAAATAGCCATTCAACCCAGGACAAAACAAGGTGGTTTTTGGCATAAAGATCGTTACCCTGACCAAATGTGGCTTGATGGACTTTACATGCTGGAACCATTTTATGCAGAATACAGTAAAATCACTGGTCAAGATCATTGGTCTGATATTATACTCCAATTTGAATTGATGGAAAAGGGGGCATTGGATGCTAAAACAGGTTTATTGTATCATGCATACGATCACGAGAGAAAACAACCATGGGCAAATAAATCAACTGGACAATCACCCAATTTCTGGGGAAGGTCTATGGGTTGGTACATGATGGCTTTAGTAGATGTATTGGATTATATGCCATCAAACCATCCAAAAAGAAGTATTCTAGTGAATCAATTAGCAAGATTGTCGGCAGCCTTGTTGAAAATCCAAGACACCCAAACGGGTCTTTGGTATCAAGTGCCTAATTTTCCAGGAAGGAAAGGCAATTATTTGGAGGCCTCTTGTGCAAATATGTTTGTTTACGCGATGGCGAAAGGAATTAGAAAAGGGTATTTACCCCAAATTGACGCGGCTAAAGTTTCTAAAGCATACAATAGTATAATAAACAATTTCATCACAAAAGATGCTCAAGGGTTTATTCACATAGAAAAAACGGTGAGTGTGGGTGGATTAGGTGGACAACCTTATCGGGATGGATCTTATGAATATTACTTGAGTGAGCCTCTAAAAACGGATGATTTAAAAGGCGCAGGCCCCTTTATTATGGCCTCTTTGGAAATGGAAATTGCCAAAGAATTAGCTGTAGGGAAAGGCAAAAAAGTAGTACTCGACTATTATTTCAACCATGAATACAAAGTTTCCACAGCTGGAAAAAAGGAATTCAACAATTTTTATACTTGGGAGGAGCGAAAAGATCGCGGGTATAGTTTATTTGGCATTCAGTTAGAACAATTGGGATTAAAAACAGAATCATTGTCAGTGGCTCCAACCGCTGAAAACTTGAAAAATGCGCATGTTTACATCATTGTGGATCCAGATAACTTAAAGGAGTCCCCTACCCCAAATTATGTTCAAGCAAAGGATATTGATGAAATAGAAAAATGGGTCAAGCAAGGAGGCAATTTGATTTTATTGGCCAACGACACGACCAACTGTGAAATTCCTAAATTCAATGAATTAGCCAAGAGATTTGGTATCGAGTTTGTAGGGCCTAATTTGAATTTTGTGCAAGGGACTCAATGGGAACAAGGTGCGGTTTACATACCTGAGGCAAATCCCATCTTTGCACCATTAAAAAAGATTTATGTGAAAGAGATCACTCAATTAAAACTTAGTAAAACAGCAAAACCAATATTACATGTAAAAGAAGCTGTCGTGATGGCTGAAGCGCGAGTTGGAAAAGGGAAGGTTATCGCCTTGGGAGATCCTTGGATTTACAATGAGTATTTGAATAATCGCAGAACTCCACTCGAATTTGAGAACTTTAAAGCGGCTAAAAAACTGATCGAATACTTATTAAAATAATTAAATTTTAAGATTATCAGTTTTTTAATAGCTTAAATCGAATGCCCCCTTTAGCTTTACTAACTTTTCAAAAGTTAGTAAAGCTGGTTGCTGAAGCTCTGTTTTACAAATTGTCAGTCACTATGGAAACTTATATCCCGTCATTTTTTTTAGCTGCGTTAAAGGAATCGCATAGGTTTGCCAATTAGGATTCAACGTTTTTTCATTGGGATATAAAATACACCAAACTTTATCTGAGGTGTAAACGACTTTCCAACAATATTTTGGAATCGGCATTTTGGTTGACCCTAGAGCGTCCTTGGCCCCAATAGCCCCTGCATAAATAACTAATTTTTGTCCTCTCTTGGCCAATTTTCGGCAATATGCTTCTAAACGCTCCCAAGGGCCCCGATTTAATTCAGGCGTTTGGGGCAGCATATTAGACATCAAAAAGGTTTCTTTATTCAAAAAGGACGAGGAAGTACGATCTTCTGAATTACATAAATGACCCCGATCGTATCCTGTGTACTTATAATCAGACTCATCAATTTTGTAAAATGAAGGTGGGAAAGTATCGTCTTGGATGAATTTATTCGAACGAGGGACTGGTCCCAAATCGGAATTCGAAAGAGTCCAAGCAACCCAATTAGCTCTTCCTATTATTCCGTCATATGACATCACATAACCAGATTTTACAGATAAATAGTTGGTACTAGAGGCGGTATTTGCCCCCGAGATATTAACAATTCCGACAGGCATAACCTGTAGAAAAAATGCAAGAATAAAATTTAAAATCATTTTTTAAATGAGAACAACCAAGATAATAAATTGGGCTGGGCAAAGGTATTATCCCATGAGTTATGATTAACACCAGCATATTCAGTGTACGTCACATTTGCTCCTGCCTCTTTTAGTGCCGACACTAATTCTCTTGAGTGTCTTACAGGTACAACTGCATCAACATCACCATGATTTACCCAAAAAGGTAATTTTTTAGCATATTTATTTACATAGTTCAAATCCGCTCCGCCACAAATTGGAATGGCGGCAGCAAACATTTTGGGATTTCTTGAAACTGCTTCCATGGTTCCCATTCCACCCATCGACAAGCCCATGATATAAAGCCGTTTCTTGTCGGCAACTTTCGACTTCACCAAACTTTTAACTAAATCGACCGCGGATTGTAAGGGCCAATGAATAGTTTGTGTATAATCAAATTCAAATAAAGTGGGCTTTTGTGTCCGATCTATTTTAACAGAGGACCAATAGGAATCTTTTGGACATTGAGGAAAGATCACAATCGCGGGAAATTTTGATTGATTTTCAGGATTCAGAAAAACAGACGTTCCATATTTCATTTGTGCCAAATTATCATCCCCGCGCTCGCCTGCTCCATGAAGTACCAAAACAACAGGATATTTAACTGAAGGATTATAGTTTACAGGATAAAGTATTTGATAAGGTAGGCTTTGGCCTGCATCGTTTACAAAAGATTTTTTTTCAAAACTGCTTTGAGCCAAGATTTGAAAACCTACAAAAACTAGGGTGAGTACTAAGAATATTTTTTTCATAGTATTTTTTCTAAAATTAAATAAAACACGGATGGGCATAAAAGACAACCCATTCCGGTTGCAAATGTAGCTGTTAATGCTCCATAAGGAACTAGCTTAGTATCTGTTGCAGCTAAACCAGCAGATACACCCGAAGTGGTGCCCATCATACCCCCATAAATCATCGCGGCATGAGCATTATTTAAGCCAATGTATTTTGCAATCAAAGGAGTGGATATTGTGACCAAAATAGATTTCACAACACCTGTCGCGATGCTAAGGGCAATTACCTCTGAACTAGCTTGTAAAGCGGCTCCCGTCACAGGACCCACGATAAAAGTGCATGCGCCTGAACCTATTGTGGCCATGCTTACGGCATCATGATAGCCAAATAAAAACGCAATGACTGAACCGCCCATAAATGAAACAGCAGTACCTAAAACTAACGAAATAGCGCCTGCAATACCCGTTTGACGAATCAACATGAAACTTGCACCCATGGCGGTAGAAACAATGGCAAAATCCCGAAACATAGACCCACCCAATAAGGACATCCCAGAAAAAAGGGAAAGATCGGCGATTCCCTTAGACCCACCCGTTTGCAATCCGGCAAAATAGGCCACGATTAAACCTAATAAAATCGATACCGCAGCGCCTGGTATTTTATTTCTTAGGATATGATTTGAAATTAAAAAACCTAAATAGCTAATTATCCCTACCGTAACAAAGGCTACAATCAGCCCATTTTTTTCAAAAAAATTGAAAATAATTTCCATATTATTGCGGCAAAGTTGGCTTCGTCAATTTCACCAAAAAAGGAATACAGGCAAAGCACATAAATACAGGTATTACTCCTGCCAAAATGGCTAAAACACCAGAATCTAAAGCCACAACTACATTTTGTGTAGCTGACATGGCTACAATCACTGGAATGTACATTTGGCTCCAAAACAAAACCCCTTTTTCCGCTTCAGCAGAAAATAATTTTCTCTTATTAAAATAATCATGCGCTAAAATCAAAAACAGCATCGCGAAACCAACACCCCCTACATTTGCTTTGACCCCTATCCATTTGGCCAAAAATTCACCGAGTAATTGGCCTAAGATATAACAGGCTCCTAAAAATGAAACACCATAAATAACCATTATTTAATTCGTTTAAGCATGTCTGAAATAGGAAATCGGATCGTTTGACCCATAGATTTTTTGCCTCGATAACTAATCACGCGCATTTCAACCGCATCTTTGGGTACTGTGATGGTCCCCGATGCCACTGGGTAAAAATGGTCAGGCAAGGAATGGTCAAAACTATAGTGAAATGAAATATTATCGACCTCTGCTGACATATTTACAAGTATTTCACCTTTTGAATTTTTTGAAAATTTAAATATGGGGTCATACATACTTCTGGCATATTTCTTTTCAGCGACATCAGATCTTTCAAAATGGTTTTCTACTCGGCCAATAAAATTATTCCAATTTTTGTTCTCATTGCTTGACCATAAATCTTCAGCGACTGCCCAAGCCCGAGGATATAACATATATTGAAGATGCCGATAAGTAAATAATTGCTCTGACCATAAATTAGCTTGTCCACCTTTAATCAAAGACGCATTCACACCTGCTGGAACCGGATTGAAATCGTAAGAATTTTTTAACCTAACCGTTTCATACACAGGAGGCTCAATAATTCCATCCCCCTGCATTAAATCTAGATATACATTTGAATTAGGTGTCATAACCACTTGATGTCCATCGTTTGCAGCCTGAATACCTCCTTTAATTCCTCTCCACGACATCACAGCGGTATTTTTAGGCAAACCGCCACCTTCTAAAATTTCATCCCAACCCATCATTTTCTTTCCTTTAGAAGTAATGATTTTTTCTAATCTTCGCGTAAAATACGCTTGAACTTCTTGAGAATTCGCTAAGCCTTCCTTTATTCTCAGGGCTTGAATTTGAGGATTTTTATCCCAATAATTTTTGGGACATTCATCCCCTCCCATATGTATGTATTCAAACGGAAATAATGCAGAAACCTCTCCAAAAACTTTATCTAAAAATGTGTAGACCTTTTCATTCGCAGGACAAAGTGTATTGTCCTGTAAAGCAATCGCATGATCGGTTGACCAATCGATAAATGGTTCCCCAGAAATTACTTGATAATTCACCGCCTCGGGTGTACAAGAAAGTTCGGGATATGAGGCCACCGCAGCCATTGAATGACCGGGTACATCAATTTCAGGCATAATGTCGACAAAACGATCTTTGGCATAATGGACCAACTCACGTATGTCATCTTGGGTAAAAAATCCACCAAAATCACGAGGTTCATTAGGCTCAGGCTTAGAAAATTCCGTAAATCGGCCTATTTTCTTCACATTAAATGCACCTTTCTTTGTCAAATTTGGAAACGATTTTATTTCAATTCGCCAGCCCTCATCATCAGTTAAATGTAGATGGAGGAGGTTGTATTTATAAACCACCATTTCATCAATAAATTGCTTTACCTGGTCCTTAGTAAAGAAATGTCTGGCCACATCAAACATTAAACCGCGCCATCCGAACCTAGGGGTATCCTGAATGATAGCAAAAGGTATCTTCCATGATACACCGCCAACAAATGTTTTTGATTCAATTTCTTTGGGCAATAATTGAATCAAAGTTTGTATTCCATAAAACAATCCCTCTGGTTTATTGGCCGAAATTTGAACTCCATTCGTATTAACCTGCAAGCGGTAGCCCTCTTTACCCAAAGCAGCATCAAAAGATTTATTGATTACAAACCGTATATGCGCCTGAGATAATTTATTAAAATCACCATAAATCCAAGATATTTTATATCCAGTAGCCTTTTTAAGTTTGTCAGAAAACAGCTTAAAAGCTACTTTTAAGCTTGGATCATTCGGTCCAGATAAAGTCAAAGAGGCTGGTAAACGAAAAGCCCCTTGAGGATATTCTGCCTTAGATGGAATGGGTATTATAGAAGGATTTTGACCTCTAAAAACGAGAGAGATTCCACACAATAAAGTAATTAAAAAATATTTCATATATAATTATGCTAAAGATTTTCTTGCCTCGCGATCGGGATCTAAAGCGAGTATTGATTGGTCATTTAATATCATAGTTTCGCCATTTTCAGCTGTATAGGGCTTCCAATTTGGCAATCCACCCCCATTGGGATTTCCTGTTCGAACAAAATTCAAAAAGCTTTTAGCCATTTTAAGCGATAAAGCTCTTGGGCGTTTTCCACCTCCCGTATGCGTCAACATCAAATCTGTGTTATAAAACCAAAAACAAATGTCATCACAATGAAATGCCCGCATTCTACCGTCAAAAAGTGGTGGCTGCCAACCAAACCATGAAACATAGACAGGAGCTTTTTTCTGTCCTGCTTTGACGTTGGCCGTCGCAATCGCATTTTTACGATTTGAATTAATTAAAGCCCAAATTTCTATCGGTTTTGCCTCAGGAAAATTTTTCGCGTATGCATCAACGATGGAACTTGTTTGATCCGCAAACCTAGGCTTCAACTTTTCTTTTACTTCAGTTAACGTAATTTGTTCCAAAATTGAATCTGTTCTTGATGGAGATTGCTCATGAAAAGTGGTATTAATCAAAAGTGGAATGTCAGCTGAAAAATGAGAAGAATCTTTAAAGAATTCCCCTGCAGCTAAATATTGACCATCGCCTACGGGTGAAAAACCGGCCCTGGTAATATTCCTCCTTTTGGCTTCATCGCCCATTTTAGCAGAGGCCTTATTGGCTATATCAATATATTCTCTCCAAGTTAATTTCTGTAAACCTTTAATATCACCGGGTTGTAAACCAGCTTCTTCCATAATTTTAAGACCTAATAGCTCAGCAAATTCTTTGTTTGTACCACTCAATGAACTACCACTTAAGGCAACAGCTTTATGAAACAATCCTTTTGCAGAAGGCATATTCATTAATGTTATTACTTTGGAACCTCCACCGGATTGTCCTATGATGGTTACATTTCCAGGGTCTCCACCAAAGTTTGAAATATTATCTCGAATCCATTCCAAAGAAGCTACCATATCCAAATTACCCACATTTCCAGAAGCAGGATGCCCGCCAGCAGCTGAAAGCTGACTATATCCTAAAGCACCTAATCGGTGATTGATTGAACAAAAAACGACATCCCCCAACCTGGAGAGATTCTCTCCATGATACCCGTCTTGCTCGATGGCATTTCCATTTACATATCCGCCCCCATGCAACCATAAAATAACGGGTCTTTTTTTCTGATCTAATGCGGGACTCCAAACATTGATTCGTAAACAATCTTCAGAAACATCGTCATAATTCCAATGATCCACAAAAGAAGCGTATTGGTTTGCATACCGCTTATCCATGATTTGCGGAGCTGTATTTCCCCACCAAACGGCTGGACGAATGTCTGACCAAGGATTTGGTTTCTGTGGTGGCATAAAACGATTGGTCCCAGAGGTATCTGCACCATAGGGAATCCCTAAAAAGGTATGAATTCCACGAAGAATAAAACCACGGACTTTCCCATATTGCGTATTAGCAACGGCAATATTATCTCCCACAAATAATTGTTGGTCATCTAAAGAAGCGGATTTAAAATCCTTTGAATAACGATTATTAGGACCCAGACTTAAACTAGCAGAGCCAAGGCCCAAAGATTGTATGAAATCGCGACGACTTGCTTTCAAAATTTAATGGTTTAGTTTCCTTAAAGTTGACAGAAAATGAATGTAAATCCAAATCCTTTTTTATTTTTGTACCAACAAGCATTATATACGAAACAAAATCATGAATGAAACTGCCACACTTGCTGCACAGCAAGTAGAACTTACACACGCTATTGACACAGTTTGGGTCGCCATTTGTGCGGCATTAATCTTCCAAATGGAAGGTGGATTTGCCCTATTAGAAGCTGGATTTGTCCGATCAAAAAATGCAGTCAGCATTATTGCCAAAGTAATGATAGACATCTTATTTGGAGGCGTCGCCTTTTATTTAGTTGGATTTGGAATTGCTTATGGAAAATCAAATGGATACTGGGCCTTTGATTTCGGAATTTCAAAAGAAGATTTAGGTTTAGGATTGACCATATCCAATAGTCTATTTTGGTTTATTCAAATGGGCTTTGCGGTGGCTGCCATTTCGATCGTTTCTGGCGGTGTCGCTGAACGAATGAAAATGTGGTCTTATGCTGTATTTGTGACAATATTTTGTGCTGTCATGTACCCATTAGCCGCCCATTGGGTTTGGAATCCGGGTGGTTGGTTAGCCGTTCAAGGGTTTAATGATTTTGCGGGTTCAGCGGCTGTTCATGCCATGGGTGGCTTCGCTGCCTTGGCAGGTGCAATCGTTTTAGGACCAAGAATTGGAAAATATAACGAAGATGGGAGTATCAATGCTATCCCAGGGCACAACCTAACCTTATCGGCGGTTGGAGCTTTCATGTTGTGGTTTGGTTGGTTCGGTTTCAACCCAGGTTCTACTTTAGGAGCTGTGGGTAAATGGGAGTTAATCGGTTCAGTTGCAACAAACACCTTTTTAGCCTCAGCGGCCGGTGGAATTTCAACCATCTGCTACACTTTTTTAAGGTATAAAAAAGTGGATATTACGATGGTCATCAATGGCGTATTGGCAGGTTTAGTAGCGATCACAGCCGGATGTAATGTAGTGAGTCCGAATAGTGCATTAATTATTGGATTGGTCGCCGGAACACTTGTTGACATGGCCGTGGTCATCGTAGACAATTTAAAAATAGATGATCCTGTAGGTGCTATCGCTGTTCATGGAATCAACGGATTCTTTGGTACAATCGCTGTAGGTTTATTTTCAGAAAAAAACGGATTGTTTGTAACAGGTGAAACGAGCCAACTAGTTATTCAATTTATTGGCGTAGCTGTCATCAGTGTTTTCTCATTTGTACTTACCTATACCATTTTTAAAATATTAAAAGCAACTATGGGAATTAGGCTAAGTCATAAAGCAGAATCGGCTGGTATTGACGCCGTTGAATTTGGAGTAGAATCATATACAACATTTGAATAATAGCTAAAAAAATTAGATATGAAAAAGGTAGAAGCCATCGTTAAACCATCGAAATTAAAAGCTATTCAAAAAGGCTTGATCGATGCCAACATCCCTTGCATGACCGTTGTCCCAGTCCGTGGAGCCGGTTTACAACAAGGCTATTCTGAAATTTATCGGGGTACCGAAAAGTCATTAATCTTATTGCCCAAAATTATGATCATTTGTGTGGTCAGTGATGAAAATTTGGAAAAGTGCTTAAGTGTAATCTTAGACAATGCCTCAGAAGGAAACACAGGGGATGGCAAAATCTTTGTATATGACGTTCAAGATGCAATTAGGATTAGAACGAAGACGAGAGGGATTGAGGCGATCAGGTAATGTAAGTAATAGGTAATAGGTATGAGGTAATAGGTAAGAGGTAAGAGGTAATAGGTAAGAGGTAATAGGTAAGAGGTAAGAGGTAAGAGGTAATAGGTAAGAGGTAATAGGTAATAGGTAATCGTAGGGGACGGGTTTACCTCGTCCCAAAAAGGGCAATCAATTTTATTCTTTTATCGTTTTGATGACGCGCATGCGGACAAACATCTCTTCTGAATACCATTTTAGTGCACGTGTCTTTTTAATCATAGGCGCGTGCTCTTTACTTTTATAAGCAAAACTATCCAAGATTTCTTCTGACTCCCAGAGACTTAACGTCGCTTGTTCCAACAATGGAAATTCCCCTACGCCTTTGGCAAATAGCAAACCCTCTTTTGATGATAGGTATTTGCTGGCATGCGATACATTAAGCCAAAATAATACAGATTTATACCAAACAATACTGGCTCTTGTCAATACCAAAATAGGCCCTTGGCCCGGATCTGTAACTATTTCAAAGGGATTATTCGCATTCCAAGTTCCATGGCCCTTGATCGCTACGGCATCCCAACCGCTAATTTCGCTTGTTTGGGATTTTAAAGTGGACCAACGAACATTTGTTTCAAAAAAATCATCCGAAGCATTTTGAGATTCAAAGACACCTAAAAACGCGTACATTGAAAAATCAGGCCAAACAGAAAAACCATTACCGGCGCCCACACCTAAATGTTTTGAAAAGACTAATCCCGTATGTTTCCAAGGATCAACGAGCGAAATTCCCATTTGGGCGAAGCCAAAGCGCTTATTTGAAAAGCCCTTAAAACTTAAAAATCGAATTGAAATTATTTTTTCACTCATTTACATCAAAATTAGCCTATTTTTGAACAAATATATCGACTATAAGGTTTAAAACAACATGAACAATTCTGGCAAAAAAGGATTTTATTTTAAACAATATGAGGAAGTAGGCACCTCCCCTTTTGATAAACTTTTTGGCATATTCAAAGAATTAATCACCCATACCTCAGGAGATTTTGACGAAGCCATTGAATGGCTGAGAGAATTGGATAAGGAATACGAATTAACCGATGAAAATTACACCATCGAAGATTTTATTGAGGATTTAAAAGCAAAAGGCTATATCCGTGAAGAAATAGATGCCGAAGGTGGATCTGGATTAGGCATTACCGCCAAGACGGAGAGGGCGATACGCCAACAAGCTTTAGAAAATATCTTTGGAAATTTGAACAAAAGTGGCTCAGGAAACCATAAAACTAAAGCAACAGGATTAGGTGATGAACTGACAGGCGAATTTAGAAGTTACCATTTTGGAGATGGACTTGAAAAAATATCCTTAACCGAGAGCTTAAAAAATGCACAAATTAATCATGGCATAGGGTCATTTGAATTAACTGAAGAAGATTTAGTCGTTGAGGATTCAACCTATAAATCTCAAATGAGTACCGTTTTAATGATTGACATTAGTCATTCCATGATCCTTTATGGGGAAGATCGGATTACGCCGGCCAAGAAAGTAGCCATGGCTTTAGCGGAACTCATCACCACACGCTATCCAAAGGACACAATTGACATCTTGGTTTTTGGAAATGATGCGTGGAGCATCTCTATTAAAGATATCCCCTATTTGAAAGTTGGGCCTTATCACACCAATACCGTCGCTGGATTACAATTAGCCATGGATATTTTGCGAAGAAAAAGGAATACCAACAAACAAATATTTATGATTACGGATGGCAAACCCAGCTGTGTAAAAGAAAGAGATGGGACCTATTACATGAATAGCAATGGTTTAGATCCTTATGTGACAGAAAAATGTTACACTCAAGCAGCTCAAGCACGAAAATTACATATTCCAATTACTACGTTTATGATTGCTAGGGATTCCTATCTGCAACAATTTGTAGACAAATTCACCGAAACAAACCAAGGAAAAGCATTCTACACAGGTTTAAAAGGTTTGGGTGAGATGATTTTTCAAGATTACGAAACAAATAGAAAGAAAAGACTAAAATAAAATGATCAAAAATTTAGGTGAATTAAAAGCTTCTGGTTACACCAGCAAATCAATTAAAGACGAATTAAGAGATAATTTAATCAAGCATATGCAGGCGGGAACGACTGTTTTTGAAGGCGTTCACGGTTTTGAAAATTCCGTTATTCCTGAATTAGAGCGTGCCATTCTATCACGCCATAATATAAACTTATTGGGTTTGCGAGGTCAAGCAAAAACACGTTTAGCCAGGTTAATGATCCATTTATTAGATGAATATATACCTGTGGTTCAAGGCTCTGAAATCAATGATGATCCATTGTCCCCGATTTCACGTTTCTCACGTGATTTGATCACTGAAATGGGAGACAAAACACCCATCTCATTTCTGCATCGTTCCGACAGGTTTGCCGAAAAATTAGCCACTCCTGATGTTACTGTGGCTGATTTAATTGGCGATGTGGATCCCATCAAAGCCGCTAATTTAAAATTATCCTACGCAGATGATCGAGTGATACATTTTGGGATGATCCCTAGGGCCAATCGCTGCATCTTTGTTATTAATGAAATTCCTGACCTTCAAGCGAGAATTCAAGTAGCCTTATTTAATATTCTTCAAGAAGGTGATATTCAAATCCGTGGTTTCAAATTGCGTTTGCCATTAGACATGCAATTTATTTTCACGGCAAATCCTGAAGATTATACCAACAGAGGAAGTATTGTAACCCCTTTAAAAGATCGAATTGGCTCTCAAATTTTGACTCATTACCCAGAAAGTATTGCGATAGCTCGTAAAATTTCTGCACAAGAAGCTAGGATAAATTCAAAACAAATAAGTACAGTGCATGTGCCTGAGTTAGCTTATGATTTATTAGAACAAATTTGTTTTGAGGCTAGAGAGAGTGAATATGTGGATAATAAAAGTGGAGTCAGTGCTCGGATGAGTATTTCTATGCTGGAAAGTTTAATTAGCACGGCTGAACGAAGAGCAATGCTGGCAAAAGAAACGACTACCACAGTTCGACTTTCCGATTTCATGGGCATTATTCCTGCCATAACAGGCAAGGTAGAATTAGTTTATGAAGGCGAACAAGAAGGTGCCGCATTTGTTGCTGAGCAGTTGATCGGGTCTGCAATCAAAACATTTTTGCCTGGCTTATTTCCTAAGATTGAGAAATTGACCAAAAAAATAGAAGACACTCCTTATTCCCCTTTAATGGAAGCCATATTTTCTGAGGGAGGTATCGTTATATATGATGAAAGTACGGAAGCCGAATATAAAAACACCTTAGATAACATAAAGCCTTTGGAGGATTTGGTTAAAAAATACCAAGCTGACGTCCCATCAAATGATCGTTATTTCCTAAAAGAGTTTGTGCTATGGGCATTAGTCGAACACCATAAACTAGGTAAAGATCGGTTAACAGATGGATTCCAATTTAAAGATTTATTAGATATTTTATAAAAAATTAAGCCTCCATTAGAGGCTTTTTTTTGCTCTAATTTGTGTTAATTTACTGTTCATTCAACAAACTTAAATTCAATAAAAGGAGTTAATCATCCTATATTTTTAAGATTAACTGAGATTAATATAATAGAATTTGTAGTAAATCCTTATATAAATATTTAAACCATGAAACTAGGCCAAACTGAAACTAAATCGCGACGTACATTTATTGAAAAAGCCAGTATTGGTTTTGCTTCCATGGCATTAATTCCCAATTTAAATTTCGCTAAATCTCCAGAAAATAAAGTACGTATAGGTATTATCGGAGGTAGATTTGGAGCAAGTTTTCAATTTCATGAACACCCCAATTGCATCATAGAAGCCGTCAGTGATCTGAGAACAGATCGGCGTGAAAATCTGATGAAAGTCTATCAATGTACCAAAAGCTACCCATCATTAGCAGAATTGATTAAAGACCCCAAAATCGATGCGGTGTTCATCGCAACGCCTGCGCCAGATCATGCCAACCATGTAATCGCTTCATTGCTTGCAGGGAAACATGTATTATGCGCGGTTCCTGCCGCTTTAAATTTAGAAGATTGTTATCGGCTCAAAGAGGCTGTTATCAAATCAGGTTTATGCTATATGATGGCTGAAACGAGTTATTACAGACAAAATACGATATCAGTAAGAAAATTTTATCAAGAGAATCAGTTTGGAGAAATTTTTAGTGCAGCTGCGGAATACAACCATCCTGGACTTGAAACTTTGTGGTTTGAGGATAATAAACCAACATGGCGTCACGGATTGCCCCCCATGCTTTATCCGACCCACTGCACGTCATTTTTAATTTCAGTGACAAAAGAAAGGTTAACAAGCGTAAGTGCAGTAGGCTGGGGAGATCAAAGTAGCATACTGAAAAACAATCCCTATAACAATCCATTTTGGAATGAAACGGCCTTTTTTCAGACCAATAAAAATCATCCATTCCGAGTGGAAGTGAATTGGAAAGGTGCGTTGAGAAACGCAGAAAGAGCAGAATGGCGTGGAGAAAAAATGAGTTTTATTTCATCGGCATCGGAGTCAAACGAACATACCGTTATTCGAAGTGTTGAGATGATGGGGAAAGACGATGCAGGGTTTCAAATAAAAGAAAACAGAATAGAAAAATATAGGCAAGAAAAATGGTGGCAAACCCCAATGTTACCCGAAACGTTAAGACATGATAGTGGCCATGACGGATCACACTCGTTCATTACGCATGAATTTATTCGTTCTGTTTTGGAACATCGGACTCCTAGTATTAATATTCATGAATCACTGGCTTATACCGCTCCAGGAATTGTTGCGCATGAATCAGCGCTAAAGAATGGGGAATATCTAAAAATTCCAAGTTTCGATTAAATCTTAATGCTTACTTTCCGATACAAAACTTGCCAAAAATATTTTTCAACAAATCATCGTTGGAAATTTGGCCTGTAATTTCACCCAAATGATGGAGGGCATGACGAAGGTCTTGAGCAATTAAATCACCTGTTAAACCAGTTTTTAACGCGTTCTGCACACCTATAAGGGTTTCCTGCGTTTGCAATAATTGTTGGAAATGCCGAATATTAGTCACCATGGTACCACTGGCATTGGCTTGGTCAAGTCCCATAATGGTTAAAAGGGCAAGCTCTAATGCTGGAAGACCTTTACGGTCTTTTGCAGAGATGCAAATCAAATCGGGTAAAAAGTCCTTAAAAGCATTCAAAACTTCAGTAGAAACTTGGTCTACCTTGTTTAAAACTTGAATGATCGGAATGTCTAATGTTCCTAAAGAAACAATGCCAGCCCTTAAACCTTCGGCGGTTTCTGTCATTGCATCAGCCATATAAATCACGACTTGGGCTTTCTTTACCCAAGCTTGAGTTCTTTCCACCCCTAAGGCTTCAATCACATCCGCTGTTTCGCGTAAACCCGCTGTGTCAACCAATCGGAATTTAATGCCACCTAAAGTCCATTCATCCTCTAAACTATCACGAGTGGTTCCCGCAATTTCAGAAACAATAGCTCTATCTTCATTTAACAACGCATTTAACAAAGTCGACTTACCAGCATTGGGTTTACCCACGATGACAGTAGCTACCCCATTTTTAATGGCATTGCCTGTACGAAAACTTTCAACTAGTGGTTGAACATGATCCAACAACTGAGTGACAAGATCTTCCAAATCTTTGCGATCAGCAAACTCTACATCCTCCTCACCAAAATCGAGTTCCAATTCAATTAAAGAAGCAAAATGAATTAATTCTTCTCGCAATGCAGCTAGTTCTTTGGAAAATCCTCCTCTTAATTGGTGTAAAGCAGCCGATTGTGCAGCAGCAGAATCAGCGGCAATGACATCGGCAACTGCCTCCGCCTGAGCTAAATCAAATGAACCGTTCAAAAATGCACGTTGGGTAAACTCACCTGGACGAGCAAAACGAGCCCCTTTTTCGGTCAATAATTGGATTAAACTTTCCTGAATAAAAGGAGAACCGTGACATGAAATCTCGACCACATGTTCCTTCGTATATGATTTAGGAGCTATATATAAACTAACGACTACCTCATCAAACACACGACCCGCTGACTCAATTCGACCATAATGAAGAGTGTGAGACAACTGGTTGGATAAATCTTTGGGTTGAAATACTTCATTCACAATATCGATCGCTCGATCTCCTGACAGCCGTATGACTCCAATGGCCCCTACTCCAGCCGGTGTAGCTAATGCAACGATGGTGTCCTTAAAGTCCATTGATTAAATCAAATTCGTCAACTTCATGGCAACCGTCATGTCGCCCGAAATCTTAACTTTTCCTGTCATAACAGCCATCATGGAGTTTAATTCACCATTTAAAATAGCGGTGAACGTTTCTTCAGAAGTGGCAATCGTACAATCGGTATCTAAATTTTCATTAGTGACTTCGCCATCACCAGTTACAACAATAATACCTGAAGGAAATGCAAATTTAAATGAAACCCCTTGGCCTCCTTTTTGAGCTGCTAATGAAACAATTTTGTCGTTGATTTCTTGAAATGTCATTTTAAAAAAATTTAATGTGTGGCAAAATTAATTCTTTTTATGCGTTTTATTAAGGAAGTGACCTATAATTCCCGTTGGCATATCACCTTAAAATCACAAAACTGGCAATCTGAAACTTCTTTCGTTTTTTCGAATTTGGTATTGACATCTAAAATCTGATGCACCCATCCTTCTATTACTGCCTTTGAATCCAATAAAAAGCTATCCCAATGAGGTCCAGACTCAAACCACAAATCATGTTCTTCGTCACTCAAAACACCTTCTTTCAAATTTCTAAAGGAGATAATGCCTGGTTTTATCGTATGTGTTTGAAGGCTTAAGCCCGCAAAAGTCTTTTCATTTTCTGGCGAAACACGTGAAAGCTCGGAGGCCAACAAAAACTTATATAACCATAGCTGCAGTAATTTGGGTTTTAATTCCCCCGTTAAAATGGAATTTCGTAATCCTAACTCTCCAGATTTCAACTCGGACCTTTCCACTTTACCCGTTTTATAATCAATAATTCGAATTTCTCGACCGTCAAATAAATCCAATCGATCTATTCGGCCAGTCACTTTTACCTCTAGGAGTTCTTGTCCCCAAAGAACCTTTAGGTTTGTGATCAATTTGGATTCTAAATCAATTATTTTAGTGTTTTTTGAAAAATTAGATTTCGAATAATAGGACTCGAGCAACGTTTTAGCGACTTCTTTCAGCACAAAATTAAATCCCTTCTCTAGTTCAAAGACACCTTCTTTTTCTTGAATGGACTTCATTGCTTTTTCCAGATACCCATCTAAACCAGAAACAACCTCCTCTAAATTGACTCGATCATAGATGCCGTCGTAATTTTCTTTAACCTCCTTGTCAACTATTTCCAAAACTTTATGTACCCAGGTACCAAAAACATCGGCACCTAATTCATCTTCTAATTCTTTTTCCTTTCGCATGCCTAAAATTTGTGCATAAAAATATTTTAAACTGCACGTAGAAAACATGGTCAAAGATGATGTAGAAATTCCTGAGCTGGCCAACTTACGTTTTATTTTATCTAGAATGGCAGGTGATTTTTCAACCGAACCATCGTTGCGAACAAAAGCAGACTCTTTAGGGGAAAATTCAATCCAGGGCTCATGAACCTCAATCAGTGGATTTTTTTGTTTCCAATCATGCTTGATTTGCTTAATAAAACGACTCATCTCCTTCACGCCGGATTTGTCAGAAGACTGAACGTAACATAAAACCACCTCTCGAGGCCTTTGCAAAAGCCTGTAAAAATGGTAGGAAGCTACTGCATCTGCCTGGGTGAATGTTGGCAATGAAAAATGTGCCATATTAGCGATATCTAACGGGATTAAACTTTCACGCTTTCTCGTTCCTGGCAAACTTCCTTCGTTCATTGACAAAACAATTACACGGTCAAAATCCAATGTCCGCGTCTCCAATAAACCCATCACATGAAGGCTTCGATTTTCGGATCCAACAAATGTCAATTTTTGTTGGGTAAGCAATTGAGTCAATAATATTTTTCCACTTGCAATCGATACAAAATCATCTGATTGAAAAGATTGAATTAAAGACGCTATAACGGCTAATGCTTGTTTGACCGCCTCCGCTTCTTCATCCCATTCTTGGTCTGGAATGCTTTTTAATATTAGATTTAAAACATTTTCAAGGCATTTTAAAATAGTTGAAAATGAGTCTAAACTTGGAGCAAACAAATCTTTCAATAGGGGCAAATCTGAAGCTAAGGCTAATATTTTTTCTGATCGAATGTACAAATCTGTTTTCGTGTATACACTATTCAAATCCTTTTTAAAATCTTTTTTTGCCAACTTACTTTTATGCTGAATATATAAGTCGATAAGTCGATGTGAGCAGACTGATTTGAAAGAAGAAACTGAAAACTTTCCTTGAACCGACTGTTTCTGTAATTCCCACCAAAAGTTAATTAAAGAAAAAACTTGCGTCTTTTTCAGTGAATATCCCATGGTAATGTTTAAACGATCCTTAAACTCACCTATATATAACATGACCTGATCTAACAAGGATTCATCAGCTAAAACTAAAGCTACTTGCTCATCGCTGCCGTATGCATGTTGCCACTGGCGTATCATGTCCATGGCAACAAACACCTGTGCACTTGGATTAGCTAGTCCTAATATTTGTACATGTTTAGGTTTCTCCAGCAAATCATTTGTTTTCCATAAAAAAGGGCCGCGTCCTAAATAATCGCTTGAAGCAGTATTTGCATAATTTTTCAACCAAGTTCCCGCTCGGTGAAAAGTGTTATCGACATAATAAGCGTCAGCATCCCAAAGCGTTTGGGCTAAATTACTTTTGATCAGTAATCGAATGATTTCTTCCTCCCCTTTTGATAATGCGTTAAAACCAACAAAATATATTTTTTTAAATGATTTTGGCAAGGCCTTTCCAGCGGATAAATAATCGGCTAATTTCCGATAGGCCATCCCCCGATAAACCAATCCTTGAGCGTTTAAACTTGACTGCAAACGGATATAAACCTCGAGTAAATGTTCAAATAATTTAAAGTAGGTTTTAGTATGAGGGGTAATGAACTTCTCAGGATTATCTTCCCCATATTCTTTTCCCCATCGCTCGATGGATTTCACTTCAGACAAAAAAGAAAATATTTGGTACGGATCGACCAAATACATATCTAACGTTTCAAAATCTTTTAACATTAATTGGCCCCAAGAAATAAAACGATCGAAATCGACTTGATCATCTACCTGTTTAAAACAGGCAAAAGCCTCTAGTAATAGCTTTATGGGGTCAATTAAAGAAGAATCTGTCATTTGGAGGGCAAACTCTTCAATTGTATAAAAAGAAGGAGATAGAAATGGCCTATCTCCCAAAACAGCTAATTCTTTTTTTAGGTAAAGTACCCCACGTTGCGAGGGCATCACAATAGCAATATCTTTTAATTCTTCGATGGGATGTTCCCCAAAAATATGTGCTGCTGTTTTACCTAAAAATGTCTGCATTATAAATTTCCCTTTTTCATTTCTTTGACTGCATAATCAACAGCTCGAGCAGTCAATGCCATGTAGGTTAAAGAAGGATTTTGGGTAGACGTTGAAGTCATACTGGCTCCATCGCTAACAAAGACATTTTTAACGTAATGCATTTGGTTCCATTGATTGAGCATGGAAGTCTTGGGGTCACTCCCCATACGGCAACCGCCCATTTCATGAATATCTAAACCTGGAGCTTGTTTTGAATCTCGAGTACGGATATTCTTAAATCCGGCTTTGGTATACATCTCCGTAAATTGTTCCATAAAATCTTTCACCATTTTCTCATCATTATCATCATAGGAAACATCCATGTGCATGATCGGTAAACCATGAGCATCCTTCTTTGTCGAATCTAAGGTAATTTTATTAGTCTCTTTAGGAATTGTTTCACCCATCATGTGTGAACCTGCTGACCAATTTGTCCATTTAGGGTTCAATAAAGAATTCTTTAAGCTCTCCCCGACCGAATCCCGATCCGTGGTGTTAGCACGTCTCGCACTCATACCTGCAGCATAGCCTCGCAAGAAATTCGTTTCTTGTTTATATAAATTACGAAAACGAGGAACATATCCAGAAGTAGGCCGACTACCCTCCGTTTTAAAATCAAAATATCCATCATACTCCGCTGATATAGTAGCCCTATAGTTGTGGAAAGCCACATATTTTCCAAGAACCCCGCTGTCATTTCCTAAACCATTGGGAAAACGATCTGATTTTGAGTTTAATAAAATAGCATTGGTATTTAAAGCAGCAGCAGTAACAAAAATCACTTTAGCATAGTACTCAACCCTTTCATTGGTATGAGCATCAATCACACGAACACCCACTGCCTTCTTCTTTTTATCATCATAAATCACGGATTCCACGATAGAATCCGGACGCAAAGTTAAATTACCCGTTTTAGCCGCCCAGGGCAAAGTAGATGAATTTGAACTAAAATAGCCCCCATAAGGACAACCTCGTTGACATAAATTACGGCTCAAACAACGACCCCTTCCTTGCTGGAGGTGAATTTCACGTGGTTCAGAAATATGCGCACATCGAGCGGAAATAACATGTCGGTCTGTATAATGCTTTTTCAATTCTGCTTGAAAGTGTTTTTCCACACAAGTCAATTCAAAAGCAGGTAAGAAATCGCCATCTGGCAAGGAATCTAATCCATCTTTATTTCCAGAAATACCCGCAAAATTTTCCACATATGAATACCAAGGATCCATATCCTTATAGGTAATAGGCCAAGGAGTTGCATATCCATCTCGAGCCGGACCATCAAAATCGAACTGCGACCAGCGCTGTGTTTGTCTAGCCCAAAGCAATGATTTACCTCCTACCTGATACCCACGTATCCAGTCAAAAGGTTTGTCTTGCTCATAAGGGTGCTCTTTGTCTTTGACAACAAAATGTTTCGCATCTTCTTTAAAAATGTAGCATTTACTGGCAATTGGGTTAGCATCGATTTCTTCTTGGGTCAACCGGCCTCGATGTGGGAATTCCCAAGGACTCATTAAAGTCGTTGGATAATCCTCGTTATGAGTCACCTTTCTCCCTCTCTCTAAGACTAAAGTTTTTACTCCTTTATCACAAAATTCTTTCGCGGCCCAACCACCTGCTATCCCTGAACCAATCACAATAGCTCCGTAAGTACGTTTTTCTGCGTTATTTAAGATATACATGATTTATTTCTTTATAGGTGCACAACCGTTAAAAAATCCCGGTGCCATTTGATAATTTAAATGATTGACCATAATATATTCCGTAGACATATATCCCTGAATCGTTAGGCCTTTCAAGGTTGCTATAGCTTTTTGTGCTTCGAGCCCGTGTTTCCCTTTTTCCAATGAAAAAATAAATTGCTCCTTTTCTGCCTCATTTGACGCCGCTAATTCTTTTTTATTTTCGCTTTGAAACTGTGTCGGGATTTGGCCCAAAACGTTTTTAAAGCTCTGCTGCGCTTTAAGCTCATAGCAATCTTTCAACATCGTTTTGACAAATACAGGGACACCTAAACTGATGGCCCCTGGAATGGATGATTCTGGGATGATCGCACCCATGATCAATGCTAATGTTTGGTCTTCGGCAAGCGTTAAATTGAATTGGGTGGGAGACATTGATTTTGCATCATAAAATGCAACAGATCCAAGGGTAGCTAAAGCCATCCCTTTAACCCATGCTCGACGTGTAATTTGAGGCATAATAAAATAGGTTTTTGTAAAGCACAAACTTATTAAATATTCCCTGTTTATGTATACTGAAAATGTTTTATTTAATCAAATAGAAGCCATTTGACGCCATAGCCAAACACACGACCCATGGCGGGATGTAAATAGGCCGTATAATAGTTGGAAGATATTAATCCTTGCGTAACATTGGATATTTTGAAAAATAATCGAACACGATTAATTCGAAGATTTACATAAACGTCTCCTTGTACAAAGGATGGGAGTTGAAATTTATCTTGCAAATGATATTGTTGGAACGCGGGCATGTAAGCATCGGCAAAATAGGCCGATTGATGTTGGAGATCTATTCCAAACTGCATATAAAGCAATTTTTTATATTGGATATTCAAAGCTAAATTGGCATTCGCAACAAAACTAGGCATTCGGATGATGTCGGGACCGGTGCTGGTATTTGCATGCAATTGAGTCCCCCATTCAAACTTCCCAAAATTACCCCCTACATCTACACTTGTTCTAAATACACCGATGGCGTCTTTGGTTTGTTTGACATTAGCCAGTGAATCAAAATAGGCCCAATTGCCTATTCGCTGGATCGTTACATAAGGTTTAGCATAAAACTGTTTCGATCGATAGGTCAATCCTCCTTCTAACGCATCAAATTGAATATTGGCAAAATCATTTTTCCAACGATAGGAAATATTGTGCACCCAATTATGCGCAATGCTAGGGCTAGAAGAGGTTCGTTGGAACTTCGCATAAAACCATGGAGAGGTAAACTGAGCAGCGAGTTTATAATCTGAGCCCAACAAATATTCTCCTTCAGCCGTAAAATCTGTTTTATCTGAAAAAGACTGCTGCAACCAAAGTCCCACGTAATTTTCAAAACGATCTAATTTAGCAGCATTCATCGGATTATAAACAGACCAATACCGCTGTTTTAAATGTGTCCTATAAATAAATTTCCTGAATACTCCTTTAATACCTGTTTGATGACTGTAGGATTGCCACTGATTTTCATTATACATCGAATCAGGAATGGAAGGAGCCTGGATATAATTCAGGTAAGTTTTTGGATAAAAGCGGTCTGCCAAAGACATAGCAAAATCCATATCCCGGTATTTAACTTTACGTGTCTCTAAATCAAATCGTTGAAAAAACTGCAATCCCTTAAAACCTATAAATTCATGGTATACATGAAACTTCAAAAATTGATCATTGGACTGACTCGTTGAATTTGATAAAATAGCTGTATTATCCAAGTAATTTAAGGCTGCTGTGGGTGTTTGTCCAGAAGTCAACTTCACTCCTCCTTGATCATTTATGCCTTGATCAAAGTAGTTGAAATGGCCTAAAATACGGTATCTGTTATTTCGAGAACGATAATTCGAGTGCAATAAAACACCCCACTGACCCAGCAATATTTGATCGCCTTTTTTAAAAGCGGCATCGGTTAACACTTTATCTGCAACGACTCTTTGTAATTCTAAGCCCATGTTCCACAATGAATCGATGTTTCTTGCAAAAGAGAAATTCAGGCGAGTTTGACCACCCCCTCCTAAGCTATAATCGATATCAGAAAAGGGTGATTTTGTGTTGTAATATTTGACTTGATCGGTATCAAAAGCATAGGGCATATAGGCATTATAACCTAAATGAGTTCCTAAAGCAGTAGGAGATTTAACAAAGATATTTCGTACGGCTGTCCCCTCATTTCCAAGATTTGTGATTAAATAGTGAGCCTTTTCATGAAATAAATAACGTTGAAATAAATACAGAGAGGTATCTATATTTCGTTTCACCAGTCGAGAATTCAGTACATCGCTTTCCAAAAAATAATGGGTACTATGTGGACCATAAATCTGTTTAGTCGAATCGTCCAACGCTGCTCGGCCACTTTTGGAGGCTTGAGTAGGAGTTTTAGTCAGCTTAGGGTCAGGAAATCCGCCGTTAGGATTAGGTTGGGAAGGATCCATCGAGCCTTGACCTGCTGATTGAGGACTCATGGGAATTTGCCCTAAAGCTAAACCAATGGGCAAAATCAATAAAAAAAATAAAACTATACTCCTTATTTTCACGAGTCAAAGGTAAATATTTTTATGGGAATTACCTTTTCATTTTATGGGTCAACCATGACCAAAACTCTTTTTCTTGATGAATAAATGACATTTCAATAGGCATGTAATTTACCTGAGATTTTAAATCTGGATAGGTAGAAAATGAGTCTGATAAACGCATGTAGTCTTTATAGGTCGTGAGAATCCCCTCATCTGAAGGCAATTGATTAGCCCATAAATTAAGCTCCATTAATTCATCGGTTGAAAATGAATGATGATCTGGGAAAATTCGCTCCGATAAAACTTGAAATTGCTTCGATACATATTCAGCAAAGGGGACTGGATCCGCAATGCCAACGATTAAATGCCATTTGGTTTTTTGAGGATTGGGTCCCTCGATATTCCCATACTGAATATGAGTATAAAATATAGGCATAGAAGCAGGAATAAATTTTCTTACTTTTTGCGTAAAAGATGATTCATTAAAGTCTGAAGGACAACGATTAACAAATAAGGCATCTGCCCGATGGATACCTGCCATAGGTTCTCTAAGTCGACCTAAAGGCATCATTTGATCTTCGAAAAAAGGCTTGCTAAACGTGGTACAAACAATATTTACATGACCTTTAATTCGACGATGTTGAAAGGCATCATCTAAAATGACTGTGTCCAGAAAAGGGAAATCATTCACCATCATTTGTACACCTTGGGGCCTTTTTTCACAAACAGCTACTGGAACGTCTGGAAATAGCTTTTTGTAAGCTAATGGTTCGTCCCCGACTTGCTTGGCCGTGGAAGAATTTGACACCCAATAAAATCCTTTGGTTTTTCTACCGTAACCCCGACTCAACACACCTACTTCAGACTTCCAAGGCCAATGCTGGACAAGATAGGTAACCAGTGGACTTTTGCCTGTACCACCGACAGACAAATTACCAATAACTAAGAGGAAAGGAGACGTGAATTTATATGAGCTTAAAACCTGCCTATCAAACAATAAATTTCTTATCGAAATGATAGTCTTAAAAAGCAAAGCAGGAATAAAAGTCAAAATTGTTCGCATCATTACAAGTTAAAACTAAAAATAAATGATCAGGCAGCAAAACTCAGAAGAAAATAATAAATTGCATGCATGTCTCAGCCGGTATTTCAAGTAAAACTAAGAACCTTACAATTTCATGTAGAAGCAGGAACTTCGCGAGGAATTTTGACCAAAAAAAATAGCTATTATGTACAAATATCGGAACCTAATTTATCAAAAAATGTAGGTTTGGGTGAGGCGGGTCCCCTCTTTGGACTTAGTCCAGAGTATCAGGAAAATGCCTTAGCAGATTTTAAAATTGCAATCAATCAATTATCTAAAAAATTACCGACTCAAATAGCTGAAGTGGCCGATTGGATATCGACCATTCCCTATGATCAACCTTCCTTTCGATTTGCGGCCGAGATGGCTATCTTGGATTATTTAAATCAAAAAAATGGGATTTATTTTAAGAGTGATTTTACGGATAAAAATCACCCAATACCCATGAATGGTTTAATATGGATGGGGTCAAAAGAACACATGCAACAACAAATTGAGTCAAAATTGGCCGAGGGCTTAACTTGTTTGAAATTGAAAATTGGCGCCATTGACTTTAATGCTGAATTAGACCTAATTAGGTCCATTAGAGAATCACATGGTGAAAAAGAACTCACTATTCGGCTGGATGCAAATGGTGCATTTTCAATTCAAGAAGCAGCCTTTAAGCTAGAAAAATTAGCAAAATTTGGAATTCATTCGATTGAGCAACCGATTAAGGCAGGCCAATGGGGCGAAATGGCTAAATTATGTAGACAAACTGAAATACCCATTGCTTTGGATGAGGAATTAATAGGCGTACAAGATCCTGCTGGTTTAATAGATGGCATTAATCCCCAATACATCATTTTAAAACCAAGTTTCTTGGGCGGATTTGAGGCAACGAGACAATGGATTAATTTAGCGAAGGATAAGCAAATCGGTTGGTGGATTACCTCAGCCTTAGAATCCAATGTAGGACTGCAGGCGATAGCCCAATTTACAGGCATGTATACCAACTTAATTCCACAAGGGCTAGGAACAGGTTTACTGTATTCCAACAACCTGAGCAGTGGATTATCTACGGAAAAAGGAAATATTTATTTTGACTCAAAATTCCCAAGGGAAAATCCATTTCAAGACTTATCTTTGTAAAAAATATAATTTAAGCGAATGAATACGATTGACGAGGCGATGATCGCCATTTTACAAAAGCGATTAGAATTAAGCAAATTAAGCTATTCGGATGAAACTTATGATGATGTGGAAGAAGTTCTACATGACCTAGAAGATGATTTCAATGAAAAATATGGAGATCAATTAGAAGAAATCTTAGATAAAGTACATATCAAACACTGTCCTGAATCAGATGTGTTATTGCCCACAGCCTATTTAGCGAAGAAATTTGTGGAAACGGCCGATGGCGAAATAGAGATCGGGAAAAAAGAAGGAGTAGAAGTCGAATGGATTGTGGATCCTGCAGCTGCGGCACGTTTGGTTTTATTGCCATCCCCTACACGTATTTTATTGATGACCCCGAAGGGAATTAGTATTGTTTGGGAGGCTTAATAATCGCATTCAATCATAAAAAAAGCACTTCAATTTTCATTGAAGTGCTTTTTTAGGTTTAGAGGAATTAATATCCTTTGTTTTGGCTCAACTTCTTATTGTTTCGAATCTCAGCAGTTGGAATTGGAAATAATAATTCTTTTTCAGAAAGCGTAGGTCCATATGAAAATTTATGTCCTACATACGTTTCAAAATTCTTGGTGGATACATTGAAAGCTTTTCTAAGTCTAACCATGTCATACCATGTTTTATTTTCAAAACTCAACTCATACCAACGCTCGCGCCAAATTGCTTCACGTAGTTCATTCTTTGAAAGTCCTTCCAAAGCAGGTAAATCAGCTCTTTTTCGAACTAAATTTATTGCATTTAAGACAGCCGCACTAGGACCGCTTGCTTCATTGGCAGCTTCTGCATAAGTCAAAAGTACCTCTGGATAACGCAATATAGTCCAATTTAAACCACTACTCGTGGTGGATGTTTGAGCTAACACATCGAAATGCTTAAACAAATAATATCCTCCTAAACTTTTAGATTGAGTTCTATTGCCACGAAGGGTATAACTTGAATAATAAAATTGCTTTTCTGCAGCTCTTTTATCTCCTTTCGCATACGATTCCACAAACTCCTTGTTGGCAAAAATTGCACCTGTTTCATCCGTGTAATTAGAAATACCTTGATTGTATGGAATAATAGACGTTTGCCAATTGGATGGCAATATATTTTCTAAGTATTGAACTTGGAAAATATTCTCTACACTATTTTTTCTGGAAGCAAGATGTAAATCATCATAAGAAGCAAATAGCGCAAATTGATTTGAATTGATCACATCCAATGCCTTCTCGGCCGACTTAGCAAAATTTTCGGGCTTGTTCAGAGGAAATCCTGCCATCGTTAAATAGACACTTGATAAAAGTGATTTTACCGCGCCTAAAGAAACTCTTCCTGAGGGATCTCTAAATGGCAAACCTGATTTTTCTGCCTCTAACAAATCAGATTCAATCAATTTATAGATATTTTCTACACTTGCCGGTTCAGGATATAAATCTTTTGAACTTAAGTCAATTGGCTCAGAAATTAATGGTACAGAACCAAAGATGCGAACTAAATCAAAGTAGTACAAAGCTCTAAGAAATCTAGCTTCCCCTAAGAATTTTTTCTTAGCCACTTCATCCATTTTAATTCCTGGAATTTTTGCTATCGCTAGATTAGCATTTCCAATACCCCTATAATGACTCGTCCAATAGGTTTGACCATAGGCATTGTCTGAATTATTAACAAGGTTACGAACAAATATGCTGTTCTGGGCTTGCCCAAGTTCAGTATTTGCTAATCCAGTGGCAAACTCAAGCATCATCCAAGGAGCTCCATTAAATCCTCCACCCAATACATTTCGCATGTTTTCATAAATGGAATTGATGATACTTTCTGCGTGTTCAGGCTTAGTAAAATAGTTCTCTCTAGTGAAATTTGACTTATCTGGTTCTTCTAAAAACTTAGAGCATCCGCTAAAAATGATTAAAGAGCCTACGGCTAATATCAAGTATTTTTTTATCGTGTATTTCATCGTATTATATTTTAAAATTGATATTTTTTTATAAACCTATATTTAAGCCGACCATAAATGTTCTGGCCTTTGGATATGCATATAGATCTAATCCTTGATCAAAAGCAGCTCCAGAAGTTGAAACTTCAGGATCGTATCCTTGAAATTTAGTAGATAAAAAGAAATTTTGGACAGAAACAAATGCCCTCAATCGACTCATCTTCATTTTTCTGGCAATCTCAGAAGGAAACTTATAGGATAACATCGCATTCCTACCCCTTAAAAAAGATCCATCTTGAATTCGATCTGTATCATTGTTCGTAGTATAACCAGCAGATACAGGTCGTAATTCTGCAAGCCTTGAGCTTTGATTGGTCGGTGTCCAACCATTTAAAACTGTTTTAAAGCTATTGGCAATACTAACTCTATCTTCAGCGGAGTGCTTACTTCCAAAAAGAACATCATTGCCATTCATAAATTGAAGATCAATCATCAATTCAAAGTTATTGGAAGAAAACGTATTAATAAATGAACCAAAACTATCAGGAATACCTTTTCCTATAATCACACGATCATTGTCATTTACCTTACCATCGTTGTTCGTGTCTTGGTATTTAATATCCCCTGGTTTTTTCAAATACTTAGCAGCCATCGATTCTTCTGCTGTACTCCATGTTCCTTGATGAACAAAACCAAAAAATGAACCAACAGGTGCTCCTTCGCGTACAACTGTTCTTCCTAGGAATATATCAGCTCCTCCAGTCAACGCAAGAACCTTATTTTGGTTAAATGAAATATTAAATGAAGTATTCCATGTAAAATTAGGACTTGCCACATTGACTGAATTAATCGCAAATTCAACTCCTCTATTTTCCATACTTCCCACATTTTGACTAACTGTTGTAAAACCGCTACTTGAAGGTACAGGAGCACTTAATAACATATCAGAGGTCAATTTACGGTAAAGATCAACTTCAATATTGATTTTATTGTTTAATAGGCCTAATTCTAAACCAGCATCAATTTGCTCCGTTTTTTCCCAACGTAAATCTGGATTTGCTAATCGGTTTATCCCTATACCTACTTGGCGTGAATTATTAAAAATAACCGCATAATTCCCCAAACCAGCTAAAGACTGATACGCCGTGATTTCAGAGTTACCCGTAATTCCATAACTAGTCCTTAATTTAAGATTCGAAATCACAGGAATATCTTGCATAAAATCTTCTTCGATTACTTTCCAAGCCAATGCAGCTGATGGGAAAATGGCATATCGATTAGCCGCTCCAAATTTAGAAGAACCATCCACACGACCAGTGAAAGTCACCAAGTATTTATCCTTCAAATTGTAGTTAAATCGACCAAAATAGGAATCTAAGCCATACCCACTAACACTAGAAGAAGAAGCTGGAGTTACAGCACCTGTTCCTAGGTTATTGAATTGGAAATAATCATCTTGAAATCTTTGAGCTCTTGCCGTAAAATTCATACGATCCACATGCTGTAGCGCTTGTCCCAACATAGCTACAATGGAATGATCCGAAGAAATTTTCTTATTGTAAGTCAAATAGTTTTCAATTTGCCATGAATTATGACGATCAGCCGTTAAAGATGCGTCTCCGCCTTGGTTTCTAGAAATATAATTCAAAGTTCTACCACCATAATAATCCGTTTCTTGATTGATAATATTGACACCCACCGTAGTTCTTAATTCCAAGCCTTTGGCCAAATTAATATTTGAGTATACGTTTCCTAATAATGATTGTGTCTTTAAATAGTATAATCTTTCCTCCGAAACTTGAATAGGGCTACCGCCACCTTCCATTCCAGCATAATCCTCATTACTTCCCCATCTTCCATCAGGATATTTAACGGGAACAATTGGAAGCGCCTCCAATACTTGACGCATAGTGATAATACCACCACCCCCTAAAGGATCTACTTGACTTTCACTTTGATCATTATAACTTAAACTTCCACCAATTTTAATCCAAGATTTAATTTGGCTATCCATGACAAAACGTGCTGAATATCGTTTTAACCAAGAAGCATTAACAAGTCCATCTTCATTTCGATATCCTAAGTATAAACCATAATTTTCTTTTGAATTCCCTCCAGTAAAGGCCAATTGATGATTCTGAGTTAATGCATTTCTAAAAGCTTCATCTTGCCAATCTGTATTATACAAAGGCTTACCGCTAGAATCAAATAATAAAGGGTTAGTTCGCTTAGTGGCAGGATTCACATATTTTCCACCGGCAAATCCTACTGGATCATATTTTTTCGCATTTAAATACGCCTGATCTTCTACATACAAAAACTCTGTCGCATTCAATAAAGGGATTTTTTTAGGCAAGACACCTACACTAAAATCAGTATCATAGCTGATTCTTCCACCTTCTTGACTACCTCTTTTTGTGGTAACCAAAATAACCCCATTGGCACCCCTTGCTCCATAAATAGCCGTTGCAGAAGCATCTTTTAAAATCTCAATATTGGATACATCGTTGGCATTCAAATAATCAATCGGGGTACTACCGTTAGCTAAATCCGAAGCATTCAAAATAATTCCATCAATCACATACAAAGGATTGTTTGCAACACTCACGGAAGTATTTCCTCTAATACGAATATTAGCTCGACCTCCAGGTCTACCCGAGTTAACTGAAACGTTCACCCCAGTGACTCTACCAGCAATTGCTTGGTTTAAGGACGCGGATCTACGCTCTTGAATGGCATCTGTTTTTATAGTTCCTACCGCTCCAGTCAAATCGCTTTTTCTTTGTGTTCCATAACCAACAACGATTACTTCATCCAATGATTTATTGTCAGGTATTAAAGCAATATCAAATTGAGATTTATTACCTACCGCAATTTTTTGAGTGATATAGCCAACAAATGAAACGACCAATACTTCTTTATCCTCCAAGGAAGTAAAAGAAAAGTTACCATTAGCATCTGTCTGAGTACCTTGATTGGTACCTTGCACTTGAATACTAACTCCGGGCAAAGCCTGGCCATTTTCATCCTTTATACTACCTTTTATAGGTTTGTCAAGTATTGGGTTGTTACTTATACTCGTTGTCGCTCCCAAAAGATTATTACTTCTTAATAAAATTCTTTTGTCGCGAACCGAATATTGAATATCTAATAATTTAAATAAGTCATTAAGAACTTCCTCCAGTTTTTTCTTAGTCACATTCAAACTGACTTTTTTATTTATGTTAATCGTGTTTGAACTGTAGATAAAACGGTAATCGACTTGTTTTTCAATTAATGAAAGGACGCGCTTTATCTGAGCATTTTCAGCCTGAATCGTAACTGTTTCTATTAAGCCCTCCTGACTTAATACAGCATGTGCATTGGCAAATGTGCAAAATAGTAAGCTCAGAAAAAGTTGTTGTAAGGAAATTTTCATAACTCTTATAAGTAATCTTGGAGATTTGTATTTTATGTTCATAATTTTACATTGTTAAAGGTTTTTTCAAGATCAATAACTCATGTACTTTCGTCTAACGAAAACATTCAATCATCATGAATGAGTACATTTTAGTCGGTAATGTTGACGCATTGCCGACTATTTTTTTTCATTTCTTCTATTTTTCCATATTTAAAAACGGTTTTGTTAGTTAAACTTATTTACAACCCTCGCCATTGATAAAAATAGACGATCCTCGAACTTCATAATTTGCATTAATGGATGAGCAGATAAACTCCAATTGCTTAAACATGTCTAAGCCGTTTAAGTCACCTGTAAACACACATTGATTGATATTCGAATTTACTTTAATAATTTCGATGCCATAAATCTGCTGCATTCGATTAAAAATTAGATTGACATTTGCATCATCAAATGCAAAATCTGATTTTTTTATATTCTGCAAAATAATGAGAGGTGTATCGACAATACTTTCATTGATGGTCTTACTAACTGTGTTAAAAATAGCTTTTTGATTGGGCGTAATAATAACGCCATTGGATTTATTGCTTGATTTTTGATCATGGGTATAAACCGACACTTTACCCGTTTTAACCGATACCTCAATCATTTTATCAAGCGATGGTTTACTTATCTTAAAGGAGGTTCCTATGACTTCGGTGATCAAATTATCTACATGAACTAAAAAGGGAATTTTTTCATTTTTAGTTACTGTAAAAAAAGCCTCACCAGTCAGATAAACCGTTCTTGTTTTAACACCAAAATTTTCTGCCACTAAGATGTGAGCGTTTTTACCTAATAATACATGACTTCCATCAGGCAACGTAATTTTTTGCAAGGAATTCGCATTATTTTTAGTCTCAACCCCTATGCGTGGAACAGAAACCAATTCATCTTGTTTATTAAAATTCCAACCTACCAATAGACCAAAAAATATGAATATAGATGCTGCTAAGCCAGAAACAAGCCAATATTTTTTAACTTGAAAGATTGATTTTTTACCCAAATCCAATTGAGCCCAAACTATTTCTTGTGAATTTAAACCGTTTTCCAAATTGGATTCATCTGAAAATTTTAAGTTATCCTCCGACAATTGTTGCAAAAGCATTAAGTCTTCTTTCGAACATTTTCCCTGAATGAATTTTTCACTAAGTGAATCAAATTCCTTATTAGTCATTGTATAATATTTAATTTGCTGAATAAAAGTCTTTGAATTTTTCCTTTAAAATCTTTTGAGATTTAGTAATATGATATTCAACCGCCTTTTCTGAAATATCAAGCTGCTCTGAAATCTTTTTTACAGAAATTTCTTCTATTTTACTCATTCTGAATACTTTGGCGGTTTTTTCAGACATCGAATCTAAGATAAAATTTAAACGAATATGAAAATCTTTTGAATTGGTGATGGACTCAGAATCATTGCTACTATACACCTTATGCAACAGCTCAAACTCTTTATACTTAGAAAAATTAATCTTACTCCTCAAATGTCTATTGATCAAATTTCTTGCTGAAACATACAAGTAAACTCTTAAATCTAAAATCAGCTTGTTCGATCGATTTTGCCAAATGCTTAAGAATAAATCATGTAAAATTTCTTCAGAATCCTCTTTGGAGCCTAATGAGTGATGTACATACCGATATAAATATTTAAAATATTTAGTATAGATCACCTCAAAGGCCTTCTTATCGCCTTCAAATAGTAATTCACACAATTTATCATCTGGTTGATCCAAATAATTCATCTAAATATGATTAAAATCAATAGTTAAAACACAATAATAGATAGAGTTCCTTAAGTTCAACGAACCCCTAAAAAATGATAAAAAATATTTCTAAAATTTAATTTTAACGAGATACAAAAAAATTATACAAGCCGCAAGAAAGCAAGCAGGTAAAAGCATAAATTAATGGACCCACTAAGCAAGCCAATTAACGCCCTTCTTCAATAAATCAATTGTTTTTTGCCCCTCAGGGAATTGAGATGAATCATACATGTATTCCCAAGAAGCCATGGGAGGCATGCTCATCAGAATCGATTCTGTACGACCGTTCGTTTCTAAGCCAAATTTAGTTCCTCGGTCGTGGACTAAATTAAATTCAACATATCGGCCCCTCCGTAATAACTGAAAGTCTTTTTCTTCTTGGCCAAAAGGTTTATCCGCATTTAAACCCATCAAATGGCTGTAAATGGGCACAAAAGACTCACCTATTTTTTTAACAAAGTCAAAGGTTTTTTCTTTTTCTGAGGTAGAATTTGATTTCAAATAATCAAAAAATATCCCACCCACACCGCGCGTTTCCCCACGATGAGGACTAAAGAAATAATCATCAGCCCAATTTTTATAGGTAGGGTAATAAGTCGAATCAAATAAGTCACAGGCCGATTTCAATTGCTGATGAAACCACTTAGCCTGTTCCGGAATGATGAGATGGGGAGTTAAATCGATGCCACCACCAAACCAATTTTGGCCATTGCTCAATTCGAAATAACGAACATTCATGTGAATGATGGGTACCCAAGGATTGAAGGGATGCATGACGATGGAAACTCCTGTGGCCATAAATTCAACTTCCTCTTTGACATCTAGGCTTGTTACCATTTTAGGATGTAAAGGGCCGTGAACAGCGGAAAAATTAACACCAGCTTTTTCTAGAATTCTTCCATGTTCGATAACTCTCGATTGTCCCCCTCCACCTTCAGCTCGCTTCCATACATCTTCCTTAAAAGTGCCTTGGCCATCTGCTTTTGCTATGCCCGCACAAATTTGATCTTGTAAGGATTTGAAATATTCGACAATTTCGATCTGTTCCATCTTATTGAGGCCCTTTAGGGATTGAATCAGGCTTCGTTTCTTCCGCATTTGAATCCTCCATTAAAGCATTCAAAGAATCAAGTTCAGCATCCGTCACCTGTAAAGAATCAGGTAATGTACTATAAGAGCCTTGGCAATCAAAATCTTTTTTAACGACACGCCGATCTAATTTATCAAAAGGCACCGGCTTATACATAGCTAAAGCAGGATCCTTAACGACCCGAATCATAAATCGCTTGTAAATCGGCAGGGCTGTTTTTGCCCCTTCACCCAAAGCACTCGTTCGAAAATGTATCGAACGATCATCTCCTCCGACCCATACTCCCGAAATTAAATTGGACGTCATGCCAATAAACCAGCCATCCGAATGGTTCGATGTGGTTCCTGTTTTCCCAGCAAAATTATGTGCATATCTATTTTCAGTAGGCAGAAGTACCTCTCCATCTGACCAAAGCAAGGAACTAGCGGTCCCCCCCTCGTGAATGACCCCCTCCAGCATGGAGCGAACTAATTGAGCCGATTCTTTTCGAATCACCCGGAAAGAAATGGGTTCAAAATTTTGCAATACTTTGCCATTTTGATCCTTTATTTCTTGGATAATCATAGGTTCTACATGAATTCCTTCATTGACAAAAGCTGAATAGGCACCAATCATCTCATACAGCGAAACGTCAAATGAACCAAGTCCAATAGAAGCAACCGGCTTCAGAGGACTTTTAATTCCCATTTTTTGCGCATAATACATAACCGTATCCGCCCCTACTTCATTCGTTAATCGAGCAGCCACCGAATTTATACTCTTAGCTAATGCGCGGCGAAGCGGCATCATCATGTAAGAAAAAGTACCATCTGCATTCGATGGTCGCCATATCTTTTTTTCGCCTTTTTCCTCCACTTCAATCTCAAAGGGCTCATCTTTCACCATATAACAAGGTGATAAATCTTTAGGGCCATCGATTGCTGCTGTATATACGAAGGGCTTGAAAGTTGAACCGGGTTGGCGTTTGCTTTGCTTCACATGATCGTATTTGAAATACTTGAAATCCAATCCACCCACCCAAGCCTTAATATGGCCGGTATAAGGGTCTAGAGTCATCATACCAGACTGTAAAAAACGCTTGTAATAATTGATCGAATCAATTGAGCTCATCCTTCTTTTCTCCTCACCCAAGGCATTTCTTGAATAAACCCACATGTCTCGCTTCACATTTTTCATGTAATGCCAAACTGAATCAGGACTTGTTGGAAATCTTTTAGCCAACGCTTTATAATAATCCGTCCGTTTAGCAACCGTATCGATGAAACCTACAATCTCAACCCCACGTTCATCGACCCAAGGGTTTTGACCGGTCCAATGGTTATCAAACGATTTCTGAATATTTCGCATTCCCCCCTCTACTGCTTCTTCTGCATGCATTTGTAAACGTGAATCAATCGTCGTCATAATCTTTAAACCATCCCGATAAAGATCCACTTCCATTTCATTTTCTTTGGCCCAATCATTAATGAATCTAGCTACAGCCACCTTAAAATAATTTCCCGTTCCATCGTAGGGTGACTCTTCATTCGGGTGCAGAACGATAGGTAATTTGGCCAACGAATCATAGGCCATTTTTTTCAAATAACCTGCCTTCACCATTTGAGACAAAACCACATTTCTACGCTTCCATGCCTTATTTTCAGCCAAAGGCTTTCCATCATAACGGGTTGGATTATACGTAGTTGTTGCTTTTTGTAGCCCTATTAAAATAGCTGCTTCTTGAACATTTAAACTATCCGCACTCGTGTTAAAATACGTCTTGGCCGCCACTTTAATTCCATAGGCATTGTTGCCGTAATCGACCGTATTTAAGTACCAAAGAATAATTTCATCTTTCGTATAAAACCTTTCTAAATTGATTGCAGTCACCCATTCTTTGGATTTATAAATCAATTTATTTAATCCGGGAATGTATCCTAAAATTCCCGTTTTGAAAAAACCTTTTTTGGTCCGCGTTTTAAAGAGATTTTTGGCTAATTGTTGGGAAATAGTACTCCCTCCTCCACGATCGCCTCCTTTTACCATGCCGACTACTACACCTGCCCATGCTTGAAAATCAATGCCTGTATGTTCATAAAATCGAGCATCTTCTGTGGCGACCAGCGCTTGAACAAGGTGTGGGGAGAGTAATTTAAAATCACGAATAGGAGTTCTATTTTCAGCAAAATACTTGCCTAATAATACACCGTCTGCAGAATAAATCTCCGAGGCTTGAGATAGTTTAGGATTTTGTAAATCATCCACCGATGGCATTTCGCCGGTCAACCAAAATACATTGGTTTGAATGACAAATAAATAAATTAAAACAAATAGGCCAACTTTTGCTGTAAATTTCCAAACCTTAACGATGGGCCGATAATAGGCAGATTCCTTATCGACATGTGCATCATAATAGGCTTTTAATCGACGGTAATAAGCCTCAATTAATACTTTAGTTAGATTGCCATAACCGATAAGCCAAGTATACTTTCTTTCCCCTAGGACTTTTAATAGCGCTTGATCTAACAAGACTACCAACCAAATCATCCCTTCCGAAATTTTGATTTTAGTCCTAAGCCAAAAGCCTTTAATCGATTCAAGCATATATATTAAATAATTAGCACTTAGCTATTCTGTTTCTAGTTTTTCTAAGATAGTCATTAAATCAGTAAAATCTCGAAAACCAGGTCTCTCCTCTTTTCCTGCCATTAATCCGATACCTTGAATCGAACTTTGGTCTACCCATTCATCTAAATCATTATCAGGAATGCATAAACCTAAAATAATAGGGTATTGGGCGGACCATATTTCTACTTGGTTTTCAAAACCCAACAAGGAACCTTCCGCATCGCCCACCAACAAAAAATAATCGACATAGGGTCTAGCGGCAGCAAATAATGCTGGTAAATTATCTGAATCGAGATTTACTCGTAAAATTTTAGACAACTTAAGGTGTTTGATTTTCTCCAAATTAACCGAAGAATCAATTTCCAAAATATCTGGTTGATAAGCCTCACAATGTGCTATTATCTCTGATGCTGAACAGTTAAATGCCTCTCCTACAATCTGAATCCCTGAAAGCCACTGGCGAATTTCGGTAAATTTTTCAACAGGAACCTCTGTCATTGAAAAACCCAACCATTCCACGCCCATCCCTGCACAATAACGTGCATCTGACAAATTCTCAATCGAAGAAACCTTAACCTTTATCCTTAACATACATCCAACCTAAATTATCAACAAAACTAATCTTTAAGGTGCTAATTAGCAAAATTGTTCGCCAATTGGGCAAATTAATCTTAAATTGCACAAATTTTCGTCAGGCCTTGAACCTGAGCAGCAAATATGAAAACAAAAGGACGCGTACTAGTCGCCATGAGTGGGGGCATTGACAGCTCAGTCGCAGCTGTTTTATTACATGAACAAGGATATGAAGTGATCGGCATGACCATGAAAACATGGGACTATGCTAGCTCTGGCGGAACAAAAAAAGAAACAGGTTGTTGCTCACTCGACTCGATCAATGATGCCCGACATATAGCCGTATCATTGGGATTCCCTCATTACATATTGGATATCCGCGAGGAATTCGGTGATTCAGTCATCGATTATTTCACTAATGAATATGTCGAAGGTCGAACACCAAACCCATGTGTTATGTGCAATACGCATATCAAGTGGGATGCATTGTTAAAACGTGCGGACCAATTAGGGTGTGAATTCATCGCCACTGGGCATTACGCGCAAATTAGAGAAGAAAATAATCGATTTATTATTTCAAAAGGGGTAGACGCCTTAAAAGACCAAAGTTATGTGCTTTGGGGTGTTTCTCAATCTTCACTCGCGCGAACCATTCTTCCTTTAGGACATTTAACAAAGGCTAAAATACGGGAAATGGCCACTGAACGAGGGTTTGTTGACCTGGTGAATAAATCAGAAAGCTATGAAATTTGTTTTGTACCAGACAACGATTACCGTGGGTTTTTAAAGCGTAGAATTCCTGAATTAGAAGAACAAGTAAAGGGTGGAAATTTTATAGATACCGAAGGAAAAATCATTGGCACCCATGAGGGATACCCTTTTTACACGGTAGGACAAAGAAAAGGGTTAGGAAAAGCATTTGGGTACCCAGCCTTTGTGACAGAGATAAGAAAGGAGACGAACGAAGTGGTCATCGGGAAATTAGAAGATTTGAATAGAACAGGGATGTATGTGGGCCAATTAAACCTTCAAAAATATGATTCTATCCCCTCAGAAGGTTTAGAAACAGTGACAAAGGTACGGTATAAAGATGCTGGAACGGCCGCATTTATTGAAGGATTAAACGGGAAAATCAAGGTTGAATTTCATGAAGATGTCAGCGGGATCGCGCCAGGCCAAGCAGCTGTATTTTATGAGGGCGATGATGTAGTCGGTGGCGGGTGGATCCTTAAATCCTTCCAAAAAGGAAGCGTTTTTGAACACGTTCAATCATTCCAATTATAGTCTGAATGCAAATTTAATCGATCTTTTCTCCACAATTATTTAACGCGAACCTTTAATCGAGGCATTTGAATCACCTCCATATCAAAGATCCGAGATCCGTCTATCTTAAACCTCAAAGCTGTTTGCTCATCATGAAATCCATGTTGGCCCGCCGCCCCCGGATTTAAAAACAGCATATTATTTCGTTTCAAATCTCTTTTGACCTGAAGTATGTGGGAATGCCCACATACAAAAATATGAGGAATTCCCATGGCAAAAGTTTCTAAGGCGTCAGGTTTATAAGAAGAGGGAGCACCGGCAATATGCGTCATGGCAACCTTCACATTTTCGCACATAAACCGAGTGATTTTAGGAAAAATATTGCGGATCGTGCGATCATCTATGTTTCCGTAAACACCATAAACGGGTTTCCCAAAACTCATTAATGTATCTGCAATCGCCACAGAACCCCAATCACCTCCATGCCAAATTTGATCACAAAACTCGATATGCTCTTCAAGTCGCGCGTCTAAATAACTATGCGTATCTGAAAGGAGTAAAATCTTTTGCATTTATTCTGCAGATTTTGTTTTCAAGGAAATCAATAAATTTTCCTTGATTAGGTTATTAGATGACCAGACCGACTTCTCATTGGCATATTTTTGCTTCAATGTTGCTGAAATTTCGGGAACTTCAGTAACCCAAGCAGGTGATCCTGCATCCTTCCAAGCAGAATACCAGAAACTAGCTACTCGGTGAGAAGCAAGAAGCATTCTTTTCTCAATAGATGTACCTAAACGATTTCCGTATGCTTTTATAAAATCTTTGGTATAATACTGCAACTTACGCCCTCCACGCTCTACCTCCATAAATGCTTTTGCCTCACCCATCTCTGCCCGCAACGCTAATTCAGTTTTATAAACCTCAGGAAGCATATCGTGTGACTCTAACAAAATGTCAAAGATAAAATCTTGAGGATTTTTGATGTAAGTGACCGTTGGCACTTGATTAAACTGGTAATTTCGCAAAAACTCTTCGGGCACTAAACTCTCCCACAAAACGTGAATGCCTTTTTGGTTCGTGTATTGCCCATCGTGATTTTTGGTCGTGTGCAAGGGAACATGTGAGTCAGCGACATAATGACCTAAGTCAGCCGCGTAAAACAACACCGAATCCTTCATCTTGTGCTGGAATGAATAAACCAATCGCTTATAAACTCGGTTTACCTCCCAAGGCACAATCCCTTCATTTTTCAAACTATCCAAGGAATATTTCTTG